>JACCDR011452347.1_pt1 | contig 18031 bp, 24 predicted proteins | sample 7446431 | NCBI WGS metagenome assembly JACCDR01 (sample SAMN15323443, study PRJNA562643) | freshwater metagenome | isolation source: river surface water | place: USA:Blue River Watershed | collected 2017-08-17
CCGCTTGTTGACGTGTTAGCCAGCGCAAGCTAACATGTCCTCATGACTTCGCCGACCCAACCCACCACGCACCAATCCGCCCCGGCCCCCGCGGTCGAAGGCTCCGGCATCACCCGCAAGAAACGCGTGATCGCAGCTCTGGAGGCTCGCGTCGCCGCCCTTGAGGCCCAGGTGCTGCTCCTGGCGTCCGTGCTGCGCGCCCCGCTGGCTCCGACCCCGCCGTTCAACCCGGCCCCCGCTTTCCCGCTGCCGATCGCGCCGATCGTTCCGCCCCCGATGCCGATGTACCCCGACACCCCGCTGGCGCCCTGGTGGGCTGCTCCGAACACCGGACCCACACCGGCCGTCCCGCACAGACTCGGCGAGGTGATGCGCACCCCGGCAGCCTCGCTGATCGCCCCCCATTTCGATGGTCCCGTGTCGTTCGTCCCGGCAGCCTCGCACCCCGGCGAGTCCTTTGGCGGGATCGACCCGAATCCGCAGTGACGCGCACCCGCAAGAACAAGTGGCTCAACCGCGGGCTGGTCTACGGCCCGCACTTCACGTTGTGCACGACCGAGGCCGACTACCGGCGCGAGGTGAAGCGCCTGACGACCAAGCCGGACCCGAACGACGCACCCGACGCGTGGTGCCCTCCCGGCCGAGCCTGCGTGCACACGCTCGACCAGCACGACAAGACGGGCATGGCGTGCATCGTCTGCATCGACGTGGCCGGCATCGAGAGGGACAAGACCAGCCCCGAGGTGGTGGTCGCCATGCTGGTGCACGAGGCGACGCACATCAAGCAGCAGTTCATGACGTTCATCGGTGAGCGCGCGCCGTCCGCCGAGTTTGAGGCGTACGTGATGCAGAACCTGACGCGGTCCCTGCTTGACGAGTACGCGCGCCAGGCCAACCTGCCGACGCCCGCCGCGAAGTCGGCGCCCAAGCCGAAGAAGGGTCGCGGTGGCCGATCCCGCTGAGTTCCAGAAGACCGCCCGCGATGCTGCGCAGCTCGTGCATGCGGCGGCGATGACGCGCCTGGCCACCGTGGCGGCGCAGCCCGACCTGGACCCCGACCTGGCGCTCAAGCTCGTGCGCGAGACGAAGGACATCGCCCAGGCCCTGCCCAAGGACAAGGCGGATGCGTACGCCAACCTACCGGTGTTCCACATCCACTTCGGGCCGCGGGGCTCAGTCTCCGCCGAGGTGGTGGCGGATGCGATCGAGGTGTCGCAGGGCGACGCACCGATGCTGCCCCTGCCGGACTCCATGACCCAGGGCACCCAGCCAGCCCCGCAGGCTCCGCCCCCCGAGACCGACCCGCCGCTCGACAACGACCTGGCCGACCTCGACGCGGCGCTAGCTGGGCTGCTCGACGAGGGGTCGGCGCCATGAGCGACCATCCTGTGCAACCCCCGTGCAGGAAGTGCGGCGGCGCCATGCGCCTTGGTATTGCGATGTGGCAGACGGTCACTGGCGCACCGGACTTTCCCGGTGACAAGCACGCAACCACGCTGAGCCCGGGTGGTCCGGGCGTTGTTGTCCCGTGCCTCAAGTGCTCGGCCTGCGGGTGGAGCGTGAGCCTCCCTGCGGAGCCGCTTGCCCCATGAGCGGGATCAGCGCGTTCGACTACACCCCTGGGCCGGTGGGGCAGGCGTTCATGGACGACCGCTCGTTCGTGAAGATCATCTGCGGCCCGGTGGGCGGCGGCAAGTCAACGGCTGCGCTGATGGAGCTGTTCCGCCGCTCGGTGCAGCAGGCGCCCTTCAACGGGGTGCGCCGCACGAAGCACATCATCATGCGCAACACAGGCGCGCAGCTCAAGAGCACGGTCAAGCCGCTGATCGACCACTGGTTCACGACGCTCACGCAGAACCGCATGGGGGCGTGGCGCCTGACCGAGGCGGTGTTCGAGGCGAAGTTCAAGCTGGCAGACAGCACGGTCGTGCACTCCGAGTTCGCCCTCATGCCGGCCGACACGCCAGACGACGTGCGGCGGCTGCTGTCGCTGGAGGCGTCATCGGCCTGGATCGAGGAGATGCGCGAGATCGACCAGGCGGTGTTCGAGGGCCTGCAGGGTCGCGTGGCGCGCTTCCCGAACCGGGCGTCGGGTGGTGTCACCTACCCGGGCGTCATCGGCTCGACCAACCCGCCGCCGATGGGTTCGTGGTTGCAGGAGCTGATGACCACGCCGCCGGCCAACACCGCGGTGTTCATGCAGCCGCCGGCGCTGCTGTCTGACGGGTCCATCAACCCCGAGGCGGAGAACCTGGAGAACCTGGACCCGGACTACTACACCAACCTGATGTCGGGCAAGACCGACGACTGGCTGGACGTGTTCATGCGCAACCAGTTCGGCGCCGGCGGCTTCGGCAAGCCGGTGTTCCGCAACACGTTCCGGCGCGACTTCCATGTGGCCGAGCATCCGCTGAAGGCGGTGTCCACTTCGCTGCACCCCATCATCGTGGGCATGGACAACGGGCTCACCGCGGCGGCCGTGGTCGGCCAGATGGACATCCGCGGCCGGCTGAACATCCTCGGGGAGTGCTACGTGCCTGAGGGCGAGACGATGGGCGTGGAGACGTTCCTGGACCGCCTGCTGGTGCCGTATCTGGCCTCGCGGTTCCCGGTGCGTCCGCAGCAGATTCTGTTCGTGCTCGACCCGGCCTGCTACGCCCGCTCGCAGGTCAACGAGGTGACGATCGCCCAGGCCGTGGCGCAGCGCGGCTACCGAACGATCCGGGCGGCCACCAACGACCCGGAGCGCCGCATCGCGGCGGTGGAGGGGCTGCTGACGCGCGCCGTGGACGCCGGGCCGGGCTTGCTGCTGTCGCCGGACGCGCCGTGGGTCATCAAGGCGCTGGACTACCTGTACCGCTACAAGAAGCAGGCGGCCGGGGTGTCCCAGCCGGTGCCGGAGAAGAACCACGCCAGCCACATCGCCGACGCCCTGCAGTACCTGTGCCTGCACTACAACGCCAACGGCGGGCCAGCCGGGTGGGGGCAGCGCAACATCGCCCGTCAGGTGGTCCACAAGCCGTTCGTCTACGTGTAGACGCGCGATGTCAGTGGGCGCTACCGCTTGCAAGCTAACGTGTTAGTGCTATAGTCGGGCGAATTCACCTTCCACGGAGACCGCATGGGCACCTCCCGCTACGACCAGACGAGCTTGCAGGACTTCCCCGATCAGGACGCCGACTCCGCGTCGTGGTCGTACGCGGCTGCGGCGGGCGGCATCGTCAACTCCACGGCGGGCGTCACCATCAAGGCGGCCCCCGCTGCGCAGCCGGCGGGCTTCGGCGCCACGCGGGCACTGCGCAACTACGTCAAGAGCATCGACGTGTGCTCCGACGCGCTTGGCGCGGCCACCGAGCTGGTCATCCGCGACGGCGCGGGCGGCGCGGTGCTCTGGCGCGCGAAGCTGCAGACCGCGGCGATGCCACTGGAGTCCATCGTGTTCGACAAGCCGCTGCGCGGCTCTCCCGGCACCCCGATCGAGATTGCGACGCTCACCGCGACGGTGACGGGCGGCGTGTTCGTCAACGCGCGCGGCTACGTGGGCCTCTGAGCGTATGGCTGGCCTTGCGCTCGGCCCCTCGCTGGTGGCACCGGCCCCGGCGGCTTCCGCGTCGCCGCAGCCGCCCAACCTCACGCTGGCCGGCGGTCTACTGAGCGCGCAGTCGCTGGCGTCCGTGCGCGAGGAGAAGCGCAACCTGGCCGACAGCCAGGCGACGTTCCAGCAGGAGCAGGCGCAGGACGGGGTCGTCGGCCTGGCAGGCCACGTCCGCAATGCGTGGATCGTGGCGCGCGAAGCCAAGCGCGACGTGGAGCGCCGTATGCTCGATGCGCTGTACGCCCGCCGCGGCGAGTACACGCCCGAGAAGAAGGCGCAGATCACCGAGGCAGGGCAGCCGGCCATCTACATGATGCTGGCGGCCACCAAGATGCGCCAGGGCGAGGCCCTGCTGCGCGACATCTTCATGGGCTCTGGCGCGGACAAGCCGTGGACGATCGAGCCCGACGCGCTCGCCGAGCTGCCGCCGTTCGAGGTGGCCAAGATCAAGGGCGAGGTGACGGCCGAGCTGACGCAGTCCATCGAGGCGGGCCTGGAGCCCGACCTGGCCGCCGTGCGCCAGCGCCTGACCGACGCCAAGGCCGAGCTGCTCAACCGGCTGCGCGAGGAGGCCGTGGTGCGCGCCGCGCGCATGGAAGACAAGATGGAGACCCAGCTCTGCGACGGCGGCTTCACCGACGCGCTGGACGCCTTCATCACCGACCTGACGACGTTCCCGGCCGCGTTCGTTGCCGGTCCGCTGGTGCGCACCAAGCCGCGCCTGAAGTGGGTGGGCACGCAGCCCGTCGTGCAGGACGTGCAGGTGCTGGAGTGGGAGCGGGTGGACCCGTTCGACATCTACCCGGCGCCGTGGGCGCGCTCGGTCAGCGAAGGGCCGCTGATCCGCAAGCATCGCCTCACGCGCGAGGCGCTCACCGCGATGCGCGGCGTGCAGGGCTTCTCCGACGCGGCGATCGACCAGGTGCTCGACAACTACGGCACGTCTGGCCTCACGTCCGATTGGCTCGACGTGGACTCGCAGAAGGCGCGGGCCGAGGGCAAGCTCACCATCGGCGCGACGCTGATGACCGGCCTCATCGACGCTCTGCAGTATTGGGGCTCGGTCAGCGGCAAGATGCTGCGCGAGTGGGGCATGACCGCCAAGGCCATCCCCGACGAAGGGCGCGAGTACCAGGCCGAGGTGTGGCTGATCGGCCCGTACGTCATCAAGGCGACGCTCAACACCGACCCGCTCGCGCGCCGCGGCATCTACTCCAGCTCGTACGAGCGCATCCCGGGCACCGTGTGGGGCAACGGGGTCTACGACCTGGTGCGCGACTGCGCGGACATGTGCAATGCCTCCGCGCGCTCGCTGGCGGCCAACCTGGGCATCGCCTCGGGTCCGCAGGTGGTGGTCAACGTGTCGCGCCTGCCAACGGGCGAGTCCGTGACGCAGATGTACCCGTGGAAGATTTGGCAGGTCGAAGAAGACCCGATGGGCAACGTCGCCCCGCCGATCACGTTCTTCCAGCCGAGCAGCAACGCCGCGGAGCTGATGGGGGTCTACGAGAAGTTCTCGAACCTGGCCGACGAGTACGCCGGCATCCCCAAGTACACGACCGGCGTCGAGGGCACTCCGGGCGCCGGGCGCACCGCGTCGGGTCTGTCGATGATGCTCGGCAACGCCAGCAAGATCATCAAGCAGGTGGTCGGCGGCGTGGACACCAACGTGCTGTCGCCGCTGCTGGAGCGGCTGTACTACTACAACATGCGCTACGCGGACGACCCCGATCTGAAGGGCGCGGTCAACATCACCGCGCGCGGCGCACTGGCCATCACCACGAAGGACGCCGCGCAGGTGCGCCGCAACGAGTTCCTGACGGCGACGGCGAACCCGATCGACATGCAGATCATCGGCGTTGAAGGCCGTGCCGAGCTACTGCGCTCGACGGCACGCACGCTCGACCTCAACCCCGACAAACTCGTTCCGCCAGCTTCCGTGATCCGGGAACGCGCCCGCATCGCGCAGATGCAGGCCGCAGCGCAGGGGTCCGGCACTCCCGGCTCCCCGGGCACCGAGGGCTCGCAGCTTGCCAATGGGGCTCCGGTCACGAACTCCTTTGCGCCTGTGGCGGGGGGGTCGGCATGAACGTCGAGCGCGAACGTCAATACACGCGCGCTTGGGTGGTGGCAAACCGCGAGCGTTCACGCGAGATAAAGCGCCGCAGTGCCGCCAAGTGCGGCCCGCGCGTGCTCACGCCCGAGCAGAAACGAGCCAAGGTTGAAGCCGTCAAACGCTGGAACGCGCGCAACCCCGACTACGTACGTGCTTCTGTCTTAAGCCGCCGAGCAGCGCGCGTTGACCGCACACCTTGCTGGTATGGCGAGCTGGACGACTTGGTGATGCGCGAGGCTGCGCACCTGTCGGTCTTGCGACAGCAGCGTACCGGCTTTGCGTGGCACGTCGATCACATCCTCCCGCTGCGCGGCAAAACCGTCAGCGGCCTTCACGCCTGGAACAACGTGCAGGTGATCCCCGCAACGCTCAACCTGTCCAAGAACAACCGCTTTGAGCCGGTTGTCGTTTCCTCCACCCCCACCGCATAGGAGACCGCCATGAAGACGTTCCTCGCCCCCGCCGGCAAGCCGGACTACCAGGCCGTGATGGCCGGCACCCCCGGCCCGGCCAACGGCCCGGCCACCAACTCGCCGACCGAAGGCAGGGCCACGCTGGACAAGGCCAGCATGGGCGCCAAGGCCGTGACCATGCACGACGGCAAGGGCATGAAGATGGGCCACAGCGCAGGCACCATGAAGGGCGTGCGCGCAGGCTTTCTCGGCTCGGGCCACGGCCCCGAGTATGTCGCCGTCTCCGCCGGCACCGTCTGACCGCAACCCCAAGGAGAGTCCCATGAACAAGCTCGCACGCATGCTAGACATCATCAAGACGAAGGGGCGCAAGCCGACCGAGAAGGCCCCGATGAAGGGCAAGGTCCCGGCTCCCAAGCCCGCTGCACCTGGTGTCAAGAAGCGCCCCGGTGTCAAGCCTGGGTTCATGACCTACTAACGTGTTTGTCGTGAGAGAGGCCGTCGAGCAGAGCATCGGCCCCGCGGACTACTCGCGGCTGGCCGCGGCCTGGGCCGGCACCTTTGGCGGTGTTGTGTCCGGGCAGGAGATCGTTCTGGGGCTGACGGCTCTCTACACGGTGCTCCAGATTTTCGTGCTGCTGCGGGACAAGGTGTTCCGCCGCAGCAAGCAACGCCCAAAGGAGTGAGCATGCGACTTCCCATGTTGCCGGTGGACAAGGCCAACCACGCCATCTACGGGTGGGCCTGCGGCGCAGCCGGGCGCCTGCTGGCTGTGACGCTCGGTGCGCCGCAATACCAGGTTCACGCCGCCCTCGGCGCAGCCGCCACATTCGGCGCGCTCAAAGAAGCGATCGACTGGTACCGCAACCGCCGCGCTGCGGCACTCGGCCAGTCTGCGCCTCACAGCGTGGAGTTCGGCGACTTCTTCGCCACCGTGCTTGGCGGCGCCGGCGCTGCGGTGGTCGGCCAGTGAGCTACGAGGGCGCTTTCGAGAAAATCATCGGCATCGAAGGGCGCTACTCAAACAACCCGAACGATAGCGGTGGCGAGACCATGTACGGGATCACCGCGCGCGTCGCTCGGGCCTACGGCTACAGCGGGCCGATGAACATGATGCCGCTGGCGACGGCAAAGCAGCTCTACCGCGCCATTTACTGGGACAAGCTCCGGCTCGACGAGGTGTCCAACGTTGTTGGCGCGCGCGTGGCGGACGAGCTGTTCGACACCGCAGTCAACCAGGGCAACGTCGCCGCCGCGACCTACCTCCAGCGCTCGCTGAACGTGCTGAACCAGCGATCGGTTTTGTACGCCGACATCCCCGTCGATGGCGATCTCGGCAACCTCACGCTGGAGGCGTTGCGCTCGTACTTTCGCCGTCGCGGGCAGGAAGGCAGCACGGTGCTGCTGCGCATGCTGAACGCGCTGCAGGCGGCGTTTTACATCGAGCTGGCCGAGCGCCGTGAGAAGGACGAGGAGTTCGTCTACGGCTGGGTCAAGAACCGCGTCGTCATCGCGTAAAGGAGCTTCGCTTTGGACTGGAAAGACCTCGTTCCAAAACTGGGAACGATCGCACCCATTTTGGGAACGCTCATCGGCGGCCCCGTGGCCCCCGCAATCGGGGCCATCGTCTCGGCCGCGCTCGGCACCGACAACACGCCCGACGCCATTGAGAAGGCGATCACCGCCGACCCGGCCTCGATCGTCAAGCTGCGCGAGGTAGAGAAGTCGCGCCAGGTCGAGATTCAGGCGCTCATGGTGCAGCACCTGAGCGCGGAGCTGGCCGCCGCAACGGCTCAACTGCAGGCGGTCAACCAGACCATGCAGGCCGAGACCAAGGCCGAGCACTGGTGGTCCTCGGGCTGGCGGCCGTACATCGGCTTCATCACCGGGACGATGGTGTTCGGCGTGTACTTCGTGCTGCCGCTGGCCAAGATTCCGGTGCCCGAGGTTCCCACGGAGGTGTGGCTGATGCTTGGCGCGATTCTTGGCGTGGCGAGCTGGTGGCGCGGCCGAGCGCAGGCGGACCCGAACAACCCGATCCCCGCGACGCGCGGCTGAGGCAGATCACATGAAAGCCAAGCCGATTCGGCTCACGCAGGCGCACCGCGCGGAGTTCCGGCGCCACCTCGCTGACTGGCAGGACCGCCTGAACCTGCGCGACTGGCGCATCAGCCTGTCCGAGACGCGCGCCAAGCCCACGGTGCTCGCCGAGGTGTCGCGCCGCCTGCTGGAAGACCGGCTGGCCACGATTCGCCTGTCAGAGGTGTGGGACGAGAACAACCCGCCGACACCCGAGCTTCTGGAAGAAGTGGCCCTGCACGAGCTGCTGCACATCTTCCTGCACGAGCTGCTGGAGTTTGCCGGCACCCCCGGCGTCAATGACTCCGACGTGGCGTCCCAGGAGCACCGCGTTGTCATCACCCTGGCCCGGCTCCTGGTTTCGTTGCGAGGAAAACGCCGATGATCGACCCGAGCCTCTACCAGTACGCCACCGCGCGCCAGGCGGAACTGCTGCGCGCCGTCGAACAACACGGCAACCCGAACAAGGCGGCCTCGGCGCTGGGCATCGACGCGTCGCTCATCTACCTGGCGATCAAGCGCGTGAAGGCCAAGGCAGCGGTTCAGGGCCGGGCGCCCGATCACCCGGGGTGGTCACGCCCCGTGCCGGAAACGCATGTGGCCAAAGGCGTGAGCGTGTACCACCCCGCGGAGGTCGAGCGGGACGCCAAGGGCAAGGTTACGCGCGTCGTCCAGCCCGCCGCATGGGTCAAGGCGGACCTGCGTCATCAGGCGTGGCTCGACCACATTGCCCAGGCGGTGCGCGAGTTCTGCGATGACGTACCGGTGCTGCAGGTCGCCGACGCGCCGCGCGACCACTCGACCGACGTGATTCCGTGGCTGCAGATCGGCGACGCCCACATCGGCATGCTGGCACATGCGGCCGAGGTGGGGGAGAACTTCGACCTGAAGATCGCCGAGCGCGAGCTGTGCGGCGCCATCGCCATGCTCATCGACGAGATGCCGGCGTGCGAGCGTATGGTCGTCAACGACCTGGGCGACGCCACACACTACGACAACATCACGGCCACGACCGCGGCCAGCGGCCACGCGCTCGACGCCGACGGACGGCACCCGAAGATGCTGCGCGTCTACAGCCGCACGATGCGCTTCATCATCGAGAAGTGCCTGACCAAGGCCAAGCACGTCGATGTCATCATCAACCAGGGGAACCACTCGCGCGTCAACGACTTCTGGATGCGCGAGCTGCTGGAGGTGGCGTACGGTCACACCGGCCGCGTGCATGTGCTGCCCAACGACAGCGTGTTCATCCCATACCGGATGGGCAAGACGTTGGTGATGGTGCATCACAGCGACAAGTGCAAGCCGCGCGACCTGGTCGGCGTGCTGGTGAGCGACTTCCGCAAGGACTTCGGGGAAACCGAGTTCCACTACATCGACACCGGGCACGTACATCACCACTTCGTCTCGAAGGAGTACCCGAGCGTGGTGGTCGAGAGCTGGAACCACCTGGCGGCCAACGACAAGTGGGCGCACGACGCGGGCTACCGCTCGCGCAAGGCGATCAGCGTCGTGCTGCGCAGCCGCACCTACGGAGAAATCGGCCGGCGCCTGCTGCCGATCGAGGAGGTGAGGGCGCGCCTGGGCAAGACGGCCTTCGCCGGCAAGCCGGTGTTCACCGTATGAGCCAGGTCAGTCAGCAGGACCTGGCGATGTTTGCGCAGATCGCTGCCAACCACCCCCGTTTCGTCGAGTACCTCACCGCCGAACGCGAGCGCACGGTCAAGTCCATGACCCACGAGCGCGACCCGGTCCTCGTCAACCGCCGCCAAGGAGACTCCATCCGCCTGACCAAACTCATCGACCTGCTAACCAACGCAAAAACCCTGTTGACACGTTAGCGCGCGCGCACTAACATCCCGTCCAACTCGAATAGCCCTCCCGGGCATCGGAGAACACATGACCGTCCTACCCAAGACCGTGCAGAAGCAGCTCGACGCAGCCAATGCGATCGAAGCCGCGATGGCCCAGCCCCCCGTGCCGCCAGGCGATGCGCCGGCGCAGACCGTGGCAGCCCTCGTGACGCCGACGCCGGCACCCGGACCCACGGCAGCGCCGCCGGCCCCGGATACGCCGCCCCAACCGCAGCCAGCCGACCCGGCTCCCGCGAAACCGGCCGACTTCGAGCACAAGTACCGCGTCCTCCAGGGCATGTACGAGTCCGATGTCAAGCAGGTCAAGCAGCAGCTCAGGGAGCAGAACGCCCTCGTCGAAGGGCTGTCTGCGCAGCTCGAAGCGATGAAGGCCGCGCCTCCGACGGAGACGACGCAGCTCAACGAGAAAGACATCGACAAGTTCGGCGCGGACCTCATCGAGATGGTCCAGCGCTACGCGGACCAGAAGTACGCGGGCATCGAGCAGCGGCTCGTTGCGCTGGAGCAGCAAGTGGGCATCGTCGCGCGCGAAGCGACTGGCGCCGCCAAGCGGACGTTCCTCCAGGAACTGGCCGCCCTGGTGCCAGACTACCGCGCCGTCAACGCCGACCCTCGCTGGCTCGCCTGGCTCGGAGAGACCGATCCCATGTTCGGTCGCGCCCGCCAGGTGGCGCTGGACGAGGCCCAGCAGCAAGGAGACGCGGCTCGCGTGGCGAGCATCTTCCAGGCGTTCAAGGCGTTCGTCGCTCCGCCGGCCCCCGCGCAGACCCCCGAACCGAGTCTTTCCGATCTCGTCACGCCCCCGTCGGTCAGCGCACCGCCGCCCCCGCCGCAGCCCTCCAAGCCGCGCATCACGCAGAAGGCCATCCAGGACTTCTACAACGATGTGGCCCGTGGGCGCTACGTCGGCCGCGAAGCGGAAGCCGAACGACTGGAGCAGGAAATCAACCTCGCGCTTGCCGAGGGCCGCGTCGTCTAGCTCTGCCTGTTGGCAGGTTAGTGCGGTCCGCCGGCCGCACTAACCTCACAGGAGAGCTTTCACATGGCTGCCATCACCCCCGGCGTCGTCACTCCCGTTGGCGCCCCGTTCAACACCAACCCGGCCTACTCGGGCACGTTCGTTCCGACCATCTGGTCGGCGAAGCTCAACGCCAAGTTCTACGCGGCGTCCGTCTTCGCGTCGATCTGCAACAAGAACTGGGAAGGCGACATCGCCAACCTCGGTGACAAGGTCGTCATCAACAACATTCCGTCGATCCTCATCAACGACTACGTCGTCGGCGGCAACCTGAATTACCAGACGCCGGTGCCCAACACCGTCGAGCTGCAGGTGGATCGTGCGAAGGCGTTCGCGTTCCAGGTGGCCGACGTGCTCGACTACCAGGCCAAGCCCGAGCTGATGAGCATGTTCAGCGATGACGCGGCCCAGCAGATGCGCGTGGTGATGGATGCGACCTGCATCTACCGCACGTTCTCGCAGGGCGCCGCGGCCAACCAGGGTGCGACGGCCGGCGTCAAGTCGGGCCTGTTCAACCTGGGCACGACCGGCGCGCCGTTCGCGCTGTCGGCCGCCAACGTGCTGCAGAAGGTGCTGGAGATGGCGTCGGTGCTCGACGAGCAGAACGTGCCGGACACCAACCGCTGGCTGGTCATCGACCCGCTGACCCGTACCCTGCTGCTCCAGTCGAACCTGGCGCAGGCGTACATCACGGGCGACGACAAGAGCCCGGTGCGCAACGGCCTGATCGGCAAGATCGACCGCTTCGACATCTACGTGTCGAACAACCTGCCGTTCGCCGCCGCCAACGCGACCGTGTGGACCTCGGGTGACGGCTCGGAAGCGTCCGTCGCGGCCACGACCAACGCCGCGCGTCGCCGCGCGCTGATCGCCGGCCACACCAGCGCCATCGCCTTCGCCAGCCAGATGGCGAAGACCGAGACGCTGCGCAACCCGAGCGACTTCGGCGACCTGGTCCGCGGCCTGAACATCTTCGGTCACCGCGTGGTCAAGCCCGATGCTCTGACCCTGGCCGTGGTGAGCTGATCCAGCCCGTGAGTTAGTCGGAGCGGCCACTGAGTAACGCCGCTCCGACTCCACCCTCAACCTGAACAGGAGATTTCCACATGACCCAACCCTTCATCGGCACCTCGTTCGCCCGCGCCGACGGCGGCGGCGAACTCTTCAACGGCGCCGCAGCCGCCGGGCAGACGACCCTGGCCGTGCAGACCACGCAGGTGGCCGCGGCAAGCCGCCTGACGGCCGGCGTCAACAACGTCATCCCGGTCGCCGGCTCGACTGCCGTGTTGCTGCCCCTGAACCAGCCGCTCGGCGTGCCGGTGGTGGTGCAGAACCTGGCGGCCACCGCCGTGGCGCTCCTGGTCTTCCCGGCCTGGAACGACACGACCGGTGCGGCCTCGGGCGGCAAGATCGGCTCCGGCGCGGCCAACGCGTCGTTTTCGATCGCGCAGAACAAGTCGGCGGTGTTCTACCCGCTGCCTTCGACCAACGGCGTTCCGACGCAGAACGGTCTGGCCGGCGCCGACTGGGTGGCCGTGCTGTCGGCCTGATGGCCTGAAATAGCTGGCACACACTAACGTGTTAGCGTAGAATCGCGCCGGGGCTCTCACAAGGGGCTCCGGCGCTCTTCATTCTTCGTCGGAGGATTTCTCGGGCATGGGCACCGTCACCGTCGCGCAGGTCATCACGCGTTGCCAGAACGTCCTGTCGGACGCCGGGGCCACGCGTTGGCCCGACGCCGAACTGATTGACTGGATCAACGATGCGCAGCGCGCCATCGCCACGGTGCAGCCCGAGGCTTCGAGCCGCGTGGCCAACGTGCCGCTTGTGGCCGGCACCAAGCAGACCCTGCCGGTAGGCGCGATCGCGCTCATCGGCATCAACCGCAACATGGGCGTGTCCGGCACGGCTCCGGGCGAGGCCCCTCGGCGCACCACGGCGCAACTGCTCGACCTGCACCGCCCGACCTGGCACACCGACACCGCCACGCTGGTGGTGAAGAACTGGATGTACGACCTGCGCACGCCGCGGGTCTTCTACGTTTACCCGCCGATGTCCGGCGCGACCAACGTGGAGGCCGAGTACGCCATCCCGCCCGCGGCGGTTACGGTGGTGGGCGACGCGATCTCGCTCGACGACTTCTACGTCCCGGTGATCGTGGACTACGTGCTGTCGCGCGCCTTCTCCAAAGACATCGAGATCGCCGGCATGGCAGCCCGCGCCTCGGCTCACTACAACGCCTTCAAGGACGCGCTCGCTGGCACCCGCGCGGGCGAGCAGGCCGTGTCGGCGTAACGAAAGGACGGCATGGAACAGTTCGTCGATAACGTCCAGGATCGCGCCGGCAACGCCATCGTAGGCGCCACGGTGACGGTGCGCGACAGCGGCAACGCCATCGCCACGATCTACAGCGACAACGGCGTGACGCCGGCCCCTAACCCGCTGACGACCGACGCCTTCGGCGCGTACTCGTTCTACGCCGCCAACGGCATCTACACCGTGACGGTGGTGGGCGCGAACGGCTCTACGGCCTCGCGTACGGTGTTGCTGTTCGACCCGTCGATCCCGGGCGGCTTTGTGCTCAAGGCCGGCGACACGATGACCGGGGCGCTGACGGCCCCGAGCTTCATCGGTCCGCTCACGGGCGCGGCCTCCCTGAACGTGCTCAAGGCCGGCGACACGATGACCGGCCCGCTGCTCGGTGCGGTTGGCACGGCCAGTGCTCCGGGGTTCGCCTTTGCCGCTGACACAAACAACGGATGGTGGTCACCTGGACCGGACACTCAAGCGTGGAGCACTGGCGGTGTAGAGAGGCTACGAGTTGACTCGTCAGGGCAGTGGACAATCTCAAATGCCGGTATCGTGGCATTAGCAGTAAATGCGGCAGGCACCTTCAACATCGTTCAGGACTGGCTCGGTGCGGGAACCAGCTTCAAGCTGCGAATGCAAGCCCAGGACGGTTCCGTTGCTAACGGCATTGCTTACCGGATGTTTCTGGACTTTAACGGAAACGGCCCTAATAACGGTTTCATCGACTTCTATCGTGGTGGCGACGGAGCGAGTGGTTTCTTGGAGTTTGGCACGTCCGGTGTAGGCCGTCAACGTATCTCTAGCGGTGGCAACGTCACCATCAACCCGCCGAGCAGCGGCACTGCGCTGACGGTAGCGCCAGCCGCTGGGCAGTATTCAATTATTGCCAGCAAGGTTCGTATTGGTGACGATATCGTCGGCTCTGGTGGCCAGATACTTACCGTCTCCACAGACCCGTTTGTTTATGGTTCCGCAGGTGCGGCGGCTGCGAACTTGATAACGAACTCGGTGACGCGAGTTTCTGTCGGTTCGAGTGGCAACGTCATCCTCAACACGCCGAGCAGTGGAATCGCGCTGACGGTCAACGGGGTCGGGGGTGGCGCCATCGCTTCGCTCTACGACGGCACCAACACGCTGCTGCTGCTCGGGAACCAAGTTCAATCTAGCGTTGCTGGCGCTTTCACGATTAACGCGGCTGCCGCCACCGGCTCCATTGTGCTCCGCGCCAGCGGGGCCGACAGGGTTAAGGTTTCCAGTGCCGGCGATACCCTCATCAACCTCCAGGGCACCGCGCCGGGTCTGACCACTAACAACGACATGGTCTTCACGCTGACCAGCAACACGAACCTGCGGATCAGCGTGCGTGGTTCTGACGGCACGACCCGCGTGACCAACCTCACTTTGGCCTGACGACCTAACGAGTTAGCCCACCATGAGCACTGTTCTCGACTACGGCTCCGTACCCGACTACACCGGCACCAAGCCGATCGAAGCGTGGTACCCATACATCCTGCCTTGGGTCCCGGGCGCACCGGACACGCTGGTCAACCAGGCGATCCGCAGCGCGGCGATCGACTTCTGCACCCGGTCCGACCTGGTGCAGCGCGTCATCACGGCCAACGTGGTGGCCGACACGCAGGACTATACGATCACGCCGCCGACGGACATGAACCTGGCACGCGTGCTGTCGGTGAGCTGGCAGGGGCGCGTGCTGGCGCCGACTGCGCCGTCGGTCGTGCAGCAGGACATCGTGCTGCGCGGCGCCGCCGTGGGCACCGCGACGCCGCAGCGGGGTGATCCGTACTGGTTCTTCCAGAAGACGCCCACCGACGGCGGCTTCAGCCTGTACCCGATCCCCAACACGGCGCTGACGCTCGGCTTGACGGTCAAGGCGTCGTTCACGCCGAACAACGCCGCGACGACGCTCGACCAGCAGCTGTTCGAGAGTTGGGCCGAGGACATCGCCGCCGGCGCCATCGCCATCCTGATGTCGATGCCGAGCCAGCAGTTCAGCTCGGCCAAGGCGGCCGACTACGGCAAGGCGTACAACGCCGCGGTGACGCGCGCCAAGCGCCAGGCGGCCTCGGGCACGCTGCCGTCCTCGCTGCGCGTGATGCCGCGCCGCTTCGCGTGAGGCAGCCCGCGTGTCGGTGATCTCGGTACGCGCCTTCGGGGGCATGAAGCCCTCGCTGTCGGCCGACCTGCTCGCGCCGGGCGAAGCGCAGCTCGCGCAGAACGTGCGGCTGACGAGCGGCGAGCTTCGCCCGCTGAAGGACCTGCAGAACAACATCACGCTCAGTTCGGCCTCGACCATCCGGTCGATCTACCGCTTCGGCCAGTCGCTCAACTCGATCACGCAGTTCTGGTTCCAGTCGGACTCGGACGTGGACTGGGTCAAGGGGCCGGTGGCCAACGACACCCAGGAGCGCACGTACTTCACCGACGGCGCGTTCCCGAAGAAGACCGATGCGGCCATCGCCACGTCGGCGCCGCCGTACCCGAGCGCGTCGTACGCGATGGGCATCCCCCCACCCGCGACGGCGCCGACCGTGTCGGTCTCCGGCAGCGCCACCGACCCGACGAGTCCCGGCGAGACGGTGGTCTTCGTCTACACGTACACGACCGCTTGGGGCGAGGAGGGGCCGCCGTCGCCGGCGTCTACCCCCGTCACCTGGCGCGCCGGGCAGACCATCAACATCACCGGCCTGGCCACGGCTCCCGGCGCCGGTCCGCAGGGGCAGAACTACTTCGTCAACGGCAAGCGGCTCTACCGCTCGGCCACCGGCAGCCAGGCGACGCAGTACCAGCTCGTCACGACCGGCTCGCCGATCGCGCTGGCGACGACCTCGTACAACGACACCGCCACCACGGCCAGCCTGGGCGAGGCGCTGGAGACGACGGGCTGGCTGGAGCCGGCCTACAACATGATCGGCCTGTGCGCCGGCCCCAACGGCATGATGGCGGGCTTCTTCGGCAACACGGTGGCGTTCTGCGTCCCTGGCGTGCCGTACGCCTGGCCGGTGCGGTACCAGCAATCGACCGACGCGCCCATCGTGGGCATCGCCTGGTACGACCAGACGCTGGTGGTGGGCACCACGCAGGGCGTCTACCTGTACACCGGCGCCGACCCGGCCAACATGGTGGGCCAGAAGCTCGGCGTGGCGCAGTCGTTCGTGTCCAAGCGCAGCGTGGTGCCGATGCTCGGGGGCGTGATCTTCGCGTCGCCGGACGGCCTGTTCCGCATCGACGCGGGCGGCATCACCAACCTGACCGACGACATCATGACGCGCGAGGACTGGCAGGCGTACGCGCCGTCCTCGATCTCGGCCTACGAGTCCGACAACCGGTACGTCGCCTTCTACGACAACGGCACGACACAGGGCAGCTTGATCTTCGAGCTGGGCTCGAAGTCGTCGTTCTCGCGCTCGACTGTGTACGCCACCGCGGGCTTCCGCGACAAGAAGGCCGACGCGCTGTTCGTTGTCACGACGGCCGATGAACTGAAACGCTACGACGCCGGTTCTTCGCTGACCTGGACCTGGACCTCGGGCGTGTTCCACCTCGACTCCGAGGTGAACATGGCCGCGGCGCGCGTGGACTCGACGGCCTACCCGCTGACATTCCAGCTCTACGCCGACGGCGTGCTCAAGCACACGCAGAACGTCGCCAACGCCTATGCGTTCCGCCTGCCGTCGGGCTACCGCAGCCTGCGCTACCACTTCACGATCTCGGGCACCGGCATCGTGCGGGCGGTGGAGTTCGCCACCACGATGGCCGAGCTGACGGCCCGCTGAGGACGGCCCGATGGCGATCATCCCGTCCGACCTGACGATCACGCAGCGTCTGCTCGCGGAGTCCAGCAGCGGGACGCTGGAGCTGTTCCGCGAGCCGCGCGTGGCCGCCATCCCGTCGCCCGGCAACGACCTGGCGTCGATGCGCGCGTCGATCGTCGCCATCAAGGCACTGCTCGACCAACGCGAAGGGCAGGTGGGGTCGGTGCTCGACCAGAACCTGACGCTGCGCGACCTGGTGCGTGAAGGGGCGCTGGGCATCAAGATCGGCACGCAGGTCGTGAGCGGGACCGCGCCCTCGGCGATCGACATGGGGTCGGGCTACACCGACACGCGCCCGGTGCTTGTCGTGCCGCCGACGCCCACGGCGCTGTCGGTCATCGGCGCATTCAAGAACGTCATCCTCGACTGGTCGCTGCTCGACTACGCCAATCACGCGTACGTCGAGGTGTGGCGCTCGGGCACCAACGCGCTCGGCGCGGCGACGCTCATCGCCACCACGACGGCCGACCTGTACGCCGACGCCAACGTGGTGACGGGCACGACGTACTACTACTGGATTCGCGCGGTGGCGGTGGGCGGCGCGACCGGTGCGTTCAACGCCGTGGGCGGCACCGCGGGCACGCTGGCGACCGTGGCCACGGCGGACGTGACGGCGCTGGCCGTCACCAACGCGCTCCTCGCCGCCAACGCGGTGGACACGCCGAAGATCGCGGACTTCTCCGTGACGACGGCGAAGATCGCCAACCTCGCGGTGGGTACCGCGCAGATTGCAGATGCGTCCATTCTCACAGCCAAGATCGCCAACCTCGCGGTGGGTACCGCGCAGATCGCC
>JACCDR012216251.1_pt1 | contig 18028 bp, 15 predicted proteins | sample 7446431 | NCBI WGS metagenome assembly JACCDR01 (sample SAMN15323443, study PRJNA562643) | freshwater metagenome | isolation source: river surface water | place: USA:Blue River Watershed | collected 2017-08-17
ACATGGCCGAACTTCAGGTTGATCACGAAGCGCCGGCACCAGCCGCCCGCGAGCCACGGCGCGACGATGTCCTTCATCACGTGATGCGGTTCCTCGACCAGGTCGCAGAACAGCCAGTCGAACACCTCGCCCTCCGCCGGGCGGAACTTGAAGGCATCCTCCAGGCGGTGCGCGATCAGCGGATGCCCGAGCGCGCCGCCCTTGAGCGGACCGTTGTCCACGGCGATGACCTTCGCGCCGCGCTTGGCCGCGCTATAGCTCCAGCCGCCCGGCGCGGCGCCGAGGTCCACCACGGTTTCTCCCGGCTGCGGCTCGCGGCCGAGCACGAGGTAGGCCTCCTCGACCTTGAGGTAGGAGCGCGACGGCGCCGCGTCGTCGTCGGCCATGCGGCGTTGTCCGCCCAGCACGGCCTCGCGCGCGGCGAACACCCGCCCGAAATCCGCGAAGAACACAAACAGCCCGCGCGCCCGCCCCGGCCCACGCGGCAGATCCGGCGTGGCGAGCTTGGCGACGCGGTTGAGCTTCTTGCGCAGGAGCTCCTCGAACGCCTTCTCCACCCCGCTGGCGCGCCGGCCGAGGCCGACGACCTCGGGCACGGTCGAGAACACGCAGGGCCAGGCCGAGTCGATCCGCTCACCGCGCAGACTCTCCAGGAAAAACTCCGCCAGCTGCTTCGCCACCTCGTTGACCGATTCGCCCTTGAATTCGCGCGGCGCCAGCAACGTGACCTGCGGAAACGCCATGGTTGCGATCTCGCCTTCCGCCGCAAAGGCCCAGCCCGAGCCCTTCTCCGCCACGGCCAGCCCCGCGCCCGCGAGTTCGCGCTCGAGGAAGGCTTCGTAACCGTGCTGGCAGAGGGAGAGCATCGCGGCAGCTTTGCCCCGGCGTCCGCCGCCGCGAGGCGAAAATTCCTGCGTCGGCCCTGCCTTCCGGCCCCGACTACGCATATATGCGTATGCCCTTCCGCCGGGCTTTGCGGTATTATGGCCAACCTCTCGAAAATCCCATGGCCACCACCCTTACCGAATGGATGAGCTGGGAAGCGGGCGTCGACCTCGTCGCCGCCACCGCCCCCGGCCTCCCGATGCCCAACGTCATCGTGCATGTCGCCCGCACCGTCCACACGCCGCGCGGCAGCGCCGCCGCCGGCATGATTCTCCTGCAAACCGACCCCGCGGGCGCCCCCCTCGTGATGGGCTTCGTCTCCACCGACGCCGTCAACGTCGGCCCGTATTTCGGGCCGAAAATCTTCGCGGACACCCCGTTCGCCGGCGCTCCGGTCCTGCCGGCCTGGTTCGACTTTGCCTTCACCGCCGACACCGCGTCCGCCACCGTCCGGGTGGGCGGCCACGAAATCCGCACCAAGCTGTCCGGCCTGGGCGCCGCCGAGCTGGTTCACCGCGCACCGGCGGCGATGACGCCGTTCTGGCAACAGGGCGTGGAGCGCGCCGCCGCTTCCGCCGAGCTCTGGATCGACGGGAAGGCGGTCCCGCTGTTGCTGCCGCCCGCCGGCATCACGGGCGGTCCGCCCGCGGTCTCCGCGCCCTGCGGGCTCTACACGCGCTGAGGCGTCCGCCATGTCCGAGCCCCTCTGGCAGCCGCGTTCCGACGCGGGCGCTCGACTCCTTGGCGCCGGGTTTTGCCTCGGCGGCGCGGGTCTGCTGGCCTTACAAGGCCGCGCGATCCTGGGCGCGATCGAGCGCGGGGAAACCGTGAGCACTTTCGCCGCCGCGGTGGCGCTGGGCGAATTTGGCGTGCTGGTCGGGGTCTATTGGCTGATCCGCGGCCTGGCCGGCTATCACGCCGTGCGCGCCCTCCGTGAAAACCCCGCCGCGCTCCGCTGGCTCGGCGTCGCCTCCGCCGTGGTGATCGGCGGCACCCTGCTGGCCCTGCAGGCGTGGCTGCGCTCCCTCGGTTACGACACCTGATCACCGTCCCTTTGCACCTCATGAAAACCACCCGTCTCCTGCTCGCCTCCCTCCTTCTCCTGTCCGGTCTCGTCGCCGCCGACGAAGCCGCCCCGGCCGCCGCCGAACCGGAGGCGCTCATCTTCAGCCAGGGCTCCCGGCTGATCTACAAGCTCAGCAACGGCGGCACCCTGCTCATCGCGATCGACTCCTTCCCGGCGCGCGCCGGTCCGGTGAAGTTCCGCTACCTCTTCTCCGACCTCGGCCCGAGCGGCACCGTGACGCTGACGAAGGAAGCCCTCCAATCCGCCACCGCGCTCCACAACTATTTCGAAAACGGCGAGCTCACCCTTACCGACAAGACCTCCGTCTGGGTCTCGCAGAAGGTCTTCGCCGACGCCAAGGCCGGCCGGCCGGTGCAGCTCGACCTCGGGGAAGACGGCACGGTCGTCTTCAAGCTCGACGAGGAGGGAGGCGGCTTCATGCCGCTCTCCATCGACGCCGCCCGCTATGGCGACCTCGGCGCGATCGGCACGATCCTGCTGCGCTCCGCCGACGGCATGAAAACGATCCGGATCAAGGACGACGCCGACGCCCCGCTCATCGTGGACCTGGACACCGGCAGCTTCCGCGCGACTCTCTCGCTGCATCTCTGATCCTCGCGGCCCATGCTCCGTCCGCTCGTCGCCAGCTTCGTGCTCGTCGTCACGTTCGCGCCCTCGCTGCGCGCCACCGACGGGCCGCCGCCTGGGACCGCGCCCCCGAGGAGTTCAAGAGGAACTGGGATCTTACCAACGACCGGCGCGAATGGGCGCTGCTCGCCGAGGAAATCGAGTTCCACCAGAAGAAAATCATTGCCATCGACGCCGAGAAAGCCGGCAAGGCTGCCACGGACAATCGGGCGATCCAGGCGCGCCTCGCCGAGTGTTTTCGCGAACTCAACTCCCTCGCAGAACTGCCGTGACGTCCCGGCTGCGTCCTAAATCCTCCCATGCGCTTCCTCCCTCCCATGCTCCTCGCGGCTCTGCCGCTCACTGTTTTCGGCGCGATCCCGCTGCCCGACCAGTCCACGGTCACCGACCTGCAGGAATTCCGCCTCTCCTGCCAGAGTCAGGCTGCCACCATCAGCCTGCTGGAGAGCACCGGCGAGAAGGACAAGGCCGCCACGCTGCGCGCCCGGCTCTGGGAGCGCTACGACGCCGAGCTCTTTGTCCGCCGCTGCGCGCTCGCCGACACCAGTCTCGCGGCGCTCAACCCCTTCCTCCCCACCGCGGAACGCAAAGCCGCCGCCGACGCCCTCGCCCCGGCCGTCGCTCAACTCGCCGAACTTTCCACCTTTGCCTTCCCCGATCCCGCCGCCCGCGCGCGCGAGCTTGAGCAAGCCGGTGGCCGGCCCACCGACGCCCAGCGCGCCCGGGCCGAGACCCACGAGACGCTGCAAAAAATCCGCGAGCAACTCTCGCTCGAAGCCCTCGCCCTTCCCGGAGTCGCCGCGCTCCGCCGCGACCTGGTGACCCAACTCACCCGGGCCGCCGCCACCCGGCAGCCCCTCGGCGAACTCCTCGTCATGGCCCGCGACATCCCCGTCGCCACCGAATCGCTCCAGAACCTCACCCGGAAATTCGCCGAGCCCGACCTCATCGAGGAACTCTACCGTCGCACCGGCGACTCCCTGGTCCTCGAAGCCACGCTTACCGCCCTCATCGAGGCCGCCCCGACCAACGAGGTCTTCTGGCTCGCCCGGGCCCGCGCCCGCCTGCAGCTCGGCTGGCGCTCCGGCGCCGCCATCGACGCCACCATCGGGGGCAACCTCGCCCCGGCCTCGCCCGGCCTCGAACCTGTCTCAAAGCTCCTCAAGGAAGTCCCGGCCTCCGTGACCGGCATCTGCCAGGAGTGGGTTGATTCCGACGACGCCATGGATGTCATGCGCCTGCACCGGATGGCCGAGATGGGCAACCTCCCCGTCACCGAGCTCGCCCCCGCGCTCGAGCGCACTGCGCGCGCCGCCGTTCGCAACCGCGCCCGCCGCCTCTACGCCACCAGCTTTGTCAACAAACCCGAGGCGCGCCAGCGCGCCCTCGCCCTCATCGCCGAAGCCAACCTCCTTCCACCCGGCCTCTTCCCCTTTGTCGCCCCCGAACTCGGCCAGCAATACGAGGCCGAACTCGCCGCCGCCGGCACCGACACCACCAAACTGGTCGCCATCCAGCAACGCCACGCGGCCCTCTTCGGCATCACCGAGGGTTTCTGGCACCACCAGATCATGCTCCTGTATCGCGGCGGCCAGCCCGCCGCCGCCTACGCCGCCACCGACATCGCCGGCGCCATGTTCTCCGACTCCGCCTGGATCAAGGAAGTGCGCGACCGGACCGATCCCGCGCAGCCTCTGCCGCCCGCCGAGAAAAACTGATCCGCCCATACGATGACTCGCTTCGCCTTTTATCAGGAAGTCCGCCTCGCGCGGCCCGCAGCGGAAAACCAGGCACTGGCCGGCCGCGTCGGCGTCATTCTGGGCATCGGCGACGCGCCCGGCCAGCCCGTCGGCTACGGCGTCGGCTTCGAAGGCGAGGAGCAGGTCGTCTGCTGCGAGGAGTCCGAGCTCGAGGCCACCGGCCGGCAGTTCCGCCGCGAGGACTTCTACGACGGCACCAAGGCCATCCGCGTGCGCGTGGATCGCGACGGCCGCGGCCACCTCGCCTGAATTTCCCTATGCTCCGCCTGCTTCTCCTCCTCGCCACCCTGGGTGTCAGCGCCTTCTCCGCCCCGCGGATCGAGCAAAACCGCATCGTGCTCGAGACCGCGTTCGCTTTCAAAAGCGGTTCGGCGGAACCGGTTGAGCCGACCGATGAGGCGGTCCGGCAACTGGCCGCGTTTCTCATTGGGAAGCCCGCGCTCACGCTGGTGCGCATCGAGGGCCACGCCTCGGATCAAACGCTGTCCGAACAACGCGCCCTCGTGATCGCCCGCCGGCTCGTCGCGGCCGGCGTCGCCTGCGACCGGCTCCTGCCCGTGGGCTTCGGCGACACCAAGCCCGTCGTCGCCCCGAGCGTGGCGCCGGCCAACACCCGCATCGAGATCCACGTCGCCGCCCTCCGCGGCCGGCTCATCGGCGGTCTGCCCGCCGACGGCGGCGGTCAGGTGGCCGGCAAGCCCTGCGGCGACTGAACGACGCGAGAGCAGTTTGAGTATAGTCGTGGCAGCTTGCTTGTAGGGTCGGACTTTGGTCCGACCTCGCGCATGAGGTCGGCGCAAGCGCCGACCCTACAAAAGGGGGCTGAGCTCCACCTTGCCGCGTCTCAAGTGCCGAAGGGTCCGTCTGAACCGCCTCAGCGCGCCCAGCGGTGGAACGCCTCGCGCCGCAGCCCGCTGCGTTCAAAGGCCTCGCCGAAGGTCGCCGGCCAGCCGTCATGGCTGCCGCCGTGCGTCCATTTCCAGAAGAGCCGCTCACGCTCGGCCCGGAGGTAACGCTCGCTCACCTTGCCGCCCTTGAGCGCGGCGGCGGCGTTGCGGGTGAACTGAAACCACTCCCACCACGAACCCTTGGCGTCGGCCAGCCGGTGCTGCGACGACGGCGACCAGGCTTCACCCGCAAGATCCCGGTGCAGATGCACGCGTCGAACGTCCAGCCAGGAGAGAAAACTGGCCAGGCCGGTCGCGTTGCGCGCGTGCAGACAGGTCAGCGCGTGCTCCTCGGGATCGCCGTCAATCATGCCGCCCGCCACCCCGTGTTCGCGTCCCTGCCACCAGCCGCAGACGAAGCCCGGCTCCCGCTCGATTTTCGCGAGCAGCTCCGCCGGTGAACGTTCCGTCTCGCGCAGCTTGAAGATGTCGCCGTTCCACACCGCCACCCCGGACCAGCCGCTGCTCGCAAATTCCTTCCGGTCCGCCGCGGCCCGCGTCGCCTCGTCGGTGAAACACGCGAGCACGCAGCCCTCGAACTCCTCGCCGTCGAGGATCGGATCGCGCGGTTCGGGCTCCGCTTCATAGGGCGCCACCCCGATGCCTGCCGGCGCCAGTGCCGCCGCCAGCTCCCCGGCCCAACGCGCGGCATCCGTGTGAAAGGCCGCCCGTTCGGCCTCGGTCCAAGCGGCCGTGAACATCCCGTCATCCTCCCGATACGCACGGTCCAGCCGGACCATGAGCTCGCGGCCCGCCGCGGCCAGCTCCGCGGGCAGATTCACGTCCGCAAACTCCACCGCCGAGGTCCAACGTTCGCGCGCCGCCGCATCGTCCGCCCAGAGGCAGACGCCCGCGCCGTGTTCGAAGCTCACGCGAATCCGCATGCGCGCACGATGTCGCCTGCGCCGACGCGTCCAAGCGTGTTCCCGCGCCGCCACCTACGCAATTCTGCGTAGGTCAGGGCGGTCGCTGTGTCCCCGCCCGGCAAAATCTCCGTGCGTTTCCCGGACACCTGCGCTTGGCTCCCGCCGTCCATGCGCCAGCCGACTTCCGATCTCCGCATCCGCACCACGCGTCCCCTGCTCTCCCCGGCCATCCTCGAGGAGGACCTGCCGCTGGGTGAAGCTGGCGCCACGCTCGTGCAACAGGGCCGCCGCGCCGCCGTCGAGATCCTGCACGGCCGCGACGACCGGCTCGTGGCCATCGTCGGGCCCTGCTCGGTCCACGACCCCAAGGCCGCGCTGGAATACGCGCACAAGCTCAAGCCCGTGGCCGACCGCCTCGCCGGCGACCTGCTCGTGGTGATGCGGGTGTATTTTGAGAAACCCCGCACGACGGTCGGCTGGAAGGGCCTGATCAACGACCCGCGCCTCGACGGCAGCTTCCAGGTCAACACCGGCCTGCGCCTCGCGCGGCAGCTCATGCTCGACGTGAACGCCGCCGGCCTGCCCATCGGCACCGAGTTCCTCGACACCACGCTCGGCCAATACTACGCCGACCTCGTCTCGTGGGGCGCCATCGGAGCGCGCACGACCGAGAGCCAGATCCACCGCGAGCTGGCTTCCGGTCTCTCGATGCCGGTCGGCTTCAAGAACCGCACCGACGGCGACCTGCAGGTGGCGGTGGACGCCATCGTGTCGGCGCGGCACCCGCACTGCTTCCCGTCGCTCACCCGCGAGGGCGCACCCGCCATTCTCGCCACCACGGGCAACCCCGACTGCCACCTCGTGCTGCGCGGTGGCGCCGCGGGACCCAACTACGACGCCCTGCACGTCACGCGCTCCGTCGCCCTGCTCACCAAGGCCGGCGCCGTCGCGTCTGTGCTCGTGGACTGCAGCCACGGCAACAGCGGCAAACGCCACGACCAGCAGCCGGCCGTCGCGTCCGACGTCGCCGCGCAGGTCGCGGGCGGCTCGCGGGCGATTTTCGGCGTGATGCTCGAGAGCAACCTCGTCGGCGGCGCGCAGAAGCACGAGCCCGGCCGGCCGCTCACCTACGGCCAGAGCATCACCGACGCCTGCCTCGGCTTCGGCGAGACCGTGCCCGTGCTGGAAAACCTGGCCGCCGCCGTGGCCGCCCGGCGCAAGCACCGCTGAGACGTTCAGTCGGTCGCGGCGCGCTCCGCCTGACGCTGGCGCCGCACCAGGCCCAGGTTGGCACCGGCCGCCGGGTCGCCCGGCCGCAGCCGCAAGGCCTGCTCGAAGCAAGCCTCTGCCCGGACCAGTTGCCCGGATTTTGCCAGCAACACGCCGAGATTGAGCTGCGCCTCGGGCAGGCGGGGATCGAGGCGCACCGCCTCTTCCAACAGACTCAACCCTTCGCCGCTCCGGCCCACTTCGTCGAGCAGCGAGCCCAGACTGGACAACACGCGGGCGTCGCGCGGGGCGCAAACCCGGGCCTGCTCCGCGTAAGCCACGGCCTGACCCATGCGGCCGGTCTGCTGGGCGATCACCGCCAGATTGAGGTAAGCGCGTGGGTTGCCCGGCTCCAGGTGCGCGGCGGCCTGAAGTTCGGTTTCCGCCTCCTGCCAGCGACCGGCCGTCAGGAGGGCGTTACCGAGATTCTGGTGCGTTGTTGCGGAAGCGGGCGTGACCGCGGCCACGCGTTGCCAGAGCGTCACAGAGTCCGCCCAGTAATCCGCCTGGCGATGCGCCTGCCAGCCCAGGAGCCCCGCGGTCAGGATCGTCATTGTCGCCGGCAACCACGCCACCCGGGCCCCCAGCTCCGCGCGCGCGACCGTCCACACCCCCATGATCAGCAGGCCGATGCCCGGCACATAGAGGTAGCGGTCGGCCACCGCGTGCTGACCGGCCCGCAACACGCCCGACGAGGGCAGGAGCAGCAGCAAAAACCAACCCCACCCGAGCAACAGTTCCGGACGCGTGTCCCGCCACCGCCACACCAGCCCGGAAATTCCGGCGAGCAGCGCGACGGCCGCCAGCACCTGCAACGGCGTGTGCCCGAGTTTTTCCTCATAGAAAACCGCCAGATCCACGGGCCAGACGTAGAGCCCGAGCGAGGTCACGATGTTCACCGGCACCGAGGCCAGCCTCCGCCAGTCGGGCGCCTGCATCGCCGCCACGTCCATCGCCGCCGGGGCGACCCACGGCAACACGGTGAAGGCGAGCAGCCCGGCCGCCACCAACACCGCCGGAAGGTGGCCGCGCAGCCAGCGCCCCCAGGCGCCCGGGGCGGGCGCGCGGCCCAGCGGCCACCGGTCGAGCAGCATGAGCAGCGCGGGAAAGGTCCCGAGCATCGGCTTGGCCAGCATGCTCAGGCCGCAACCGGCCAGCGCCGGCCCGCGGCGCGCGGGTTGCGTGTAGGCGAGCAACCCGGTCAGGAAAAACGCGGTGCTGAGCGTGGTCTTCAGCTGCGAGGCCCAGGCGGCGACCTCGACGTTCACCGGATGCACGGCGAAGAGGAGGCCCGCCGCGAGGCTGCAACCCGCCCGGCCCGTGAGCCGGCGCAACACCAGCACGAGGAGCCCGGCGTTCAGGGCATGCAGGGCGACGTTGGCCACGAGATGCGGCCCGGGAGCGACCCCGCCCCCGGTGGCCACGGCCATGTGGCCCAGCCAGGCCAGCGGCTGCCACAGCACCGCGTCCTTGTTCGTCCAGGCCCAGCGAAACCCCTCCCAGGTCAGCCCGCCGGCCACGCGGGTGTTCTCAAAGATGAACATCGGGTCGTCGAAGTTGACGAACCGGTGGTGCGGCACGCGGTGATAAACCGCCGCCACCGCCCCGCACACCAGCAGCCAGGGCCACGGGCCGTTGAGGCACCGCCAAGCCTTGCGCTCTGGTGACGTGGTTCGCACGCCTCCGTGCATGCACACACCCGCCGGGCGCGGCAAGTTCGGCGATGCTCCGGATTCTCCTCGCCAAGCCGCACGGGCGTTTTCAGAAATTCGTCCGTGCTTCGCCGGTCACCCGCGCAGCCCTTTCCCTGCCTGCTCCTGCTCGCGTCCCTCGCGCTGCTGGCGGGTTGCGCGACCGACACCAAGAAGACCGAGAAGAAACCGGCCCCCAAGCCGCCGGTTGCCCTGCCGGAGCCCAAGCCCGAGCCGCCGCCCGAAAAGCTCCCGCGCGTGATGCTCGGCATCGACGTGCTGGAAGCCGAGGGCTTCAAGGCTGTCGCCGGCAAACGTATCGGCCTGCTCACGCACCGCGCCGGCGTGAACCGCCGCGGCGAAAGCACCATCGACGTCCTCCGCCGCGCCCCGCAGTCGAAGCTCATCTGCCTCTTCGCCCCCGAACACGGCCTCGAGGGCCAGGTGAAGGCCGCCGAGAGCTTCGGCGACTCCGTGCACCCGCCCACGGGCCTGCCCATCTACTCGCTCTACGGAAAGAACAAGCGCCCGACCAAGGAGCAGCTCAAGGGCCTGCACGCCGTCGTCGTGGACCTGCAGGACATCGGCGTCCGTTCCTACACCTTCATCAGCTGGATGCGCTATACCATGGAGGCCTGCTTCGAGGCCGGCGTGGAAGTCATCATCCTCGACCGCCCGAATCCGCTCGGCGGACTCAAGGTGGACGGCCCGCCGCTCGATCCCGAATGGATGAGCGACGTCGGCGCGTTCCGGGTGCCCTACGTGCACGGCCTGACGATGGGCGAGCTGGCGACGATGGCCAAAAACGCCCCGCGCGTGCTCCCGGGCCTCAAGGACAGCGTGCGCGCGAAGGGCAAACTCACCGTCATCCCCATGCGGGGCTGGATGCGCAGCATGCGCTGGCCGGAGACGGAGCTCACCTGGGTGCCGACCTCGCCGATGATCACCACCTACGACGCGATCATCGGCTACGCCATGATCGGACTCGGCTGCGAGCAGACACCCTGGGCGCAACTGGCCTTGCCGGCCGGACAGGGCTCGCCGTATCCCACCCGCGGCATCAGCTATCCCAAGAAAACGCCGGAGGAGATCATCGCCGCGCTGGAGCCGTTCAAGATACCCGGCATCCGCTTTGTAAAACGCGAGACCCGGAACACCAACGGTAAGCCCAACGCCGGCGTGTTCGTGGAGGTGGTGGACTGGGACGCCTGGCGCCCCACGGAGCTGTCGTTCTACATGCACAAGCTCGCCGAGAAGTGGTCGCCGATGAAGGTCTTTGCCACGCTCACCAGCGCGCAGCAGCGCACTTTCCAGATCCACGTCGGCTCCACCGCCTGGTATGACGCCCGGAGCAAGGAGGGCATGCGCGTGGACCCGGCGCTGTTCGTGAAGAACTGGACCGAGCGCGCGAAGGTTTCCCAGACGGCCAGCAAGAAATACTGGCTCTATCCCTGAGGCCGGCGCCGGTCCGCCATGATCGCCACGCCGGAGTCACTGATCATTCTGGCGCTCCTGCTGGGCGGCGGCCTCTGGCTCGGTGCCCGGGCGGCCGGACGGACGTGGCCGGAGCGGCTCACGCTTGCGCTGCTGCCGCCGTTGCTGGGCGTGCTGGTCTTCGTGTATTGGGAAACCACCCTGCTGAACACCCGCTGGGCCTGGAGCGCCTGCCGGTTGGCGCCGACCATCGGGTTGTTTCACGGCCAGCCGCTCTACTCGCCGGAGCATAGCGGTGCGATCAACGGCTGGCTTTACGGCCCGGTCGCCGCCCTCGTGTGGACGCCGGCAGCGCTCGCCGGCTCGCCGCTGCCGGCGCTGACCATCGCCGCGCTGATCAACCAGCTTTTTCTGCTCACGCCGCTGCTCGTCGCCGCCCTCCGCCTGGCGCCTGCGCGCACCGCCGGCTGGCTGGCTTTCGCGTTCGGGGCGGCGGCGCTCCTGCAGGTGTATCCGACCTGGTATATGGCCTCCGCGCTCAATGTGGATGCCATCGCCGTCGGGCTCGGCGCCGGGTCCTGTCTGCTGCTGCTCACGGACCAACCGCCATCGCGCCGCCGGCTGGGGCTGGCGGCCGCGCTCAGCGTGCTGGCCGTTTGGACCAAGCAGACCGAAGCCCCGCTGGTGCTGGCCCAGGCCGGCTGGCTGTGGCTGCGTCATGGGCGGGCAACCACCCGGAGCTTTTTGCTGGCCTATGCGGTCGCGCTGCTGGTCGCGGCGGGCGTTTTCGCGACGGCGTTTCCGGTGTCCGACCTGATCTTCAACCTGTGGACCGTGCCCTCGGCCCACGCGCTGCCCGGCGGCTGGCGGGCAGCCTGGGCGGAAGTCACGGATCTCGGCCGCTACTCGATGCTTTTCTGGCTGCCCTGCGCCGCCGGCCTGTGGATCCGGTTCCGGGACCGGCCGGCCGCGGAAACCGCCACCGGCCGGTGGCACCCGCTGCTGCTCCCGCTGGCGGCGGCGGGGGTGCTGCTCCCGACCGGGATCATGGCCGCGATCAAGATCGGCGGCGACCGCAACTCCCTGCATTCCGTCTATTACCTCGCACTGGCCGCGGTCTGCGCCCTCGCGCAGGGTTGGCCGACGGCCGCGCACCGCCGGGCGCTGGCCCAGGCGGGCATCATCCTGCTCCTGACCGCCGGTGCCGCGGTGCTGGCGGTTCGCCAGGTCGCCGGCTACCCGCAACTCACGATGCTGCCGTCGCGCTGTCTCAGCGAGGAAGCCTGGAGCCACGCGCGCGCGCATCCGGGCCGGGTGTATTATCCGTGGGACCCGCTCGCCTCGCTGATGGCGGAATCCCGGGCCTATCACTTCGAATACGGCGTCATCGACCGGATTCTCGCCGGCCGCCCGCCCGACGAAACCCACATCCGGCGGCACCTGCCCGGCGAGTTCGAGCAGATGATCTATCCCAACGCGGACCACCAGCAGACGATGCGCCTGCGTTACCTGACGGAGTATCGCTTTGCCACCGCCACCGCGGACTGGCTGATCTTCCGCCAAAATCCTCCCCGGTAGGGACCGGACCCACGCATGACCGTCCCAGAAAGTCTGCTCAGCTGGCTGGACCGTCACCCCGGAGTGCAACTCTCGGCGGTGGGCGGCCTGATCCTGTTCGCCCTGGTCCGGACCCTGCGCTCCCCGTGGCAGGCATCCCCGCCGGAGCGCGGGCACGACTGGGCCTGGGGCGGGATGATCGCCGCGGTGCTGCTCGCCGGCCGCTGGCCGATGCTGCTGCTGCCGCGGGAATTCAACCAGGACGAAAGCCTGCTGCTGGCTGGCGCGCACGCGCTGGCGCACGACCCGGTGTTCTGGCGGTCGGTGGAGGGCGGCACCGTCGGTCCGCTCCCGTTTTTCGCGCTCTGGCCGGCGGGTTGGTGGTGGGACTGGACCGGCTATTTCCCGGCCCGCCTCACGGCCGTCGCGCTGCTCACGCTCAGCCTGCTGCTGGCGCACCAATGCCTCGCCCTCCTGCTCGACCGGCGCTCGGCGCGTCTGGCGGGGCTGGCCGCGCTGGCCTTCGAGGCCCTGACGCTGTCGCTGGAACTCGTGCACTACTCCACCGAGCTGCTGCCGATGGCGCTGCTGAGCGCGGCCGCCTACGCCGCGGTGCGGCGCTGGACTCTGGCCGGAGGCAGCGGCTGGAACTTCTTTGGCGGCGCGGTGCTGGGCGCGCTACCTTTCGCCAAGCTCCAGGCCGTGCCGCTCGGATTGTGTTTCGGCGGCGGCTGGTTGCTCGCGGAATTTCTGGCCGGGAGCCGCAGCCCGGGGCGGCATCGCATTTACCTGCTCGCGGGCGCGCTGCTACCCGCCCTGCTCTTCGCCGCCCAGATCACGATCGCGGGCGAGTGGCAAAACGTGCTCATCCCCTACTTCGCCTACAACGTCTTCTACACCGAACAGGGATTGCCGGCGGGACGCCTGGTGACCGAAATCCTGCGCCTGTCCCGCGAGTCGGACAGCCTGCTCCACGTCTGGCTGCCGGCGCTCACGCTTTGGGTGGTCCTGCTGCAACTCATCCGCCGCGGCCCGGCTCCGGCCGCCCGGCTGGGCTGGATCGCGCTCGCCGGCTGCGGGGTCGGTCTGGCCTGCACGCTCTACCCCGGAAAACCGTTTCTCCACTACTGGCAGTTCATGGTGCTGCCGCTGACCTTTCTGCTGGGCGTGAGCCTGCACCAGGCGGCGCACGGGGCCGACCCCAAGCGGACGCGCCTGGTGGCCGTCACGGCGGCCGGCTTCGTGGGCCTGCTGCTGGGAGCGCGCGCGCTCAGTCCGAATCCCTACCTCGGCAACCTGGCCTATTTCGCCCAAGCGCCCCGCACCGAGCTGTCGGAGCGCGTGCACCGCCTGGCCCGGCCGGGTGACACACTCGCCGTGTGGGGCTGGTCCAGCTATGTGTTCGTCGAGACCGGCCTCCGGCAGATCACGCGGGAAGCCTGCTCGGTGCGCTCGCTGGAACCCTCGCCCTACCTGGAGTTCTACCGGCTCCGTTACCTGCGCGACTTCCTCCGCACGCAACCCGACCTCTTTCTCGACTCGGTCGGCCCGAGCAGCACGCGCTACCTCGATCCGCAGGCGGGGCACGACCACACCTTCCCCGCCCTGGCCGAGGAGATCCGCACCCACTACACGCTGGTGGACGAATTCAACGGCGCCCGGCTCTACCGGCGGCGCGCGCCCGGCGGCTGAGCGGAGGGCTCAGCGGTTCGCCGCCGTCCATTTTTCATAGTCGGCCCGGGACATGAACTTGAGCGACGCCGAATTGATGCAGTAGCGCAGGCCGGTCGGGCGCGGACCGTCGTCGAAGACGTGGCCGAGGTGGCTGCCGCAGACGGCGCAGTGCGACTCGATCCGGATCATGCCGTGGCTGGTGTCGCGTTCCTCGCCGAGGAAGGACTTCTCCAGCGGCTGCCAGAAACTCGGCCAGCCCGTGCCGGAGTCGAACTTGTGCTTCGCGTCGAACAGCGGGGTGTCGCAGCCGACGCAGAAATAAACCCCGTCGGCCTTGTGGTCCCAATAGGCGTTGCGGAAGGGCGGCTCGGTGCCCTGTTGCCGGGCGACACGGTATTGCGCGGGCGTGAGGCGGGCGCGCCATTCCGCGTCGGTGCGCTTCACCTTCGCCTTGCTCAGGTCGATGACGACGTTGGACGGCAGGCCGCAGGCGGAGATTTCGCCCGGGGCGCACTCGAGGGCGTCCTTGGCGGGAGGTTGGTTGGTCGTTTTCATTTCGGCGAAGCCCGGCACCCCGGCGGCAAAAAGCGACAGCCGGAGCGGAAGACAGGCTTTCATGTTCCCCGTCAGAGTAGCCCGACTCGCCGGTTATTCCACCCGCACACGCACCTTCCCGTCGTGGAATTCGCCGACGAGCGCCTGGCCGGCCTGGAGGCCCTGGGCCCGGGGCACCGGGCGGCCCTGTCCGTCGCGCACGATGGCGTAGCCGCGCTTCAGCACCGACTGCGGGCTGGCCGACTCGAGCCGCTTCCACAGCGCCAGCAGCCGGTGCGACTCCAGCTGCACCCGTTTCTCGGGCGAGGCCGCCGCGAGGCGCGCCCGCGCGGCGGTGAGCGACTGCCGGCCCTGCTGCACCGAGTCGCGCAAGGCGGAACCCAGGCGGTTGCGCAGGTCGTCGAGCCGCAGATGATTCTGCTCGATGGCCGCGGCCGGCGAGAGCAGGCGCAGGCGGCTGCGCAGGTGGTCGAGCTGCTGGCGTGCCTGTTCCAGGCGGGTGGCGGCGAGGTCGTCAAGGTTGCCCCCGGCGTTGTCCAGCCGCTCGACACAGGAAAGATACTGGCTGGAAATCAGCTCGGCCGCGCCGCTGGGCGTCTCGGCGCGGACATCCGCCGCGAAGTCGCAGAGCGTGTAGTCGATCTCGTGGCCGACCGCGGAGATGATGGGCACGCCGCAGGCCGCCACGGCCCGCACCAGCGTTTCCTCGTTGAATGCCCATAGATCCTCGATGCTGCCGCCACCGCGGCCGATGACGAGCAGGTCGAACAGCTGCAGCGCTTCCGCCGTGCGCAGCAGCGCCGCCATCTCGGCGGCGGCCCCCTCGCCCTGGACCTTGGCGGGCAGCACGACCAGCCGGCCGGTCCAGCGCCGACGCTGGAGGATGCGGATGAAATCCTGCACCGCCGCACCGGTGGGCGACGTGATGAAGCCCACCGTGCGCGGCAGGAGCGGCAGCGGCTGCTTGCGCTCGGCGGCGAAGAGCCCCTCGGCGGCGAGCCGTTTCTTCAACTGCTCAAGCTCCTGCTGCAGGCGGCCGGCGCCGTGCTCGATGAGCGCGCGGGTGATCAGCTGATACTGGCCGCGCGCCTCGTAGACATCCACCTCGCCATAAACGAGCACCTGCAGGCCGTCGCGCAGCTTCACCGACTGGCGGGCGGCATCGCCGCGGAACATCACGCAGCTGAGCTGCGCGCCGGCGTCCTTGAGCGAAAAATAGACGTGCCCGCTGGCCTGCGCGCGCAGGTTGGAGACCTCGCCCTGCACCCAGCAGGGCGGGAGGCCGCCCTTGAGCAGCTCCTTCACCCGGCGGGTGAAGTCCGTGACGCTTTGCACCCGCCCGGAGTCGTCGAGGCTGGGGTCGGCCGGCTTCATCAGGAGACACTCTTCTTGGCGCCGTAGTGCTTCCGCACGAGGTGCGCGCCGGTCATCAGCGCCAGCAGCAGCAGCAGCGACACGAACGCGATCTTGCCCTTGCCGTGCAACAGGGCCTCCCCGAAGAAAATCACCGCGCCGTTGATCGGCAGCTGGATCAGGCAGGACACGAGCAGATAGCGCACGAAGGGCACGCCGGCGAGACCCAGCAGGTAGTTCTGCGCCGGGAACGGCACGCCCGGCGTCACGCGCAGCAGCACGATGAGGTCGGTGACATCGCCCGAGTCCACCTGCGGCAGCCGGTAGCCCAGCCGTTTCACCAGCGATTCCAGCAGCGGCCGGAACGCCCGGCTCGCGAGCACGTAGCTCAAGGCCATGTTCAGCGCGATGGCGGACAGCGAGAGCACCATCACCAGCGGCAGTCCGAGCTGCGGTCCAAAGACCGAGCCGGCGGTAAGCGAGAAAAACGACAGCGGCGCCCCGACCGCGGGCAGCAGCAGCATCGCGAGGAAGAACGTCACCGGACCCGCGCTGCGGATCAGGTCGAGGCCCTGCTGGACCAGCGCCTTCACGTTGTAGCCCCGGGCGAGCAGCACGGCGCCCACCACCCCGACGGCGGCGACGACCGCGAGCTTGAGCAGGAGCGCCCGGTTGGGACGTGGGGCATTTTCGACCATGGGGACGACGATGCCGCGCCGGTTTGCCCAGCGTCAAGGGCGCCTTGCCGCGAAATCTGACTCGCTCCCGCCTCGTGCCCGCCCTGTCATGGCCCGTCGCGCATGAGTTCCGCCCCACAGCATCCGACCCGTCTGCCGCTCCGGATGATGCTGGGCGCGGGACTGACCGCCCTGGCCTGGCTCACCCTCGCGGAAAGCAGCGCCACCCGGATGTTCGCCTCACCCTGGAACTTGCTGCTGATGGCGGTCGTGGCGGTGCCCGCGCTGGGCCTTTTGGTCCGCCTGATCCTGGCGCCTGACCCGATGAAGCTGCCGGCGGCCCCCTGGCTGCTGGCGGCCGGACTCGCCGGTCTGGGGCCGACGCTCAGCGCGCTGGCGAGTCCATACCGTGCCCCGAGCCTGCTGGTGGCGGGCCTGCCTTTTTCCGCAACCTGCCTGTTTCTCCTCGCGCATGACTGGCTGCTGGCCGACGAGTCCAATCGACGTGCCCAGCTGGGCCGGTGGCTCGCCGTCGGGGCGGGTTTGGTCGCGTTGGTGAGCGCGCTCTACTGGATCCGCGATGTGGCCGACCGGCTCGCCGCCGGCCGGACCGTCGCCTCGCTTTTCGCAATGCGGAATCCGCATCCGCTCGGACACTCGAACTACACCGCCGGGCTGATGCTCCTGGGACTGCCCTGGCTCACGGTGGCGGCCTGGCGGGAACGCGGCTGGATGCGAACCGCGGCGGTCGGGGGCGGCTTGCTCAGCCTGCTCAATGTCTTCACCTGCGGGAGCCGGGGCGGCCTGCTGGGCCTCGCCGCGCTCGGGGTGGCAGGCGTGGCGCTGGCGCGCCTGGGTTGGCGGCGCGTTCTGCCCATCTCCGCCGCCGCCTTGGCCGCCTGCGCGCTGCTGGCCGTGGCCAATCCGCGCGTGCGGTCGTTGCTCGGGCCGGACGATCCCGCCACGCCCCCGAATGCGAGCTCCGTGCAACGCAGCGCCATGCTCCAGGCCGGTCTGCTGATGGGCCGCGATCGACCGTTGCTCGGATGGGGCCCGGGCAGCACGCCACTCGCCTATCCCCGTTATCGGCACGCCCTCGACGGCGGCGCCGAGAACGTGCTGCAGCTGCACAACACCCCGCTGCATCTCTGGGCCGAAACCGGGGCGCTCGGCTTGCTCGGGGCGGGCTTGCTCGCCGCGCTCGCCATGCTGAACCGGCGGCGCGCGCCGGTCGCGGCGGCCACGCTGGCCGGCTATGGCGTCTTTGCCCTGACCGACTTCCAGCTCGATGTGCCGGTCTTCGCCGCCTCCATGGCGGTGCTCGCCGCGATGCTGGCCAAACCGGCCTCGAGCAACGCCTCGCGCTCACTCCGTGTCGGCATCGGCGCCGGCGTGGTGGCGACAGCCGGCTTGATCGTCGTGCTCGGTGAACGCGATCCCACGCCGGCCCTGAACGTCGAGGCCCTGCGCCTCGCCCGCGAACCCGCGGAGCACGCCCGCGCCACCGCCCTGTTCAACGAATCACTCGCGTTGAACCCCGACCAGGAAATCGCGCACTTCAACCTCGGCTGGTTGCTCGTCGTGACGGAGCCGGCCAAGGCCGAAACCCACTTCCGCGCCGCCGCCCGCCTCGTGCCCGACAAGGG
>JACCDR011751285.1_pt1 | contig 18022 bp, 17 predicted proteins | sample 7446431 | NCBI WGS metagenome assembly JACCDR01 (sample SAMN15323443, study PRJNA562643) | freshwater metagenome | isolation source: river surface water | place: USA:Blue River Watershed | collected 2017-08-17
CCTGCGGCAGCCCCGGCAGCACCGGCCGCGCCGGCCGTTGCGCCCGCGGCAGCCAGCTTCGCCGGCAGCGCCGACATCGAATGCGACACGCTGGTGCTCGGCGCCGGTCCCGGCGGCTACACCGCCGCGTTCCGCGCAGCCGACCTCGGCCAGAAGGTCGTGCTGGTCGAGCGCTATGCGGCGCTCGGCGGCGTTTGCCTGAACGTCGGCTGCATTCCGTCCAAGGCGCTGCTGCATGCGGCCAAGGTGATCACCGAAGCCGAAGAGATGTCGCACAGCGGCGTGAGCTTCGGCGCGCCGCAGATCGACATCGACGCGCTGCGCGGCTGGAAGGAAAGCGTGATCAAGAAGCTGACCGGCGGTCTTTCCGGCCTGGCGAAGGCGCGCAAGGTGCAGGTCGTGCAGGGCAAGGGCGCATTCTCGTCGCCGAACACGCTGGCGGTCGAGACGGCCGACGGCGTGAAGACGATCGCGTTCCGCAATGCGATCATCGCCGCCGGTTCGGCGGTCGCGAAGATCCCGGGCTTCCCGTATGACGATCCGCGTCTGGTCGATTCGACCGGCGCGCTTGAACTGCGCCAGATCCCGAAGCGCATGCTGGTCATCGGCGGCGGCATCATCGGCCTGGAAATGGCCTGCGTGTATGACGCGCTGGGCGCGAAGGTGTCGGTGGTCGAATTCGCCGACGGCCTGATCCCGGCCGCCGACCGCGACATCGTCAAGCCGCTGCAGAAGCGCATCGAGAAGCGCTACGAAGCAATCATGCTGAAGACCAAGGTCACGAAACTGGAAGCGCAGGCCGACGGCCTGGTTGCGACCTTCGAGGGCGACAACGCGCCGGCCGAGCCGCAGAAGTACGACATGGTGCTGCTGGCCGTCGGCCGCCGCCCGAACGGCAAGGAAGTTTCTGCCGACAAGGCCGGTGTGATCGTCAACGAGCGCGGCTTCATCCCGGTCGATCGCCAGCAGCGCACGAACGTGCCGCACATCTACGCGATCGGCGACATCTGCGGCGACCCGATGCTCGCGCACAAGGCCACCAACGAGGCGAAGGTTGCCGCGGAAGTGATCGCCGGCCACAAGGTCGAGTTCGATGCGATGACCATTCCGTCGGTCGCCTACACCGACCCGGAAATCGCATGGATGGGCGTGACCGAGGCTGAGGCGAAGGCCAAGGGCATTCCGTTCGAGAAGGCCAGCTTCCCGTGGGCGGCGAGCGGCCGCGCGCTGGCGATGGGCCGTGACGACGGCGTCACCAAGCTGCTGTGGGACCCGACCACCAAGCGCATCATCGGCGCCGGCATCGTCGGCGTGAACGCCGGCGAGCTGCTGGCCGAGACCGTGCTGGCGATGGAAATGGGCGCCGACCTCGAGGATCTCGCGCTGACCGTGCATGCGCACCCGACGCTGTCGGAGACGCCGATGTTCGCGGCCGAAATGGGGCTGGGCAGCATCACTGACCTGTATATCCCGCCGAAGAAGTAAGCGCCGAACGCAAGCGATTCCGGCAACGAAAACGGCCCGCCTGTGCGGGCCGTTTTTCATTTGCGTCAGCGATGCACTAATCCCGTGTGCAAAGGGGACTCGGGGTTTGCGGTGGTGACTCTCTAGGTAGTCCGCCCGTCCTTCCCGTGGAGCCCCGCCATGACGCATTTCACCGTCCATGCCCGAACCAGCCGGCGGTCCGGCGGCGACGAACTCGACAAATTCCGGCGGTTCTCCGCCGCGGGCGCAAAGATCGAGGGCCATCCTGAGCTCGACGAAGGCGACCTGCCCACGGCGCAATGGAAGAAGGGCTGACACCATGGGACAGATTCAGGTCGATTCCCAGACCAGCCGCTCGCACATACAGCAGCCGCTGGAAAACTTCGGCATGTTCTCGAAGGTCGAGGCCACGCTCGACCAGTCCACGGCCAGCACCGTCTACCTGCGCGAAGTGGGGCTGATGGAGCAGCTCAGGCGCTTGTTCTCGCCGGGCGCGGCGCAGAGACTGTTCGCGTTTTCGCGCACCGGCGTCCACCAGACCACGCCTGCGACGCCCAGGGATTTCTTCCTCACGCATTTGAACAGCCTGAGCGGGCGCGTCGTCATCGCGCTCACCGGCGACCCCGAGATCGACAGCGCGGCCTGCGAGGCGGCGCACGGCATGACTCAGCCGCCGCCGCCCGAATCCCGCGAGGTGATCTTCGCTTCGCCAAACTCGCAGGTGCTCGCGGCCGCACAGGCATGGATGCAATGAGCCGCACGCAGATGACCTGGCCAGTGGTGACCATGAAGGACAAGGCAGCCTGCATGCGAAGGCAATACATCGGTTGGACACTCCCGGGAGGCAGGAATGGGCAAGCCACCCACCGTCGTCATTCGTAAGTCCGATGACACGCAGCAGATTGCAGACATGCTGGAGCGACTCGGCGACATGAGCCGTATGCGGATAAAGGAGGAGGAATCCGGCCGCAGCGGCGTGGTGGCCATCCACCTGAGGGAGAGGAACTGGTCCGAGGCCTTCGACGATTTCAAGCATGATGTCCGCGATTTCTTTTTCGGTTCGATGGCACATCGCCAGCAGCGCGCCGGCGCCGTCTGCCGGGAACTCGAAAAGATCCTGCAGGGCAGGAAGGGAGCCTCCCAGCTGCTGCACAACATTCGGCAGCGGATCGAGCACAACGGAAGTTTCAGCGGGCATGACCTTGCCCGGGACATCGCCAGCCGCAACCGGCACGGCAAGGTGCTGCCCCTGCAAGGCGGGCAGGCCCGCGCCGAAGGCACCGGGCTGGGCATGCACCTGCTGGAAATGGATGCGCTGCAGGTCAGTGCGGATTCCACCATCGCGAAACTGTCGACCGCCCGCAAGCGTCCCGAGCTGGCTGCAGCGCTCACTGCCGATACCGGTGCTTTCGAAAACCTCGGCAAGCCGCCCGGACTGCCCACGCAAACACTGATCGCGATCCGGGACAACCTCGGCTTCGATCCGGATGCGAACTGGGCTGGCTACCAGTCGCGCTTCGAGCTGCGTCTCGAGCTGGCGTTGCGGGAGTGCGAGGGCGCGGTGGTCATTGACGTCAGCGACGAGATGCTCGATGTCGGAATGTCTGGCGTCGACAGTGAACTGCGGCGCGATGCGATGGTTCTCGCCATGCTGAAAAAGGCTCGCAAGATCCTGAATGAAAAGCTGATCAGCGGCGAGGACATGGCCATCACCTTTGCCTGCAAGGACAAGCAAAGGCTGGAAATGATCAGGGATAACTGCGAGGTACTGTTCGGCCGGTCCGGAGGGGGCGGGCACATCGGTACGCCGAATGCAAAATCCCGGGCGCAGGCATCCCCGCCGGAAGACGGGGCGGGCGTGTTCTAGTCGACATGTCGAAGCAGGCTTGCGCACGATGCGGTAACACGGGAGGAGGCGATATGGCCAGGATCGTGCTGTCCGACGACAGGTGTGTCGCAGCGCTGGCGCAGGCGCAGGCGATGAGGAACATGGGAGAGATGCATGCCGGCCACGAGACGGGTGAGGGCGCAAGGGAGGTCGTTTGCCTGCGCAAGCGCACTGCTTTGGAAGCGTTCGGAAACTATTTGAATATCGATGCCGTCGGCCGCCGCCGGCATGATCCGCGGAGGTCGACATGGGCCGTGATACAGCGATAACCCTGAGCAGCACGAACCTGGCCGACATTGCCGACAGACTGAAGGGCCGCGGGATCGTCGAGCTGTCGCCCACACAGAAAGAGGTCAGCAGCGGGCAGAAGGCGCTGTTCATCCGGCCCGGCGGTGTTCTCCAGATGTTGCGCGCGTGGTTTTCCGGAAAGAGCGAGCGGAACAAGCAGGCAGACCGGGTATGCGACCGGCTTGGGGCCGTGCTCGACAAGGTGCCGGGCAAGGAAAGGCTGCTGCAGAACGTGCGCGGGCAGATCATGAAGGAGGGCCGGCTGACCGGCGAATTCCTTGCGCTGAACCTGAAGGCGCTGCACGAAGGCGGCGTCTTGAAGCCCAAGGGCCTTGCACCGTTCGCGCTGCCCACACAGGGGCAGCAAGTGCGCATCTTGAGCGGCAGGCCGGCCGAGGTCGTGTCAGACCGCTGCATTGTCGGATACGGCACTGCCCGGGAGTTGCTGGGTGCCGAAACGCCGGCGTACCTGCGGAGCGAACCGAAAGAATTGTGGCAGCTGGAGATATGGAGCGTCGGCGCCCACGCGAACGGCAGCGAGCCGGTCCACGAGTTCAGCGCGATCGCTTCGCGCGCGACCACCCTGGCAAGCTGCCCTCCCTTCAACGAGACCTCAAAGGAAGACCGCACGCCGCAGGAAATGTATGACCTCATCCACGCCGCGATCGGTAAAACGACCGGAACCATCGTGATCGAGCCGCAGCCTGACAGCTTCCAGGCCGGCCAACCGGTCTGCACTGACAAGGGACTGACAGGGCAGATCAGCGCTGCGCTCGAGCGCAAAGCCGAAGCGCAGCATCAGGGAGTGGACCGGGTGATCGCCTTCGTGTCACCCGACACGGCACTGCTGAAGCGCATCGCGGATTTGCATGCGAACCTGACCCGCGATCAGGACGATATCGTGTCAGTCAGCCGCACACGCGTCTCAGGCTCGGGAATCGATTCGGACGGCGAGTAGAAAAAACGGCGCCCGATGGGGCGCCGTTGTCTGGCGGAGTAGGGCGCGCTTATGGCTGCACCGACGCGATCACGTCCGACAGCAAGGCCAGCATCAGGTCGATCTCTTCATGCGTCACGTTCAGCGCCGGCATGAAGCGCAGCAGGTCGGGACGCGGCGAGTTCAGCAGCAGGCCCTGCGGTGCGAGATCGCGCGCAATGTCGACGATCTTGCCGCCGATCGGCGAACCCAGCTTCAGCGCGCGCAGCAGGCCTTCGCCACGCTCGCCTTCCATGCCATGCTGGTCGCACAGCTTCAGCAGGCCGTCGCGCAGGTAATTGCCCTTGTCGACCACCGATTGCAGGAAGCCGGGTTTCAGCAGCTCTTCCAGCACCGCGACGCCGACCGCGGTCATCAGCGGATTGCCGTTGTAGGTACCACCCTGGTCGCCCGGCTCGAACACCGCGAACGGCTCGCGGCACAGCAGCGCCGCCAGCGGCACACCGCCGCCGATGCCTTTGCCGAGCGTCATGATGTCCGGTTCGATGCCGGACAGTTCGTAGCCAAACAGCTTGCCGGTGCGGCCCATGCCGGCTTGCACTTCATCGACGATCAGCAGGATGTTGTGCTGCTTCGTCAGCGCGCGCAGCCCCTGCATGAATTCCTTCGACGCCGGGATCACGCCGCCTTCGCCCTGCACCGGTTCGAGCATCACGGCGACGGTCTTGTCGGTGATCAGCGCCTCGACGCTGGCGAGGTCGTTCAGCGTGGCCTTCGGGAAGCCCGGTACCTGCGGCGCGAACATTGCGTCCCAGCCGGCCTTGCCGGAGGCCGACATCGTTGCCAGCGTGCGGCCGTGGAAGCTGTGGTCGAAGGTGATGATCTCGTAGCGGTTGTCACCGGCGGCGCTCTTGTTCAGCTTGCCCCATTTGCGCGCCAGCTTGATCGCGCCTTCGTTCGCCTCGGCGCCGCTGTTGGCGAAGAACACGCGATCGAAGCACGAGTGCTGCGTCAGCAGCGACGCAAGGCGGATCGACGGTTCGTTGTAGAACGCCGGCGACGGATTGATCAGCTTCTTTGCCTGCGCCGCCAGCGCATCCTGGATGCATTGCGGCGAATGGCCGAGGCAGTTCACTGCCCAGCCCTGCAGCCAGTCGAGGTAACGCTTGCCGTCATGGTCAGTCAGCCACATGCCCTGGCCTTCGGTGAAGACCAGCGGCGGGCGGTTGGTGATGTAGAGCAGCGCGTTGGTGTCGTATTGTTCGAAGGACTTGTTCACGGCTTCAGGCTTGTTCATGATCGTGCGTCGGTAAATGGGGCAGCGGTTGTCAGGCGGACGCGAGGTCGGCCTCGGAGGTGAACGAGTCGGCGTAGAACTCCTCTTCCGGCAGGCGGCACTGCGCGGTGAAGTCCTTCTGCGCGGCGTCGACCATCAGCGGCGCGCCGCACGCATAGACCTGGTGGCCGGACAGGTCCGGCAGGTCGTCCATGACGGCGCGATGCACGAAGCCGGTGCGGCCGCTCCAGCCGTCTTCCGGCAGCGCGTCCGAGATCACCGGCACATAGCGGAAGTTCGGCAGCGTTTTCGCCCATTGCTCGCACAGCGCATGCATGTACAGGTCTTTCGGGCGGCGGCCACCCCAGTACAGCGTGACCGGGCGGGCCGATTTCGCATGCGCCCAGTGCTCGACGATGGCCTTGATCGGCGCAAAGCCGGTGCCGGATGCAAGCAGCACGATGGGCTTGTCGGAGTCCTCGCGCAGGAAGAAGGTGCCGAGCGGCCCCTCGAAGCGCAGGATGTCGCGCTCTTTCATCGCGCCGAATACATGGTCGGTGAAGACGCCGCCGGGCATGTGGCGGATGTGCAGGCTCAGCAGTTCGTCCGAATGCGGCGGCGTGGCGATGCTGTACGCGCGGCGCTTGTTGTCCTTCAGCAGGAACTCGACATACTGGCCGGCCTTGTACTGCATGCGATCGGTGGCCGGCAGCTGCAGCGACACGATCATCACGTCGTCGGCCGCGCGTTCGAGTTTGGCCACGCGTACCGGCACTTTTTTGATCGGGAAATCGCCGACGCCGAGCACCTCGCGCGCCTCGATCACCACGTCCGACTGCGGCACCGCGCAGCAGAACAGCGTGTGGCCGGTGGTCTGGTCGGCCGCGGGCAGTGCGCGTTCCTGATGCTTGCCGAGTTCGATGCTGCCCGAAATCAGCTTGCCCTTGCAGCTGCCGCAGGCGCCGTTCTTGCAGCCATACGGCAGGCCGACGCCGGCACGAATGGCCGCCGACAGAATGGTCTCACCGGCCTCGCAGCTGAACTGGCGGCCGCTCGGGTTAACGCTTACCTGGAACGTCATACAATCTCGCGAATGAAAAACAATGGTCTGAAAATCCTGGGCAGGCCGCGCCTGCTGGTCGTTGGTTGCGGCGATGTCGGCTTGCGGCTGTTGCCGCTGCTGCGCGATCGCTTCCGCGTGTTCGCCGTCACCAGCCGGCCGGACCGCATTCCGGAACTGCGCGCCGCCGGCGCCATTCCCGTGGTGGCCAATCTGGACCAGCCGGACAGCCTGCACCGGCTGAAGGGGCTGGCGGACACCGTCGTCCACCTTGCGCCGCCGCCGTCCGACGGCGAACGGGACCGCCGTACCCGCAATTTGGCCGCCATTTTACCCCGACACGGCACGGTGGTTTATGTCAGCACGACCGGGGTCTATGGCGATTGCGGCGGCGCGCTGTTCGATGAAACCCGGCCGGTGGCGCCGAAAAACGCGCGTGCCGTGCGGCGCGTGGACGCCGAGCAGGTGTTGCGGCGCTGGGCGCGGCAGTCCGGTGCCCGTCTGGCGATCCTGCGGGTGCCCGGCATCTATGCGGCCGACCGTTTGCCGGTGGAGCGGCTGCGGCAGGGTACGCCGGCCTTGTTGCCTGACGATGACCCTTATACCAACCATATCCATGCGGACGACCTGGCAAAGATCGTCGCGCTGGCGGTGTTCCGTGCGGCGCCGCAACGCGTCTACCACACGGTCGACGATTCGGACCTGAAGATGGGCGACTACTTCGATGCGGTCGCCGATGCGTTCGGACTGCCGCATCCGCCGAGGCTGCCGCGCGCGCAGCTGGTCGAACGCGTGTCGCCGATGCTGCTGTCGTTCATGTCGGAGTCGCGCCGTCTGCACAACGGCCGGATGAAGGGCGAGCTCGGCGTGCGGCTGCGCTACCCGACGGTGGCCAACCTGCTGGCCGGCCTCGGCCCGCGGCAGGGGCAGCTGTTCAGCCCGGCGAACCGACCGCTGACTTGATGCCGTTGACCCAGGAGCGCGCCGGCAGCTTCGTCATCGCCTTGATGGCGGCTGCGCGTTCGTACAGGTCGGCGAAGTCGAATTCCGGCTCCGACTTGAAGGCGATCACCACGACGTTGCCGTCGTGGACTTCGGGCAGCGCCAGCACATGGTCGAACGCGCTGCAGATGGCCGGCATGTTGCGCCGGAAGCTGGGGTGGTCGCCAAACAGGTTGATGGTGGCGATGCCTTCGTCGGTGAGGCAACGCGCGCAGGCCTGGTAGAACTCGGGCGAGTCCAGCACCGGACCGCGCGCGGTCGCGTCGTACAGGTCGATCTGCAGCACGTCGAGCGACTTGCGGTTCGCGGGGTCGTTGACGAACAGTTCGGCGTCCAGCTGCAGCACCTGCAGCGTGTCGTCATCCGGCGGCAGCCGGAACATTGAATGGCAGACATCGATCACGTTCGGATTCAGCTCGACCGCCGTCACCTGCGCCTGCGGATATTCGCGGTGGCAGAACTTGGTCAGCGCGCCGGTGCCGAGGCCGAGCTGCGCGATGCGGCGCGGCTGGTCGATGAAGAGCATCCAGGCCATCATCTGCTGCGCGTATTCGAGCTCGATCCAGTCCGGCTTCCTGACGCGCATCGCACCTTGCACCCACTCGGTGCCGAAGTGCAGGTAGCGTACGCCGTCATGCTCGGACAGCGTGATCGGCGCGAATTTCGGCTGGCGGGATTTCGGGGCAGGCGGGCGTTTCATGGCGTCGGGCTCAGGACAGCAAAGCCCGCCACTTTACTAGCTTTTCGTCAAAAGACAGCTGCGCATTCGCCGGCGACGACGAAGGCAGCACCAGCGTACGGAAGCCGGCGGCCGCGAATTGCGGCGCGAAGCGGCCCGAGGTCTTGCCATTGAAAGCGATCGTTTCCAGTTCGGGAAAGCCGGCGTGCAGGAGGGAGAAATCGGCAACCTGCGCGCGCCGTATCGACGCATCGAGGCTGCCTTCGCGTTCGCAGGCAATGATCACGTCCCACAGGCCGATCCGGTGCGCAGCCAGCCGCGCCAGCCGGCCGGGGTAATCGAGCGACGCGAGGTCATCGGCGAGCACGGCCGACAGCAGCCGCCAGAACTGGTTGCGCGGGTGCGCGTAGTACTGCTGCGCGGCGAGCGAGGCCTCGCCGGGAAAGCTGCCGAGGATCAGCAGGCGGGCGTCGGGCTGCATCGCCGGCGGGAAGCCGGTCAGCAGCGGATGAGCGGAAGAAGCCATTAAGGAATTGTAGAGGGGAGGGCCCGGACGTGCAGGTTAGAATCGCCGCACAACTATTCCAGGAGGAGACAGGCAATGACCCAACCCATCATGCTCGTCACTGGCGGCAGCCGCGGCATTGGCGCAGCGACCGCACTGATCGCGGCAGCGCGCGGCTGGCGCGTGGCGCTCAGCTACCAGAGCAATGCGGCAGCCGCGGATGACGTCGTGCAGAAGATTCGCGCTGCCGGCGGTACGGCGATCGCCGTGCAGGCCGATGTCGGCATCGAAGCCGATGTGCTGCGCCTGTTCAAGACGGTGGATGAGCAGCTCGGCACGCTGTCGGTGCTGATCAACAATGCGGGCATGCTCGAGCATCAGACGCGGCTCGACCAGATGGATCTGGATCGCTGGCAGCGCGTGTTCAGTGCCAACGTGTTCGGCAGTTTCCTGTGCGCGAAGCAGGCGGTGCTGCGGATGTCGACCAAATACGGCGGCAAGGGCGGCAACATCGTCAATGTGTCGTCGGCAGCGGCGCGGCTGGGTTCGCCGAACGAGTTCATCGACTATGCCTCCGCGAAGGGAGCGGTCGATTCGATGACACTGGGCCTGTCGAAGGAAGTCGCGGCCGAAGGCATACGCGTGAATGCGATCCGGCCGGGATTGATTTATACCGATATTCACACGCTGGCCGGCGAACCGGGCCGCGTCGATCGCGCCAAGGCCGGCGTGCCGATGCAGCGCGGCGGCACTGCCGAGGAAGTGGCCGAGGCGATCGTCTGGCTCGCGTCGGAGCAGGCGTCGTATGTGACCGGCGTGCTGATGGATGTGACCGGCGGGCGATAAGGATGTTGGTCGCGATGGCCGGCTGATGGCGGTCATCGCGACGGACAGTGCGCTGCGGTTGATTCACCGGATCCCCGCATGCGCCGGGAGGACGTTTCAGAAGCTGCAAAACTTTACAACCGTCATTCCGGCGAAGGTCGGCATCCCGTGCCTTCGCCTTGCATCGTCAACTTAATACTTCCAGTACCTTCTCCAGCGGCCGGCCCAGCCGTGCGCCTTTCGTAGTAATCACCACCGGCCGGTTGATCAGCACCGGATGCGTGAGCATCGCGTCGACCAGCTCATCGTCCGTTGTCGACGGGGCACCCAGTCCCAGCTCGGCGCACAGCGCTTCCTTGTCGCGCAGCAGCGCGCGCGCAGGCTGACCGGTCGCCTGGATCGTTGCCAGCAGCGTGGCACGGTCCGGCGGGTTCTTCAGGTAGAGCACCACGTCCGGTTCGATACCGCGCTCGCGCAGCAGCGCGAGCGCATTGCGCGAGGTGCTGCAGTTCGGGTTGTGCCAGATCGTCACGCCGCTCATTTCAGCGCCATCCCGAGCAGCATGTCATTGAGCTTCTTCACGAAGCCGGCCGGATCGGCCAGCTGCCCGCCCTCAGCCAGCTGCGCCTGATCGAACAGGATGCTGCTCCAGTCGTCGAACTTCGCGTCTTCGTACTTCAGTCGCTGCACCAGCGGATGGTTCGGATTGATCTCAAGCACCGGCTTGCTGTCCGGTGCTTTCTGTCCGGCCGCCTTCAGCATGCGCAGCAGGTTGCCCGACAGTTCATGCTCGCCCGACACCAGGCAGGCGGGCGAGTCGGTCAGGCGGAAGGTGACGCGCACATCGGCCGCCTTCTGTTCGAGCGCCTGCTTCATCTTGCCGACCAGTTCCTTGTACTCGTCCTGCGTGGCTTCCTTTTGCTGCTTCTCGCCCTCGTCCTCGAGCTTGCCGAGGTCAAGGTCGCCCTTCGCGACCGACACCAGCGCCTTGCCGTCGAACTCGGTCAGGAAGGACAGCATCCATTCGTCGACACGGTCGGTCAGCAGCAGGACTTCGACGCCCTTCTTGCGGAAGATCTCGAGGTGCGGGCTATTCTTTGCGGCAGTCCAGCTGTCGGCAGTCACGTAGTAGATCTTGTCCTGACCGTCCTTCATGCGCGCGACATAGTCGGCGAAGGACACGTCCTGCGCATCGCCGTCGTTGTGCGTGCTGGTAAAGCGCAGCAGCTTCGCAATGCGCTCCTTGTTGTTTGCATCCTCGCCGATGCCTTCTTTCAGCACCTGCCCGAACTCCTGCCAGAAGCTCGCGTACTTGTCCTTCTTTTCCTGCTCGTCGGCGTTTGCCAGCTCTTCGAGCATGCCGAGCACGCGTTTGGTCGAGCCTTCGCGGATCACCTTCACGTCACGCGACTCCTGCAGGATCTCGCGCGAGACGTTCAGCGGCAGGTCGTTCGAATCGATCACGCCTTTGACGAAGCGAAGGTAGACCGGCATGAGCTGTTCGGCGTCGTCCATGATGAAGACGCGCTTCACATACAGCTTGATGCCGCCGCGCTGGTTGCGATCCCACAGGTCGAACGGGGCGCGCGCCGGGATGTACAGCAGCTGCGTGTATTCGCTGCGGCCTTCGACGCGGTTGTGCGTCCAGGTCAGCGGATCGGCAAAGTCATGCGATACGTGTTTGTAGAATTCCTTGTACTGCTCTTCACTGACGTCGGACTTGCTGCGCGCCCACAGCGCGCTGGCCTGGTTGATGGTCTCGAATTCATCCTTCAGCACCGTTTCCTTCTTTTCCTCGTCCCATTCTTCCTTGCGCATGCGGATGGGCAGCGAGATGTGGTCGGAGTACTTGCGGATGATCGAGCGCAGCTGCCACGCGGACAGGAACTCGTCCTCGCCTTCGCGCAGGTGCAGCGTGATCGTGGTGCCGCGCTGCGACCGCTCGATCGCCTCGATGCTGAAGTCGCCTTCGCCGGCCGATTCCCAGCGCATGCCCTGGTCGGCCGGCAGGCCCGCACGGCGCGATTCGACGGTGATCTTGTCGGCGACAATGAAGCCGGAATAGAAGCCGACGCCGAACTGGCCGATCAGCGCAGCATCCTTTTGCTGGTCGCCGGACAATTTGGAGAAGAACTCCCGCGTGCCGGATTTGGCGATCGTGCCGAGGTGGTCGATCGCTTCCTGCTGCGACAGGCCGATGCCGTTGTCGGTGATGCTGATGGTGCGCGCGTCCTTGTCGAACTCGACCGTGATCGCGAGTTCGCTGTCGTTCTCGAACAGGCCGGCGTTGTTGATCGCCTCGAAGCGCAGCTTGTCGGCCGCGTCGGACGCGTTCGAGATCAGCTCGCGCAGGAAAATTTCCTTGTTCGAATACAGCGAGTGGATCATCAGCTGCAGCAACTGCTTGACTTCGGCCTGGAAGCCCAGGGTTTGTTTTTCTGCGACGGTCATGGTGTCCTCGGTAAGTGCTTGAATTTGCTTGAATTACAAAGAAGTTGTCGAGATATTGGGGCATCCGCGAGGAATTCAAGCCCTGCCGGAGTGGCGGCGGCTGCCGAAGCTTCCTGCGCCGCTCCGGTCAATTGCGGTATTCTCCCCGCCGTTATCCCTTCCCGATCACCAGGCGCCCGGTCAGAGCATCATGGTTCCTCCCTTACTCTCCGTGGATGCCCAGCGTCGGCGCACGCTCTGCTATGCCGGCGGGTTGCTCGCCGCCGCTGCGTTGCCGGCAACAACACTTGAAGGAGCTGAAATGAGCATTGAACAAAAGCTGAAGTCCCTGAACATTACCTTGCCGGCCGTCGCCACCCCGGCTGCCGCCTATGTGATGTTTGTCCGCAGCGGAAACACGCTGTATGTGTCCGGCCACATCGCCAAGAAGGACGGCAAGCCGTGGGTCGGGCAGCTCGGCCGCGACATGACGACCGAGCAGGGGCGCGAGGCTGCGCGCGCAGTGGCAATCGACCTGATGGCCACGCTGAAGGCGGCCTGCGACGGCGACCTCGGGCGCGTGAAACGCATCGTCAAGCTGGTGAGCCTGGTGAATTCGACGCCCGACTTTACCGAGCATCATCTGGTGACGAACGGTTGCTCGGAGCTGCTCGGTGAAGTGTTCGGCGACGCCGGCAAGCACGCGCGCTCGGCGTTCGGCGTCGCGCAACTGCCGCTGGGCAGCTGCGTCGAGATCGAGATGGTTGCGGAGCTTGGCTGAAGATCGCCTTCAGGAGAAGGCGGTTTGCGAGGGAAGGGGCTCACCCGGTTGCGGTGCCCCTCCCTCGCCGGATTCATTGCATGCCAAAGGCGCGCAATTTGAAAAGGATGGCCGGCTGGTGGTGTGCGCGCGCAATGTCGGCGGCGCTCTGGTTCATTCTGTTGCGTAGCGAAAGGTCCGGCTGCATCTGCAGCAGGCTGTCCACCAACGGCGCGTTGCCGAGCTGGCACGCATACATCAGGGCCGTGTTGCCCTGATGATCCTGGTGGTTCACGTTCGGCAAGTACCCGGCGAGAGCGCTGACCGTTTCTGTATGCCCTTGGGCTGCGGCAACGACCAGCGGGGTTTGTCCGAGCGCATTCACATGCTCGGTTGAGTCACCCCGTCCAAGCAGGATTCGCAGTGCGGCAGATTTCCCCTGATGCGCAGCGTCGAGCGCAAGCAGGCTGCCGTCCCGGCGCCGGAAGCTGATTTCGCCGTGCTGCATGACCAGCCGGGCCAGCTCGGGCGAGTAGTTCCTGTCGAACGCGGTTTCTACGGACATGTCCGGACCGGCTTGCCGCATGAAAGGCTCGCGCTGCAGCTGCGGCCGCTGTTGCAGTACCGGTTGATGCCGGATGGGATGACGCTGGTTTTCAGTCGCATCCAGGGCCATCGTGGTGGCCGTGCGCCCGGCAGTCTCGGCCTGGTCAGTCGTGTCTACTTCCATGAGGTCGCCCGCCTCAAAAGAATTCCGTTTACAAGCTGAAATAGCGTATGCCATGGATCCCTCGCAATTTAACAATCGGCTTATGTATTCGCTTATCGACATTTCGATAACCGGACATCGGTACCGACTTCAAATGCGAGGTTCCTGAGCGCTCACGGAAAATCTGCGGCGTGCGGGCAGGGGAGCATGGATTCGAACCACGTTGCCCGGCTTGGACACCGGGCAGTCCCCACCGGACCTTCCCCTGTGAGCGCATGATGCGCGCGGCTGCGCGCCGGCTGCTTGCGCCGGCACAGGCGGCGGCCCGGACCAGTTGGCTGCCCTCAATCGGCATCGCTGCCAGTCACTCCACAATGAGCCAACGCTTGACCAGGGAGAGACATGGCGCACCTGCCCGACGCCCCGCTGCCGCATCCGCTGGCGGCCCTGACGGGGAGCTGCGATGCCGCGCCGGCCGAGGCCACCGCGGGCATCGTCAGCGAGATTTATGAATGTGCCGTCCCCGCATTCGCCGAGGCCGCGCTCGAACGTCTGTACGGCAGCATGTACGCGTCGCTGCGTCACCTGCAGCTGTGCGGCTGTGAGCGACCGCAGCCGCATACCTGGGTGGGATACCGGCGCGGTGAAGTGATTGGCGTGCTGCTGTTCCGCCTGCGTGGCACGCAGGCCGTCGTGCTGACCGAGATGATCCCGCTGGCCGCCGAGATTGCCGAAGCGTTTTGCCGCGCGCTGTTTTCCCGCTTCGCTTATGCACAGTCGGCCTGCTTCAACGCGGTGACGCTGGCCGCGCCGCTGCCGCGATTGCCGGCCTCGCATGCGGCGTTCTCCGAAAACTATGTGATCGCGCTGCCCGCCAGCGTCGATGATTATTTCGCGGCGCTCGGCAAGGCTACGCGCAAGACTTTGCGCGGCTATGGCAATCGCCTGCAGCGTGAGCTGCCGGACTTGCGCTGGGAAGCGCGGCCTGCGTCTGATTTGCGTGCGGATGAATTGCGCCGGCTGGTCCGGCAACTGCAGGCGTTCAAGCGCGACAGCATGGCCGCGCGCGGCAAGCGCGCGGAACTCAGCCGGCGCGATACCGCGCGCTTGCTGGCGCTGCTGTCCGAGCGCGGCATGGTCGGCGTCGCCACTGCGGGCGGGCGCATCTGCGCCGGTTCGCTTGCCTGCCGTTTCGGCGACAACTATGTGATGCTGCTGGCCGCCGCCGACCCGGCGCTGGCGTCCTTCCGGCTCGGCATGCTCTGCTGTTTCTGGGCCATCTGCGATTGCCTGCGCGACGGTGCGCGCGAATGCCATCTGCTGTGGGGGCGCTACCAGTACAAGGCCCAGCTGCTCGGCGTGCCGCGACCGCTGCACCGCGTGCTGGTGTACCGTTCGCTGCTGCAGATGGCGCTCTCGCCGTCGGCGCTGGCAGCGATGGCGTGGCTGCGGCTGCGCGCCCGCTTGCGTGACTGGATGCTTGGCGATCCGGGCGCGGCAGCGAGTGTGCTGCAGCGCGCCGCGCTGTCCGCATCGGGCGGCTGGCGCGCAGTCCGCGACGGCCTGCGCCGACGCCTCGGGCGGGCCTGAGCGGCACGCCCGCAGGCGGACGCGGTCGACTCCGTTTTTGCCCGCAATGGACAGATCGCTGCCTGACGCAACCACCGGGGTGCAGGCCGCGTTGCCGCGTGTCGACGCCGGACCGCCACCCGATGACGAAGCCGACCTGCCGACGCCGGCCGATCGCCTTTTCCATGCGCAGATGGGCCGCTGGACCGGTTACCTGTCGCCGGGCAGCGCGTGCCTTGCCTGGACCGACTGGCTGGTGCACCTGTCGGCATCGCCCGGCAAGCAGCAGCTGCTGGCTGAAAAGGCGATGCGCAAGTCGATGCGCCTGGCCGTGTATGTCGCGCGCACGCTGGGCGGGGCCGATTGCCCGCACTGCATCGAGCCCTTGGTGCAGGATCGCCGCTTTCGCGCGCCGCAATGGCAGCAGTGGCCGTTCTGCTTCGTTTACCAAACCTTCCTGTTGCAGCAGCAGTGGTGGCACAACGCGACCACGGGCATCGGTGGCGTGTCCGCGCATCACCAGCAACTGGCATCGTTCGCCGCACGCCAGTGGCTGGACACGGTCTCGCCGGTGAACTTCATTGCGACCAACCCCGAGGTGCTCGATGCGACGTTGCACGAGGGCGGCCAGAACCTGTTGCGCGGCCTGCAGTACCTGACCGAGGACTGGGAGCGCGCGATGGGCGGTCATCCGCCGGTCGGCGCCGAAGCCTACCGGCCGGGGCGCGAGGTGGCGGTCACGCCGGGGCGGGTGGTGTTTCGCAACCGGCTGATCGAGCTGATCCAGTATGCGCCGCAGACCGACGAGGTGCAGTGCCAGCCCCTGCTGTTCATTCCGGCGTGGATCATGAAGTACTACATCCTCGACCTGTCGCCGCGGAATTCGCTGGTCCGTTATCTGGTCGGGCGCGGACACACGGTGTACATGATTTCGTGGCGCAACCCCGGGACGGCCGAACGCGATCTCGGCATGGACGATTATCTGCGCGAAGGCGCGCTGGCTGCGCTTGCACAGGTGCGCCAGCGCGAGCAGAACGAGCGTGTGCAGGCTGTCGGTTATTGCCTTGGCGGGACCTTGCTGGCGATACTTGCTGCCTGGCTTGCGCAGCAGGGGCGCGACGACCTGGCATCGGTCACGCTGCTGGCCGCGCAGACGGATTTCATCGAGGCCGGTGAACTGCGGCTGTTCATCGACGACAGCCAGCTCGATTATCTCGATGACGTGATGTGGCAGCAGGGCTACCTCGACAACCGGCAAATGGCCGGCGCCTTCCAGCTGCTGCGCTCGCGTGACCTGATCTGGTCGCGCATGGTGAACAATTACCTGCTCGGACGGCGCGAACAGATGAGCGACCTGATGGCCTGGAACGCTGACGCCACGCGCATGCCATACCGCATGCAGAGCGAATACCTGCGCCAGCTGTTTCTCGACAACCAGCTGTTTGCCGGCCGCTATCGCGTCGACGGTCGAGCTGTCGCGCTCGGCGACATCCGCGTGCCGACCTTCGTCGTCGCCACCGAGTCCGATCATGTCGCGCCGTGGCGCTCGGTCTACAAGCTCAGGCTGATGACCGGCGCCGACATGGAATTCCTGCTGACTTCCGGCGGCCACAATGCCGGCATCTGCAGCGAGCCGGGCCATCCTCGACGGCATTTTCGTGCCGCGTTGTGCCGGCACAGCGATCCTTATGTCGATCCCGATCACTGGTTCCGCATCACGCCCGTGCAAGTCGGCTCATGGTGGCCGCACTGGGCCGGCTGGCTCGTGCGCGACGGCCAGCGGCGTTCAGCGCGCGCGCTTGCCTGCGACGATCCGGCTTTGCCATCCGCACCGGGCGACTATGTGCTGGAAAAATAATGCTTCAGAGAAATTAATTTTGAAATTTGTTTCTCAATTGTAATAAACGGCGTTTTCCCTTCGTGAACACGGCAGAATTTCATTCTTGCTTCGATTCAACTGTTGTATCCTTTCGGCAATGATTCTTCAGGCATGCAGATGCTCCGTCAGACGGCCATGACTGGCGCCAAATCTCTTCCGGACCAACAACGCAGGCAGGCGCTTCGATGCGTCGGCGGTGTGCTGGCGGCTGCTGCATGGCCGGGCGCACGCGCGGCCGACAAAGCGCCGCTGCGGATCGGCATCGATGCCGAGTTCGGACTGATCCGCAGCACGTCGGCGCAGGCCATACAGTTGGGCGCGCAGGCAGCGGTGAACGAGATCAACGCCGCCGGCGGCCTGCTGGGCGGCCGGCCGCTCGAGCTGGTCTTGCGCGACAACAGTTCCGTGCCTGCCCGTGGTGTCGACAATCTGCGCCAGTTTGCGGCCATGCCCAATCTCGTGGCCGTGTTCGGCGGACGCTTCAGTCCGGTTATTCTTGAACAGCTGCCGCTGATTGCCGAGCACCGGATTCCCTTCATCGCCGTCTGGTCATCCGCCGAGAAGATCGTCCGCAATGACATGCACCCGAACTACGTGTTTCGCGTGTCGCTGCGCGACAGCATCGCGATGCCGTTCATGCTGAACCATGCAAAGAAGCGCGGCATTGCACGCATCGGCCTCCTGCTCAGCAATACGGCGTGGGGGCGCAGCAACCTTGAAGCGGCGGAGC
>JACCDR010451640.1_pt1 | contig 18019 bp, 28 predicted proteins | sample 7446431 | NCBI WGS metagenome assembly JACCDR01 (sample SAMN15323443, study PRJNA562643) | freshwater metagenome | isolation source: river surface water | place: USA:Blue River Watershed | collected 2017-08-17
CACGGCTGGCGCAGGCGCCGGTGGGGCTGCTGGACGCCGCCGCCCTGCACGGCCCGGCCCTGCAGGACATGGGCCTGCACACGCTGGGCGACCTGCTGGCCCAGCCGCGCAGCGGCATGGTGCGGAGCTTCGGGCAAGGCCTGCTGGACGAGCTCGACCAGGCCTGGGGCCACCCGGCCGATGTGCGCCGCTGGGCGCAGCTGCCGGTGGTGTTCGAGACCCGGCTGGAGCTGTTCACGCGGGCGGACAACGCCGAGCAGGTGGGCCATGCCGCTGCCGTGGTGCTGGCGCGCCTGGTGGCCTGGGCGCAGGCCCGGCAGGCGCGCGTGGGCGGTTTCACGCTGCGCCTGCTGCACGAACGCGCCCGCCAGGTGCAGGCCGAACCCACCGAGCTGACGCTGATGCTGGCCGAGCCGGCGCTGGACGCCGCGCACCTGCAGGCCCTGCTGCGCGAGCGCCTGGCGCGGCTGGTGCTGGCTGCGCCCACGCTGGAGCTGCAGCTGCACTGCCGCCACCTGGTGGCCGCGCCAGCGCCCAATGGCGAGCTGTTTCCCACCCGGGCCGCCGAAGCCCAGGGGCTGACGCGGCTGCTCGAGAAGCTGTGTGCCCGCCTGGGCGACGAGCAGGTGCTGCGCCTGGTGCCGGTGGCCGACCATCGCCCCGAGCACGCCACGCGCCTGCTGCCCCTGAACCAGCCGCTGCCCGCGTCCGCATGCCGGCCGCCACCGCACCCGCGCGGCCTGGCGCTGCACCGGCCGGCCTGGCTGCTGCACGAACCCCTGCCGCTGGCCCAGCAGGGCGGATGCCCCACGCTGCACGGCCAGCCCTTGCAGATGCTGGCCGGCCCCGAAAGGCTGGCGGTCGGCTGGTGGGACGGCGCCGTGGCCCTGCGCGACTGCTACATCGCGAGCACGGCCGACGGCGCACTCGTCTGGCTGTACCACGAGCACGACCCGTCACCCCAGGCCACAGGCCCGGTGTCCTGGACCCTGCAAGGGCTCTTCGGCTAGCCCGCCCGATGCGGGCAAAGCCCGTCCGGGCCTGCGCCGCCGCCTACTGGCCGGGCGGCGGCTCCCACAACTCGACCTTGTTGCCCTCGGGGTCGATCACCCAGCCGAACTTGCCGTACTCGGAATCGTCGGTCCGATCGAGCACGTTGCAGCCTTCGGCCCGCAGGGCGGCCAGCAGCGCCTTCACGTCGGCGACACGGTAGTTGATCATGAACGGGGCCGGGCTCGGCGCGAACATGTCGCCGTCGGCCGGCCCGACGGACCAGATGGTCGTGCCGCCGGTCGGCCGGCCTTCGCCGTCGACCCAGCTGAACGCGGCGCCGCCCCATGCCTGGACGTCGATCCCCAGGTGATCCCGGTACCAGGCGTGCAGCGCCTTCGGATCCCGGGCCTTGAAGAAGACGCCGCCGATGCCCGTGACTCGCTTCATGCGCACCTCCGGTGTGACAGCATGATGCGGCGCCGCCCGGGAGCGCGGGACTCGCGCTAACCCGGAGCGCCCGGCGTGCCCGCGGGCACCATCACGGGCGCGTCGTGCCGCACTGCCGGCTCGGCCTGCCCAGCCAGCGTCACGCGCGCCTGGGCAAAGCAGTCGACGCCCGCCGGCAGCGCGGTGCCGCTCTGCGCGGAGCGCGTCCAGATGTGGCTCGAGACCGTCACCGCGTCCGGGTCGTCGTAGCAGCCGCGGGCGATGCCCCGGATGCCGGGCCAGCGCTCGAAGGTGAGCGAGACGGTGGTGCCACAGGTCGGGCAGAAGTGCACGTAGACGCGCTGGCCGCTGCTGTCCGACACGTGCGCGTAGGTGTGCAAGGGCCCGTCGTTGAACGCCACCGCGTCCTGCTCGAACATGGACTCGGCGAAGTAGGCCGACCCCGTCACCTTCTGGCAGAAGGTGCAGTGGCAGGCCAGGGTTCGCAGCGGCGCCCGCGTGGCGCGGAAGCGGACGGCGCGACACAGGCAACCGCCTTCGAGTTCGGGTGCGTGGCTCACGACGGTGCTCCCCAAGGCGTGTGCCTGCGCTGGCGGCCGCCTAGCGCTCGCACAGCGACTTCAGCCGCGCGAGTGCCTTCGGAAAGGTCTCGAGCATGTAGGCCTCCCAGTCCGGCGCGGTGTCCACGGTCACCGTGAGCCGGCATGCACCCGCCTCGTCGGCCAGGCGGTAGGTCTCGTGCGCCGGTGCCCAGGCACGCACCCTCTCGCTGGTGGTGTCCTCCACGCCGTTCTCGATCATGCCCAGGTGGCGGATGGAGACGAATTCGCCCTCGCGGTTCTCCGCGATGACCGAGCTCATGCCGTCGCCCGAGGGCGCCAGGAACCGGATGCGTGCGCCCTGCTCCCACGACCCGAGGTAGTGCGAGCCTTCGCAGAAGGCGGCCGTCCACGCCCGGTAGGTCTCGGGGCCGAGCAGCTTGTCCCACACCTGCGCGCGCGGCGCCTGGATGAGGGTCTCGAAGCTGAGTGTCTTCATGGACGGCTCCTTGGCGGGTCGACGGCCGGGCGCGTGTCGGCGCAAGCGCCGGCCTGCGGGCAGGTCAGCCGGAGGCCAGCTGGCCCACCACGTGGCGACGGAAGTTGTCCAGGATGGCCTGCCAGCCCTCGCGCTGCTGCTCTTCGGTGTGCGTCTGCTCGCCCTCGAACGTGACCCTCACCGCGACACCGTCGGGCTGCGGCTTGAACTCCACGACAGCCCTGCGGTCGCCGAAGGTGTACTCGATGAGCTCCAGGTGGACGACCCGGGTGTACTCGCCGGCGAAGTCGAACCCGAACGATCCGTCCTTGGCTTCCATGCGCGACGAGAACGTGCCGCCCGGCCGCAGGTCGACGCTGGCAGCGGTGGTGTGCCAGTCATCGGACGCCGCGTTCCAGCGCATGATGTCCTCGGGCGTGGTGTACGCGGTCCACACGGCGTGCAGCGGCGCCGGGACGACGGTCGATACGGTGATCTGCATGACGAACCCTCGGGTTGCGGCCGGCATGATGGTACGCGAGCACCGGGCCCGCGCCACGCTTGTCGCGGCGCCGGTGGGGCGGTGGGGCGGTGGGCCCGGGCAGGCTGGCCGCGCACGGCGTGGCGCTACAGCGCCACCTTGCCCCGGCCGGCCTTGATCTCGCCGCGCTGGGCCTTGCCGGCCAGCCGCCGCTGCCGTGACCCCCAAGTGGCCTGGGTGGCCCGACGCGCCTTGGGCACCTGCTCCGCCCGCTCGATGAGTCCCTGCAATCGCGTGAGGGCATCGAGCTTGTTCTGCTCCTGGCTCCGCGTGCCCTGGGCCTTGATGACGATGCAGCCCGCCTGGTTGACCCGCGCGTCCGGCGCGGCGGGCAGCCGCGCCTTCACCGCGGGCGGCAAGCCCGAAGCCGCCACGTCGAAGCGCAGCTGGACCGCGGTGGACACCTTGTTGACATGCTGGCCGCCCGGTCCGCTGGCCCGGATCGCGACGAACTCGACTTCGGATTCGGGGATTGCGTAGGCCATGGGTACGTGAGCGACGGACGGGGCTTCGTGCGGCGGCGGCGTGCGGCGGCGGCGTGCGGCGGCGGCGTGGCCCGGGATTCTGGGCTCACACCCGCAGGCGCGCCCGGAAGCCCCTGGCGGCGTAGTACGAGTCGGCGCCGTTGTGGTAGGTGAACACCCTGCCGTAGCGACGGTCACAGAACAGCGCGCCACCCAGCGCGCGCACGTCTGCCGGGGTGGCCACCCAACTCGAGGTCTTCCGGTCGAAGTCGCCCAAGGACTGCAGTTCGCGGTACTGCTGTTCGGTGAGGAGTTCGACGCCCATCGCGGCGACGAGGTCTTCGACGCAGGCCTTGGGCTTGTTCTCCTTGCGGGCTTCCAGGGCCCGGCGGTCGAAGCACAGGCTGCGCCGCCCGGCCGGGCTTTCCGCTGAGCAGTCGCAGAAGGTGAACGACCCGGAATTCGCATCGTGGGCGATCACGTCGGGCTCGCCGCCCGAGGCTTCCATGGCGCCGAGTGACGCCAGGGCGGCCGGGTTGGCCGCGAGCCTGGCCCACACCTGTGCCCAGGCCAGGCCCGCGTGGCGGTGCATGTTCGACGCGAACCGGGCCTCGAGCGTTTCCACCAGGGCCGGCGGAGCAACTGGCGTGGGCTGCTTCATGCCAGCGGGCGCTGCCAGGGATCGCGTTCGGTGTAGCCCGCGCGGCGGAACGCCTGCACCATGGGGGCATTGTCGGTTCCGGTGTCGCAGAAGATGCGCCAGCAACCGGCCGCGATGAACACCCGGGAGGCCTCGTGCACCAGTTCCAGGCCGTGGCCGTGGCCGCGGAACCCGGGCAGCACCCCCATGTAGAGGATCGTCCCCTGGGGGCGCCCGTCGCGCCAGAAGCGTTCTTCCTTGAAGGTGACCGGCAGGACGAAGCCCACGATGCGACCCTGCCGGTCGCGCCCGACACGCCAAGCGTCGGGCTGGCGCTCGAAGTACGCCGGCAGCAGGTCGAAGAGCTCCTGGACGGCGGCGTCGACGCCGATGCGCGGCACGTTGAACCGGTCCGATTCGTCCAGCGAGGTGGCCATGACCGCGCCGATCAGCGGGCGCAGGGCAGCGTCTGCCACGGGTTCGAAGGCAAGGCCCGCTTCGACCGGAGGCGCTGGGCAGCCTGGCTCCCAGTAGAACGGCGTCTTCCAGTAGTGACCCGGCTTCGGTGTGTCCAAGGTGTGGTCCATCGTTCGCGTTGACCGGTGCCGCCGATCGACTCAGGGCCTGGGTGTCTTCTTGCAGATATCGACCGCCTGCTTCCAGGTGCGTGGGGCCTTCGGGGCCGGTGCGGCAGACGCGTCGACATAGTGGAAGGTCGCCGCATACGGCTCGAGCTGCCGCACGGGCATGCGCGACTTCGAGATGGGTTCGGCGATGAACGGGCCGCGGTCGACGAACGGCACCGCACCCACGACGCAGATGTGGTGCGGCGGCTGGTTGAACCTGGGCTCGCCCATCGTCGCCCGGGCCCAGGCGGTGAAGGTCCTGAGCCCTTGCTCGTTGTCTTCGAAGACGGGAGACGGCGTCTTCGTGAGCCCGGGCACCTGGGCCTGGAACGAACCCAGTGAGACGAGCAGGACGATCAGGGTGGGAGACATGCTGCGGGTGTGTGGAGGGCCTCAGGCGTCGGCACCGCGCTGGCGCGCGAGTACCGGCAGCCGGGTCGACAGCGGCGGCACCCAGGCGCCGCCACCGACCAGGCGTTGATCATGCACGTAGGTGTCGGTCGGCTCGACCTTCCAGCCCCGGCGGCCGAAGGTCTGCTGCAGCGCCCGGGCGATGCTGGCGAAATTGTGGCCTTCGTCGGCATTGCTGTCGATGTGCGTGACCCCTGGCACGGCCGCGATGAGCAGCTTGACGAGCGCGACGGCGGTGTCGTCCATGAAGGAACAGGCCGGGCGCCAGGCCGTGCTGGCGGCGACGCGTCCGTCCTTTGCCTGCCACTGGTCGAGGGCGGCCAGCATGTTGTTGCCGGGCCGCTCGGCGTCGATCTGCCAGCCGATGCGAGCGACGCTGGCCTGCGGACACGCCCCCAGCACCGCGTCTTCGCAGTCGCGCTTGTACTGGCCGTAGGCGTCCTGCGCGGTCCGTTCGTCGGCCACGCGGTGCGGCCCGTCGGGCTGGTGATGGAACACCATGGCCGAACTGGTGAAGAGCAGGGGGCACGCGTGCCGCTGCGCGTGGCGCGCCAGCAGCCCGGCCCAGGCCACGCTGCCGACAGCCAGGTGCGCGACCGCATCGGGCTGCTCGCGTTCGAGCCAGGCCAGCGCAGCGGGGGCTTCGTCGGGCGGCACGGCCTGCCTGTTCCAGCCCACCACGCTGAAACCCTGGCGTTCGGCCTCCCGCGCCACCACGGGCGCCAAGGTTCCGCCCAGGCCTGTGAGCAGCAGCTTCATCGTGGGTGGCGCCGCAGCACCTCGGCGACGGACTGCGAGACCAGGCGCTCGAGCACCTGCATGTCCAGGTCGGCCAGGCGCTTGAAGTACAGGCAAGACTTGCCCATCTTGTGCTTGCCCAGCCTGGCCAGCAGTGCTGCCTGGTCCTCGCCCTCGGCCACCAGGTACACCACGAGATCCTTGCCGCGCACCGCCATGCCCGTGAGGCACCACTCGCCCGTGCGGCCACTCTCGTAGCGGTAGGTGTAGGTGCCGAATCCGACGATGCTCGGCCCCCACATCCGGGGCGGCTGCCGCGTCACCTGCTCGAGCATCGCCATCAGGGCCTCGCAATCGGCCCGTTGTTCGGGTGTGGCTCTGGAGGCCAGGTAGCCGGCCACGCTGGCGTCGGTGGGTTTGGTCTTGGCTTCGCTCACGTGGCTATCCCTGCAGTCGCGTGCTGGCGCAGGCCCCCGAGCGGGGTGGGGTGCACCGGGTGCTCACGCCGACACCGGGTGCCAATGGAGACCCTGCTCACCGACGTAGGTGTGGCGCACCGCGGCGAACGCCGGACTCGAGCGTACCGACGCCTCGAGAGCCTGCGCGGCAGCCGCGCGTGCCCGGTGCAGGGCTGCCTCGCCCTGGCCCTGCGCATCGGCGTCGAGGGACACGCGCACGCACGGACACCCGTGTGCCCAGACGGGCTGCACCGTGACGGCGTGCAAACGGTGCGCCGCCAGGGCCCGGGTGACCGCGTCGACGGCGGCGGCCAGAGCGGCTTCCGTCTCGGGTGTGCGGGGCACCGAGCCCACCAGGGAGCGGCGCGACAGCCACCACCAGCCTGCGATGGCGACGAGCAACAAGGGGAGCAGCAGGTCAGACATGGCGGGTGGGCGGGTTCAGGGTCGGGAAGGCTGCCACTGGGCCTTCCGGCTGAGACGGGAGTTGGGCCAGCGCCAGATGACCAGCGCGACGACGGGCCAGTACAGGACGTGAAAGCCCCAGCTGGCATAGACACTCGCCAGCACCTGAGCGCGGAACGAGCGCGTGAACACCCGGCTGCCGTCGCGCTCGAGTTCCAGCAGCACCCCGCGCGTCGGGGCCCGGCCCAGCGCGGCGGCGAGCGATGGCATGCGGAAGAACGCTGCCGAGCCCGCGCCTGCCTTCAGCAAATCGGCCGGACAGGCGGCCGGGAGGCCCAGGAAGTCGGCCCGGCAGGACAGTGGGGTCCCGGCGATCGAGACCACCGGTTCGCACCAGCCCAGGCACCCGGGTGCTGACGAGATGGTGCCGCTGATGCGTTGGCGTTCCGGCTGGAGACCCGGCCACAGCAGCCACAGCCACAGCAGGACCGGCGGCAACGCCACGACGGCAACGCGGAGCAGGATGCCTCGACCCATGGGTGCGGGAGCTGGAGCCTCTCGTTCGAACTGGAGCGCTGCCGCGGATCCCTGTCCGGGCGGCGGCACCGATGATGACACCGACGGGCTCGCGTCCCAAGTGCCGCTGGCGGGTGTCCGCACGCTTGGCGCTGACCACCCGGTGCAGCATGAACTGCTGTGGCCAGCTGTAGCGCTTGGTTTCGTCGACGGCCTGTCCTGGCCGCAGCTCGCTGGGCGGCCAGCCACGCATCGACCGCCGGGTGGTGTCGCCGGTAGCCCGGCAGCGGCAACAGGCGGACCTCTGCCATGGCGAGCGGTCGCCGCCGTCAGCGGGTGTCTGCGGCTCTCGCCGGAGGACTGTATGCGAGGACCTCGTCGTTGAAACGGTCGACCCTGCCGGTGGACGTCCAGCCGAGGTGCCGGTAGAAGCCGTGGGACCGGGTCGCCGGATCCGCCGAGCAGCCGAGGAACAGCCGTGCATGACCCGCGGCGAGCAGGTGCTCGGTGACCAGGCCCAGCAGTCTGCGCCCGATGCCGCGCGACTCGTAGGCCGGCAACAGCGCCAGCACGACGACCTCACCGGTGGCGGCATCACCGAAGCAGTAGCCCACGATGCCGTCGTGCTCGGCCTCGCACACGAAGCCGGGCAGCGCCCCGGTCTCGACGTCCCGGGCCCATGAAGCCACGGTGATGCCCATGGCCGCGAGCCGCTCGGCGGAGACCGCGTTCTCGCGCGTCTTCCCGCGCAACTCGACACAGGCCGCCGTGTCTGCCGGAACCGCGGATCGGAAGTTCAGGCACATGGCACTGCGATGGGACGTTTTTCGCGGGGCGGCACCGCAGCGGGCTATGGCCGCGGGCTGCCCGGGATTCGCACCGTTGCCGTGGCCAGGCGCACCTCGCGGAGGAAGAACGCGAGCCCGACGATGAGGGCGAACGTGGCGCCGGTGAAGAGCACGCCCGCCAGCCACTTGAGCGGGGCATCGAGGAACACCTCGAGGAAGAGCGCCGCGATGACCATGCACACCAGCAGCGCAGCCAGCGTGCAGGCCGAGATGGCGGCGCTGGCCAGATGCCGGCGCCGCTCCAGGCTCTGCAACTCTGCGCCCATCGCCTGCGCGACCTCGCCCACGGGCGGCGTGGCCCCCTCGGTGAGGCTGCGGCCCCTGTCGATGATGCGCGCCAGACGGCCCGTCATCACGTTCAGGATGCCGGCGATCCCCGTGAGCAGGAACACGGGACCGAGAGCCAGCTGGATGGCCTGGGGGACGTCGTTGATGTTGAGGGTGGGCGTGACCACGGGTGGCTCTGCTGATGGAGGCCGCTACAGGGTACCCGCAATTGGCGTCCCGCCGCCGACGCGCGCATGCCCGGTCACCAACGGCCTACCGGGCGCCGTACTGGGCAGCCAAGGCCACGATGACCCTGCGCAGCAGCGCCAGCGGGAGCTCCCGGTCGTTCGGGAAGCGGAGGTTGCCCTTGGGCCCCCGGTAAGCGGCCGTGGCTTCCACGAGGGCCGCATCGGCGGTGACCGGCGGATACACGCCGATGTGGTGCTTGAAGGCCGCGAAGTACACGAAGCTGCGTTCGAGCCTGAACGCGGGCATGTCGTAGCTGATGCACCGTTCCGCGCCCGGTACGAGCGACTCCACCAGTGCCTGGATGTGCTGCAGCCGAACCCGCTGCGGCACGGGAACCGTCTCGAAGTAGTGATCGTGCGAGGTGTACGGCACGGTGCGTGGCGTGTGCGGGCAGGGGTCTGCGTCCATCGCGACGGGCTTCACCCCGCCGGCTGCACGCGCCTAGAACCACATGTCCTTGATGCACTTGCCGTCGGACGGCAGGTCTTCCCACTTGTCCAGCCCGTCGAAGTGGTCGATGCGCACATGGGCGATGGGCTCGGGATCGGTCATGCGCAGGTTCACCGCAATCCTGCGGCGCCCTTCCGCGTTGGGCTGCAAGGCCCGCCAGTGCGTGACCCCACCGCAGGTGGGGCAGAAGTTGAAGCTCAACGAGTTGCCCCGGATGTAGGCGGTGGTCTGACCCTCGACCCTGATGTTCTCGCCTTCGTAGCCGTAGGCCCAGAGCACACCATACCGGCGGCACGCCGTGCAGTTGCAGGCCGTTGCCGACTGCGGCGGTTCATCCAGCTTCCAGCGGGCAGACCCGCAATGGCATGAGCCTTCGAGCATGGGTGGTCTCCAGCGGGTTCAGGGTTGTCGACGCGCCGATGCGCACCGCGAGCCGCGCGCCTGCCTGGGCCCGGCATCACGCGGGCTCAATTCAGGGCGGCGAAGGCGGCGTGTTCGTGTGTGGTGATCTCGTACGGATTGCCGTCGGGATCGGCAAAGTAGATCGAGAACGAGACCCGATGATCCTCGAGACCCACGGCCAGGCCCGAAGCCTGCAGGTGCACGCGCCAGGCCTGCAGGCCTGCTGCCGTGGTGCGCAGCGCGATGGTGGCCCGGTTCGGCTGACGCTCGCGCTCGAACAGCGCGATGTGAACCGTGTTGCCCGGGTCCTGCAGCGTCAGCGGGCCACCTTCGGCAGCCCAGAACGCGAGATCCGGGACGCGGGTGAATCCGAGGATCCGGGCGTACCACGCTTCCGCGGCCACCCGGTCCCGGACGAAGACGTGCACATGGTCGACACCGGCCAGCGTTCGATCTGCGGCCGAGGTGCCGGCGGCGAGGGGGCGACTGTCGGCTGCCATGGCTGCACACCTTAGCGCAGCCGAAACGTCTCGGCAACGGATGCGCGACAGACGGGCCGGCGGATCGGCTGGAGATCCGGCCCGGCGGAACCGCAGGCTCAGATCATGGGCCGGGGTGACGCGACGTCAGGGTGCCGTGGCCCGGGCGAGCCCCACCAGCAGCGGGATGAAGCACAGCGCGCCCAGGCCGTAGGCGAGGTAGTTGCCGGTCGCGGGGTTGAAGTCGGGCCAGATCTTGGCCCATGACTTGCGCATGAGCAGCCTCCCGACAGCGATGTCGAACGCCGCCATGAAGACCGCCAGGCCGATGCCCAGCAACAGGTGACGGCCGGGCGTGGCCAGGCCGAGGCCCGGCACCAGGAACCAGCAGATGGCAAAGGCGAGGGCCGTGCCGGTGAGCGCGCTGAGCCGGATCGCGCGCTCCTTGCCGATGCGCGGCGTGACGACGACGGTTCGGAAGATGCCGTGCAGCGTCTCCGCGCCGGCGAGCACCACACACAGGGCCGCGATGCGCAACAGGGTGTCGGCGTCCATGTGAAGTCTCGCTGCTGCGGCCGGCGGTTCACGTCAGCGCCTGGCCGATCGGGTCTGCGCGACGGTAGTGCAGGGCGACGGCGCCGTTGCGCAGCGGCTGTGCGGCGATCAGCACCAACCGGCGCGTGGCGGCCAGACCGGTTGCGTGCAGCGTGGGGCCGTGGCCGACGATCCTGGGATGCACGAGCAGCCGGTACTCGTCGATGAGATCCAGCCGGTCGAGTTCGGTCGCCAGCCGGGTGCTGCCCACGAGCACGCCGGCGGGCGTTGCATCCTTCAGCCTCTGCACGCCCAGGCGGAGCTCGCCGGTGATGCGGTGGCTGTTGGTCCAGGGGAAGTCGCTTCGCGTCGACGACACCACGTACTTCGGCTTGGCCTCCAGCTTCACGGCCCAGTTGCGCACGGCCGGCGGTGCCGGGGTGTCGCCGCGCGCCACCGCGGGCCAGTGGTTCTCCATCATCTCGTACGTGACCCGGCCCCACAGCATCGCACCGCTTGCCTCCATGAGGCGGGTGAAGAACGCGTGCGTCTCGTCGTCGGCGATGCCGGCCTGGTGGTCGACGCAGCCGTCCAGGGTGACGTTGATGCCGTAGGTCAGGAGTCCCATCGATGCCGCCAGCTGGGCTGCCCATGGGGCCGAACCCTCGCGCCGCCCCCCCGCTTGAGGGCGGCCTCGGCCTCGCAGGGCGGTGGCGCCGGGATGGCGGAAGCACCGTTGCCCAACGCGATGTCGCGCCGAACGGCAACAGGCCCCTGCCCCCGGACAGCCCAAGCCCCAGCGGACCTCGGCGCAGCAGCGCGAGCGACGGACCCGGGGCTGTGGCCCGGGCGTGGACACCGGTGGCGGCTGTGAGGGCTGACCACGGGCGTGCCTGCCCGACGGTCGCTCAGGCCGCCACCCGGGCTGAAGGGTGCCCGCGGAGGAAAGCCTTGAGCTTGGGGAACAGCTGGTCGATGAGTTCGGTCAGCTTGGGCTCGGTCTGGATGAACTTGTTCAGGTTGGCGCCGCCCGACAACGAGTCGTAGACCGCGCGCCCGGCCTCCTTGCCGTCGGCGTAGATGCGCAGGTCGGCGCGGGCCAGGTAGATCGCGAGGTCCCAGCGGTAGATGACCTCGTAGGTGCCCACCAGCGGACACGCCGTCACGGGCGACTTGTCCGGCAGCCAGCGCACCTTGAAGCCCTTCTTCTCCAGCACCCGCTGGTAGACCTCGTGGAAGCCGTCTTGCACGACTTCGCTGTTGCGGACGAGGCACAGCTCCTGGGCGCGTTGATCCAAGCCAGTGGGGGTGACGTCCTGGGTGATGGCGCAGCCCGATACCGCGACGGCTGCGGCTGCAAGAAGCGGTCGAGAGATCACGGGGTTCCTCCGGGTGGTGTCGAGAAGACTTCAGGCGATTCGGCCAGCCGCGGCGGGTCAGGCCTCGGGCTCGGTGTCAGGCGTCGCCGCGGCGCGAGGCCTGGTAGGCCTCGATGAGCGGCAGCAGGGCCTCGCGGCGCTCCAGACTGCTCGGCGACCAGACCTGCTCCCGCTCGTAGTACTCGGCGTAGGCCGGCGTTCCCGCCGGCAGCTGAACCCAGGGCTGCTTCGAGCCGGTGAAGATGTGCACGTCCGGCGGCAACAGGTCCGGGTTGTCGAGTGTGCCCACACGGACGAACGTGGTCACCGGGCCGGCGCCGGCATAGTGGCTCCACACGGCCACCTGGCAGGAAGGGCAGCGGGCGACCTGCTGGCCGTACCCGCTGTCCGACGGCGTGGCGATGATCTCCGGCGCGGTGCCGAGCGAGGCGACCCGGTCGGATTCGATCATGGCGTTGAGTGCGAAGGACGCGCCGGACTCCCGCTGGCACCAGCGGCAGTGGCAGCAATGCACCACGAGCGGAGCCGACGCCATGCGGTAGCGCACGGTGCCACAGTCGCAGCCGCCTTCGGCCGGGAACGGAGAGGAGAGGCTCATGGCATCCCTTGCGCCGCCTGATGTGGGAGCGCGTCCGACCTCGGCGGCAGGCAGGGCGGCCCATGGTGCGCCGACGTGTCGCCGGACACGGTGAGAGCTTAACGTCTCGGGCGCCCTGGCGCGAAGGGAAGCCACGGCACAGCTGGGCCGTACCCGGCGGCTGAACATCCGCTTGCTCGGCGATCGGGTGCTTCAGCGGGTGGCCTGGGAGATGGCCGATGCGCTGTTCGGCTGGCGACACGCCGATGCCAAGGCGTGGCGAGCGCAGTTCGGCGTCGACACGGGCCGTGCCGTGCAGGCGCCAGGCTGCCCTCAGGCAGGCGTTGTCAGCTTGAGCCCCACGATGCCCGCGACGATGAGCCCCAGGCTCGCCAGGCGCCCCAGGGTTGCGGCCTCGCCAAACAGGACCATCCCCAGCAGGGCCGTCCCCACGGCGCCAACCCCCACCCACACGGCGTACGACGTCCCGACCGGCAGCGACTTCATCGCGATGCCCAGCAACACCACGCTGCCGGCCATGGCGGCCAGGGTGAGTGCGGACGGTATGGGCTTGGAAAAGCCTTCGGTGTACTTGAGACCGATGGCCCAGCCGACCTCCAGCAGGCCCGCGATGATCAAGAGAACCCAGGGCATGGCGCGGCTCCGGCCGGTGAGAAGCGCACATTGTCGGTGCGACTCGCCGGCGGCGCTCGCCCCGACGCTACTGGGGCCTGTGCAAGGCGCACAGCTTGTGGCCGTCAGGATCCCGCACGTAGGCCAGATGCAGGGGCCCCAGGCTGCCGTCGCGCAGCCCCGGTGGGTCCTCGATCGAGGTGCCGCCGTGGGCCACGGCCGTGTCGTGGAACTGCCGCACCTGCTCTGGCGAAGAACACCTGAAGCCGATGGTGGCGCCGTTGGCGCTGGAAGCCGGCTCGCCATTGAGGGGCTCGCTCACGCAGAAGGTGCTGCCGTCGTGGCGGTAGAAGAGGCGGGTCTGCCCGGTGCGGTTCTGGTTGCGAAGCGGCTGCCCCGCTCCGAGCACAGCCAGCACGGCGTCGTAGAACCGCTTCGAGCGCTCGATGTCGTTCGTGCCGACCATCACATGGCTGAACATGCGTCGTTTCTCCTGCGTCGGTGATCAAGGGTCTGGGTAAGTCTGACCTCGCGGCGAACCGGCGCAGCGGACGCCATGCGGACGGACCCGTCGTCTGCCGCGCGCGGCTCCGCGAACCCATGTTCGAGCGGCTGACCGTACCGATTCCCGATGGCAGGGAAGACTGAAGCCGGGCCCTGGACCTGCTCTGATCCTGCCATCGACGCTCCAGTGCTGTCGAACGGCCGAAGCCGAGCCGTGGCATTGTGCCGCCCGGGTCCGGTGCGCAGCAGGCCCGCGTCAGTGCGGTGCAACCACTTCCAGCTTGAAGCGGTCTGGGTCTTCGCAGAAGACGGCGTAATGGTGGGGGCCGCCGGCGTAGGGGTGTCGCTCTGGATACAGCACCGTGTGTCCCGCCTGGCGAAGCCAGGTCGCGATCTCGTCGACATGAGCGCGTGACGCCGCGCGAAAGGCCAGATGGTTGAGACCGACGCGCTTGCGGTGATAGCCTGCAGCGGCGTGGCGTGGATCAGCCTGGAGCAGGCAGAAGTAGGGTTCATGCGCGCCTCGGTCGTAGTTCATGCCCCCTGCCCACCGCTCCGCCCCGTAGCCGAGCAGGGCCATGAAGGGCGTCCAGAAGGCGATGGAGCGTTCGAGGTCGCTCACGTAGAGCTCGACATGATCCAGCATGAGTCGGTCGGTGTTGTCCGGGCCAGCCATCAGGCCACGGGTGGCTGGGCTTGTCGATTCGGGTGTGGCCCAAGCGTCGTGCGAACAGGGCCTCCACCCATGCACGGACGCCCGTCACGCCCTCAACAACCTGGTAATCCCCATGTCTCGGACGATCTTCATCAGCCTGCCGGTCAGCGACCTCGCGGCTTCGGTCACCTTCTACAGGGCGCTCGGATTCGGGCAGAACCTGCAGCTCAGCGACGCCGCCGGTGCCTGCATGGTGTGGAGTGATGCCATCCAGGTGATGCTGATCACCCACGACCGGTGGCGCACGTTCACGCAGCGGCCGTTCCCGGCAGCGGGCACCGCCGCGCACATGCTCTCACTCGCGCTCGACAGCCGCGAGGCTGTCGACGCCATGAACCAAGCGGCGGCGGCTCACGGCGGCCAGGCCGACGTCAACCCGGCCGAGGACCTGGGGTTCATGTACACCCGCGATCTCGCCGACCCCGATGGGCACATGCGGGCGGCACTCTGGATGGAGCCAGCGCCGGCCGGGCCCGCTGGTGGGCACGACGGCACGTCCTGAATCCAGCCTCGACGGGGGATCCCGGCTGACGCTGCGCCGTCAGGCCACCCAGGCGTCGCGCACCGCACGCAGGTGTCGCCAGTCCGTTCCGCAGCAGCCGCCCAGGATGTTGAGGTTGGGCAGCACGCCCCGCAGTCCACGGTAGCGTTGGGCCAGGTCGGCTGGACTACCCCCGTCGAGCTCGGTGGACGCGTCGAGCTCTGCGTGACTCTTGGTTGACGCGTTCGCCCGCACGCCGCGAATGCGCGCGGCCCATGGGCCGGCGGTATCCAGCGTGTGGGCAAAGTGACTGGGATGCGCACAGTTGATGGAGAAGTAGGCCACCGGCGCCGATGCATCGACCCGCTCGATGGCCTCGCCCAGGCCTTCGCCGCTAGGGAGGCGCCCGTCCGTCTCAACCGTGAACGAGATGGCAACGGGCACACCGACCCGTTGTGCCGCCAGGGCCACGCCCAGGGCTTCGGCCGACGTTGTCATCGTCACTGCTGCCAGCATGTCGACGCCGGAGGCGGCGAGTGCCTGGGCCTGCAGCGCGTGGTACGACGCCGCATCTTCCACGCTGCCTGGAGCCTGGGCGACATAGCCGTCGCCTCGTGGACCGATGATCCCGCTCACGACAATCGGCCCGCTCAGTCGGGGCGCCCAGCGATCGCGCAGCGAGAGCATCAACTGCGCCGCCTCGACATTGACGTCGCGCAGCCGTTTGTCGTCCACGCCCAGAAGGGCGGCCCAATCGGGATTGGCTCGCCAGGTCGGCGTCTCCAGCACGAAGCCGGCACCCGGAAGTTCCGCGCAGAGCTCCAGGTAGGGGACGTAGTACTGCTTCAAGCGCTCGCGCCCGAGTTCGTCGCCGAGCAGCACGAAGGCCGCGAAGTGTGGCAACTCGACGCGGTCCAGGAAGACCAGGGTGGTTTCAAGCCCACCATCGCTGAGGAACAGGTCACCGCTCAACTGGGGAAGAAGGGGATGTGACACGTTCGGCCTCCTGGGCGGCGGGGATCACTGCGAGCCGGATGCGGGGCAGACAGGATACGCTGCCGGCCGCCTTCGGTGGGCGGCTGGGCCAGTGGGTTGTGCGAGGGGGTGGGGCGGGAACTAGGCCGCACATCGCGCCCCAGAGGTGGACTGGGTGTAGCTGACGGTGACAAAGGGCTCCGCCCATGCGGAGCCCTGCGCGTACGCTTCTTCGACCTTGAGGGTTCCACTCGGCAGAAGCGAGATGGACAGGCGAACCCGTCTTGGCGCGCCAACTTCCTCGAGGTTCAGTGTGCCGCCTTCGAGTCTTCCGATGAAGTCGCGTCGCGGCCATCGACCGTTGTTCGTCTCGGTCGCCGCGAAGGAGTTCGTCTCAGGCTCGTAGGAGAGCTCGGTGGTTGCAGCGAAGTCGTCGCCCGAAGTGGCGCGCGAGGTGGCCTTCAGTGAGCGGCCGGGTACAGACCAGGCGATCACCAGCCGTTCCGTGACGGTTTTGCCTTCGGCGAGGCCCGAGCCAACCCAGGTACCACACAGCTTCGACATGAAGTCGCGCGCGGATGATGCGGAAGTCTTGGCCGTCAGGCACGCCGGTGCCAGCAGCGCTGCGACGACCACGAGTTGGAACTGCATGCGTATGGGCGCTAACATGGCTTGGCCGCGGCAACTACAAGCTTGAAGTGCAACCCCGACCGCGGAGGCAGGTGCTGCAAGCCCGGTGACTGGCGACACTGCGACTGGCAGGCGCCGGGCTTACGGCGCCTGCCGTAGCGGGTCGGGGGTTGAGCGAGGGGTCAGGTTAGGCGTCACTGGGTGACTACCACGAGTTCATGTGCCTCAATGGCAGGCGAACGATGTGAGGAAACCCTGCAGCCCTGTCTAAGGGGTACCGGCAAAGGAGGAACTCAGGATAGACCTCCTTGCCCGTGAACTGCGAAGGCTCAAGCCAAGCGGCCTCGGTGACGTGTTCGAGTTTGGCTTCGGGATGGGAGACGTTGAGGTTGCCGCCCTTGAGACGCGCCAGGAACCAGAACTTGACGAACCGGCACTCCGGATTGACCAGATCTTCGATGTAGACCAAGCGCTCAACGTTCACATCAAGACCCGTCTCTTCCAACACTTCCCGGGTGGCTGCCTGCTCGTAGCTCTCGTCGCCCTTGACGCCGCCGCCCGGAGCAACCCAGAAGTCGTAGCGCCCGGGTCGAATGTGGTGAACCATGAGCAGCCGATCCTCGTGCTCAACAATGGCGCCGGCGGAGATGCGATAGGGGTACAAATGCGAGGCCTAACTTTCGAGCTAGCCCCGACCGCGGTGGCAGGCGATGTAAGCCCGGTGACTGACGATGCTACGGCTGGCAGGCGCCGGGCTTACAGAGCCTGCCGTAGCGGGTCGGGGGTCGAGCGAGGGGCTAGGCCGCACTTGCACTGAAGCTGGAACGGCGGTGCGTGAACTCAGCAGCCACATGCTTGAGGAAAGCAGAAGACAACATAGAGCTGATGGCGGCCAACCAGGAATAGTGGCCCAAGGACAAAGAAGGCGGCAGTGACGAAGAACGTGACAGCAGAGAACCTTGCGTATAGGCCGGTGCGTACTCGCGTGCGTGTCCAGACCAAGGTACCAGGCAAGGGCGTCTGTTTCTCCTTCCAAGTGCGAACGCCTTGCTTGAGTGCAACCAGCCCGATGAACCACGCCACTAGCAGGCCCACTATGAGCTCAACGCGTACGTAGGGCAGAGCCTCGCAAGCTGGGAGGGCAGCGATCTGGGTGAGCTTCGGCTTGACCCAGTAATCGACTGCGGCTCCGACTAGCACGGTCAGCAAAGCCACTGCAACGAGCCTAGCGCGTGTTCGGAACGAAGTCTCGATGTAGATCGGAGTACTCACGAGCGCGATAAGAGTGGCTGTCCGTGGGCGGCTTCAAGCTTGAAGTGCAACACCTGCGAGTTGAGTGAGTTTGAGACGAGCGAAGACTTCTGCGGGTGTGAGGAAGCCGAGGATCTTGCGGGGGCGGTTGTTGAGCAGAGACTCGATGTGATGCAGCTGAGATTGGGAGATGGTGCTGAGGTCGGTGCCTTTGGGCAAGTACTCGCGGATGAGGCCATTGGCGTTTTCGTTGGATCCGCGCTGCCAGGGGCTGTGAGGATCGCAGAAGAAGATGTCCAGGCGCAGGCGCTTGGCGAGCTCCTGATGCCTGGCCATCTCAGTACCCTGGTCATAGGTCAGCGTCTTGCGCAAGGACTCGGGCACGGAGC
>JACCDR010661232.1_pt1 | contig 18018 bp, 13 predicted proteins | sample 7446431 | NCBI WGS metagenome assembly JACCDR01 (sample SAMN15323443, study PRJNA562643) | freshwater metagenome | isolation source: river surface water | place: USA:Blue River Watershed | collected 2017-08-17
ATCAGCCAGAGCCGTTGCAAGTTTTCCATCTGTCAAATATTCATAAGTGATTTCGACGCCATTCGAAAGGGATTTGGATGCTGTCACTTTGGTTGAAAGCAGAAACTTCATGCCTTCCTTTTCGAGGCTCTTACGAAGAACAGCCATGCAGTCCTGATCCATGGATCCACCCAAGCGATTGGCATATTCGATTACGGTGACTTCCGAACCCAATCGTTGCCAAACAGAGCCGAGTTCCAAACCAATCACTCCTCCACCGACTACGATCATTTTTTTAGGCACTTCGGTCAAAGCTAAAGCCCCAGTATTTGAGACAATTCTTTTTTCGTCGTATTTTAAAAATGGCAGTTCAACAGGTACAGATCCCGTCGCGATTATAATGTTTTTGGTGGTCAAAACTTCTGTTTTTCCATCTGCAGTTTTTAGCTCCACCTTGCCCGGAGCCAAAATTTTTCCGAAACCTTGATAGGGAGTGATCTTATTTTTCTTAAATAAGAATGCAATGCCTTCTGTGTTTTGCTTTACCACTTTATCTTTGCGAGCCATCATAGTTGGCAAATCCAATTCAACTTTTGCAAGCTTAATTCCATGACTAGAAAAATCATGTTGAGCAGCCACAAAATGCTCAGAACTTTCTAGCAAAGCCTTTGAGGGGATGCAGCCGACGTTTAAGCAAGTGCCACCATAAGTCTTGTCTTTTTCGATAACGGCTGTTTTAAGGCCTAACTGAGCGGCGCGAATAGCACCCACATAACCACCAGGACCTGAACCTATGACGATAAGATCAAATTGAGTATCCGACATTTTTAAATCCTCTATTCTATACTTCGAGCAAAATTCTTTCAGGGTCTTCGATCAGCTCTTTAACTTTGACTAAAAAGCTAACGGCTTCTTTGCCTTCGATGATGCGATGATCGTAAGTCAATGCCACATACATCATCGGGCGAATTTCAACCTTGCCATTGATGGCAACAGGGCGGTCTTGAATTTTGTGCAAGCCCAAGATAGCCGATTGTGGGTAATTCAAAATAGGAGTCGAAAGCAAGGATCCAAAGACGCCACCATTGGTGATCGAGAAAGTTCCTCCGCCTAAATCGTTCGGAGAAATTTTTCCATCCCGACCTTTGAGTGCTAAATCACGAACGGCCATTTCCACACCAGCCAGGGACAAGCTATCTGCATCTTTGATGTTGGGCACCATCAAGCCTTTTTCGGTCGATACTGCAATGCCGATGTTGTAGTAGTTGTGATATTCGATATCAGAACCTGTGATCCAAGCGTTCACTGCTGGGTATGTCTTTAAAGCCTCTACAACGGCTTTAACAAAAAAACCGTTAAAGCCCAAGTTTAAGCCATACTTTTCTTTGAATTTATCTTTATATTTGGCCCTCATGTCCATGACCTTACCCATGTCAACTTCGTTAAAAGTTGTGAGCAGAGCTGCCGAGTTTTGCGCCTCTTTTAACTTTTCAGCAATACGTTTACGAATCGTTGTCATCGGAACAACTTTTTTATCACCTTGCTTAGAAGGACCTCGTGGAGACGGAATTTCTACTGGAGCCACGGGCTTTGCAGCAGCTGGAGGAGGCGAAGCCGAAGCCGAAGCTTTGCTTGCTCCGGGCTCAACTTGCAGCACATCCCCTTTGGTGAGGCGACCATCTTTGCCAGTTCCTGAAATCGAAGCAGGATCCAAATTCTTTTCAGTGACTATCCTCTGCACCGCAGGCGACAGGCTTTGTGTCACGGTGGAAGACGAGCTAGCCACTGCTGCAGTCAGAGTTGGGGATGCAGAAAGAGCTGCGGTCTGTGTCGGTGCAGCTAAGCCAGCACCCGCAGCCGGGGCCTTTGCATCCGTGTCTAGAGTTGCAATTGTCGCACCGATTTTGACCGTGGCGCCATTCTCGCAGCCGGGCAGAATCATCAGCATGCCATCATTTTCCGCTACAACTTCAACACTAGCCTTGTCCGTTTCTAATAGCAGTAAGACTTCATTGCGTTTTACAAAATCGCCAGATTTTTTTGACCAGCTACCAATGGTGGCTTCGGTAATCGATTCTCCAACTGCGGGAACTTTAATCTCTTGTTTCATTCCATATCCTTCTATCGACATCACTCAGGTTTAAGCACCAAAGATTGATTTTATAATATCTGACTGTTCAACTTTATGACGGTGGACAGATCCTGTTGCTGGCGAGGAGCGTTCGGGTCGACCCACATACTCAAATCCTAGTTTAAGACCAGCCTTGGTGACAACCTCAATGAAGCGGAAGTAAATATGAGTGAAGGCTCCCATGTTCTTTGGCTCCTCTTGCGTCCAGACAAGTGTTTTAGCCTTTGAGTATGATTTAAGCACATCTGTGACCTGTTGAGCTGGAAAAGGGTAGATTTGTTCTAATCGAATCAACGCAATATTTTCTTTTTTTGTTTTTTCACGTTCTTCAAGAAGTTCGTAATACAATTTGCCCGAGACAAAAACAACAGTATCGACTTTAGATCTTTCGACTTTGTCATCAATCACCTCTTGGAATGTGCCAGATGCCAGATCCTCAATAGATGAAACAGCTTTTGGGTGGCGAAGAAGTGATTTAGGTGACATCACAACCAATGGTTTGCGGAAATCACGACACACTTGACGGCGAAGGGCGTGGTAGATTTGCGCTGGAGTCGTCAAATTTGTTACGGTCATATTGTTTTGTGCACAAAGCTGCAAAAAGCGCTCAAGACGAGCCGACGAGTGCTCAGGACCTTGTCCCTCATACCCGTGAGGCAAAAGCAAGACAAGGCCACTCATCTGTTGCCACTTGCTCTCAGCTGCGGCCATGTACTGGTCAATGATGATTTGAGCTCCATTGACGAAGTCACCAAATTGAGCTTCCCAGACAACTAAAGTTTGTGGGTTTTGAATGGAGTATCCATATTCGTAGCCCATGACTCCGTATTCAGACAAAATACTCTCAGCAACCAAAAATTGTGCGTTTGGATTCAGATCCGCTAAAGAAAAGTAAGGCTTGCCTGTTTTGTAATCATAAATGCCGGCATGTCGGTGAGTGAAGGTTCCGCGAACGCAGTCTTCTCCTGTAAAGCGGACTGAATGTCCTTCATGCAATAGCGTACCAAGTGCCAACATTTCGCCCATACCCCAATCCAGCATTTCTTTTCCAGCAGCCATGGCGCGCCGGTTTTCCAATAGCTTAATCAATTTTGGATGCGGGGTGACTGAGTCAGGATAAGAGCCAATTCTGTCGCCAATGCTCTTTAAGGTACCGAGATCAAATTTAGTATCGGTTGGCTTAGAGAAGTCGAAATCAAATGCCTTGCGAAGCCCTTTCCACGCACCGTCGAACTTAAAGTTTTTAAGCTTTGGTGGTTGCTTTTTGGTATCTTCGTATATTGTCTGTAATCGATCCATAGCTTGATTATACAGATCATCAATGCCCTTTTGGTCCAAACTGTTTTCTACCACTAATTTTTTGGCATAGATCTCGCGAACTGTGGGATGAGTTTTGATAATTTCGTACATCAAAGGTTGCGTGAATGCAGGTTCGTCACCTTCATTGTGTCCGTATTTGCGGAAACAGATCAAATTCAAGACAATGTCTTTGCCAAACTGCTGACGGTAGCGAAGAGCTAAATCCATGGCACGAAGACCAGCTTCCACGTCATCACCGTTGATATGAATCACCGGTGTAAAGGTCATCTTGGCCGCATCGGAAGAATAGCGAGTGGAGCGTGTATCTGTTCCATTTGTCGTAAATCCAACTTGATTATCGATAATAATATGGATGGTTCCGCCTGTTGAGTGCGAGCGAGTACCTGCCATTTGCAGAGTCTCTTGCACAATTCCTTGCCCGGCAAAAGCGGCATCACCGTGGATTAAAACAGGAATGACATTTTTGCGACCATCCGTTGTTACATCTTGAGCAGCCCGTGCCATTCCCAGGGCAACGGCATTCACTGTCTCAAGATGTGATGGGTTGTAAGCCATTGTCATCTTGACAGAGCCAGCAGAGGTTGCCTTTTCTGTTTTGTAGCCCAAGTGGTACTTGACGTCGCCATCAAAATCTTCAACCGGAGTTTCTAGGGCCATGGGACCGTTGAAGTCGCCAAAAACATACTGTTCGCCTTTGCCAAAAAAGTTGACCAGCATATTCACACGCCCTCGATGGGCCATTCCAACAAAAATTTCTTGCACATGACTGTTAGCCGCTTTTTGCGCCAAACATTCCATCATAGGCAAAACAGTTTCAGCGCCTTCAACCGAAAAACGCTTTGTTCCAACATAGCGGGTGTTGATAAACTTTTCTAAGGTTTCGGCTTTAGTCAAAGCCTGCAGAGCCATTTTTTTATCATCAAGGCTTCTCGGTGTGGTAACCACGACTTCGAATTCTTTTTGCAGCCAGGTGTATTCAGTTGGAGAAGCGTCAGATGCTTGCAAAGAGATCTTGCCACAATAAATTTGTCGCAGGTGACTGATGATCTCTTGCAAACTAGCCCCAGCTTTGCCAATCAGTGAGCCGACCTGAAATTTGCCGGTCAGATCTTTTTCATCGAGTCCAAAACGCCTTAAAGAAAGTTGTGCATTTGGTTGAACGGGATAAAGAGGATTTAAATCAGCCTCGATGTGCCCCTCAGCTCGGTAGGTTTGAATCAATTGGTACACCGACAACTCCTTGTCTGACATTCCAAACTTTCCACCTTGAGCAAACTCAACACCCTCGAAGAAGCTTTTCCACTCAACGGCAAGGCCTTCTGGATTTTTTTTAAATTCAGAGTAGAGTTGCTCGATGTACTCAAGATTTGCGCTGTTGATTCCACTGTTGATTTCACGGTTGCTCACGATTGATTTCCCTTTGTTTGAAAGACTTGATTCGCGTGCTAATTTTTCAAAATCTTTCGCGTTTGACACGCCTTAATGCGTAGCAAAATCAGAAGCTTTTGATATTAAAGAATGCTCTGACATGATAGCTCTTTTTTCTCACAAACTGAAGGAGTTTAAACTGTGTACAAGCTTGTTCTGATTCGCCATGGAGAGAGTGTTTGGAACCAAGAAAACCGATTTACCGGATGGCAGGACGTTGATCTTTCTGAGAAAGGTCGAGCCGAAGCTCTAAAAGGAGGCAAAGCCCTCAAAGATAAAGGCTTTAGCTTTGATAAAGCCTATACCAGTGTCCTGAAGCGTGCGATTAGAACTCTGAATTTTGTTTTAGATGAACTCGATCAAGCTTGGGTTCCTGTGAACAAGGATTGGCGCCTCAATGAAAGGCACTATGGAGCTCTGCAGGGCTTGAATAAAGCCGAAACTGCAGCTCGTCATGGTGAAGAGCAAGTCAAGATTTGGCGCCGTAGTTACGACACTCCCCCTCCGCCAATGGAGACAAGTGATCCTCGTCACCCGTCACACGACTTGCGCTATAAGTACGTCGATCCCCAACTTTTGCCAAGTCAAGAGTCCTTAAAGGATACAGTGGCGCGGTTTCTACCTCTTTGGAACGAGCAAATCATGGTTGATATCAAAGGTGGTAAAAAGATTTTAATCGTCGCCCACGGAAACAGTTTGCGTGCCTTGATTCAACATCTTGAGAAGATGACTCCAGAAGAGATTATGGCCGTTAACATGCCAACAGGTGTTCCTTTACTCTATGAGCTAGATCAGAGTTTCAAAGTCTTGCGGAAAGAATTTATTGGTGATCCAGAAGAGGTGAAAGCCGCGATGGAGGCCGTTGCCAACCAAGGCAAAGCGAAGTAATTCATGGCCGTATTATTACGAAATATTGGAACTCTTTTAACTTTGCAAGGGGCTGCACACAAGCAGGGTCGCTACGTGAAGGAAGAGGATTTAAGTCCGATTCTTAAGGCCAGTATGATTGTCGATAAGGGGCGAATTTTCTGGGTTGGGCCCGATAAAAAAATTCCGAAAGAAATAGCAAAGAAAAATTTGCGCGAGGTTCATCTTCAAGGGCGAACCGTTTTGCCAGGATTCGTTGAATGTCATACCCACAGTGTATTTGCTGGCAATCGCGCAGCCGAATTTGAAATGCGCAATCTCGGGGCAAGTTACTCAGATATTGCTGCAAAAGGCGGCGGAATTCTGTCGACGATGCAAAAGACTCGGGCGGCCAGTGCAAAAGAGTTGATCACGCTCGCACAACAGCGGGTCAATCGATTTGTTGCTCAAGGTGTGACAACCTTAGAAATTAAATCGGGATATGGCCTTGATCGAGCAAGCGAAATCAAAGTTCTTGAAGTTGTGCGTAAACTCAAAGGTCCACGCCTGGTGAGTACATTTTTGGGCGCTCATGCGCTGCCGCCAGAGTTCTCCGATTACAAGGACTATCTTTGTTATCTCAGCCAAGAAGTCTTACCTCTCATTAAAAAAAAGAAGCTTGCCACGCGGGTGGATATTTTTGTCGAGAAAGGCTTCTTTCCAGTTGAGGAGAGTCGAGCCTATCTTTTGCAAGCGCAAAAGATGGGCTTTGAGTTGGCCCTTCATGCTGATCAGTTAAGCTTAAGTGGCGGCGCCGATCTGGCAGTGGAGCTCAAGGCCCTGTCTGGAGATCACCTGATTCAAGTCAGCCCCCAGCAAATCAAGAAGTTAGCGCAGTCTCAAGTGACCTGTGTTTTGTTGCCAGCAGCGGATTTGTACATGAAGTGCGCATACCCCCCAGCACGAGACATGATTGATGCCGGCGCTCGGGTGGCTTTGGCCACAGACTTTAATCCAGGGACTTCGCCGACACAGGATCTTAACTTGGTGGGGCTTTTGGCGCGTTTGCAAATGAAGATGTCCTTGCCTGAAGTCATCGCAGCTTACACTCTTGGGGCCGCATATGCCCTTGGGCTTGCCAGCCAAGTAGGCTCCCTTGAGGTTGGCAAGAGTGCTGACTTTGTGTGCATTGAATGTGAATGGAAAGAGCTTTTCTACAGCATTGGTCAGTCGCCAAAACCACTTGTATTCATAGAAGGAAAACAGATTTCTAACAAACTTCTGTAACTTGATGCGTCTCAAAATTTAAGATTCTTAAAATTTCCTTTGAACTTAGATAGGTTTTCTTTCTAGTCTTGAGCTGTATTCGATTCCGGGGGGGATTTACAGCATGAGATCATCGTACACAGCTCTAATGCAGTCGAAGTATTTTAATCCTGCATTTAACAGCGCGATATTTGACGGACCTGTTCGTATTTACTTCGCACAATTTCATGAAGCTTTGGCGCTCAAAATTTATTTTTTGATTCAACAAAAGTTGCAGACGGAGATGGCACAAGCCAAAGAAGTGGCCAAGGCGTCGGGCTCCAACGTATTGGTGATGATCTACCCAACCTCTGAAAGCTTTGAGTTTTCTTTTGGCTCTCTAGCAGAGGGGCAGCTCTCCTTGGCGGTTGAGTCTTGGAATGAGGATATGGTTTTAGGCTGTCGAGGCAGTCTTGAGGATTCTGAGCTGGACTTTGTAATAGAAAAGCTCCGTCAGACAATGACCAATTGGCGTCCCGTCTCATTAGCTCTCACACCTAGTCTGGAGTTGTGATAGACTTTTAGCATGAATTATAGAGGTCAAGTTGTTGTCGAGTATGTGCTTTTGCTGGTGATAGCGGTCAGCATCTCGGCGCTTCTTGTTAGTGAGCTTGCTAGCCGCAATAGTGAAGATCCGGGCATCATCGTCTCCAAGTGGCATTCTATTTTATCAGTCATCGGTAATGATCTTCCAGATCGATAATGCTATAAAAATGGATTTCCACGCAATGAAAGCTCATTTTCGAGAGCTTCTTGAATTTTTTCCTGAATATCTTGCGCAATCTCATGGACGAGATCTGCATCATGGACTGCGTTCACTTTGTAGGGAAGATGGATAGGCTCTAGAAAGCGAATTCTCCACTTCGCTGGTAGCGGAATAACATTCAGAGGCAGCGGTATGACCGAGCCGCGAAGGAACTTTGTAAATTTAAGTTTCTTTAAATTTATATGAGTCTCTTCTGCGCCCAAAATAACAGTAGGAACAATCGGGCATTGAGCTTCCAGAGCCATGCGGACAAAACCTCGCTTAAGCTCCTGAACTTGATAGCGTTGGGATGTTGGCTTAAAGTTACCCTGCTCTCCTTCAGGAAAAAGCACAATCGCATTTCCCTTTTTTAAAGCCTGAATTCCGTTATCATAGGTGGCTTCTGTAAAACCCATTTTTTGCGCAGGAATGGCGGTCGTCTTTGTCAAAAACCAAAAGTGATGTGTCAAAACTCGAGGGACACGTCTACCTTCAGTTTGGACTATATGACCTAACAAAAATGCATCGAAGCCGGAGAAGCCAGAGTGATTGGGAGCAATAATGACAGCTCCTCGGCGAGGGATGTTTTCTGTTCCAAAAACTTCCAGACGGAAATACTTACGCAAGATTTCCAGAAGAAAGCGTGGAAAAACCCGATAAAGCAAGGTTTCGCTATCCAACTTTGCTAAGCCGAATATTTTTTCGTTGGGTTTCTTCAGGAAATTCTTCATGATCTAGAGTGTACTCACAGTTTGATGGAGTGTTTATGACTTCTAGTTTTATCATGGCTATAGACCAGGGAACAACGAGCTCGCGAACTTGCATTATCAACCAGGACGGACGTCTTGTCTCTGAAGCTCGTGAATCCTTTAAGCAGATTTTCCCTAAGCCGGGTTGGGTTGAGCATGATCCAGAGGATATCTGGCATTCAACGCAACGCTCGATGCGATTGGCTTTAGAAAAGGCCGGAGTTTCAGGTTCGAAGATTCGCGCTATTGGTATCACCAATCAACGCGAAACGGTCATGCTTTGGGATAAAAAGTCAGGTCAGGCGGTCTACAATGCAATCGTGTGGCAATGTCGGCGCACCCAAGATCTTTGTTTAAAACTCAAAAAAGCAAAAAAAGAAAAAACGATTCAATCTAAAACGGGATTGGTTTTAGACCCCTACTTTTCAGCAACAAAACTACATTGGCTACTCAAGTCAAACAAAAGAAACTTAGCTCGAGCCAAAGGTGGAGAGCTTTTGGCGGGCACTGTTGATACCTATCTACTTTGGAGACTTACAGCGGGGAAGTCTCATAAAACTGACGTTAGCAACGCTTCACGAACGATGTTGATGAATATTCACAGCGGCTGGTGGGATGAGGATCTTCTTAAGCTCTTCCAAGTTCCAGAAGGTATTCTGCCTGAGATTTGTCCCAGCAATAGTCAATTCGGAGTGACCCAGGGCCTGGGCTTTATGCCGGATGGAGTTCCAATCACTGGAATTATTGGTGATCAGCAGGCAGCTTTGTTTGGACAAACTTGCTATGAGCTTGGAGAATCCAAGTGCACTTTTGGGACAGGAAGTTTTTTACTCCTCAATACGGGGGAAAAAGCAGTTCGCTCAAAACACAAACTGCTGACCACTATCGCCTGGCGTTTGCAAAATCAAGAAACAGTATATGCTTTGGAAGGTGGAGCTTTTGTGTGTGGGGCTGCTGTACAGTGGTTGCGTGACGGATTGGGTCTATTTGAAAAATCCTCTGAAGTTGAGGCGTTGGCTCGAACAGTTGACACAACTGATGGCGTTGAGTTTGTGCCCGCCTTGACTGGCCTAGGAGCTCCTTATTGGAGACCTGAAGCTCGAGGGGTGATTTGTGGTTTGACTCGAGGGGTGACGAAGGCTCATATCGCTCGCGCGACACTTGAAGCCATGGCCTTGCAAAATGTCGAAATTCTGCAGACCATGGAAAAAGATCTTGGAAAAAAAATTAAAGGTGTACGTGTGGATGGTGGAGCCGCAGCCAATGATTTATTGATGCAGTTACAGGCTGACTATTGTGGCATAAATGTTGTGCGACCTAAAAACTTAGAAACCACAGCTTTAGGTGCCGCTTTCATGGCTGGTCTGGGTTGTGGTCTCTGGAAAAATCTCAAAGAGCTACGCCAGATTTGGCAAGTGAACAAAGAGTTTAAAGTGAAAATGCCTGCAAAACAGCGTCGAGATCGGCTTGAGCAATGGCAAAAAGCTGTGGAGAAATCTTAGTATGACAAATTCCTCAACAACTCAGAATTTCTTTAAAAAAGTAGCATTCTCAGAAAAGAAAAAACTGCTCAAGGTTTTGACGGAGTTGCAAACTCCACTAATGGTCAAAGGTGATATGGAAGATTTTCCATTTCATCTTATTCCTATAGAAAACCAGGGGACTGATGCGCTCTTGTGTCACCTTACTGAAGACTCTCAGGACGTTGAGGACGCGCAAGGTATTTTGGTTAACTTTGTCCACGAAGAGCATCGGTATTTTATGCAGACAAAATTGGGATTTCGTCCAGGTTGGGCTGTTGTGCAAACAAGCGGTGACTTGTTTCAATTGCAAAGAAGATCTAGTGTGCGCATCGAAGTTCCTGAAGAAATCGAAGCTCGCTTCATGATTCGACAACACAAAGGGAACGCTTATGCACTTAACTGTGCTGTCGAAAATATTAGTGTCGGAGGGCTTAAGGTTCGCTACAAAGGCAATGAGCCTAAGCTTTCAAATGGAGATCTTTTAAAAGGAACTTTGCAAATTGGAATCAAGCGGCCTCTTGATTTTTCAATGGAGGTGCGATTTGTTGGGCGTAAATTAGAAAACAAAGAGATTATTCAGTCTATCGGGCTGCAGTTCAAAAATATCGAACACTCGATGGAGACCCATTTATTAGGTCTGATTATGGATATTCAGCATGATATCTACATTAAAACTCAAAAGGGTGAGATACCGAGTGAATAAAGATCTTGCTTTAAATCAGCTTGCTGAGATCATGCACATTCCGGATAAAAGATAATTTCTTATCTTTGCCTAGCCTGACCTCCTGCAAATGTTTTTTATTGGAGTGCGGAAGAACAAAGTGCTGAAAACCCAACTTGTCAGCTTCGCGAATGCGGCTCTCGGCAAACGAAACCCCACGGACTTCTCCTGTTAAGCCGATCTCACCAAAATAGCAAGTCTTGGCATCTAAATCAGAGCGGCGCTCTGTCGACAAAATTGCAGCAGCCACGGCCAAGTCCGCGGCAGGCTCCACCAGTTTTAAGCCCCCCACAACATTTATAAAAATATCATTTTGAGCTAGGCGTACATCCAAATGTCGATCTAAAACAGCCGTTAACAAATGCAATCGGTTCACATCAATACCTAAAGCTGTCCGTCGTGGCATGGCCATGGGGCTCGACAAAGTTAAAGCCTGCACTTCACAAAGAAGTGGCCTAGTGCCCTCCATCGAAGCAAAAACCGCAGAGCCAATCAGTTGTTGACCTCGTTCCTCTAAAAATAACTCGGAAGGGTTGGCAACCTCTTCCAAGCCTTTGGCATTCATTTGGAAAACTCCGAGCTCGTTAGCGGAACCAAAGCGATTCTTGAGGGAACGCAATAAGCGGAAGTTATAAGAGGTATCTCCATCGAAAGACAAAACGCTGTCCACCATGTGTTCTAAAACTTTTGGACCCGCGATATTTCCATCTTTTGTGACGTGACCTATTAAAATAACCGTTATGCCATCTTGCTTGGCAAGGCCCATGAGATGTCCAGCGCACTCCCTCACCTGAGAAACAGATCCAGGAGCTGCCTGTAAATCGGGGAGATACATGGTCTGAATGGAGTCCACTACTAACACGTCCGGCTTCTTAAAGCGAGCCAGCTCCATAATAGTGTTTAAATTGCTTTCGCAGGCAATTTCGATTAACGGCGAGCGAATGCCTAGGCGATGAGCTCTCGATCCTGTCTGCGAGACACTTTCTTCTCCAGAAATATAAAAGACTTTGTGCTTGTTTTTGGCCAAGCCTCCTGCCATTTGTAAAAGCAAAGTAGATTTGCCAATTCCGGGTGATCCCCCTAATAACACAAAACTTCCTGTTGCTAAACCTCCGCCTAAAACTCGATTGAGTTCTTCGTAGCCAGTGTCAAAACGATGAAGTCGCACTTCCTCTAGACTTTGATCGAGGGTCACAGGTTTATTCGAAGCAGAGCCTTTTTCAGAAGTGCTTGTGGACCAGCCTCGAGTTTTAACTTCGGCCATCTGAATTTCTTCAACATAAGAGTTCCACGCACCGCAGTCAGAACATCGGCCTTCCCAACGCGGTCTTTGGGCGCCACAATTTTGACAGGTGAAGATCGTTTTATTTTTCGATTTTGCCATAGATATTCGGTATCATTATTGGATGAGAGTTACAAGGATTGTACAAATGATAAAAAAAGCAATGACCTGCATCGTGATAGTGGCGTCCGTGTCAATAGTCTATACAACTCAAGGCTCTGCTGAGCCCACGCGTGACGAAGGGCAATCAATGCGTATAGCACTTGAGCAGTTTCGAAAGGCCGACTATGAAACTGCCATCAAATCACTACAAGATATTCTGAGTCTAAAGACCCCTAAAGCCCGTTCCATTGAGGAGTACGTCCGCTTTTATCTAGCTCAGTCCTATCTGAAAACGCGTAAGTTGGATGAAGCGGACAAAGAATTACAAAGAGTTTTAAAGATGTCTCCCAACGTTAAACTCTCGATTGAGGCTTCTAATTTATTGGGTCAAGTGGCTCTTGAAAAGAAGAACTTCAAGCAAGCGCGAGCTCATTTTATCAAACTTGAACGACGCACGCGAAATACAGAAGACTATCCTGATGTCATCTTTAATTTAGCCGGAGCGGAGAAGGGTCTTGGCTCTCACAGTTCTATGTGCAAGTGGTTGACTAAACTTTACGAAAAATATCCAGCCTATGCAAAAGTCAAAGATTGGAGCCATGACTTGGCCGCGAACGACTTCTTAGGCAAGCCTACAGATTGTCAGGCTTCTGTCGAAGACTTTAGAACTCGCGTGCGCTATTTACTTTGGGCCGGACTTGACCAAAAGGCGCAGAGTGAAATAAATGTGGTCAAAGAGGATTTGGCCAAGATTGATCGTTACAGCGCTGACAAGCTGCAAGCCCAATTTTATATTCAAGACGGTGAGATTACTAAATCTGTTGAAATTTTGAAGCCCTATTACGACAGTAACAAAAGGAATTTTGATTATTTAATTTTGTTTGCTTCTGCCGCGGCACGTGCGGGTGAGGTTCAGCTTGCTGTTGGCTCTTATTATTTAGCTTATAAGTTGAATCCGAAATCTAAAACGGGCCGTCAAGCGCTCTATCAGTCAGCATTTTTAAGTTATCAGTTTCAAGATTATGATGGGGCGTCTCGACGCTTTCAGGAATTTATGAAGGTGTATCCGGGTTCGGGTCTGAATCGAGATGCCCAATGGCATATGGCCTGGCTTAAGTATTTGAAGGGTGACTATGACGGATCTTACAAAGCATTTGCAAAATTGAATCAACAAAAACGCAAAAACCGCCGAGGAGGAAGTTCATTTCCTCAGGATCGTGTGAGCTACTGGATGGCTATGAGTTTATTGCGTCAGGGGAAGATAGACCAAGCGCGACCTCTTTTTAGTACACTGGCTAAAGATCCTCTTTTAGGTTACTATTCAGTTGCAGCACAGGCTCGGCTTCAGAAAATTGGTGAGGGTGTGGTAACTCAGACCCACATTTCGTCTTTACCCACGCAGCCCCGAGTGATTTCTCGATTTTCAGCTTCAGAGTTTTTGATGCCCGAGGCTCAACAACAGTATTATGCTGAAGAAAATGAATCCGAAGACAACTTAGTCTTGACTCAATATTCGGCAGAGGACGAAGAGAGCTCGCAGGAGGCTGACGAGGCAGGATCTTCAGACAACCCTGATATGAAATCAGTCGAGGTTGCCCATGATGGAATTCAGGGTGATGGTGTCGATGGAGACAATGCGCCTGTTTTTGCAAATCAGGTGTTAGCAGAACGCCTTGAGCGAGCCCGAATTATGACTTCTATTGGCGAGCGAGATTGGGCTCGCTGGGATCTTTACGATATCGAGCGCCGTACCTCCAAGAAAGATTATTTGCGCATATTGATGTCTGAATACTCTGCGGTCGAGTATTTCAACCGCTCGTCATATATCTCACAAATTAATTTTGGAGCAGCTCGTGCTGTGCAAGGGCTTACTGAAGGTCGAGCTCTCTGGGAGTTTGCTTATCCAAAGGCATTTGACCAGCATGTATCAGTCTATACCAAAAAATTTCAAGTTCCATCTGAGCTCGTTTGGGGCATCATGAGGGCGGAGACGCACTATCGTAAAGATGCAATTTCACCTGTCGGTGCTTTGGGTTTGATGCAGGTAATGCCATTTACAGGTCATAAGCTTGCAGCTCTTTTGGGCGAAAAAAACTTTGCAGCTCCAAATTTACTTCAGCCCGAAACTTCCGTGCGTTATGGTTCTCGCTATTTAAAGCGCTTGATGGATCGCTTTGATAACACAATTCCACTGGTTGCGGCCGGGTACAATGCCGGTCCTCATCGGGTTAAAAATTGGCTCATCAGCTTTGGAACTTTGGATACGGATGAGTTCATCGAACATATTCCATTTTTAGAGACGCGAAATTATGTCAAACGAGTTGTTTCGAATACCTATATTTATGGACAGCTCTATGGAAAAAAAGAAAATCTTTTCCCCTACATGGCAGGTGCATTGCCAGTCAAACCTCCAAAAGAGATTGTTGGCAAAGAAAATTGGGATGACATTTGATTTTCTTGGGGCGGCTTGTTTTAAAAAAAGTATTTGAGCTGGCGGTCGCTCTTTGGGTTTTGCTGACTGTAAGCTTCGCTCTTTTGAAGATCTTGCCAGGTGGACCTTTTCAGGATGAGACTGCTCTCCATCCTCTCGTGCGGCAAAACTTATCACTAGCTTGGGGGTTGGATCGCACGTGGTTTTGGCAGTACCAAGCCTATGTGCAGTCTGTATTGTGTGGAGATTGGGGTGTCTCTATGATTCGCCCCGATCAAAAGGTTGTCGAAATTTTAGCGGTGGGTTTTTCTCAGACATTCTCTTTGGCTGTTTTGAGTCTCGGGCTTGTCTTGTTTTTGGGTGTTTTCTTTAGTTTATTGGCCATACGATTTCGAGGTTCTTGGGTCGAATTGTGTGTTGATCAATTTGCTTTGTTAGGTGTCTCTTTACCGGGTCTCTTTTGGGGACCTTTTCTTATTTTCTTTTTTGGATTTTATCTAAATTTACTGCCAGTGGCCTTTTTGCATAGCCCTATAAGCTATTTTTTGCCGGTTTTGACTTTGAGTCTGCGTCCATTAGGTAGTGTCATTCGTCTTCTAAAAAGAAGTATGGAGGAGAATCTTCGGCAAGACTATGTGCAGACAGCCTATGCAAAGGGGCTGCACGAGCGAGACATTTTGGTCCGTCATGTATTCAGAAATTCCCTTATTTCATTATTGGCATACCTGGGACCTTTGACAGCAGGTCTGCTTTCGGGGTCATTTTTGGTCGAGATTCTTTTTTCAATTCAGGGGCTGGGATCTGAGTTTGTCTATGCCCTAAACGAAAGAGACTACACTTTGATTTTAGGGATCACACAACTCTATGGATTGCTTTTGATTTTCGCCACAGGTCTTTGTGACTTGTTGATGAGATACGCTGACCCTCGAATTCGTGAGGCCTCATGAGGTTCTTAAGACTTCTTTCTTTATTCTTTCTCTCCGCATTGTTGCTCTTGATTGTATTGCAAATTAGTTTTTTCTCTGAGGCGCCTTACCGGCAGAATGTCGATGCGATTTTGATGGGTCCTGGAAAAGAGTTTTGGTTCGGTACCGACAGTCTAGGGCGCAGTCTGTTTTGGCGAATTGTCGCTGGGGCCAAGGTTTCTTTAGTAGTGGGGCTGGTTTGCCCATTGGTGATTTTAACTTTCGGAAGTGTTTATGGGTTTTTATCAGGTTGGTGGGGCGGTTGGCAAGATCGCGTGATGATGCGAATCTGCGACATCTTTATCGCTTTACCTAGTTTTCTTTTAGTCTCTGTAGGAGCTCTGTTTTTTGCAGCTTTTTTACCGTTAGATTCTGGCTTTGCTAAGTCTTTGATTGTTCTATGTCTGGGTATTTCATCCACGCATTGGATGCTGATGGCTCGTATCGCTCGAGCAAAAGTTCTTGAGCTACGTGCGCGACCCTTTGTCGAAGCCGCCCGAGCTTTAGGGGGAACCCCGCAACACATTCTGCACACACATTTGTGGCCCAACACTCGTGATGTTTTGTTGGTGACTGCCGGCTTACAAATTCCAACCAGTATTGTATATGAAAGCTTTATGAGCTTTGTGGGTCTTGGCATCCAAGCCCCACAAACTAGTTGGGGAATCCTGATCAAAGAAGGCTGGCAAAGCCTATCTAGCTATCCGCATTTAATCTTACTGCCGTCGTTAGTATTGTTCTTGGCTGTTTGGAGTCTGCACTTGGTCTTAGACCAGTTTATGCAGTCAACTACACATTGAATCTAAAAAACAAAATATCACCATCTTTAACCAAATACTCTTTGCCCTCAAGACGATACTTTCCGGCTTCTTTAACAGCCTGCTCTGACTTTAAGTTAAATAAATCTTCGCAGTGATAGGTCTCCGCACGGATAAATCCCTTTTCAAAGTCGGTGTGAATGACGCCAGCAGCTTGTGGGGCTTTGGTTCCTTTGCGTATGGTCCAAGCCCGAACTTCTTTTTCTCCCGCGGTAAAATATGTTTGTAAGCCCAACAAAGTGTAGGCTTCGCGAATCAATCGGTTTAGACCAGGCTCTTCGGCATTCATCGCTTCTAGAAATTCTTTGCGTTCCTCAAGAGGCAGCAAAGAAATCTCAGCCTCCATCGCCGAACAGATCAGAATTGTTTTATTGTTCTCTTCCGCCGCACGAGCCTCAACAGCCTTTGTCCAATCATTGCCACCATTTGCAAAATCAGAGTCCGAGACATTCATTGCATACAAGACGGGCTTAGCTGTCAATAGATGCATGTCGCGCAGAAAAGGACTTTCTTGATCGTCCATTTCAACCGAACGGGCAGGAAGGCCCTTACCTAAGGCTTCTTTTACCTTGCGAGTGACGTCAGCTTCCATCTTTAATTTTTTGTCTGTTGTGTTTTTTGCCATCTTCTCGATGCGCGTATATTTTTTATCGACAGAATCAAGATCAGCTAGCAAAAGCTCGGTATTAATAATTTCAATATCACGAATAGGGTCTACAGATCCAGAGACGTGCACGATATTGGGATCGTCAAAACAACGAACGACATGAACAATGGCATCTGTCTGGCGGATATGAGAAAGAAATTGATTTCCCAATCCCTCACCCTGAGAGGCACCTTTGACGATACCCGCGATATCCACAAACTCCATGGTCGTTGGAATCACTTTTTGTGGTTTAATAAATCCTGTGATTTTGTCCATGCGAGGATCTGGAATTGTAACAACGCCAACATTGGGATCGATTGTACAGAAAGGGTAATTAGCCGCTTCTGCTTTTGCAGATGTAAGGGCATTAAACAGTGTGCTTTTACCAACATTTGGAAGACCCACGATACCGACTTGAAGAGCCATTCGGAACTCCTAATTCAAAATAATTCGGCCTGAGGGTATCCTAGGAATTAAATTTTGTCGAAGCTTTTTGGACTCCATCACGGAGAATGCCTTCCACGGCCTCTTGTGCTCGCATCAAGTAGTTTGGCATTTGCTCAAATTCAGGTCCTGTGAACTTTCCTAACACGTAATCAGCCACGGGGATATGAGGGTTTTCGGGACGCCCGACGCCCAGGCGCAGCCGAATGTAATCAGCAGAACCCAATAAACCCGAGATGCTCTTGATTCCATTGTGTCCTCCATGACCACGATTTTTTTGAATCTTCATCTGTGTAAAGGGCTGATCAATTTCGTCGTGGAGAACAATGAGATTCTCCATGGGAATTTTATAAAACCCCATCAGAGGTTGTACCGACTCGCCCGATAGATTCATAAAGGTTTGAGGTTTACAAAAGAGCACAGGCTGGTCAGCCAGTTTTGCAGCGTAAACCTCAGCTTTAAATAGATTCTTGCTTGAGGGACGACCTAAGCGCTCAATCATGGCCTCGACTGCCATAAAGCCGATATTGTGCCGAGTGAGTTTGTATTCTCCTCCGGGGTTGCCCAGTCCAACGATCAGCCA
>JACCDR010998140.1_pt1 | contig 18007 bp, 15 predicted proteins | sample 7446431 | NCBI WGS metagenome assembly JACCDR01 (sample SAMN15323443, study PRJNA562643) | freshwater metagenome | isolation source: river surface water | place: USA:Blue River Watershed | collected 2017-08-17
GCAAGAATTGAAAATTTCGGCAAATTTTATTCTGTTTCAGGATTTTACCGAACAACAAAACATAACACAATAGCTAGTAAATCAAGTACTTAGCCTGATTTGACTACTTTTACTGAGTTTTCAACAGAAAGGAAGCTTTTTTACTCATCATACATTTTGAATCACAACCCTCAACTTTTTGTTCGCTATTCGGCTTCAGCTCCAGCTGTCGAACAAAGCCGAGCAATAGAATAAATAATGAACTTTTAGTTATAAATTTAGCAGCGGTTACGGGCTGACGATTTTCAAATACCACCACATCGCCAAGCTGTGGCCGTTATGCATAATTATAGCAGAAACCAAATGAGAATGAAATTAACCATTACCATATTGACACTTTTTATTTCTTTCCAAATTTTTGGACAGACTAATTCCTTTTTGAAAACGACAGACAAGAAAAATCTTCATTATATAGAACTATGTAACGACAATGTGAAGGTGTATAAAATGGGTAGGTATTTTGACAAGGTAGGCACAGGTCCAGCGATTCTCAAAACAGACACGTTAGTCTTTACTAAACAAAATGAATGTAAGGGTAAGTTTTATACTTTGCTAAAGAAAGAAACGATTTATACGCTAATATCCGACAATGGAAAAAGTTATCAAACCGAGCCCGAAAGCGAATTAAAGGTAAATACAGAGTTAAACAATACTTATTGTTTGAAAAGCTATTTTGATCTAAGTGATAAATTAAACAAAGAATTTCCATTATATCATTACACTTTTAGAAATGGTTATTATGCTTGGGAAAAGCACTCTGACAAGTCTATGAATCATGACAAATTTATTGCACAGACAGAAAAAGAAATAGGAATAATTTACGACAGCATTTCTAAAAAGCAGAATGCCTTTACAAATACCACAAATTTTATTACGGCCAATGTTGGACAAGTAAATTACTCAATTTTGAAAGACAGCATTAGCACTTTGCCTATTGACTACAAGCCTCAGAGTGGCTACTTTGACAAATCAGTTTATCAGATGGCAAAAGTAAACCCAGAGTATTTTTATAAACTATTGCAGGACTTTCCGACTAGCAAGAAATTTATTTACTTCGCTGTTGACCAAGACAAAGATCTTGTAAAACAACTCAAACAAGTACAAGGCTATGACGACTTAAAAAAAGAATTTTTAAAAGACTATAAATTTGGAAAAACAATGCCGTATAGAATTATTGGAACATATGCAATTATTGCTGGACTATTAACATGGTTGATAATTGCACAACCATAATCACTATGCATAACAACACCGCTTTCGTGGTGGCTGCAAGCCAAACCATGAAAGCGGTGTTGAACGAAACTTTCGGTAGTGGTGGGTGAGGAGCGGTTTTGGTATGGAATTATCGAACCTTGACTATAGGTTCAAAAAGCCGAAGATAGGCAACTCTTCGGCGGCAGATGGTGACATACATGTTTTTGTAAGAAAATCATAATGCACAATAGATGCACCAATTGTCGGTGCAACTCACATTCGCCCAGTGTTTGTTCAATCGACCGTACAGGTATTCACACATGGTTATCATCGGTTCGGTTTGTTCCCAGCCTTTCGTGTGGAGAATGAGGGCCACAAGGGTAGCCCCTACAAAAATGGTGCATAAAAAGCTTTCAAGTGAGCTTGTAAAGCTTCATATTCTACTAGAAAACCATCGTGTCCATAAATAGAATCAATTTCAGAATACACGGCATTGGGAATGTGATCGGCCAGAAACTTTTGTTCCGAAGGTGGAAAGAGAAGATCGGTAGAAATTCCTAATGTGAGTGTACGACTGCGAATCTGTTTCAGGGCTGCTTCTACACCCCCACGCCAGCGACCTACATTGTGCGAATCCATGGCCTTTGATAACACCCAGTAACTGAATGCATTGAATCGTTTGGCTAGCTTGTCGCCCTGGTACCGTTGGTATGACGAGGCTGGGAAAAAATCCTGTTGATTTGTATCTGTGGGCGTTTGTTTGTGTATATAGGCTTCATAATGCCGGTACGAGAGCAAGGCAATGGATCGGGCCGCTTTCATCCCTTGAATACCTGCATCCGGGCGACGTTCCTGCCAGGTGGGGTCACTTTCAATGGCCATCCGCTGTGACTCATTAAAGCCCACACCCCACGCCGAATGGCGGGCATTGGTGGCAATCAGAACGAGGTTTTCGATCAGGTCTGGTTGTGAAATAGCCCATTCCATCGCCTGTTGTCCACCCAATGAGCCGCCAATACAAGTGTGTATGCGACTGATACCCAAGTGTTGACGCAACAAATCCATGGTGCCCACCATATCCCGGATGGTGACAAACGGAAAATCGTGGTAGTATCGGTCGTCAGTAACGGGGTTCCAAGCAAGTGGTCCTGTAGAGCCATAATGCGACCCCAGAATATTGGCACAAATAATAAAGTGTTCGTCTGGATTATAAAATTTCCCTTCGCCTACCAGCCCATCCCACCAGTCAAAAACGTCGGCATTACCTGTGAGGGCATGACAAATCCAGATCACATTGCTTTTTTCCGTATTGAGTGTACCTGCCGTACTATAAACCAGTGTAAAACGTGGCAATATTGCCCCTGATTCCAGGGTAAACGGATGCTCGTAGTTGAAGGATAAGAGATTCAAGGGTATTAGAAAATTGGGTAAAACAAAAATGTATTTCCCTTGTAGGGGCGAATGGTTATTCGCCCCTACAAGGGCTGTTACTGCCATACAGCGGCATGTACCTGTGCAAAAGCCTGTGCAAAATCTGCTTTAATATCCTCGATATGCTCCAAACCGACAGATACGCGAAGCATGGTTGGTTCTACACCAGCACTGCGTTGTTCGGTTTCGTCTAGCTGCGAATGTGTGGTAGAGGCCGGGTGAATAATCAGGGTTTTGGCATCGCCGACATTGGCCAAGTGGCTGGTCAGTTTCAGACTATTCACAAACGTTTCGGCTTCTTCTTTGCTGCCTTTGATATTGAACGTCAGTACGGCTCCTGCGCCACGTTTAAAATATTTCTTCGCCAGTGTATGGTGCGGACTGCTGGGCAGACCCGGATAGTTTACATTTTCGACGGCTTCGTGGGCTTCTAGCCATTGGGCTAGTTTCAGGGTGTTTTCTACGTGCCGTTCTACCCGCAGCGACAACGTTTCCAGTCCTTGCAGCAGCAGGAAGGAATTGAATGGACTAATAGCCGGACCCCAGTCACGCAGTCCTTCTACCCGGCAACGGATGATAAAGGCAATATTAGGTAGACCAATGGGGTTTCCTTCGCCAAAAATTTCCCAGAACTTTAGGCCATGATACCCTTCGGATGGCTCGGTAAACTGTGGGAATTTGCCATTGCCCCAATTGTAATTGCCACCGTCTATAATTACGCCGCCAATGCTGGTTCCATGGCCGCCAATCCACTTGGTCGCAGACTCCACTACTACATTTGCTCCATGCTCTAGCGGACGGAACAGAAATCCGCCAGCTCCGAAGGTATTGTCTACAATCAGGGGCAGGTCATGTTTGCGGGCTAGAGCAGCAATAGCCTCAAAATCAGCTACATTCAAGCCTGGGTTTCCGATGGTTTCCAGGTAAATAGCTTTTGTTTTTTCGTTAATCAGAGATTCAAAGCTGGCAGGTTCGTTGTTGGCAGCAAAACGGGCTTCTACGCCAATCCGCTTGAACGATACTTTAAACTGATTCCAGCTACCTCCATACAAATACGGCGAGGTGACAAAGTTGTCGCCCAGACCCAGAATATTGTTGAGGGCAATGAACTGAGCCGCATGCCCTGAGGCTACTGCCAGGGCCGCTACACCACCTTCCAAGGCCGCCATCCGCTTTTCGAAGACATCTTCTGTTGGGTTCATGATGCGGGTATAAATATTTCCAAACTCCTTGAGAGCAAACAGATTAGCTCCGTGGGTAGTATTCTTGAACTGATACGAAGTGGTTTGGTAAATAGGTACAGCACGGGAACCTGTGGTTGGGTCAACTTCCTGACCGGCGTGTAATTGTAAGGTTTCAAAATGTAGCTGAGACATACGTATACAAGGTTGATAGGTGAAAGATACAAACAGATTTGTGATGGATGATGGCCTGATTCAGAGGAGGTGTAGCTGGAAAACAGAATCCTCATAAGCTGAAACACAGCCAGATGCAGTGAGTTTCACATTCGACAACCACAGACAGCAAGTGGCAGGTGCCATACAGATTGCAGGGTGCGAGCAAAAACAGAGGTAGAATGCGAAAATTGAAAATGTATGAGCATGATAGGTGTTGATTTATATTTCCTAATCGTGTTAGGTAGGAATTAGCACCTTGCCTTTTGGTAGGTTGCCAGACGTTCGTCGAGCCTATTCTCTCCCGTCTTCTGTATAAACCAATTACTTATGAAAAGTAATTGACTTGCAGGGTCACAAAAGTAGAAATCGTTTTTTAGATTTGCAAAAAAAATTCAGATGGATTATAGCTTGATCTATAAGTGTATAGATGAGGGGCTGGCAGAATGGAAAGAATTAGGATTGATGCAAATACCTGATCCACACATGCCTCCTGAAATGGTAGATAATAAAAGACCTAGGGACAATGACTGGATTCCCTGGAAACCCATTGCCAGTACCGTGACAGATCATGACATAGAAGAGATTGAAATCTTTTCTGGAATACCTTTTCCAGAAAGCTTTAAGGCTTTTCTGAAATACAAACACTTTTATGAGTTGGGATTTTCCAATCCGATGGAAGTAGTTTTTTTCGACCATCCAGTCCATACATGGAAAAGGAAATATTTTGACTATTATAGCTATGATTGGGTAAGAAAATATTTATTAGCTAAAAAATACCTCCCGTTTGCAGCCCATTACGACTGGGGAATCTTGTGTTTTGATGCGAACGAGCCAGTTTCTGACCATGAATATACCATTGTTATGATAGATCATGAGTTAGTATGGGACGAGCTTATGCCTTTTCAGTTATTTAATGCAAACTTTATGGAAATGGTTAGTCAACGATTGCTCAAGAAATAATAAAAAATACTTCCTTTACAGTCTCTATCGTTTTGTTAAAGACATCTCCTATCTATCAGTTTTATGAAAATATTTGCCCAAATTCTGCTAATGACCTGTGTATTACCCTTATATACACTGGCACAAACGTCTCCCATACCTAAGTACAAAAAAGTAAAACTGACCGATCGGGTAGTGGTGTCATTGCCGGAAGACTTTCGGCCTATGACGGATGACGAAATTGTTCGGCGGTTTTTTGTTTCACGCAAGCCGCTGGTGAGCTATACCAGTGGCGACAGCAATGCCGATTTTGTGCTGAATCAGACCACGACACCTGGCCGGCAACAGGACTTGCCGTTGCTGAAAAGTTTTTTTAAATCTGGCATTCAAGCAGTCTATACCAAAGTAGAGTTTACACAAGATACACTGACCAAAATCAACGACCGGGACTTTGTGGTACTGGAATTTTCTGCCGAATTGCGGGAAGAAGACCCTAATTCAGCCCATAAAGGCGTGACCAGAGAATATTCTTATATGGCCTATACCGTTATGTTGGGCAAAGTACACGTGTTTGCGTTTAATTGTCCCTATCTGGCCAAACGAACCTGGCAGCCCATTGCCCGCTCCATCATGAATTCGATCAAAATTGCCAATACACGGGAAAAGTGACAATGGTTGAATGTGAATAGTCGAATGCTTGTTGTGAAATGGTAAAAAAGTCATTCCGCCATTCAACCATTGCGTTTGCATTACTTATGTCTTCCGAATAAACTTAATTTCTCCATTGACTTCTATCCTGAGTATTGTGGCAGCCTGATAGGCAGTTTTTGTGTCCGTTGCCTCTCCTGTGTAATCTACCTGACTACGAATGGCTTCTGGAATATCGGTTTGTTTTTGAATCACTTTTTGTTCGGCTGTCATAACTGTAGTAAGTACAATCGTCCGATTGAAGCGAGTGAGGAGCTGGGTCAGGAAAGATGGCTGGCGGATCACACGAATAGCAATGCTGCCATCAACTGCCAATAGGCTAGGCGAAACATTTTTTCCATTCGAAAACACAGTAGTCAGCGGACGTTCTGCAAATTCAATGATGTCCCAGGCAATGTCAGGTACTTGGGTAGTATGTTCTGATAGCCAGCCTACTACAGGTACAGCTACTGTGAGTGGTGTGGTGGTAGATCGGTTTTTTAGGTGTTGGATGCGTTGCACGGCGGCATCATTGCGGGCATCACAGGCCAGACACCAGCCTGTATCGGCAGGCAGCAACAGTACTCCACCCGTTTTCAGACATTCGTAGGCAGTTTGTAAAGGATTCAATTGTGAATAAGTTAAAATAAGAATAAAAGAAGAAAAAAAAAGATTCTTTCTAGATACACCTGCTTTTCCAGAATCCTGTGCAAGAAAACAAATGTAGGACTTTCCGAAAGTTATTGGAACAATTTTTTTCACCCGATTTAATTCTGTACTTTTGCATCCCATAAGTCTACTTGTGAACCCCCAACTTATGGCATCTGCAAAATATATCTTCGTTACGGGAGGCGTAACATCTTCATTAGGTAAAGGAATTATTGCATCATCATTGGCTAAGCTTCTGCAAGCCAGAGGTTTTACAGTTACCATCCAAAAATTTGATCCTTACATTAACATTGATCCGGGTACACTCAATCCATACGAACATGGCGAATGCTATGTCACGGATGATGGAGCTGAGACGGATCTGGATCTAGGACATTACGAACGTTTTCTAAACAGTCCAACATCACAGGCAAATAATGTGACAACTGGCCGGATTTACAACAGTGTCATTACCAAAGAACGTCAAGGGGCGTATCTGGGAAAAACCGTTCAAGTGATTCCGCATATTACCGACGAAATCAAACGGAACATCTGTGCCCTGGGCGAAACTGGAAAATATGACATTGTCATTACTGAAATTGGTGGCTGTGTGGGTGATATTGAGTCGCTGCCTTTTATTGAGGCTGTACGTCAGTTTAAGTGGGATGTTGGTGCCAACAACGCCATCGTGATTCACCTGACGCTGATTCCGTATCTGAAATCGGCGGGTGAACTGAAAACCAAGCCTACACAACATTCAGTGAAAGAATTGCTTGAAACAGGTATTCAACCAGATATTCTGGTGTGTCGGACGGAACGTCCACTGCCTCAGGAGATTCGGAAAAAACTGGCTTTGTTCTGTAACGTTCACATCAATTCAGTGATCGAAGCTGCTGATGCAGAAACGATTTATGATGTGCCGTTGCTGATGAAAAAAGAAAAGCTAGATGAACGGGTGCTCATTAAAATGAAGCTACCCCATGACCAAGAGCCGAATCTGGAAAGCTGGAAAGAGTTTTTGGGTCGCCTCAAGAACCCTTCAGAAGAAGTAACGATCGGACTGGTAGGGAAGTATGTTGAGCTTCGAGACGCATATAAGTCTATCGCAGAGGCATTTATCCATGCAGGTGCACACAACGAATGCAAAGTAAACATCCGTTGGATTCACTCTGAAACCTTGGTGCCTGACAATGTAGAAACGCTGTTTCATGACCTGGACGGCGTGTTGGTTGCACCAGGCTTTGGCGAACGGGGCATTGATGGGAAAATTGCGGCTATCCGGTTTGTACGAGAAAATAAGATTCCATTCTTTGGTATCTGTTTAGGTATGCAATGTGCAGTAGTAGAGTTTGCCCGTAATGTCTTGGGTCTGGAAGGAGCTGTTTCCAGGGAATGGAATTCGCAAGCCATACATCCAGTCATTGACATGATGGAAGACCAGAAAAATGTGACCGAAAAAGGTGGCACCATGCGACTGGGAGCTTATCCATGCGAGATCAAAAAAGGCTCGAAAGCCTACCATATCTATGGAAAAACCAAGATTATGGAGCGGCATCGCCATCGGTATGAGTTTAATAACCAGTACTTGGAAAGCTTTGAAAAAGCTGGAATGATCCCTACAGGTATCAATCCAGACAATGGACTGGTCGAGATTGTAGAAATAAAAGATCATCCATGGTTTGTAGGGGTGCAGTTTCATCCAGAACTGAAAAGTACTGTTGTGTGCCCACATCCATTATTTGTACAGTTTGTCAAAGCCGCTGTCGAATATGCAACCAAGCGGATGGTGGTACGGTAAATAGAATGAAAATTGTCCAGCAATGTGTATTCTGTTATATTTGAATGTCGAAAATAAATACACCTGCAATATCATCCAGAGATAATCGTCTTTGTATCTGGCTAGGGGTGAAAAATATAGGACTTATGCAACATACACCCTTTTCACAGGGCTTTACCCTGTGCTGAGGGATGTCGCCCCTTCAGGGCTTTTAAGAGAGTAGTTTGCGTAAGTCCTAAAATGTAAAGGCACAGGTTACAGTAAAGTGGTATGGCTCATATGTCAGGCCTTTTTCTAGCAACTTGCCAGCCTATAATCTGTATATATTATTAATGGTGCGTTGGCACATAATTATTTTTTTGATTAATGGATCGTAATACTCTGATTGGATTTGCGTTGATTTTTCTGATTTTGATTGGCTATTCTGTGTATATTGCTCAGCAACCTACCCCAAAACAAGAAAAGCCAGCTATTGTGCAGACGGCTCCGGCTACTGCTCCCATACTTTCGGCTACTCCTACCGACTCGGCTACTATTAAACAAAAGTATGGCGAATTTGCTTCGGGCGGATTTGGTCAGGAAAAGGATATTGTTCTGGAAAACAAAGACCTACGTATGACTATCGGTACTCGTGGCGGACGGGTAAAAGAAGTGACGCTGAAAAATTACAAAACCTATACCCAGAAACCACTGGTGCTGTTTGATGAAAAATCAATGGTCAGCAACCTCACCCTTCCTACCCGTACTGGAAATATAAACCTGAGTGAACTGTATTTCACTACCACAGGCACCAGTAAAGTAGTAGCCCAAGGCGACTCAGCCCAGGTTTCCTTCCGATTGGAGCTGGCAAACAACCAGTATGTGGAACAGACATATACACTTCGGGGCAGTGGCTATCAGATTGGCTATGACCTGAAACTGACAGGTCTGGATCCTATTCTGAAAAATGAACCTGTGCAACTCTACTGGCTGCAAAAACTGAAACTGGTTGAAAAAGACAGAAAAACCACTCAACTGGCTTCTTCTATTAATTATTATACCCGCGAAGAAGCATTTGAAGACATTGGAGATAATTCGGTAAGTCTGGACGAAAAAACAGTGGCAGAACCTATTCAATGGGTTTCGATGAAGGAAAAATTCTTCCTCACAGCCCTGATTGCCAGAGGAACCACATCTATGAGTGGTGCCCAGTTTAAAAGCTCCGTAGATGAAAGAGATACATCCTATATCAAAATCCTCGAATCTACCATCCAACTTCCAATAGCCGACCTGAAGTCTGGCAAAGCTCACTACGATTACTATTTTGGTCCTAACGAATACGAAACAGTAAAGAACGTTGCAGACGGATTCCGGGAAAACGTGTATTTGGGCTGGCCTGTCATTCGTGTGGTAAGCCGATTCCTGATTCTGCCAGTGTTTAATCTGTTGGATAATTATATTCTCAACTATGGCTTGCTGATTCTGGTACTGGTACTGGTCGTGAAAACGGTGTTGTTTCCGCTGGTATATCGTTCGTATATGTCTATGGCTAAAATGCGGGTCATGCAGCCCGAAGTAGATGCCATCAAAGCCAAACATGGCGACGATATGCAAAAAATACAAGCCGACCAGATGAAACTCTACAGCCAAGTGGGTGTCAGCCCGTTGAGTGGATGTGTGCCTATGTTGCTGCAAATGCCGATTCTGTTTTCCTTGTTCAGCTTGTTTCCTAACCTGATTGAGTTTCGACAAAAAGCATTCTGGTGGGCAGAAGACCTTTCTACCTATGATTCCCTGATTCAATTGCCGTTCGCCTTACCATTTGTGGGAGCCTCGCACATCAGTATGTTTGCTGTATTGATGACTGCATCTTCTCTGGCCTTTACCTATTACAACAGCCAGATGACTACATCTTCGATACCTGGGCCTTACAAAACCATTCAGTACTTTATGCCTGTCGTGATTCTGTTTGTCCTTAACGCATCTCCTGCTGGACTAAACTTCTATTACTTAGTTTCCAACCTAGTTACTATTGGTCAGCAGTTAACCATTCGGCAGTTTGTGGACGAAGACTTGATTCGGAAAAAGCTGGAAGAGAATCGTGAGAAAAACAAAGACAAGAAGAAAACCGGTTTCCAAGCCCGACTTGAAGAAGCCATGCGTAAGGCAGAAGAGGCGAAAAAAGAAAACGAAACCCGCAGCAGCTCGTCTAAAAAGAATAAAAAATAAACATTCTATAAGGTGTAAATTTGGAATCCCTCTCAGGTTGAGAGGGATTTTTTTATGGGTAGAATTTGCGTCTTATGCCAATGAATGCTGCATTAGTTCTTGTTCCAGATCGATAAATTCCTGAGTCCAGAACCCGCAGGATTGAAACAATAATTTGATGTCTGGATACTGTTCATCTGTCAGAATGATGGTAGCAGCTGTTGCACTATATTCGTATTTGGCTGTACCTTCAAGCATTAGGTTTCGTAAGGTGCCTATCACTTTGTTTTTCTGCTTTGTATGTGACTTCAGCCCACTTACATAGTCTTTTATATTTTCCAGCAACTCTTCTAATTTTTCCTGAATTTCGTTTCCAATCTTAAAGCGTTGCATTACTAGTCGTTGCGAATCGTTCAGATCCACCACATCGATAGTAGATCTACCTAATGGGCTAGCATTTCTGGGATACAGACGATACTCTTTTAATCGCAAATGTTGCTGCGGAATATCCTGTACTGGATGGATAATAGGTTTTGTAACAGTGTCATGTTCCCCTTTATGGACATTACACCGTTTGCAGGAAGGAAGCAGATTTGCCCACTCTACAACTTGTTCCGGATAAAAGTGTTTATGTCGGAAATGTTCTACCTCCATGTAGTTGCTTTCCTTGTCTAATTTACATTCACAATAACTGCATTTGTGATGAGACATCAACAGCAAGGTTTCTGTAATACATTTCTCCCGCCATACTGATTCTTTGGTAGTTTTGAATAGTTCAGTCAGTTCCTGGCAACGTACATCTGTAAGTTCCGCAGGCTTGGGTTGGGCTACTAATCGAATCATATTCAGGTAGTAGGCGAAAGGGAAGACATCTGAATACGTAACAATTTGCGTTGGGCACTTTCAGGATGCAGAATTTTGTCTAGCTCGTCGTAGGCGTGTTTGGCTTTTGCATAATCTTCTTCATCCAGAGCCGCTTCAAATGCTTGGATCAGCTCCAAATAGGCCTCGGAATAGGTTTTGTCTTCCATGCCCATCAACTCGGTCAGGATTTCTTCTACCGACCAGCCTTTGTACGTACCAAACTTCGGTTGTCGGATGGTTACATGGTCGCCTTCCTTTTCCAGCAACACCACATTTACATTCTCTGCCGACTGCACAATCAGCGGACTATGGGCGGTTACAATAAACTGTGTGTAAGGGAAAAGCCGACTCAAAAACCCAATAATTTTCCGCTGCCAACTAGGGTGCAGGTGCATATCTATTTCGTCTACTAGTACAATGGCAGGCATGGCAAGTGGATTTTCCGCATCGGGATAGCGGTCAAACATACGTTTCACCAAATCCCCTAACCAAGTGATACAGGCTTGGTAGCCATAACCTAAGTCTCGAAGTCGTACCCAGCCGTAGTCGGTTTTGAATTCTACAAAGGTTTTTAGAAGTTTTTCATCCGTAGTAAACCGAAAGTCTTGTACATCAGGCAAAATGCCATTGGTAAGTACCTGTTTGATCTTTTCGAGTCGTTTGGTAGCTTCTTTAGCTCCATTTTTAATGGCGTAATCTGTTTGGAGAAGCCATTCTTCTACATTGAGAAGTTCTATGTCATTGGAGAATAGACTGGCTGTTGTATCTGGGTTTTGGCTTTCTGAAAGAGCAGCATTGGACATTTTACGATTAATACCATAACCATATATTATGAAGTTATCAAAGTTTACTGTATCTGTAGAATAAACTGTATCTCCAGATTGTATTCTTTCCCAACTTAAAGAATCATTTAAGTGTTGTAACTCTGCATAGATAGACCAATCATCAGTATTTGAAAAGCTAAAGTCTATATCTTTTGGATAATAATACGTATCCACAGATTTCTCTGAACGACCATTGAACTCTTTAACTGGTTCTAAGCTCGCCAAGCATCTTAAAATTGTTGTTTTTCCTGTTCCATTGTTTCCTAATAGAACTGTCCACGTAGCTGGTATAGCATATTCATTTAATAAATAAATCCCATGCAGCTCTTTGAAGCACTTTACATTTGTGAGGATCAAATGCTTAAAATAAACCGCAGGTGCTTCTGTTGAACTTGTATCTTGGTTTGCCATACGCATCAAATTTTACCAAAGATAGAGAAAAAGTAAGAACAGGTAGATTCGGCTTTAGCCGAATTTCAGGAAGAATATTTTTTAATTCGGCTAAAGCCAAATCTACCTACTGGTAAACTTCCTGAAAAAAACTAACTTTCGGGCAGGTTTTTCGTTTATAGTCTCAGACGACCCAGTTGTATATATGATACTTTTCTCTATGCGTAAATTTCTACTGGCACTGTTTACCTGCCTTTCTGTACTGCAAATAGCTTTTACACAGACCGTTGCGGACAATCGCCGCAAGTATGAGTCGGCCAAGGACTTACTGAAACAGGAAAAATATGCCTTGGCTCAGGAATTGTTGCGGCCATTATTGGTTGTATCTCCCGAAAATCCCTTTGCTGCCTACGCCCACTACCTGACCGCCTATGCCGCCTATAAACTGCACAAACCTGACGATGCCAAACTGACGCTGATGCAGCTTCAGCAAAAATTTCCATCCTGGCCCGATCAGGATCAGGCCCATTATCTGATGGCTACACTTTTTTTTGATAAAAAAGACTACACCAATGCCCTGACAGAACAGGCACAACTGCGTACCGAAAAGATGAAGGCTGAAGGAACCACCCAAGCTACCTATTACCTGAGCCAAGAAGCCAATGTTGGCACATTGAAAACCTTGCAGACAAAATTTCCTTCCGATCGTGCCTTGGCCGAAGTACTGGTCAATAAGCTCTGGCTCAGCACCCATGCTGCGGACAAAGACCTAGCTGCCAAGTTGAATGCACAGTTTAAATTGAAAAAAGAAGAATCTGCACCTGTCCGTAAGGTTGAGACAAAAAGTAGCTACAATGTAGCTGTACTGCTTCCATTTGACTATGCAAAACTGGTTGTTGAGAAGAGTGGCCGTGTAAGCCCAATTGCGGTAGACATGTACAATGGCATCCGATTGGCTCAGCAAAAACTGGCCCAGGAAGGTGTTCAGATTAACCTACTGGCCTATGACGTAGGTGCCGATGGTAGCAAAATGACCCAACTGGTGAGCCAGCCAGACTTTCGGGCCAATGACATGATTATCGGGCCTATTAACGGATCTTCTATACGTGTTGCCGTCACCTATGCCAGTCAGGCTCAGATTCCGCAGGTCAATCCGATTACTACCAATAGCCAGATTGTGCAGGGCAATCCGTTTTCGTATCTGTACCAGTCGTCTGTGGAAAGTCAGACCAGCTATACGGCCGCTTTTGCCAAGAAACAGTTTGCTCCTAGTACACTTATTTTTTATGGTACTACGCCCAAAGACTCAGCTATGGCTTTTCTATACCGGAAAAAATTTCTGGAAGGTGGAGGTAAGGTGCTGGCATTCAAAAAAATAGCTTCAACCGCAGCAGCTCCGCAAATGACCGCAGCTATTGCCGCAAATCCTACGGCGGGTCATATTTTCATCACATCTGCTGTGCAGACAGTTGCGATTAGTTTGGTCAGCTTTCTGGAAAAAGAGAATCTTGCCATCCCAGTTATTACCCAGGACAACTGGTTGTCCTATCCCATGCTGAGTTACAATCAGTTTGAGAAACTTCAGTTTTATTTTATCAGCCCAGAATACATTGACTACCGAAGCCCAGAGGTAATTGCCTTTAAGAAAACCTATGTAGAGGCACAAAACCTGATTCCGTCCATGTACTCGTACCAAGGCTACGACATGATGCTGTTTTTTGGAAGAATGCTCAAAGAATTTGGCTCTGACTTCCAGAAAGGCCTACAAAGCAAACCTCTCATAAAAGGAGCTATTTTTACAGGCTATGACTTCCACAATAGCAACGACAACCAGTACGTGCCCATTGCCAAGTTTGAAAATGGGAATTATATACTGGCTAATCCGCTGGAATAAAAGAGGATCTCTTTGAAAATGAGTAAATGAGCAAATTAAAAATACTCACTCTTCATTCGTTCTTTGCTCATTTTCAAGATTGGAATGTGATTAGCCAACAGCTAATCCCGTTTTAAAACAGTTTCTAACTAGGTTTCAATGCTTGGCTGTACGTTTTCAGTACCCGTTCACGGGCAAAAGTATGTTCTACGATAGGAACTGGGTAGTCACGTGTGCCGAATTCTGGTACCCATTCTTTGATATAGGTCAGTTGTTGATCAAATTTTTCCTGCTGGGCTGTGGGATTAAAGATCCGAAAATAGGGAGCGGCATCACAGCCGCAGCCTGCGGCCCATTGCCAGCCACCATTGTTGCTTGCCAGTTCATAATCTAGTAGCTTTTGGGCAAAATACGCCTCGCCCCACCGCCAGTCAATGAGTAGATGTTTGGTTAGGAAGCTGGCTACTATCATCCGGACACGGTTATGCATGTATCCAGTCTGGTTAAGTTGCCGCATGCCTGCATCTACCAGTGGATAGCCTGTCCGACCTTCACACCAGCAGGCAAACTCTTCTTCATTATTTCGCCATTGGATACGGTCGTATTCCTTTCTGAACGACCCCGTTTCGACATGTGGAAAATTAGATAAAATCATCATATAAAACTCCCGCCAGATGAGTTCGTTCAGCCATGTATCACTTTGGTATTGTTGTGCTTGCCTGACCAACTGTCGAATGCTGACTGTTCCAAACCGCAGGTGAATGCCGATTCGGGTGGTACCAGTCTGTGCCGGAAAATCTCGTTTGTTCGCATAGTGTGTCAGTATATCTGTCTGAATCTGAGCGGATGGAATGGGTATGCCAGATGGCTGAAAGTGGAGGTCTTTCAGGGTTAGCATGGCTTCGGTCTGTAAGGGATACAGGTTAGAAAAATAGGCTTGGCAGGGGAGGGGTTGTAAATCGGTGTCCGTTAGTTTGGCTCGCCAGGTTTTGCTGTAGGGCGTAAAGACTGTATACGGACTTTCGTCTTTCTTTCCTACTTCCATCTTTTCAAAAATCACCTGATCTTTGTACGTATGCAACGGAATCTGTTTCTGAACCAGTAGTTTGCGTATATCTTCATCTCGTTTCTGGGCATAGGTTTCATAATCATGGTTGGTGTAGACGGCGGCAATGTCCAGTTCCTGCAAAAGTTTTTTCCAGACCTCCGCAGGTTTACCTTGTCGGATCAGCAATGTGCTTCCAGCTTGTTGTAGAACTTGTTGCATTTCCTGAAGAGTCTGATGAATAAACATGACCCGTGCGTCGTTCCGGTCTTCGAGTTTGTCCAGAATATCCGTATCAAAAATAAACAAGGGTAGAACCGGATAAGGGCTTTGTAGAGCGGCTGAGAAGCCAGCATTGTCTTCTAGCCGCAAATCACGGCGAAACCAGAAAATAGAAATCATCAAAATTGGGTTGAAAAAAAGAAAATGGCTACAGCAGTCATTCAAAAATTATATACCTTTAACCTGTCTCTGCCTCTTTTGTTTGAAAAATATATTTTATCCATCTACCACCATGTACAACCCGAAGACACTTCATTAAACTATCTGCCTTCGCAAGCTCATTGTTTGCTTTTGCTTCGCCTAAAAGTAAAGCCAGACAGGATAGGGCAAAAAAGCCAGTCTGGCCAATTGTGATTTCTACTTGGAATTTTGGTTTGCCTGCCAATGCCGCAGTATTGTATCTCTGCTGATTGGGCTCAGCATGTGTGGTGGAGTTTAAATAACATAACGTGAGTTCTGGATTAACTTCTTTGGTAGCTTATTGATTGTCAAAGATATTAATCCAGAACTCACCTGTTTTCATAGATAGATTGTTTAATCCGTTACTTGTGTAGAATCTGGTTTTTTCAAATAGAAATTGGCTTTGTCTGGATATAGAATGGCCTGTACTTCATTGATGCGTTTGAGGCTACGGTTTGAGCCTAGGTTACTAAGAATAATAATCGTACTGCGGTCGCGGCGGTTACGCATGAAATAGGTTTTGAAACCATGCCACCAGCCTGCATGAAAAATCAGAGCTTCACCACCAGGTGCATAGTTGGTACGCCAGCCAAATCCATAGTTAAAATAATTTTTCAGATCCATATGTTTGGGTGTAAAGGCTTCTTCCAAGGTGCAGGGGCTGAGAATTTTATCTGTATACAACGCCTTGTCCCAGAGAAACATATCTTCTACCGTAGAATATACGCCTTTGTCACCAGTCACACCTTCTAGGTAGTAGTTGTCAGTGACAGGACGAAAATACCGACTTCCCGTATAGCCAGTATAACCTACTGCAGCATACTGAATACGGGACGAATCCGTTCCATCAAAGATAAAACTGTCTTTCATACCTGCGGGTTTGAAGATCTGTTCTTCTACATAGTCCTTAAACCGCTGCCCGGTCAGCTTTTCAACGATAGCCGCCAGCAGAAAGTAGCCAGTGTTGCTATAACTGAATTTTTTATTGGGCATGTAATAAATGTGTGGTTTATGTTTGACAAACAGCTCCACTACTTCAGCATTGGTGAGGGGTTTATTCTTATCCTGAATAATTTTTTCAAAGGCATACATATAATTGGGTAAGCCAGATCGGTGGATGAGCATAGACCGGACAGTAATTTCATGGTAAGGAAAGTCTGGGAAGAATTTCTGAATGGAGTCGTCGTAATTCAGCAGTCCTTTTTCCTGCAACTGCATGATTGCCACAGCCGTAAACTGTTTGGATACCGAGGCTAGCTGAAATGGCGTTTGCAATGCAATTGTATCCCGATTCTGGAAGTTTTTATAGCCCAATGCGCCGCTGTACAGCACACGTCCATACTGTGCCACCAGCACCGTTCCGTTGAAGCCATGAGACTGATGTAGATCTTGGAAGAAATTACTCAATTGCAGGGCTTTCTGGGCCGAATCCCGTTTAAAAACACTATACCCTGCTGTATCCTCCGTAGAAACCAGGCACGTCACAGCCTGGGTAGAAGGAGTTGTACAACTTACACTTAAAACGAGACACAACAGCACCCAAAGAAACCCGAAAATTCTTTCTGGCTGGATTTTATACACAAAACTACGCATGGGGCAGACAGTCAAAATTGTATACACAGATTAAATAGATTTGCTGGATTTTGAGATTTATTTCTTTGTATCTTACCAAGATAAAAGGAAACAGTCAAATGGTAAACGAAAAAACACGGGAGTTCTGTCAACGTTATGACATAAAACAGGTAGAATTGTTTGAGCATTTGTATGAAATTGACGAAATACTACTTTTTCTGCCATCTCATCCGACTGAACCTGAAAAAGAAGCCCTGCAAAGTTTGATTGGAATTGAAGGTGTGACATCTGGATTTATATACTATGTCAAATCCAACAATACCTTTGAACTGATTGTGCAATGGAAAGAGAAAACGGGTAATTTGTAAGAGATATATCAAAAAAAAGCGTATCCCTTTTCAGAGATACGCCTGTGTTTGATGGGTAAATATATCTACTACTGAACTACAAATTTGATCCGCAGGGTCTGTGTGCCATCGGCCGAAGTGACGATGGCTACATAAGTTCCTTTGGCCAATACTTCTGTAAAATCTACACGGAGTTAACCCACTGTATTGGTCACAGACTTATAGCCTATTTGCCGTCCCAAAAGATCATGAACCGCTAGTACTTTCGCACCCTGATCGGATACCTTGAAGGCTATCGAACCTCCTTCTGTCGGGTTGGGATAGGCCACCA
>JACCDR010697599.1_pt1 | contig 17998 bp, 16 predicted proteins | sample 7446431 | NCBI WGS metagenome assembly JACCDR01 (sample SAMN15323443, study PRJNA562643) | freshwater metagenome | isolation source: river surface water | place: USA:Blue River Watershed | collected 2017-08-17
AAGCTTCAACTTGATCGAGATCGGGTAGAACGAGATCTCGCTGCACTTACGCTTAAACTCGATGACTGCACCCGAGAGATCGCTGAGCGCCGTCAAGCGGGTCAGCTGGAACTCGAGGCCCTTCGGCGCGAAGAGCGTGCTAAGATCCAGACCGAAAAAGAGGTCATGCTGGCAGAGGTGGAGGTATTAAGGCAAAAGAATCTTGCGGTACTCGAAGCTGAGCACCGTCGTAAAGAGGAAGAGCTGTATCATGAAAAGCAGCTTGCCCTGCGAGCTGTGGACGAGATCCTGGCCCAGGCCAGGAGAACAGAATCCAGCATAACAGAGGAAGCGACAAGGCGCTTACGTGAATCTACCATCGAGGCGCAGGAGAGGGAAGCGGCTTCTCACGCTTGCATCCGGGAGGCGCAAGACTATTTCAAGGCGAGGGAAAATGAAGCCGAAGAGATTCTGCTGAAGTCCCGGACTCACGCCCAGGAGCTCGTGGAGCGGGCCGAATGCCAGATCCAGCAGGAGGTTGCTGTTCGGAAAGAAAAACTTAAGTCTTTCTTTTTGGCCAAGGAACAGCGAGGTGCTCTCTACCTTGAGTCTCGCACTCAACAGCATCTTAACCGTCTTCGACGAATTGAAGAAAAAACCCATGACAAACTAGAGGTATTGAAGCGGAAAGAACTTAAGAAAGTGGCGCGTCTTCGTGAGGAGGAACTCGCGAGAGTTAATGCTCTAAGAGACGGAACGGTTCAGGAGTTCAAGTCTCAACGAGAAGTGCTCATGCGGGAGATCGGAGAGCAGAAGCGGCGCCAGGAAGCCGAACTTTCTGATAAGAGGAGGCAGACCCTCGAGCATATCAATCAGCAAAAGTTCCAGGCGCAACGAACCTGGGAAGAAGAGCTTGCGCGTGAGCGTCAAGATTTTGCCCGCACGAAGCGCGACCGGATAACAAATGCAACCCAAGCGGTATTGAATGTTTTAATTGCCGACGCTGGATTTTCACTGGGTGAGCGCGGGCCGCAGATCCAGGAGAAACTTCGAGCGACTTTGGAGATGGCCATCGACGGACAGCGTGCCCATGCACTGAAAGAAGTGGATCAGATCCTCGACTTCAACCCCGATCTTCGAAAGCGTATTTTTCCGGTGTTGAAGCGCTATGCCCTACGTGTCGGGGTACCGGCGGTTTTCGCGACGGTAGTGCTTGCGGACATGGGCGGGATCCGTACGGCCGCGATTAATGGTGCCAAGAGTATCCTGCGCCAGCAGCACTCTGCAGCTGAGATTTACGTTGGTCAGCAGAAGGCAGAGTGGAAAGAAAAGCATACGTTCACCCCGGCAACGACAGTGAATTACAAAGACAGCTACACAGATAACGTGATCTACACCACGGACTTTGAGAAGGTGGTTGAAAATGATGAGTTTCAAAATGATTGGATCCTGAAGGTCCACGAATTCATGACTCGCGAGCTGGAACTATCCGAGGACGTAGCGATTAGTTTTATCTCCGCCGAGGGAGCACTCGTGAAAGAGCTCGGTACGCTACGAAAGGAACTTCATCCACAGTTTCTCGAACAGGGGGTGAAGAAAATGCGCGACCTCGAGGTAAAACACATGAGCTTTCTCTCTCAAACTTTACCGGATCCTTCCAAGCTCGAGCGATTTAACGGTTTCCGGAAAAGCTATTATGATGCCTTCTATGCTGAGAAGTTTGCGCCGGGTCGGAACATGGCCAGTGAGGTGAAGTAGAGGGCCTTTTCCCTCGATGACCCACCGCAAACGCTTGAAACCCTGCGACCCGTTAGGTAGTGTATTGTCACAAAAAGTGAGGATACCTATGAAACTACTCGAAGGGAAAAGAGCTCTGATCCTTGGCCTCGCCAACGACCGATCGATCGCGTGGGGGATAACGAAGGCCTTCAAAGAGCAGGGTGCTTCGATTGCGCTTTCCTACATGAACGATGCGATCAAAAAGCGCGTTGAGCCGCTCGCATTGGAAATCGGTGCAGACTTTACCTTCGAGATGGACGTGACCAATGACGCCCACTATCCGGCCATGCGTGAAACGGTCCAAAAGCATTGGGGAAAGTTCGATATCATCGTGCATTCTCTCGCTTTCGCGGACAAGGAAGACCTCTCACGTGAATTTATGCACACTAGCCGCAAGGGCTTCGCCATGGCCTGTGATATTTCTGCGTTTTCGCTGGTTGGTGTCACCGACTGCCTCCATGACCTCCTGAATGACGGGGGCTCTATCATTAGCATGACGTATTACGGCTCACAAAAAGTTATTAAAAACTATAATGTGATGGGTGTTGCGAAGGCGGCCCTCGAAGCTTCAACGCGCTACCTGGCCTATGACCTTGGGCCTCGCGGAATAAAAGTGAACTGCATTTCTGCCGGACCCATCAAAACTCTCGCGGCTTCAGGAATCTCCGGTTTCCGAACGCTTCTTTCTCAGGTCGAAGAGATCTCGCCGATGAAGCGTAACGTGACACCGGAAGATTGCGGCGGCGCTGCGGTCTATCTTGCTTCGAACCTTTCTGGTGGAGTGACGGGACAGGTTCTTTATGTGGACTCCGGATTGAATATCCTGGGCGGCTTCTAGGGTGTTCGACGCCGATCACCTCCAGAAAATGGCCGAGAGCATCCGGCTCTTTAATCAACAAAAATACTGGGAGTGTCACGAGGCACTTGAAGATCTCTGGATGGAGGACCGTCAGGACCCCGTTCGCAACGTCTATTGGGCTGTCATTCAGGTGGCCGCCGCCTGCATCCACTACCGCGATAGTAATCTTGTGGGTTGTCAGGGAATGATTGCGAAGGCCAAAGAGAAGTTTAGACGCTGCCGTGAGCTAAACGTCGTGAGTTAACTTCTGCGCCTAGAACTTGACTGGGACAGGTTTGAGGCCATCGTTGCAGGTATCCCTGAATCTTCTGTTTCGCGGCTAGAAGACTTCGCTGAACTTTTTGACTTCAGGTTCACTAAATTTCCAACCTAATATTACTGACAAGGCCGGTTGATGATTTTAAGATCAACCCGAAATCCCTCAAGAGGAGTCTCTATGCTTTGGTTAACCGTCGTCGAATGGTCCGCTCGACTCATCATGGCGTTGCTCGTCCTTCTCTCTGTCTGGTCCATCACAATTATTATCGACCGTCGTCGCTACTTTAAGGCCCTGGTACTTCCGGGAACTGAGGTCAAGAAAAGCATAAGAGAAAAAACCCCCTTTGTTACGGGAGCGCACTTCTTTAGCGACTTCTTCAAGGAGCTTCAAGGGCTCCGGACGAGTGAGCAGATCGATAAAGCGTTCGACGCTTTCGCACAGGAAAAGCGTCGAGAGTTGGAACAAGGTCTCCCGGTTTTGGGAACACTTGGCTCGACGACGCCGTTCATAGGTCTTTTGGGAACGATCCTTGGAATCATCGTAAGTTTTGGAGAGCTCTCTCAGGGGGCGGGCAGCACGAATACGGTCATGTTCTCACTCGCCGAGGCACTGATCCTCACGGCCGTGGGCCTTGTCGTCGCCATCCCTGCGGTCGTCGCCTACAACTTCTTTGGACGCAAGGTGAAGCTCGTGCTTGCAGAGGCGCAGGGCCTCAAGGACCTCTACATAGCTTACAAGGACTAGGTATGGCCGGGAAGTTCGACCTCGATGACGAAGGTATCAACGACATTAACATCACACCCTTCGTTGATGTAGTCCTGGTACTCCTTGTGATTTTTATGGTCACTGCTCCTGTCATGCTGAAAGAAAGTCTCAAGGTCAATCTTCCGAAGACCCTCACATCAGACGTCACAACAAAGGCGAGTGTGGTGGGTGTTGCGATCACGAAAGAGGGTCAGGTTCTCTTGAATGGTCAGCTACGTTCGGACTCAGGTCTAGCAGAGGAATTAGGGAAGATTGCTAAGACCGCGCCGGAAACGAACTTTCTTATAAGCGCAGACACCGACTCCCGTCATGGTGATGTGGTGAGGTTTATCGACCTTCTGAAACGTAACAACTTAAATAAGTTTGCCCTTCAGGTAGAAAAGATCAAGGAGCGATAACCCGATGACGGCGCAGCTCCGGCCTTGGCAGCTCTCTTTTCTCCTTCACGCGGGCCTGGCCATCGTGTTCGTACTCCTCTTGCAGCTTAAGTTGCCGTCTTCAGATGTGATCGAAGTTCCCATCGAGATCGTGGAGCCTTCGAAAGATGTTCAGACTCTTTCAGAGGTTAAAGAGAGGCCGAAGGTGGTTCTTAAATCAGTTAACGAACCGATGCCTGAGTCAGGGCCTAAGCGCGAGGTCTTTGGGGCCAACCGAAATTCTTACACCGATGACTCGCTAGGATCTGAGGGTGTTGAGGCCAAGAAGGGCAATACTCTCGCCAAGGAAGCTGACAAGACTGTGCTTCAGGACTCCGATGCTGATGCGCTTCCGACGCCAACCGAGGAATACCTCGTCAGTCAGATGCCTACTGTTTTGACCGAAGTAAGGCCCGCTTATCCGAAAGAGGCGAGGGAGAAGGAACTTGAAGGCTCTGTTGTCATGGATATTTTAATCGATGCTGAGGGAAAGGTTCGAGATATCTCCGTCGTCGATGGTGACCCTCTCTTTCGGACAGGGGCCGTCGAGGCCATGCGAAAGTTTGTCTTTCGACCAGCGAAGGTCGATGGGAAATCTGTGGCCGTTAGAATCCGCTATTCGCTTAAGTTTCAACTGGAGTTCTAATGTATCTTTTGCTGCTCATCTTTTTATCTGCCCTCGCTAGCGCCCAGACACTTTCTCCCGTTTCGGGAACATTGCTCGAGCGCGGAACGAGGAAGCCGCTGAAGGACGTAAGTCTTTTTATCCTTCCGCACAAGCTCAAGGCGGTCTCCAATGAACAAGGGGAGTTTAGTTTCCCAGATGTTCCTACTGGAGAATGCGAGCTTATTGTAAATCTTTCTGGTTACCAGAAGTTCGTTCGGAAGAACGTCTGTACTGATAGCTCTGGAATCACTGTCTACCTGGAGAAAGTCTTCTACACGACCTTTGAGACCACCGTTACAAGTAAGGTGGTGAAGCGCGATGATCAGGCCCAGAGTCTAACGCAGGAAGAATTTCTCAAGGCCCCGGGCTCATTTGGGGGGGACCCAGTCCGCGCCGCTCAGAACTTGCCAGGAGTCGCCGCGACTGCAGGCACCGCGCAGATCATTGTTCAGGGGGCAAGCCCCGACGATACCGGCTACCTGATCAATGGTCATCGGGTACCGATCGTCTTCCACTTCGGGGGTCTCTCCTCCGTCGTGATCCCCGAGGCGGTTGAGCGTGTGGATCTCCTGCCTGCGGGTTATGGCCCGGAGTACTCCCGAGCGATAGGAGGGATCATTGGACTCACAACGACTAACCCGAAGGATGATCGGCTCCATGGGATGGCCTTTGTAGACCTCTTGAACACCGGAGGCTTGGTTCAGGGCCCTATCGACAAGGACTCTTCGTTTTTAATCGGCGGTCGTTACAGCTACATAGGCCAGGTGCTGAAGGCCGTGGCCAAGGAGAATGAAGACTTTGAGCTGACCGCAGCTCCCACGTACTACGATCTCACAGGAATCTACCGTCGGAAGCTTGATGAGAGGAACGAATTTAAGACTACGATGGTGCTCAGTAAGGATGAGCTTGAGTTGATTTTGAATAAACCCGCCAACAACGATCCGAGTCTGCGTGGAGACTTCTATAATCGCACAGAGTTCTTCCGCATCATTCCGCAGGTTTCAACTCGGCTCAACGAGAAGACACGGATGGATCACTCGATAGGTCTGGGTCGCGACAACCTCCTGGTGAACATTGGGGGGCGCTACCTGGATGTGCAGAGTAATGTTATCTCTCATCGCTCTGAGCTTCAGAACGAATGGTCGGAAACCTACAAGACTTATCTGGGTCTTGATAATAATTTCGATCGAAGTAAGGTCAGGGTGAACTTGCCCAACAGCTACTCCGTCGGCGGTGTGAATACGCCTTTTTCAGTGGGTGAGGAACGGAAGTTCGATACGGAAGGAGATGACGGTCAGTTTGGCGCCTACCTTCGGCAAGAGATAAAAACCTCGGCTGACTCGAAGTGGACGTACCTTCCGAACATACGGGTCGACCACTTTACCCTGACTCAAGAGACACAGCTCCAGCCGAGGCTTCAACTTCGCTATCAGTACGACCCCTCACTCCAACTCCGCGGCGCATGGGGAAAGTACGCTCAAGCACCGCTTCCGCAAGAGGTCTCCGAGGAGTACGGCAACAAAAATATTTCAGCACCCTACGCCTGGCACTACGTCGTCGGATTTCGAAAAGACTTTCGAAAGGATACAAATCAGGGCCTCGAGCTTACGAATAACTACTTCTATAAAAATCTTCGAAATCTGGTGGTTCCGGATGTCCGTAAGAATTATCGAAATGCAGGCTCTGGATCGATTGCGGGCGGGGAGATTCAGGCCAAGTATCGCATGAACGAATGGACCTCACAGCTGGTGTACACGCTCCTCCGAAGTGAGCGAACGATCCCGGGCTTTGGCACTGGACCCTCGGAGTTTGACCAGACTCATAACCTCAATCTTATTGGTGCCTACAACACGGACCGCTGGACCTTCTCCGGACGGCTGCGTTTCGTCTCAGGTCTTCCTTTTACTCCGATCAATGGGGCGACGTTTGACGCCGACAACGACGTTTACGTGCCTCTCGCCGGTCGGATCTACTCTCAGCGATTTGATGCTTTTAGACAGCTCGATATCAGGATAGATCGAAAATATATCTATGACCGTTGGATCCTCACCGCCTACGTTGATATTCTTAACGTACTCAATGCTGAAAACCCTCAGAGTATAGAGTACTCGTTTGACTACCGTCAGAAAAAGAGGGTCCGTGGTCTTCCGATTCTTCCGACCTTTGGTGTGAAAGGGGAGTTTTAATATGCGATACCTGGCCCTTTTAATCCTGTGCCTCTCCTGTGGCGATACAAAGTTTCGTAAGGTGGAGGAGCTCGAGACTTTTCGAATACTCGGAATTAAGGCGAACACGCCGGAAGTGAATCCGGGCGCTTCGGTTAACCTTCAGGTGCTCGTTTCTGACATAAACGGCAGCGGAAATCTGAGTGGTAACTACATCACCTGCATAGATCCGGGGATCTCTCAGGGCGCGCGTGTGAGCTGTGACCACGATGAGACGGCTTCTGAAAGTGCGGTCAGTATAGATATGACCGCTCTTACGCCTTCTGCCTCCGGGCGCACAGGACTCAGTAGCGAGACTTTTTCGGTGTCCATCCCTGCGACAAACGTCATTTACGCTGGCCGCAGTGAGCGTGAGCGCTCCAATGGCGTCGCCTATCTTGCGATCTTTACTATCAATGGAGTGACGGCCTTTAAGCGCATCCTGGTGAGTCCTCGAACCGTCGGCGATGCTGATAATGCCCCCAATACGAATCCCACAGGAAGCACTCTGAGTCTAAATGGGTCCGCGGCCGGTCTACCAAGCGACGGAGACGTTCTCTCTGTCACTACTTCCGCTGCACAAGTGTATCGTCAGACTCGAGTCGATGGAGTGGTGGAGACACGTACCGAACGCTATGAAGTCGCCTGGTACACTTCAACCGGTGAGTTCGATAAACCTAAAGCAGGTATCGACGAGGATACAGAGTTTAAAGGTGATGACGACCCATCCCTGATTATGGCGGTCATTCGAGATGAGCGCGGAGGAATTGATTTTGCTAAGTTTTCCCTCTAACATACAGAGATGAAAGAAATCTTCCGGACATTCCCTTTAGCACTTAAAGTGATCGTTACTGATCCGGTGAACTTTATTCTGGCCGTGGTGCCGACGCTTCTCGCCCTCTTGGTCTACATCCTCTCCATCGCTGGTATTTACCGGAACTCCGATATGTTCGTTGCCTTTTTTCGCGGCTATGTCTATAGCTCAGAGCAGGCGACGCTCCTGTCGCAGATCCTCACGGGGATACTGATCCTTTTTGTTTTCTTCATCATGAGTTGGACCTTCGTCCTGGTGGTCGGAATCATTGCAGCGCCTTTTAACTCTCTTCTTTCAGCGCGTATTGAGCAGAAGCTCGTCCGTCGTGTCATCATGGATGAGGATCAAGGTCACGCCCTGGCGGAGGTTAAGAAATCCATCGTAGCGACCTTCAAAAATGAGTTCAAAAAGTTATTCTTTTTGATTGTGGCCGGTGCTTTCGCCTTCGTTCTTAATATCTTTCCCCTATTTTATCCACTCGCTCTCTTTCTTATCGCTACACTTCTTGCCGTTCAATTCGTTGACTACTCCTGGTCCCGGCATGACCTTTCGGTAGGCCAGTGTCTCCGTGACGTCGCCAAAAACATCGTCCCGTATTCTCTTAGTGGAGCGCTCTTCTTGTTGGTGGTCCCTGTGCCGCTCATTAATGCTTTCGTTCCGGCGGTGGCCACGAGCTATTACACAATTCTTTGGCTCAAGCGCCAGGGCAAGATCTGATAGGCTTCCCGCCAACCTAGAGTTCGTCGGTGCCGGTGAAGTTATTTTCGTGATCGACGAGGCCTTCCATGCGGGCCAGAGAAACGATCATACTGGATATGATATGTTCCAGGTTTTTCGAAGACGCCTGGAGCCAGTCATGAATATAAACATCCTGGGGTTTCTCGTTGATGCAGTTCTTCTGGTACTGCGTAAACTTTTCTGCGGCCTCCAGGAGCGTCACCAGGTGATCCGGGCACTCGCATGAGGTGTTACGACCGATCTTCTTGAAAATCGCCTTTCCCTCTTCCGTCAGTAGCCCTTTTTCATCCAATATCTTCATTCGTAATCTCCTTTAAAGTGCAGATCATCCTGAGCGTCGACTTATGGAAGTGATGTTCATCCTTCTTAAAAACTTTTACCACATCCGGAAACGCTACAACCATCATACCATCTGCGAGCTCTCGTTTTACTACGCCGAGGCCCCATGTGGGAAATGTCTTACTTTTGACTATGGTTCCCACCTTAAGATCGCCGGTTCTGATTGGCGGTGCTCGTAGCTTACCCAGAAGATCCAAGAGCGCTTCCTCCAGTCTGGCGGGTTCCGGAGGTGGGGCCACCCAGGTTACTCCCTCTCGCTCCTCACCGTACCCGATGGCGAAGATCGGTTTTCCTTTGTAGTGGGCCAGGACGTTTGAATTCCTACGAACGAGTTCTCCATGAATGATGAGAGCCTCGTACATGTGGTTGAGCTTATTGAATTGGTCGTCATCAGTTAGGGCGAGGAAGACAAACTCGCTTTTGATTGCAGACAAGAGATCGAGGTAGAAGCGCTCGAGGCCGATGACGAGTACCCGGTTATTCAGCATGGATTACCTCAGTTAGTCATTTTATCATCGGAGTTTTTGTGAGGAATTGCTTACTAGATTTTTCTTTTGTCTAAGATATTTTTTTCGAGCTGCGACATCATTAAAATCGGCTTAATATAAACTATGTCAAAAATGTCTGAAACTCCCGAAGTTGATACCCCGAAAGTTATTGCTGTGAAACTTCCGTTCGATCTCGAGGAGCGGATCCTTACGTTTCCCTTTCTTCATGCACTCAGTGATTTCTATCCGAAGGCCGACCTTCACTTTATTACGCCGAAGAAAGAGGTTGAGGTTCTGAACCTACTTCCCTTCAAAGCTTATTACCATCTCTTCGACGAGGATGAGATCCGTTCTGTTCTTGATGTTCATCCCTACACGGCAAACCTTAATGTCTATAACGTCGACCTGTTTGTGGGCCTCACCAATTCATTTCCCGACGCTTGTCTTGGGCTAGGCCTGCGGGCAAAAAAGCGAGTCGGCTTTTCGGACAACTGGAAGACTCTTGTCCTGACACATAAAACGGCAAGGCCGACTGGTCATCACCTGGCCGAAGACTTCCTGGCCCTCTTTCAGCTTACTACTGGTGCGACGGCAGATTCCCGTCTACGTGTCACATCTCGGCCCCTGTCGCGACTTCCCGATCTTCCGCCATCTCCGTATTACGCCTTGAACCTCTCCCCACTAAGAGGAACAGTGATTGAGAGCGAGTGGATTGAACTTCTCTCTCAGTTTGAAGGCCAGCGCATTGTTCTCTTTGCCTCGGAAGATCAGGTTCAAATTAAGCTACTTATGGAGAGCTTCCTTCCTCTTCTGCCAAAGACGAATACGTATGAGTTCTTCATGTATAAAGACTGGATCGACCTAGGTCGTATGCTCGGCCACGCGAGTGGTCTTATCACTTACCAAGGAGCTTGCGGTGCACTTGGCGCCTATGTCGGCACGAGGACTCTGATTCTCTATGATCGGGACGATCCACAAAGAACAGGGCCCTTTTACTTCATGGCGGACGTTTCCGTCATGGCCTCAAACAACACTACCGTTTTGAAACCTACAACAAATCAATCGGTGCTGCGTGACCGATTGAGCTTTGATATGAATGCAGTTTTCGATCAAGCGGCCAAGCTATTTAATCTTTAAAGCGGCGATCTCGCGAGAAAATGAAATTCATGTTCCGGTTGTTATCCCGCGAGACGACAAAGTAGCCGACATTGGTAAAAACGAAGCAAGAGTTTGACTGTGGCAACTCTGGAATGAGCACTGAACAAACAGGTGCGACAGTAACGACAACTTCTTCTGATTTACACAGGAGTTTTACGTTCGTCAGGAAGGCAATCCCTTTACTGACGCCCTCTGGTTCAAGTGTTTCCTGGCCATCGTACCACTCGTCACGGTCAACATGATGAAGACCTGAGTATCGGTTGAAGGGAAGGAGCTTATCCAGGCAGGTGATCTCTCGCGAGAATGCGCTGAGTGAGACAAAAAGTGCAAATAGCATGACGCTTGTTTTCATCCATGTTCCTTGTTCTGTATTTTAAGTGTAGCACAGAGACAAACATGGGGAAGATGGGGAGATGAGCGCCGCCCGGATGAGCAGCGCTGCGTGAGGTTACATGAAAGTTTCTAAAATCTGATCAAGCGAGAGGAGCTTCTCCTGAAAGAGGGCCGCCTTGTTGCGTACCTCGACCCGGACGTCTTCCGGAGCATTACCCATGAAGTTTTGATTGTTTAGCTTGGCCTCTACTTTTTTAAGCTCGTTCTGTGTCTTCTCGATTTCTTTTTTAATCCGATTCACCTGCTCGGAGATATCGATAAGTCCTTCGAGGGGAATAAAGATCTCCGTATGTGACGTTGCAAAGGATGCCGACTTTTTTGGTCGTTCATTTTGCTTGTTTCGGATCGTACCGGACTTCACGTTCGCGAGATCCTTCATGAAATGACGGGACTCATAGATAAACTTCGCCAGCTTCTTGTCGTCGGTAAAGAGGCGAACATCGATTTCGTCTTTTGGCTTGAGATTCACTGATGAGCGGATGTTTCGAACACCGGTGGTTACTTCGATGAACTTATTCATGAGCTCACGAACCTCATCGTTTTCCAGTGCCCGATCAAACTCAACATAGTCCTGAACTGCGATCAGTGAGCCGTCGGTTTCAAGGTAAGACCAGATCTCTTCAGTGATGAAAGGAACAATAGGATGGAGCAGTGTGACGATCTTCTTAAAGCAGTAGCGGAGCATCGTCGCTCGGATGACCTTGGCACGCTCGTCCTGCCCATAGAGAATATTTTTCGAGAGCTCGATATACCAGCTACAGAACTTGTCGTAAACGAAGGCGTAAATCTCTGCCGAGGCGTCGTCAAAGCGGTAGACATCAAGGGCGTCGTTCATCTTGCGGGCCACGTCGTTAAGCTCGGCCAGGATCCACTTGTCATGGAGATGCCATTCGGATTTTACTGGCAGATCATCCGTCGCCTTATCCAGAAAAGGATAGACGAAGCGGAAAGCATTCCAGAGCTTGTTCACGAAGTTACGGTAACCCTCAATCCGCTCGGGATCGAGGTTAAGGTCCCGGTTGTAGCCCGAACCAGCAGCGAGTGTGAAGCGCATAGCATCCGCGCCGTACTGCCCGACCATATCCAGTGGGTCGATGCCGTTACCGAGGGACTTACTCATCTTCCGGCCCTGCTTGTCGCGCACGATAGCGTGGATATAGGTGTGCCGGAAGGGAACCTTGCCGGTGACCTTCGTGCCCATCATCATCATCCGTGCGACCCAGAAAAAGATGATATCAAAGCCCGTTATGAGAGTGGCGTTCGGGTAGAACTTATCAAAGCCTTTAGCAACCATGGCGTCTTTATCAGGCCACCCGAGAGTCGACAACGGCCATAGTCCTGAGGAGAACCACGTGTCGAGGACGTCTGGGTCCTGGAAGATGTCTGTGTCCCGGCATTCCGGGCAGTGCTCCGGGGTTTCCTCGGTTGCCCACTTGGCCTTGCAGTGACGGCAATAGAAGACCGGGATTTGGTGTCCCCACCAAAGCTGGCGTGAAATGCACCAGTCTTTCGGATTCCTGAGCCAGGCGAAGTAGGTATTCTCCCAGCCTTTGGGGAAGAAGCTCATCTCGCCGGATTCGACGGATTGGACTGCAGCTTCGGCCATCGCAGTTGTGTTCAAGAACCACTGCTTGGAGACCATCGGCTCTACGATTTCGTCTGAACGCTGGCCGTGGCCTACGGGGTGAACATGATCTTTCTTCTCGATCAGAGCACCGAGCTCGATCAGGATTCGTTCAACTTCGGCACGAGCATCTTTAGGTTTAAGGCCTTCGATCTCTGGCGCGCTGGTGTTGAAGGTACCGTCTTTATTTAAGATATTGATGATCGGGAGGTCGTGGCGCTTGCCGATTTCGAAGTCGTTAAAGTCGTGCCCTGGAGTCACCTTAAGGCAGCCGGTACCTTTTTCAATGTCAACGTGCTCGTCACCGATGATCGGAACTTCCCGGTTACAGACAGGTATGATCGCTGTCATTCCGATCAGGTCCTTGAAGCGCTCATCGTTCGGATTTACGGCCACCGCCGTGTCGGCGAACATAGTTTCAGGTCTCGTGGTTGCAATGATCAATTCGCGGTTCGGATCCTCTTTGACCTTGTAGCGGACAAAGAAGAAGTTTCCCTTCACGTCTTTGTGCTCGACCTCGGCGTCGGAAATCGCCGACTGAAGGACCGGATCCCAGTTTACGATGTAGTCGGACTGGTAAATGAGACCTTCGTTAAAGAGCATGACGAAGAATTTCTTCACAGCTTTGTTGGGAATTTCGTCGAGAGTAAAGGTTGAATAGTCCCAGTCACAGGAGACGCCCATCTTCTTCTGCTGATTAACGATCTCTGATCCGTATTGCTCTTTCCATTCCCAGACCCGGCGTAGGAATTCATCTCGGCCCAGGTCGTGGCGGGTTTTCTTCTCCTGCTTCCAGATAAGCTTCTCAACTACCGCCTGAGTGGAAATTCCGGCGTGGTCCGTGCCTGGGATCCAGAGAGTCTCATAGCCTTTCATTCTTTTATAGCGAACGAGCGCATCCTGAGTGGTTGCATCCAGGGCATGACCCATGTGGAGCTTCCCGGTAACATTGGGCGGCGGCATCAACACAGTGAAGGTCTTTTTTTTCTTTCCTGGTCGGGGTTTGAAGCACTTGCCTTCGAGCCACTTCGCGTACCATTTATCTTCAGCGGCCTTGGGGTCAAAGGTCTTAGGGAGGTTATTTTCGATGTCCATTAGCGTTTTCCTTCCGTGAGGTCTTGGAGAGTGATGGTTGTTTCGGTCCGGGTTGCCATATGCCGGAGCTTAAGCTCAGTCTCAGTGACGAAGACGATGTATTTGATATCTTTTTTGTCGGAGTAGTTAAAGATCTTCTTAGGCTTGGCACTTCCGAAATAGAGCTCGACCTTGGAGCCTTGGGCGCGCAGCTTAGTTGCGATCTCGGCGGCTGTTGCCTCGCCTTCCGGGGCGAAGGCGGCCACGAGGTAATCGAGCTCAGGTTTAGAAAAATCGGGGAGGAGTTTGTGGGTCACGAGGAAGTCCGTTAAGGGAACTTCGCCCAGCCCCATACCAACGCCCTCGAGTGCTGGCTCGTCGAAGATCTGGAGGAGGTTAGCGTAGGCCCCGCCGCCGGCGATCGCCCGCCGGTTCTCAGGGTGTTTGTCGAAAATCTCAAACACAAGACCAGTGTAGTAATCAAGCCCACGAACGATCGAAGGATCAAAGCGAACATACTCGCCGATACCTGCCGCTTCGATCTTCTCAAAGATTTTATAAAGGGGCGCGATGTGGCTCGAGACAGAGACGGGTGCCGAAGACTGAAAGTGATGCATATCGGAGACTGAAACGTTGGAGAAGACTTCGTCGACGAAACGGCGGACGTCCCCAATAGAGCTCAGGTTGACGAAGGCTTCAAACACTTTCGCTTTCCCTTCGTCTGCGGTTAGACTCCTGACCTCGGCCGCAAACTTTTCCGGGGGCATTTTATTTTTCGCGTCCACGAGTTTGTAGAGTTTTTTTGTGGGACCAGGTTCCAGGCCAATCAGGCCCCCAAAGACGAAGTCGACGAAACGCCGGTCGTTCACCAGAATCTCGAAGTGTTCTCCGGTAGCACCGAAGCTCTTCATGATCTCCACCGCAAGTTGAAGGATCTCAACCTCACCGTCCTGGCCAGCACCGAAGATGTCCGCGTTGTATTGCCAAAACTCGCGCAGCCGCCCACGCTGGGGCTTCTCGTAGCGCATGAGATTGGGAATCGCGTACCAGCGGATGGGCTTGGCCACCTCCCGGTGGATCTGCGCCACCATGCGGGCCACAGTTGGCGTCATTTCCGGACGTATTGCAACCTCTCTTTCACCGCGATCTGTGAAAGAGTAGATCTGATCATTGATCAGTTCATCTCCGGACTTGGCCCGGTAGAGGTCGACCTCTTCCAGGATCGGTCCGTCGTAGGGTTCGTAGGCAAACCGCTCTGAAGCCTCGGCCATTTTACTAAAGATATAATTGCGGCCCCGCATGTCCTTCGGGAAAAAGTCCCGTGTTCCACGGTACGGGGATTTGGAGAGGGCCATACATGTCCTTTTTGGTGGGTCTGAGCACTGCTGAGTATACACGTTTCAAGGCGTTGGGACAGAGTGTTATGGTGCCTTCTTCTCCAACTCTTTTGAGACCTCATCAGAAAGGGGACTCAGGTCATCCGGGGCAACGTTTTGTACGTCCTTGGTGGCCTCTGTTTTTTCCTTTTGCGACTCTTCAGAGAGTGTGAGCGGAGCGGCGTCGGATTTGATCCGCTTGATGTCCTCGGGATGGAGCTCAAGGAGCTTCCCTGGGATATTGAAGACTGCAAGTTTCGAGTCCCCCGCTGCAGTGGAGGCGAAGCGCTTGAAGAGGAGGGAGCGCTGATTCAGACGATCAAGAACCACCCAGGAGACTCGGGTCGTAAAGCCATTGAAGTCGGCCGCACTGAGAGCATCCATCTTGTCGATCCAGGGCAGAATATAGGTGAGGTAACGGGAGAATCGAACGGCTTCAGAACGCTTTGGCCCTTCGAAGTTTCCGGCGTTAAAGCTGCGGACTCCTATGAGGCCGAGTGACTCCCGGTACTTAAGTTCGGCGATGATCGAGCGGTAAATCCATTGGGAGAAGGGCGTCAGAAGGCCCTGCTTTTTTTGAAGGTCCTCTTCCAGGCGTCGGATGAGAAGGTTCGTGACGTCGAAACTCCGGACTTTAGTGTGCTTAAATTCCAAAACGTTTTTTATGACCTCGGACTTCATCAAAAGGAACACATGGTCCTTCCTGAGACTCCCAAGATTTTCGTTCAATTCTTTACAGATACCAACCAAGCGGAGCTGATCTGCAGGGACCTTCAGGTGGATTTTCATCGACTCGAAGAGATGAACAAACTCGAGAGGGGCTCGATCAGTGACGACGGTAAAGTCCCGGTTAAACGCCAGCAGCGAAGATGAAAAGAGTAGGGGGATGAGGATCTTAAAGATCAAGCTCGAGCTCCTCTTTCTTTGGTGCCGGCCCTCGGAGCGTGTCTTCGCCGATGTTCGCGACGCCCTCAAGGACGAAGTACTCCCCTCGGAACGGGATCATCACCCTTTTATCGATCTCTATCAGCTGAGTGACATGTTTGAGCGATGATCGGGCCTCGATGGCCTGGGTCTTAACATCCAGCCTGACAGCTTCGGTGACTTTGTAATTGAGTGCGGGATCCTGGGTCATGGTCTTGATGAAGTAGATATGCCCGGGCATACAGACCATGTTTCCAATGTCCTGTTCAACCGCAGAGTAGAGGCCCGTAAAACCTGCGAGATTAAGTCCATCGCTGAGGTTGACCGTCATAATTTTCGAGCCTCGGGTCACGCCGTCGTAGGAAAATTCGCCTAGGCCCAGGTAGGATTCGGTAAGACAAAGCTCGAGGCGAGTGGCCGTCTGTGTGCTCTTGTAGCTGATAGTACTTTTCTGCGCCTCGAGATCGAAGGTCACGAGAGCGGCGAAGCCGGTCTCATTGATTTCCGTGTAGACCACGTCACGAGAAGTGACCATTTCAACCTCTGGCACGAAGAAAGGATTGGCCTTCTTGGCGGTGCGGATTTGATACTTTTTTTGTGTCACGAGATTTTGAATATGGATGATTCTTGCCACCGCATCATAATAGCTTATCCACTCGTCGTTAAGATGGAGCTTCGCTCCCCGGCCAAATCCAATGGAGCGTGTGGCAGTGTTTCCGATATCGACGACATAGATCTGGTGGTTTTTAAGAAGATTCATCTCGTCGTGAGGGTTAGGGATTGATTCGATCACAAGGCGAGTTCTGAAGCGGGATCCCTTCACCAGGTAATCGTTGGCGCTCGACTCGCTCAGGAAGTCCGTGCTCCGGAAACTATTCACGAGGCCCAGCACTCCAGGCTTTTTCTGAACATAGGCGAAGCGGCCATCCATCGTGATATAACGGAGTGAGTCCGTCGCGTGTTTCGTATAAAAGCGCGGTAGCTCGGCTGCTCTGACTTGGGAAAAAGTTAAGCACAAAAGGAAGAGGAAGCTATTCCAGGCCATACATCGTCCAGAGTTTCAGCGGGTGTCCCCGCTGGTAGCTTTTGACCGCCGAGAACAGTGTGCTCCAACTGATGAGCCGAGGGGCCTGCAGGGTATCGACTCCAGTTCTGACGGTGAAGACAACCTTATCCTGATCCTGAATCATTCCATTCATGATGAAGGGTAGCGCGGTACACTGGTTCAGGGCGTTTGTTTTAAAAAAAGTAGGAAGCAGGTCTTCAGCGCATCCCACGCCGTGGACCAGCCCGCCGCGTGTTTTCTTGAAGAATGTCGTCACGGCGTTGAGTGAGTTGAGAATCTTTCCGGTTTTCTTGAAGTCCCGGGTGAGAAGGTAGTGTTGAGAGAAGCGCTCGTTCTGAATGCTGAGCGGGAAATAGGCCACTGTCGCCCGGCCTTTGATCTTAACCACGTCGCTAATCACCCGATCGTTGAAGACGATCTTATGTTTACACTGAGAGACGAAGCACTGGTCGCGTTCAAAGACGATGTAGCAGCCGGTTTTAAAGTTAAGGAGCAGGGGATTGTAGGTCGCTGCATCGATCATCTCGCAGGAAACCGAAGCGTCCGCCCCGCGGGTACGCTTCAGAATTTCTGCTACGACGTTGGTATAGGCCGCTGGTTCATCGGCAACTTTACCAAAGAAGGTCTTGAAGCAGACCTCGCGCTCGTTTAATCGGTCGTCGTAGCAAGCCTCGAGCTTCCAGCTTTCGTCGTTGTCGAAACCCTTGTTAAACGCATACGTCAACTGGCCGGATGTGGCCGAGCATAGTCCCTGTGCTTCTGGTATTGAGGTCGGGGAGAAGTGGCCTATGATCCGCCCCATATTGGTTACCGCCAGCTGATCCGAGTTTCCTGGACAGTCTTTAATATTAGACTTGAGCGACGAGATGTTAAGCGCCGTGGATAATTGATCGCAGTCCGGCTGAGGCCTCAAGCCCGTGTTGGTTCCTGCAGGGTAGAGGCAGAGATCCCTCTCTTTTTTGAGCCGCGCTAAGCATTGATTATACTGAGCGTCGCTCACAGTCCCCGACCCGCTCGCGCGTACGCAGATATCCTCGACGAAGCGCTTGTTCTGATACCCTGCCGCGATCTTTGTC
>JACCDR011575896.1_pt1 | contig 17996 bp, 19 predicted proteins | sample 7446431 | NCBI WGS metagenome assembly JACCDR01 (sample SAMN15323443, study PRJNA562643) | freshwater metagenome | isolation source: river surface water | place: USA:Blue River Watershed | collected 2017-08-17
CACCATTGCATTGCGCAACGGCACCAACGCGCAGAGGTTCAACGTCTACAACACGTTCACGGACGCCAGCAACTACGAGCGCGGGTTTGCTCGTTGGGCTGGGAATGTTTTCCAGATCGGAACGGAGGCGGCTGGGTCGGGGGCTGTTCGTGAGCTGCAGATTGTAAATCGCATGCTGCTGCCAAACGGCTCCGCTAGTGCGCCCGCTGTAGCGTTTAATTCTTCCGTCAACACCGGCTTATATTGGGATGGCACATACATTAATTTCGCCGTCAGCGGTACCAGGATTTGTTACATGCGTGCCGCGGACGCCAGTTTTCCGAACATAACTATTAACGCGCGGTCAAATATTTTAAGCAACACCGACGGTAACGTCACGTTTACTAACAACTCTAAAAACGACTTTAACCTGCTGCAGCTCGGCGGAACGTCGTCAAGCTTCCCGGCCCTAAAGCGTAGCGGCACAGGCCTGCAGATCAGACTGGCCGATGACAGCGGCTTTGGCCCTCTGGCGGCGTCTGTGATTCAGACAACAGCGCTGACAGTCGCCACTCTGCCAGCCGCAGCATCCTGGCCCGGCGCCGAGGCCTACGTCACCGATGCCAACTCACCCGCTATCGGTAGCGCCGTCGCAAGCGGCGGCAGCGGGCGCGCCCGCGTCAGCAGCAACGGCACAAACTGGATCGTGACGGCTGTCATCTAAAGGAGCAACACATGCCACATATCACACATATCACCCGTATCGTCATCGCCCTGAATCCTGATGGCACGCATAAGGGCAGCGCCGTCTACGACGCCGAAACAGTCGCCGGGCGTGTCTATGACCTGGACCCGCGCCCCATCGCTGCCGACGATGCCGCTGGCCTTGCTGCCGTGATGTCACAAGCCCAGGCCGGCGCGCTGCTGACCATTGACCAGCAGACCGCGACCATTGCGCAGCGTGACGCCACCATCACCACTCTGACCAGCGAGCGTGATGCAGCGCTGGACAGGGTGGCAGACCTGGAGGCGCAGTTGTCGCTGACGGCAGACGGGGACCACGAAGCCAAGGTGAAGGCCGAGCGTGACCGGCGCGTGCTGAATGGTGTCAAAGTTGGCGACGACTGGTTCGACACCAGCCTGCAGACGCAAATCCAGTACATCGGGATGCTGATGCAGGGCGCGGCGCTCTCTCCGCAAACCCCGCTGTGGACCCGCGACGGCCGCAACGTGGGCGCAACCCCGCAGCGCGTGCAGGCGATCTTCATGGGTGCGGCCCAATTGCAGGCGCAGCTGTACTCCATCGCTGCCGCTGCGATTGCAGCAGACACACCGCTTGACCAGATCCAGTGGCCTGAGACCTTCGCGGGCTGATTGACCTATGACGCGCCACAGCCTTCTATTCGTACACCGGCACACGGGTTCGACGCATGTGCGCACGGGTATTGCGATGCTCGTCCAGGCTGGGCTGCTGACATCGGCTGAGGCTGATGCGATTTTGATGCCCTGAGGTCGACATGATCCTCATCGCCTTCCGCCATAGCGACACCCGCATCTTTGCGCGCACGGTCACAACTCTGCGCGGCGGCGACAGCGCCCACGTCGAAGCCGCCGTGCCGCTGAACGTGGATGGCCGGGCCATGCACCTGTGCGTGTCGGCCTCGTTCGTTGACGGCGGCGTGCGCGGGAAGGTCATCGACATCGGCGACCCTAACAAGTGGCGGGTCTACCGCTGGACAGGACCGCACATTGATCCGCTTGTTTGGCTCCTGGCCAACGACGGCGCCCACTACGACCTGCGCGGCCTGCTTGGCATTCTGGCCCCTCCTGTGGGCCATGACCGCGACAAGCGGTTCTGCTCCGAAGCGGCGGCCGAGATGCTGATGCTCCCGTACCCCGAAACCTACGACTTGGTGCAGCTGGAGCGCTTCCTGGCTGGCAGCGACCACGCCCAGCGCGTGCAGTGGATCTCCGGCCAGTGGGCCGCTGAAGCCATGGAGCCCGCATGCTGCTGAGCGTACTCGGCGCCCTGGTTGCTCAGGCTGCACCGGTCAGCCTGTCTCCGGCATCGCTGACGCACCAGCACGCAACTGGCTCGCCATCAATCTCATCCGCTGGGGCCACATCCGTATCCCCTGCCGGCATGTCGCATGCGCAGTCAACAGGATCTGCCGCGCTTGCAACAGCCGTCTCTGTCGCCGCATCAAGCCTGTCTCACGTTCTCTCTTTCGCATCCCCATCCATCAGCGGATCTTCGGCATTGCCATCTCCGCTGCCCATCGGGGCGTCGCACACGCACACCATACAGGCGGCAAGCCTCAGCGTGTCGCTGGCGATCACGCCGGCCGCGATGCTGCATGTGCACAGACTGGCCGCTTCAGCGCTTGGCGATCAGGATCTGATTGTTCCATCTCCGCAACCGCTGCACTCGCGCGATAGAGCCGTGCTGCTGACAAGCCCAAGCCGCGCAGTCGCCTTCACTTCGGCCGAACGCTGAAAGGACGCTATGTCATTCCTCGGGTCAACGAGCAAGCAGCCGCGCGAGAAGTTGCCAATCGACATCAGCTACGCGCTGGTCATCGGCGACAGGACCGCAGATTCCATCGCATTGACGATTGAAACACCCACTGGAATGGTGCTTGAATCCTCGTCCACAGACGCAGCCGGGAAACTTGCCCAACTGTTTGTCTCAGGCGGAACCAGCGGCACCACGTACCACTGGACTGTTTTGGCAGACATCACGATTGGCGGCAAGGTGACGCGCGTCGAAGACGAGTTCTCCATTGCCGTGAGCGAGGTGAACTCCAGCAACTATCCATCTGGCGGCGCAGTTGTGTCGCCTTTCGGGGGAGGCTCTGCATCAGCAACGGCCACCTGGCCAAACCTCTTTGGATGACGACATGGCAACAAGCGACTGGGCCAACTCCGGCCCGCAGGGTCAGGCAGCACGCAAGAAACTGTCATTCGACCCAACGATCAATGCGGGGCACGTTCTGACTGCGGTGATCACGTTGGCGGGCGCTCTGTCTGCTGGCATGGCCGCATGGAGCAGCATTGACAAGCGGCTGAACGCAATCGAGATGGATCAGCGGTACGGCCGGGAGTTGCAGTCGCAGAAGGACGCGAATCAAGACATCGCCATTCGGGAGAGCATGGTCCGCACTCAGGAGTTGATCTCGCACATCAGGAGCGACATCAAGGAACTGAAGGACGGCCAGCGCAAATGAACATCCCAGTCGCTTGGATTCTGGAGGTGCCTGGGCTCAAGCCCGCACTGTTCCACGACATGGGCCAAGCGCTGGCCAATCAGCTCAAGGTTGGTGGGGTCGTGTCTCCGCTGTACCGTGGTGCGCCGCTGCCGGTGGCCAACGACCAAGCGCAGGATGCGCGGAGGATCGGCAATGAGGCTCGTTGAGAACTGGTCACGGCTGATGCGTCAGGCATGGTCTGTGCGGCTTGCCCTGCTTTCTGCGGTGCTGTCGGCGCTTGAAATCGCAATGCCGTACATCCTGCCGAGCATGCCGGATCGCGTGGCGGCTTCGCTGGCTCTGGTGGTGGCTCTTGGTGCTGCCGTGGCGCGCATCGTGGCTCAGCCGAAGATGCATGGGGCTGAGCAGTGAACCAGCCGCAGAAGCAGCCCAGCAATCATCGGCGGATCGCAGTCGCTGGCGGTAGCGTGGTGGCGGCCAGTGCCGCGCTGATGGCTTTCCTTGGCACATGGGAGGGCCGTGAATACACCGTCTACGCAGACAAACTGGCCAATGGCCTGCCGACTGTCTGCAAGGGCATCACAAAGCACATCACGGATACCCCGATCATCGTTGGCGAGCGCTGGAGCGCAGAGAAGTGCAGCGCCGAAGAGGCCGCAGCCATCGCCAAGGTTCAGGGCCAGTTGGCCAAGTGCTTCACCGTGGCGCCGCCTCAAGACGTGTTTGATGCGTTCTCGTCTCACGCATGGAATGTCGGCGCCCCCAGTACATGCAAGAGCAGCGCCATGCAGGCGGCCAACGCTGGAAATTGGATGCTGGCGTGCCAGCGGCTGAGCCGCAGCGACACGGGCCGGCCTGTGTGGGTGTTTGCCGGTGGCAAGTTCGTGCAGGGCCTGGACAACCGGCGACGCGCAGAAACGGCCTATTGCCAAGGGGTGAAACGTGGCTGATACCGACACGCCTGCCGGCGCCTCGCGCTTTGCATCGCGGAAGTTCCTGCTGACCATTGCCGTGCTTGTCACCGCTGCGGTGTACCGCGAGACGGGCACGCTTTCGCAGGAGCTGTGGGTGGACTTGACCAAGTGGGTGCTCGGGATGTACTTCGCCGGCAACGTTGGCACATGGGCAGTGGACGCCATCAAGGGAAGGGCGCCGTGAAGCCACAGAAGCGCGTCAAGGTGGCCGGAAGGAACAGCACCTCGCGCAGGCTGTTCGCGCCAATCGAACCCGGCAAGCCGCATCTTGTTGAGTTGCGGTACGCACGCACGAAAGCCCTGCGCCGCGCCGAAATGCGCAGGCTTGACCACTGCACGGATCTGAACCGCTCATGCGCATCCTGCATCTCGTGGTCTATCAAGACGACAGGACGGCCAACCATCAGCAAGCCTCGCCGCGTTGTGGCCCGCATCTACGTTGACAAGCAAACTCTGATGCGCGGTGGCGCTCCAGAGATCCTGTCGCACGAGTGCACTCATGCCGGCGTTGCCTGGGCGCGGTTTCGTGGCGCAAAGATCGACGATCAGTCACGCCGGAAACAGCGCGGCAAGCCAATCGGCGGACGCCAAGCCACTGACGATGAAGAGCTGCTGTGCTACGCGGTTGGCCGCTTGGTGCAGAGGCTGAACAACTGGCTTTATGGACAGGGGCTTTACGAATGATCCCAGCTCAGTACCGAGCCATTGCCGCTGTGGCACTCGCCGCCGCCCTCCTGCTGGCCAGCTTCGGCGCTGGCTGGACCGTCCAAGGCTGGCGCAAGGACGCCGCGCTCGAAGCGCTCAAGGCAGGGCACGCCCAGGCCCTGAAGACCGCAGCCGAAACCGCTCTCGCCGAGACGCAGAAGGCCAAGGCCCGCGAAACCGAACTCCAGAACCAGATCGAAGGGATCGCCGATGAAGCCCGCCAACTCCAAGCCGCTCGCGATGCTGCTGCCGCTGACGCTGCTGATGCTCGCCAGCGCATGCTCAACGCCGCCCGGTCAGCCGCCAGTCGTTGCGCCGCAGGTTCAGTTGCCTCCGCTGCCCGGGGAGGCTCGGCAGGGAACATGCCCGGCAGCATGTCAGACGGAGAAAGGCTCCTGCGCGTGCTTGGTGAGCTTGACGGCGCTGCGGGAGCGTATGCAGACGCTGCTGACCGAGCCAGGGCGGCAGGACTCGCCTGCGAGCGCTCCTACAACGCAGCCCGCGAAGCGGTGAAGCCCTGATGGAAATCATCGTCACGAAGATCCTCGGGGCCAACACCAAGGTCAAGCCGAGGTTTCTGCCGGATGGTGTCGGCGTGGCGTGCACGAACGTCAAGCCGCCCGAGGAAGGCGATGCGCAGCCGTGGCGCGTGCCGCTGGCTGTATCGCCATCCCCAAGCATCCCTGCCGGCCGGGTGACGCTGTACCGCATGGGCCGCGACGCTTCGACGCCTGCGACGCACTGGCTCTCGTGGACAACCATCGTCCACGCAATCCGAGGCTTTGACACTTCGGACCCGACTGAGCGGACGTACTACACCGATGGGGTTGCCCCGAAGTGGACAGACAACATCCAGGCGCTGGCAAGTGCTCCGTATCCTGCGGCATCGCGACTGCTGGCCGTTCCTCAGCCGACTGTCGCTCCAAGCGTGACCCTCAACGTCAACGGATCGACGGGTGACGATCAGCGGACGTACTACGTCTACACCTGGGTCAACGACATCGGATGGGAGAGCGCGCCTTCTCCTGCGACGCTGGCGCCACTGCACAAGCCTGGGGCGACATTCAACCTCGCGCCAGGCGCAGCGCCACCCAGCGGGAACTATGGCATCACCATGTTGCGCTGGTACAGGACGCAGGCCATTGGTTCAGGAGAGGTTGAGTTTTTCTTCCTGCGAGAGTACTTGGTCAACGCCTCAGGCATGGCCGACGATGCGCGGGCGCTGGAGTCTGATGTTCTGCCGACAGACCCGGCATCCATTCGCCTGCCGCTGCCTGACACCGCCAAGAGCCTGACCGCATGCTGGAACGGCTTCGCTGCTGCGCTTGTTGGCAAGACGGTCCGCTTCTGCGAGACAAACCTCATCTACTCTTGGCCCATCGGCAACGAGTACACCAGTGCAGACACGCCCATTGCTCAGGCCGCATTCGCTCAGCGGCTGCTGGTGCTGACAAGCGCAGGGGCGCACATCTTCACCGGCCAAGACCCGGATGCGATGGACAGCAAGCCTGTTGCCGTTGCGCCGTGCGTTTCGGTTCGATCCGTGGTGGCTTCTGACTCGTGGTGCTCATGGGCGGCGGCTGACGGGATGTACTACTACGGGGTTGACGGCTACAAGAACCTGACCGAGAAGTTCCTGACCGCTGCGCAGTGGGCCGCGATGAACCCGGCCACGATGCACTGCCATTTGCTTCAGATCGGCAGCAAGCCGTACATCATCGCGTTCTACAACGCCAGCGGCTGGAAGGGCCTCATCATTGATCCCGCGTGGGACATGGGCGGCTACTTCCTGACCACAGGCTACGAGAGTGCGTATTGGGATCGGCTACTGAGAAAGTTGTTCGTGCTGGACGGATCAACTCTGAAGGAATGGGATGCTGGCGCATCGAGGATGACGGCCAACTTCAAAAGTCAGGTATACCGCCAGCAGGCAACCGACGACTCAGGCACTTGGCTTGAGGTTGTGGCCGAAGGAACGGTGAACGTGAAGATCTTCACTGAGAACCCAGCCGCACCTGAAGGTGCGCTTGTCCAGCGGTTCGCGCGTGACCTGACCATCAACGTCTACACGCTGCCTGAAGGCGCGGTAGGCCGTGACTGGCAGATCGACATGACTTGGACGGGCAGCCTGCAAGGGCTGAGCATCACCGAATGAGCAAAGATCGCGGCATTGGTCCAGTTCCTGAGGGCGTCGGCGAAGAGCTGTACGACTTCCTGACGCAGCTTCGCGGGCGGGTTGCGGCTGGCAACACGACTGGGGCGTTCTCTGGCGGGCTGTCGTCTGGGACTGGCACCGGAAGCGGCGGCGGGACTGTTGTGATCCCGGGCGGGCCTGGAGACGGGTACGTTCCCGACTACACGCCCCCACCGACCCCGACTGGCGTGAACGTGGTGGCCGGCATTGACTTCGTTGGCATCACGACCGATGCGCCGACATTCAGCCAGGGCAACGGCTACGCGCGGACCATCGTGTTCGGGGCGAAGTACAGCGGCACCGGGCCGCTTCCCACGTTCGCCAATGCTGTGATCGTGCATGAGTTCGTTGGCCAGGTTGGATCATTCCCGACTGACCCGGCAACGCAGTGGCACATCTGGCTCAAGTGGCGGACACGGGATGCGGTTGACTCCGTATCTCCTGCCGGTGGAGCAAATGGCTTTCAGGTGACAACGGGCCAGGATGTCACCAAGCTACTTCAGATCCTGTCTGGTCAGATCACCGAGAGCCAGCTCTACACCACACTGAACCAGCGGATCAACCTGATCGACGGCGCTGCGGGTCTGACAGGGAGCGTGAACGCGCGCATCAAGACCGAAGAGGATGCACGGGTCGCGCAGGATGCGCTGATCGCGTCTCGGATCACAACGCTGAACGCCTCAAACAGCGGGGGAGCACTGACGGATGACCCAGAGGTGCGCTCCGGCTTTGAGCTGTGGGATGTGATCATTGGCGCTGGATACATGACCATCGTCAACGGATCAATTACAGGTCGAAAGGCTTTCAGGGCTGTATCAGACTCGTGGGTGGCAAACAAGTACACGGTCCCAGTTGACAGAAATAGGCAGTACATCGGAAGGGCAAGATTTAGATCTGGTGGAGGCGCAAGTTCTCTGAGGTCTGCATACCTGTTTATTGATCTGTTTGACAATTCAGGCGCACGAATATCTGTTGATGGAACATTCTGGTTCTACCCATCTCCTTCTGGCACAAATCCAGGGACGGAATGGGTTGATTGGTCTGGAACGTTCGGGTCTGGAAGCTCTCGGCCATTTCCGTCAAACGCCGCCTACATGCGAATTGGCGCTGGACTTATGTACGTTGACGGAATGCCAGTCGGCGGGTGGATGGAGGCAGAGTCAATCGCCATCTACGACGCAGAGGCCGCGCGAGTCGGTGCGCGCCTGACAGTTGAGGAAACAACCAGGGCCAGCGCCGATACAGCTCTGTCTCAGCAGATCACCACGCTTGCGGCAACGGTCACTACGAACAACAACACGCTGACCGCAGCCGTCCAGACTGAAGCCAGCGCTCGCGCGTCTGTCGATGGCTGGATGTCGGCGCAGTATGTCGTGCGGACTCAGTTGACCCAGGGCGGCAGAACCGTCATGGGCGGCTTTGGCCTGATGGGCACAAGCAGCCCATCGCAAGGGCCGACGATTGACTTCGGTGTGCTGGCCAACAAGTTCTGGATCGGGCCACCGGCTGGAACCACTGGCGTCAGCGACATCCTGCCGTTCATCGTCCAGACGACAGAGCAGACGGTGAATGGGGTTGTGATCCCGCGAGGGGTCTACATCGACAGCGCCTACATCCGCGATCTGACTGCAGTTGTCGCTCGGATGGGCAACGCCTGGATCACGTCAGCAATGATCGCCAGCCTGGCGGCCACGAAGATCACCTCGGGCACCATCGCAGTCGGCGAGCAGATCCAATCGTCCAACTACGTCAACGGCGTCAGCGGGTGGATGATCAACGGCAACGGCGGCGCGGAGTTCGGGTTTGCGAACATCCGAGGCACGCTGCTGGCTTCTCAGATTGGCGCCAACTTCATCACCGCCGACAAGATCGACAGCCGTAACCTGACGATCAAGGACTCAGCAGGGAATGTCGTGTTCTCATCCGGCTCCGGGGCAATGATCAGCGAGAACGGCAACTCGCGTATACAGTACCCAGCTGGTGGCGCATTCAGCTCAAACGTTGCAAACTCTCCAGGCGCCATATGGATCATTCTGCCTCAAGGGTGGAATGATGCCATGCTGAGGTTTGAGGTTGAAATATACGAGTACGCATCCGGCGCCGTGCAGACGTATGAGATTGGCGGGTATGTATGGAATGCCGGGACTTGGCTTAATACGCATGCAACTTATAGAGGTGCGCCAGACAGAACCCGTCAAGTTGCCTTCGGGTCAGATTCAATAACCGGCAGGCCTTGTATTGTCATAGGCTCCACAGGTGGACTGTGGCAGTACCCTCAAGTCACGGTTAAGAACTTCCTCGCCGGATACACTGGCAATGCGGCCAACCTATGGTCTTCAGGCTGGAGCGTAACTCTTCAAACAAGCAGAGCATTTACGCAGCAGGCAATCTACGCAAACCCAGTAATCGGCGGCGCATTTAGCGGCCTCAATCAAATAACTGCGGCCAACGCAACAACATTCATCGCCAACGCAGCCATCGGCGCAGCCCAGATCGGTAGCCTGAACGTTGGCGTCATGTCCACGGCCCTGAACGGTGGCAACACCACCGGCAACTACATGACGATGGAAACCAACGTCATCAAGATCTTCAGCGGCGGCGTGAAGCGTGGCCAGATCGGAAATCTTGAGGCATGAGCTTCGGAATTCGATGCTGGGACTCGTCAGGAGTAATGACTTTTGACTCTCTGTCAGCGGTTGGTGGCGTCACGGTTGACATCGTGAGTACTCAAGGGTCTTTGAGTGTCAGTTCAACAGTCACAAGAACGTACCCAGAGCACGCCGGAAGGACTATTGAGGTTGTTGATGTCAGCGGGTGGAATTTTGAGCCAGTCACTTGGTCCGCATCCTCTGACTACGCCCTAGGTCATCCAAGGGTTGTATTCACTCTTCCTGCCGGTGGCCGCTGGTTCTTGTTTGTGGTGCTCGTCAAATGACATTCGGCATCCGCTTTGAGAATCCAGGAAACACCCTTGTCTTTGACTCTGGCGCGCTCCACTATCGGTACTTTTCAAAGCCTTCGCCTACAGCAGTTGGCTCAATATCTGGAGGGGTCCACACGCCCTACAGATTCAGAGTGACGCTCCCATCTTCATCGCATGTGCCAATGCCCGCAGTCAGGCCAGTCAATGGCCGCGTAGTCAAGGTCCGTGATGTCGTGCCGGCTGGAGGAGGAGACTGGGATATCTATGTGTGGTCAGTGACCATCACAGGCTCTGACGATCAACGTGATGCAGTACAAGTTGCCCCTGAGCTGTACGTTTTCGCACCGATGATCGCGTCATCAGACCAATTTGGCGTCCGTCTGTTCAGGCAAGACGGATCAGTGTCGTTTGATTCAGGATTCAAGCCTCTGATGTTCAGGCAGACCATTGCGTTTTCCGCTTCCGCTGGTGGCGGAAGCAACTGGGACACAACGCCACTACCAAATCAGCCGGACATGACGGGCTTTTACCAGGGCGATTCATCATCAGTGCCATCTGTCGCTATCCCCGTCATACTGGGCAGCGGAGGCTACAGCGAGGCCAACGCAGAGCTTGTCAACGCATCAGAGCCTGCTGACAGATGGGAATACGGATGGTCACTAACGTCAGGTGGCGCGCTCTCAAGGCGCAGGCTTTGGGCCGGTACTGAAAAGCCTTCGTACACGCTTGATCTTGCCCAGTCTGCCGGTTCGGAAGTGGCGATTCAGTGGCAACTTGCAGCGTGCACCGCGCTGGTTGTTGAAGGCTCTGGCCTGTAGTCAGTCTACGCGGCGGCCATCCTGCGTGTCTTCTTTCGGCGCTTCAGGCTGCGGGAACGGGCTGGCAGGCGTCCACACTTGAGCGTAAGGGTTTGGCTTCCAGCGTACAACGCTGTTTGTGTCACCCTTGCGGGCCTTGTACTCGGCGATGGATTCAGGCGTGGAAGCGCATCCTCCAAAGATGACAAAGCCGGCCAGGATGGCGGCGGTGAAGGTGGTTTTCATGGTGCAGTTCTCCAAGGTTGGTGGCCAGTCAGGGGGACAGTTAGGCCGGTTGACAATCAAGGATGTGCACATTGAATAGGCTGATGGGGGTCTGTCAAGTGTTGCGTGAACCACTGAACAACTGGCATGGTGCGAGGCCATGCCGTCGCGCCCGCAACTGACGCCCGAAACTCTGCTGGAGCTGTGCTCAGGAAGCCGCGACGCCGCTGCGTTGATCCGTGGCGTTTGGGATCTTGCCGAGGTCTATGACTCGGTGGTTGATGGCGACAACGACCTGACGCCAGACGATGTGCACAAGGCCATGGCGTTTGCGCTGTTCGGGCTGCATGCGAATCCCGTCTACCGCGAGAACCCAGCGCTGCAACTGGTGCTGATGCAGACCATCGCACTCTGGCGAGCAGCCAACAACATGGAGCAGACAGGGGACGCGGAGACGCTGAGGTCTTCCTACGTCATGCGCTGTTCTCCGTACAACTTCATGATCTCCGTGGTGCTGTGTGTCAGCGGCATGGATGCGGCCATTCGCGCGGCTGAGTTGCTGTACTCGCCGACTGATGAAGACACGTTTGAAGCCTACTGCCGTGAGCATGTGGGCAAAGGAGTGTAGAAAATGGGCTGGACATCGAAGCCTGACACGAGCCGGCAAGACGCAGTAGCCGAGGGTCAACTTGACCTCGCCCGCGAGAACGCTGCTGTTGCACGAGAGCAGATCGCCTATCAGCGGGAACAGGACGAGCGCTATGCGCCGATGTTCGACCGCATCATCAACGCGAACATTCAGTCCCAGGAGACTGCGGACGCGCGTTCGCAGGATCAGTGGGACCGCTACCTTCAGGTCTTCGCGCCTGCCGAAGAACGGCTTGCATCGAAGGCGCTGGAGTACGACACGCCGCAGCGCCGTGCGGACGCGGCTGCCGAGGCTGTGGCCGGTGTTGATGCCCAGGCTGATCGGTCGCGCCGACAGAGGATGCGTGATCTTGGACGGGCCGGCATCTCGCTTGACTCTGGCCGGGCGCTGACGCTAGACATGGCCGAAGGCTTGTCGCGGGCCAAGATGGCGGCCGGTGCTGATCGGCAGGCGCGGCAACAGGTCGAGATCACCGGCATGAATCTGGTGGACAACGTTGCGAAGCTGGGCCGTGGGCTGACTGGCACGAGCTTGCAGGCGCAGGGCCTGGGGCTGAGCGCTGGTCAGGCAGGGACCGGTGCGATTGGCAGTCAGGGTGCGTTCCACAACGCAGGCATGGGTGCTGCGCAGGGCTTCTATGGCGGTGCGCTGAGCGGCTTTGGCCAAGCAGGCAACACGCTGGCCAACATCGCACAGCAGCGGCAGGCCGCAAGCAACGCCAGCATGCAGGGCCTGATGGGCATCGGCCAACTTGGCGCGACGCTGCTGAGCGATCCCGAAACAAAGACTGTTCACGGCAAGGTCAGCGGCAAAAAGGCCCTATCCGACATCAAGGGTAAGGATGTCTATGACTGGACGTACAAGGATGGCCAAGGGGACGGCCAGCGCCACATTGGCCGCATGGCTGGTGATGGTGACGTTCAGACGGCTGAAGGTAAGGCCATTGACGTGATCAGCGAACTCGGAACGCATCACGCGGCCATCAAGCAACTGGCTGCTGATGTTGCGAGCCTGAAGAAGAAGAAACGAACCCTGTCGGACGTTGAAGACTCCAACTATCGGGAGGTTGCATGAGCAACGTGCTGAACGGCCTTGGCTCGCTTGCCGAGGGAATCTCAAGAGGCCTTGTCCTCAACAAGCAACTGAAGTTGCAGGACATGCAACTTCAACGCCAGAAGAAAGCCGACGACGAAGCCGCAGCGGCTGAAGCAGACATGCGCGCGGCCGATGATGCAGCTCGTCGGGCCTACAAGGAACTGCAAGACAAGCACAACCAGCAATACCGTGGGGCCGATGCCGGGATGAAGTACGGCGGCTCTGATGGCTCGCTGACGGATGCGGGTGTCGCACGCCTGGAGCAGCCGGTTCCCGCATTCCGGCCTGACCCGAATCAACTCCTGCGCGTGGCAGAGGTTCGCACAGACGAACTGATGAAGCGCGGCCGGTATGACCAGGCTCGCAAACTGTGGGAGCAGGACGAGGCCATGCGCCGACAACTGCGCGAGGATGCGTTGCGCAAGAACTACCGCGCCTTCAAGGCTGGCGGTGATCCTACTCCGCTGATCAAGGGCGTCTATGACAACGTGGATGACAACTGGGATCTTGGCGAGGTGATCCCCGGGCCTGAGACGCATGGCGGTGATCGCATCTTCGGGGTGACACGGGTCAACAGGGTGACGGGCGAGAAGCGCACCGACGAACTACGCGAAAGCGAACTTGAAAAGGAACTGATGCGGGCCATGGACCCGAAGCTGGCTGCTGAGTATGCATGGAGAGAGAAAGAAACCGACTATCGCGCGAACAAGGACAGAGAAACAGCCAAGTTCAAGCACGGCCTGACCCTGGCTGAGATCAATGCCCGTGGCGAGGCCGCCCAGAGCCTTCAGGACAGCAAGAACGAGGGCGCCTACGAGATTCAACTTCTTCGCAATGATGGCGCACGCGAGAACGCGAAGATTCGTGTGCAGGGCTCTATCTCGTTGGCTCAGTTGCGCGGCGGCTCTGGTGGTTCATCATCTGGCCGTGGCGGCGGCGGATCGGCAGCGTCCGAGTATTACGCTCCGCGTGAATCAGCAGATGGCACGATGGTCGCAGTTCACAAGCAAACCGGCATTGGCAAGGTTGTGACTGATGAACAGGGCCGCCCAATGATTGGCCTCGGACAACAGCGCTTGCTGGCATCAATGACCCGCGATGTAGGCAAGACGCTAGAGGGCGGCATGAAGACGTACTCGCAGCAGCGTGATACGGCCCAGCAGGTTTTGCCGAAGCCGCCCGCTCCACGTCCTGGCCTGGATGGATTTGTGCGACAGCCTGCCCCAGCGCAGAAGCCGGCCGCAAAGCCGCCGATTGACTCATTCTTCCAACGCTGATGGACTTCGACATCAAAGGCGCCCGGGACGCGGGCTATTCGGATGACGAGATCGCCGACTTCCTGGCGCCTCGGATGAAGTTCAACGCCCAGGCTGCGCGGCAGGCTGGGTACGGTGGATCGGATATCCTGAAGTTCCTTCAGGCTTCGAGTGCCCCGCAGTTGCCGGCCGCTGAGGTTTCTGGCGAGACGCGGAGACTTGCGAAACGCGGAGAAACGACAGCGCAAGCGACAGCCGATGCAAACGCCGCGCAGGAAGCTCGCATTGCAAGGCTCGCCGCCGAATTGCCATTGCAAGACGAGCAGGGTCGGACGCTTCTTGCTGAGCCACAGCCGAAGACGCTGGCGGATGCGACTTCCTCAACTGTTGAAGAGTACCGCCCGCCTGCGACTCGCACGCTGGCGCGGATGAACTCGTTTCAGACGAACCCGGTTCAGAACCTTCGCAGGGCTGAGGTTCGCCAGCAGGCCAAGGAAGAAGCCGCAACTCCGCTGCTTGAGCGCCCGTACCGTGGCGACATGGACCCGGGAACGGCCATTGTTCAGGACGGCCGGGCTCCGTGGAAGAAGATCGAGGATGCGAGGGCTGCGCGGCCCTATGCGGAGGCCAAGCCGCTGGATGCGCGCCAGGAGTTCGCGGCAGACGTTGGCGATGCCGTTCGTGGCAACCCGCTTGCTGCTGGTGCGGCTGCCGGCTTCACTGGCCTGGGCAAGATCGGTGTCGGCGCGGTGCGCGCGGGCGCGGATCTGCTGGGTGCGGACTCCGTTTCCAACTTCGCGGCCGGTGCCAGTCGCACTGCCTCAGGCGTGGAGCGTGAATCGACGCGCGGCCTTGCCGGCAATGAAAAGCTGATCGCCGATGTGACCAGCTCGATCATCAACAGCGCGCCTTCGATTGCGATGGGCCTTGCTGGTGGGCCGGCAATGCGGACGCTGTTCGCAACGTCAGCGGCCAACGAGTACAACGCTGGCCGGGATGCTGGGTTCGATGGCGCCGAATCGGCTGCACGGGCTGGCATCATGGGCGCGGCCGAAGCGCTTGGCGAGAAGTTCGGCTTTTCTCAGCAGATCGGCATTCTGAAGGGCTTGACCAAGAACATGCCTTCGGGCGACATGGCCAAGCTGTTCGGCAACATGATCATGCGCGAGGTGCCTGGCGAGCAGTTGACCACGGCCATCCAGTTCATGGCCGACAAGATGGGGCCTGCTGCGCTGAATCCTGACGCGACGGTCGAGGACTACCTGAAGGCCGCAGGCGAGACGCTGAAGGTCACGCTGGGCCAGTCTGCCGTGATGGGTGGCGGGCCTGTGGCCATCAGCAAGGGCAGGGAAGCGCTGCGTCGCGCCGATGCCGTGACTGCTGCGCCCGAGACGCAGATTGCGGAGGCTCTTGGCCAGCAGTTGCCGAAACTGCGCCCCACGGAACTCCGCAGCCAGCACATTGCCAGGATTGACGACTTCGCTGCGACGCTGGGCGTGAAGCCTCAACTGGTGTCGCTGATCAAGTCTTCGACCGAAGGCATCCCGCTTGCCGAGTTGCCGGCGCGCACGAAGCTGATCGTTGCGAAGATGGCCGAGAAGGGGCTGATCCAGGCGCCGCCTGAGGCCATGGCGTTGCTGGATGAGCCGGCCATGCCGAGCGCTCCCAACGGTCAAGGAAAACTTGACAGTTCAGCCGCCGAAGCCATTCCTGCCGCCGATCTTCTTGACGACCCAATCGACACGTCTGCCGGATCTGTCGAAACTGCTGCGCCTGTTGAACAGGTTCAGCAGGCAGGCGTGATCGGAGCCCCGCAGGAGATCGCCCGTGCACCAATCCAGCAACCCGGAACCGATGAGACGACCCTTCAGCCAGCAGCCCCGACAGCAGAAGCGCCAGCGCAGGCAGGAATTGACGGAACGGCAGAAAGCGCCAGTGTTCCCGGAACCGGAAGCGCCGCCGCCATTGAAGCCACTGGGGTAGCCGGTGCGCCGATCAACCGCAACTGGACCCAGTTCAGCCCTGAGTCTGGCGGCCTTGGCATCCCGCGTGAGCAGATGCCGCAGATCCCGAACCGTGGCGCGCTCGTCAAGTTCCTGAATGCGCGAGGCATCCAGCATCAGGTGGAGATGATCCCGGCCGAGGCCTTGAAGCCGACTCAAGCCGAGTTCTCCCCGCAGAAGGTTCAGGACTACGACAGCACGCGATCCATCATCGTCTCCAGCGATGGGCGCGTGCTGGACGGCCATCACGCATGGCTTGCCGCGCTGAAGGAAGGCCAGCCGGTCAACGCGATCCGCTTCGACGCACCGATTCAAGACCTGTTGCGCCTGGCGCACCAGTTGCCCAGCAGCACGACCGCCAAGGGGCCGACTCGCAAGCCGGCCGACGCCAATCAACCGAAGGCCGCCGATGATCCAGCAAGCAATCGACGAGATGGAGTTTCAGGGACTGCTGACACCGGACGAAGCGCAGGAGATGCTGTGCTACAGCCTGTGCGCGGATCACTGGGCCTTGATGCCGGACAGGCTACAGAACAAGCTGTTTCAGGCCCATCTGCTGTGGTGCCTGGAGCCGGAGCAGGAAACGATGCACTGAGCCAGCCGGTTCAGGGCGCGAGTGTCGCGCCTGAAGGGCCTGGGGGTTCCCGGGCGATGCCGGCTGGCCGCGTGCCTGACGAACAGGATTTTGATGCCGTCCAGCCTGGTGACATCACGCGGCCTGACGGCAAACCATTCCGCACGATGGAGAACGCCCTTCGAGCGCTGGGGCGCGCGGGCGAGGCTGAACACGAGCTTGCCCGCGTTCAGGGCGGTTTGGTGGTTCGGAAGAAGTCAACCAACCAAGGAGAACTCAGTGGATCAAGATCAGTGCAAGTCGGAGGCAATGCGTCAGTGGCTGGCGGAGAGTTGCCAAGTGTTCGTGGATCGCAGAGGCAACTTGCTGGCGATACGGGGCCAGCCAACGCCAGAGCAAACGCAGGCAATCAACAAGGCGCGTCAGGATCTGATGCAACAGCCGACACAGTAGGCAAGGTTCTCTTCCGCGCAGGCGGCAACAAGAACAACGCTGTTGACGTCGAAATGCGGCCTGCTGCGAATGGATCGGCGACGCTCCACATGGGCGGACAGCCGATGATGAGCCAAGCCGGTCAGCCCATCTCTGTTCCGGCAACCCTGCCGGTTGATGAAGTCAAGAAGTGGGTTCGTGCGTCTGGCGCTGTTCCAAGGAGCGTCAACTTCTTCAAGCCTTCCGAGGCTTCACCAGTTGCAGCGGCCCCGGCGCGAGCGCCTGAGCCGAAAGTTGAAACGACCGCCGCTGTTGAGCCGGTGGCCGCTGCACCTACTCGGGAGCAAGAGCGCGAAGAGCATGCCGCCCTGGCCGAGAAAGCCGGGATCACCAAGCAAGAACTCAACGCCCTGCGTGGTTCTGACATCCAAGAGGCACTGAATGAAGCAAGCCAAGAAGATGGACGAGGCGATGCGGGAGCAGCTTCGCCAGTCAGCGCTGGAGAAAATGAAGGCGATGCCGGCACAGGAGCGCAGGAGGCTGATGGAACTGGAGGCCAAGAGGCGCGGGATCAGCAAAGCCAGCAAGCCGAAGGGCTGAAGGCAAATGGCACAACTGCGCAGACTGAAGACAAGCAGGGCATCCTGTTCAACCAAGAAGATGCGAACTACACTTCGACGGATGGAACAGCCTTCATCCCTGACAACTCAGATGACGCAGCCCGAAAGATCGGGCTGCTTGACCGTGCAGTCGGACGCGGGGCCGATACGGTTCTTCCATATGTCGCCAGAAGGCTACGAGGAGATGAGCCACTCCAGCAAGTCGTTGCAGCTTTCGGCATCAACATCCAATGGTTCGACCTCAGAGACTCGCTTCTAGCTTCTGATCGTCGGAAGTTTGGCTTTTTCAACGGTGCGTTCTCAAACGGCACCGTCTACCTTCGCGCAACTGGCAACGACAGGCCACATCTTGCGACACTGG
>JACCDR011364153.1_pt1 | contig 17992 bp, 23 predicted proteins | sample 7446431 | NCBI WGS metagenome assembly JACCDR01 (sample SAMN15323443, study PRJNA562643) | freshwater metagenome | isolation source: river surface water | place: USA:Blue River Watershed | collected 2017-08-17
CGCCGAAAGCCTGGGCTTGCTGCGTAGGTGTGGCAGCCACAGGCACGGGAGGCGGAGGCATTTGCTCCGGGCTCGCGGGGGCGTGCGTGAGGCCCTCGGGCGGATTGATCGGGCCGCGCTGGATCTCGGAGCCCGGGGCGGCCGGGGCGGCCGGGGCGAACCCCCCGCTCCCCGGGGGCGCGGCGCCGAAGAAGACCTCGGCCGAGCTCGCCGCGGAGCTTCGCGCGTTCGAGTCGCTCCCGCCGAAGGAGCGTCTCGCGAAGATCCGGGAGCACCGCCGGGCGAGCGGCCTGTGAGCGAGCTCCGGATCCTCGCGGGGCGGGGCGCCGTGCCGGAGGTCGTCGGGGGCCTTCGCGATCTCCTGGCCCGCGCCGAGGCCGGGGAGATCGTAGGGTTCGCGATCGCCACCGCAGTCCAGGGGCGCTGTACGGGGAGCGCGTTCGCGCTCGGGGAGGGTTCTGTCGACCAGCTGGTGACCGGCCTGGAGCGCGTCAAGCTCCGCCTCCTGGACCTCTGACCGCTTGACGCCTGCGCCGTGGGCGTGGTACGCCCTCGGCATCGGTCCACACGGCTCGCGGGCGTAACTCGGCGATCGGACCCTCCCTCACCTGTGCAGGAGGCCTCCCGTGTCCACCACCGTGATCTCGCCCGCCACCCACGCTCAGGCCCAGGCCGACCTCGGCCACGCGTGGGTCTACGCCCGCGAGGAGATCCTCGCCCTGATGGCGGAGGAGCTCGACGTGTTCGGCGTCGGCCTCGTCCGCGGTGTCGGCGACCTGATGGGCACCGGCTCCGACACGCTCCGCCTCCGCTACTTCGACGGCGTCGGCGCGGCCGAGGTGTTCCAGCCGATGGCCTCGGAGACCGAGGAGATCGTGCCCACCGGCTACTCGGCCGGCAACGACACGGTGACGATCGCCCGGTACGGCCTCGCGAAGGAGGAGACCTACCAGAACGCGATCCTCTCCGACCCGGCCGTGAGCGACAAGCTCGCGCTGGAGGCCCTCGTCCCGCTCCTCCCCGCGTCGTGGGTCGCCACCGTGCGCGACCTGTGGGCCGCGGAGCTCGCCACGTTCTCCGACAGCGTGGGCGACGCGGGCCTCCCGTGGACCGTCGATCACGAGCTGGAGCTGATCGCCTACTTCCGCGAGATCCCGGGCTACTCGCCGCGGCGCCACGGCCTCCCGGTCACCGGCCGCGGTGTCAAGCAGCTGACCCAGCTGCGGAACAGCCTCCGGAACGAGCCGTACCTCCAGGCCAGCGGTAACATGCTCGACGGCCTCCTCGGCCTCGGCGGTGAGGACGGCGGGGGGTTCACGTTCTACGGCCTGCGCAACGTCGGGTCGCACGCGATCACCGTGCAGGGCGGCGACAACGTCGGTGGCGCCTACATCCCGGGCGCGATCGCCTACTGCGTCGCGGGCACCACGCCCGCGCCGGTCCAGGACCCGGCGCGCTCGTTGTTCATCCCCGAGTACGGGATGGTGGTCGAGCGCCGGTCCTCGGACCTCTCCGCCACGGCGCGGGTCACCGCGAACGCGTGGCTGGGCCTCGCGAAGCGGTCCGCGAGCCTGTTCCCGCAGACGAAGATCCGCTCGATCGCGTCCTGACGCCGACCCGGGCGGGGACGGGTCCGCGCCGCCCGGCGCTGGCTTCCCTCCGCTCCGGGCCGCGTCACCAGTTCCAGGAGGGTAGCTACAATGCCGATCACCGCTGACCTCGACGATCTCACCCGCCCGCCGCCCGGGTCCCGCCTGCACGACGCGGACGCGACCCCGGACGACGACGAGGCGGCGGGCCTGTGGGCCGCCCCGAACCGCCCGTTCGTGTGGATCTTCCACCCGGAGGCGCCCGGTACGTGGGCCGCGGAGACGATCACCGAGGGGCCGGAGGAGGACCGCGGCACGTGGTGGCTCTGCCACCCGTCCGTCCTGGAGCGGCGTCCGGGCCTGGAGGGGCACCGCGCCGAAGATCCGCAGGACCCGGGCGCGGCGACCGAGATCCCGCGGATGCGGGTCCGCCGGGAGGGCGGGATCTGGCTGGAGTCGCGGGGCCCGTGGCGCTACGTCGCGGAGACGCCGTGCCGGCACCCGATCACCCGGCGCCACGGCACCTACTACCACGAGGTGTTCGCCACACCCGTCCCGAAGCGGCGCCGGGAGCGCCCGCAGTGGACCCACAACCGGCAGGCGTACCTGCGGTTCCTGCTCGCGTTGCACCGCGAGGGCGTCGTCCGCCCGCCGTCCGACGAGGTCCTCGACCTGCGCAAGGCGACGATCGTCGAGCGGCTCCGGCGGGCGCAGGGCGAGGGCCAGAAGTTCGGTCCGGTCGTCGCGGCGGAGCTCGTGAGGCGCCACGAGACCGCGCTCGACGCCGCGACCAAGGCCTCGGTCGCGGTCCGCGAGGAGCCTCCGCCCCCCGCCCGCAAGGCGCGTCGCGCGCCCGCGGAGGGCTGACGGTGGGCTGGGTCACGCCGCTGTTCGGGCCGGATGCCGGCCGCCTCGTCTGGCGGGAGGCGGCCGCGCTACCCCACCGCCCGCCGCCCGACGAGGCGGCTCTGGACGCGGTGATCCCCGGACGCGCCGCGATCCGCGAGTCCTACCGGCCCTCGCACGACGCGGCGGACCGGGCCCGGCGCGGCGCGGAAGGCGCGGCCGAGGTACTCTACGAACAGGCCCGCGAGGCGGGCGACAACATCACCCGGGAGTGGGCCCGGGACCGAGTCAACACCGCACGGGCGCGCGCCGCGGCGACGCGCCGGGAGAGGGGCACGTGAGCTACACCGACGGCAAGCACGACGGATACGGGAGCGCGCCCGGGCCGCGCGCCGGGAGCGTGACGAACAAGCACGCGCTCGGCACGATCACGCTCGCGGGGAACCTGACGCTGACGGACGAGTACCGGTCGGTACTCCGGATCGACCCGGACGGGTCCCACCGCGACGTGACCCTCGGGAGCACGACGCACATCCCGGGCCGGTACTTCCGGATCATCAACACCGCGGGCGGCGTCGAGAACCTCGTCGTCAAGAACGCGGACGGCGACACGATCGCGACGATCAACCAGAACGAGCAGGGCGAGTTCTTCTACGCGGCCGAGCTGGAGGCTGCGAGCGACGCGGACAACTGGGTCCTGATCTGCATCACGGCGATCGCGCTCAGCTGACCCGGGCGACTGCGCCGCGAGCTACCCCCGTACCGGTTCGGCCGACGGGGGTTAGCCGTCAAAAGGGAGGGATCTCGTGGGCTATCTCCGAAACCTGCTGTCGGCCGCGTTGCACACGATCTCCGGGGTCCTGACCCTCCGCGGAGCGGTGGGCACCGGCACCCTCTCGGGCGCCTACGTGGTCGACCCCGGGGACGCGTACCTCGTCGCCCTCGACCCGGGCGGCGCCGCGCGGAACGTCACGCTCCCCGCGGCGCAGGACGGGCGCCTCCACCTCGTGCGCAACACCGCGGACGCGGACGAGCGGATCACGGTCTTGGCGCCGGACGGCACCACCGTCCTCGCGATCGTCCCGGCCGAGAGCACCGCGCTGTTCGGGGTCTCCGACACGTCGTGGGTCCTCCTCGGGTACCTAGGCGAGCGCCCGCTCCCCCGGCATGCGCCGCAGACGATCGACATGGCCGACGCGCAGGTGGCGCTCGTGTACGGCACCGCGGGCGCCGGTCAGGTCAAGCTCACCTCGGACCTCCTGCTCGTCGACGCGAACAGCGGCGCGACCGAGGACCTCCTCCTCCCGCCGGAGGCGACCTCGTTCGGCCGGATCCTGTTCCTCGCGAACACCGGCGGAGAGGACATCGTGGTGAAGGAGGACAGCGACACCACCACGATCGCGACGGTGTCCACGACCGAGTGCGCGGTGTTCGTCTGTGACGGCGTCGCGTGGCGCGGCGGGGTCGTCAAGACCACCTGACGGGGAGGGCGTCGTGGCAGCGTCGGAGACCGTCTACAGCACGTCCGCGGGCTCGCCCGTGGTGCTCCGGCGCGCCTCCGACCAGCGGACCCGCTTCGCCGTCTACCGCTCCGGGGCGGTGGTCGAGCCGGACACCGCGAGCTACGAGCTCCTCGATGCCGCCGGGGGGTCGGTCGTCACCGACACTGCCGAGGTGGACGCGGACGGATCCGTGTTCTACGACCTCGGCTCGGCCGACCTCCCGGCGACCCTCGACTACGGCGAGGGCTACGTCGAGGTGTGGACGCTCACGTTCGCGGGGACCGAGGGCGAGCGGGCGTACCGCCGGCCCGCGATCCTCGGCCGGTTCGAGCTCGCTCCGCCGCTCGGGGAGGCGGAGCTCGTCGCGGGCGCGTACCCGGACCTCCTCGTCCAGCTCGGGACCGCGTTCGGCGGGAGCTTCCAGCCGATCCTCGATCAGGCCTGGGCGCACGTCCTGCGGTCCCTGTGGTCCCGCGGCACGCCCTCCCACCTGATCCTCGACAGCGGCGACCTGTTCGCGTGGTACCGGGAGCTCGCGCTGGCGCGGATCTTCGGGGCCCTGTACGCGGCGGACCCGGTCGACCGGTGGCGGACGCTTCGCGCGGACCACGTCGCCGCGGAGGAGCTCGCGCGCACCGCGGTGAAGGTGAAGATCGACGCCGACAACAGCGGCACGGCGGAGGACCTCACGGCGCGCGCGACCTCCCGCGCGGTCCACGTCAACGCCGCGCCGCAGCGGCGCCGTTCCGTGCGGAGGCGCTGGTGATCTCGTACTCGTCCGCCGCAGAGGTCGAGGAGCTGGTCGCGGAGATCGTCCGCGCCGTGCAGCTCGACGCGTACGTGGTCGGCGGGGTCGAGGTCGACCACCGGCAGGGCTCGCAGGCGACGTGGACCGAGGGCGAGCTCCCCGCGACTGCCGCGCTCCCCGCGACCGCGCGTCACCTGGAGTTCACCGCGACGATCGAGGGGCTGGAGATCTCGGGCGTCGGCCAGACCCGCGGCACCTATGAGGTCCGCGGGGACCTCGCGGTGGTGTTCTGGTACCGGCTCCGCGCCGGGCGGAAGCGCGTCGACGCGCGCGACGCGTCGCGCCTCGCGGCGAACGTGTGCGCGGAGCTCCTCCACCGAGGGGCCCCCGGGGTGACCGTCTCGCCTGCGGTCCCCTACCGCCCCGGGCGCCCGGTGGGCGAGTGGCTGCCGATCGAGGTACGCTGCGTCGTCGTGTTCGATCTCGTGCTCTGAGGAGGATCTCGTGGGCCTGTTGACCCGGTTGCGGATGGAATTCGAGGGTCTGTTCGGGATCACCGCCGAGAACGGGGACTATGCGGGCAACGTCCGCCTGCGGTTCCCTCAGCTCGACGAGCGGTGGGTGGCCGGGACGACGGAGGGCAAGGCGAACCTGGGATGGTCGGACTACGAGGCGGAGATCGCGGACGGCGCGACGCGCAACCTCGATCTCCGCGCCCTGACCGGCCCACTCGGCTCGACCCTGACGATGGTCGAGGTCCGAGCGATCGGGATCTTCGTCCGCAACGAGGACAGCCCGGCGACCCCGGAGCTCACCATCGCCAAGGGCGCTTCGAACGGCTTCACCGGGCTCGGCGCGGCGTTCTCCGTCAAGATCAAGGGAGGGACGTGGTTCTGGCTCGTCTGCCCGAAGGACGGCAAGATCTCGACCGGCGCCTCCGACAAGGTCCTGGACATCAGCAACGCGTCCGGCGCGACCGTCACCTACTCGCTGGTCGTGATCGGCACCTCGGCCTGATCGCCACCTCCCCTCGTACCCGGAGACCCGTCCATGCCCTCCCCGACCCCCAGCGCCTACGTCGGCCGCGACCTGAACCCCGCCGCGATCTCCGTCCGCGTCGAGTACGCGGACGGCCTCGGCATGGACCTCGCGCCCGGTGACGGCGGCCTCACGGTCTCCGCGCGCCCGACCGGCGGCGCGCAGAAGCTCCCGGTGAAGGACCGCGGCACCTTCGACGGGTTCGTCCTCGGCGAGTACGTTCCCGTCGAGCTCGCGATCACCCTTCGGCAGCTCAACCAGACGTTGACGCAGGCGGACGCGGCGCGGCTCGCCGACTTCTTCGACAAGGCGGGGTACTTCGAGGACGCCGTCGACGTGAGCGACGTGCCGGGCACCTTCAAGGCGATCGTGACCTACGCGGACAAGAGCACCCGCACCTACGCGGTCTGCGAGGGCGAGTTCGCCGAGGCCCACGCGTTCCCGAGCAACACCCTGGCGCTCACCATCCGTTCGCACGGGGCGGTGACGGTCGAGAACATCTAGCCCCGCCGTCGAGCGGGGAGGCGGTCGTGGGCCCGCCACGACCGGCGGACGGGTTCCGGGACCCCCCAAACCGCTGTCGCGCTTAAAGGGTCCCCGGAAAGGGGTGGCGCGTGGTACAGAAGATCGGGGACCGGACCGCGAGTGTCGGGATCGGCAAGCTCGGGCTGGTGACGCTGGAGGCGCCGCGCGTGCTCGACGCGGGCCGGCTGGTGACGGCGGCCGCGGAGCACGCGGCGGGGACGGACGCGGACCTTTCCGTCTGCGTCTCGGCCGCGGCGATCGGGCTCACGATCCGGGGCTCGACGTGGCGCCCGCCCGGGACGTGGCGTGAGCGCGGGCGGGACCCGGTCGAGTACGGGCACGACGTGCTGGACGACCTCGTCCGGAGCAGGGTGCTGGCGGACGACGCAGCGGCGACGATCCGCGTGGTCGGCACCGTGGGGGCGGCGGTCCTCACGTGGGTCTCGGAGCTCGTGCTGGCGGACGCGCGCGCGACGGAGGCGGACCTCGCCCCTTTCGAGCCGACCCCGCCGCCCGGCGGGACGCCCTGATCGGGCTCCTCCTCGCGGGCGACGTGGACTGGTTCGAGGACCGGTCTGCCTCCGAGATCGCGCGGGTGCGCGTGCTCGACGCGGAGTACGATCTCGTCGAGGTGCTGCGTGGTCGTCGGTAGCCGGGCGCAGGTGGGCGGGGTCGAGCTCGTGACGGATCTGGACGCGCTCCTCGACCGCGTGGGCGCGGAGATCGAGGGCGCCGTCGGAGACGCCGTGGACCGCGAGGTCCGGGCGGCGTTCGGGGTCGCTCTGCGGTCCTGGCCCGTGCGGACCGGGACCTCGCTCCGGGGTCTGTCCCTCCGCCGCACCGGCCCGGTGGATTGGCTCGTCGAGGGCGCCGCGGGGTACACCGACGCGATCCGCGTGGACGGGGAGCACGTCGCGCGGACGCGGCTCGCGGAGCCGCTCGCCGAGGCCGTCGAGGTCGCGCTCCGGCGCGCGGAGGTCCCGTGAGCGAGACGAACAAGGATGTCCGGTTTCGCATTTTGGGCGATACCAAGCCCATTTTCGACAGCTTCAAGGGCATCCCGGACAAGGCCCGGCAGGCGGCGAAGGAGGCGGGCGACGCATGGCGCTCGGGCGTCTCCCCGCCCGCGAAGCAGGCCGGCGAGGACATGAAGCGGGCGGCGGACGACGGCGCGAAGGCCGTCGCCGCCGCCGGCAAGAAGATCGCGGAGCTCGCGGGCGGGCCCTTCTCGCAGCTCGGGCAGATCGTCGCCGAGCTGATCCCGAACAGCGCGAAGGCGGCGGGGTCCCTCGGGGGGCTCGCGGGCGCGGCGGCGGGCATCGGGACGGCCGGGACCACGATCCTCGCGGCGGCGGCCGCGACGTGGAAGCTCGCGGACGCGGGCCTCGCCGCGGCGGACCGGCTCCGGGCGGCGGGCAAGGAGGGACAGATCCCCGAGGAGACGCTCCGGGGGATCGAGAGCTACCGCGCCGCGACGGAGGAGCTCCGGACCGAGTGGGACAAGCTCCTCGTCACGTGGGGCGCGGACGCGGGTCGGGTGATCGTGGGCCTCACCGACGAGCTCGGGCGCCTCCGGGACGGGTGGCAGACCCAGGCCCGGGAGCTCGCGGGGTCCCAGGAGGGGATCGAGAAGTACAACGCGACCACGGCGCGCCTTCGGGACACGGTCGTCGCGGTGGGGTCCCTGGGTCTCGTGCCGCTGGCCCGGTACCTCCGCGACGTGGGCGCCGCGGCCGAGGAGTCGAGGCCGAAGGTCGAGGCGTTGTCCGATCTGGCTGTGGAGATGGCCCTCCGCGAGACGGAGACCGAGGAGGCGCGGCGGAAGGCGAGCGCGGCCGCGGGCGAGCGCCTCCTCGCGGACCGGAAGCGGCAGGCGGCCGCGGCCGCGAAGGCTCAGCGGGACATGGACGCGACGATCTTGGCCGCGACCGAGGGGGATCTCCGAGATCACCTCGACAAGGTCAACGCGATGCGAGCCGCCTCCTACGCGTACAAGCAGGAACTCGCGCGGGAGGACGCCGCGCTCGACGCACAGATCCTCGCGGCGACGCAGGCGGACGCCGAGGCCCACTTCGCGAAGGTCCGTGCCATGCAGGCCGCTACGTTCGAGGCAGCGTCCGCGTACCGTGAACAGGCGGCCGCGGAGGAGGAGCGGTACCGGGAGGCGGCGATCCGGGCGGGGTGGGACACCTTCGAGGGCGTGACGAGCGCGGCGCGGGCGACCCAGGACCTCATGTTCACGCTCGCGGAGAACGGCACGAAGAAGCAGAAGAAGGCGGCGGAGCAGTTCGCTCGGTACATGCGATCGGTCGAGATCGCGCAGGTGTTGATCCTCGGGGTCCGCGCAGTAGCGCAGGCGGCCGCGTCCGCGCCGCCACCGTTCAACCTCCCCGCGATCGCGGCCGCGACCGCGGACGCGGGCGCGCGGATGGTGAGCTTGCTCGCGACGAAGATCCCCACGGCCTACTCGGGGCGCCCGGCCGGCTCGGGGTCGGGCGACGGCGCCGTGGTGGTCCACCGTGACGAGTCGATCCTCACCTCGCGCGCGACCGAGGCCCTCCTCCGGCTCCTCTCCGAGCGCCTCTCCCCGCTGTCCGCGCTGGAGGGCCTCGCGGCGCCGACCGCGGCGGGCGGAGGGGACGTGTACCTCGACCGCCGCAAGGTCGGCCGCGTGCTCCGGCAGGGGGGCCCGCCCCCGGGATATCGTCGCCCTGCGAGGTGACCCGTGGCGCGTCTGGACAAGCCCCTCCGGATCTTCGGCGTGCTCGACGCGGCGTGGACCCCCGAGCACGTCGACGCGACCGAGACCACCGCGACGGAGGCGGACCCGCGGCCGGGACGCGCGACGAGCACCGACGAGCTCGCGCGCCTCGACGTTGGGTTCACCGGCGCTCAGGCAGACGACGCGACCCTGACCGTGGTGCGGTCGGGGTTCCCGTCGCTCGGGCGACAGGAGCTCGGGATCGCCTACCGACTCCCTGGGGAGGTCGAGGCGGACCTCCGCGGACACCTCGCGCCGTCCGCGCTGACCGACTTCCACGCGGTGGACGACAGCACCGCGAGCGGGTGGGGTGGGGACGACCTGTGCGACGCCGCGTTCTGCGAGCTGTCCGGGCACGTCGTGTTCCTTGCGGGGACGGATCCGACCGAGACGCTCCGGCGCCTCGACCCGGTGACCGGCCTCACGGAGCTCCTCGCCGATCCGGGCGTGGACCTCGGCGGGGACACCAGGGCGATCGCCTACGTGTACGGCACGGCTCGTCTCGTGTGCGCCGGGCGCGGCGGGGTCTACTACAGCGACGACCACGGCGACACGTGGGCGCCGGTCGAGACGGAGGGGCGGATCGGGTCCGCGCTGTCGGCGGGTACGTGGGCCGCGCCCTCGTCGACGGGCTTCTCCAAGTACCGACTCGTGAGCGACCGGGAGGGCAACCTGCTCTGGCTCGGGAAGGAGACCGGCGGCGCGGCCTACGTGTTGAAGGGCGCCGCGTCGGCCGACGAGGGCGCGACGTGGGACGCAGTGAGCTCGCTCGCGGACGCGACCGGCGACGGCGCGTACGACGCCGCGACGCACCCGGATGGGTACATCGGCGTCCTGATCGACACGGTGGACGGCCTGCACTTCGCCCGGCTCGGGAGCGCGTTCGACCCGATCGAGGACGCCGAGCTCGTGCTGATCACCGCGCCCGCGGGGCGGCTCGACAACGTCACGCTGGCGGCCGACAGCGACGGGAAGTGGTGGGCCTGGGGGTCGGACGCGCTCGGCGGGCAGACGTGCCACTACTCCCGGGACCACGGCGTGACGTGGCGCGCCTCCGACCCGTGGTACCAGCGGATCTCCACCGACTTCCGCGCGGTCCCGCACCCGCACGGCGGACTGGTCGCGTCGTGGGCGGACCGCGGTGTGGTGCGGTTCGGCGGGTGGTCCGGGCCGTCGAGGGGCGGCGCCGCGTGGGCGGACGACACCGCGCCGCGAGACGACAGCTCGTGGACGGCGTTCGTCGTCCCGACCTCCGGCGCCGAGGAGAACTACGCGGTGAGCGGGTCGGGGTCGTATGCGGTGGTGACCGGCTCGGGGACGGCGCCTTACGGGTACCTGCGCACCACGTCCGGCGCGAGCGCGTACGATCTGATCTTCTCCCGCGACGTGTACTCGGACGACCGGAAACAGGCGTCGGCGGAGTGGGCGTGGCGCGTGCCGGACGACGGCGGGACGACGGCGGCCGCGATCGCTTCGGGGATCGGGCTGGAGCTCCGCACGAGGCACGCGGCCGACAACCAGCTCCGGCGCGTGACCGTGTACGCGGACGAGGCGGGGTACCGCGTCCGCGACGAGGAGGGGGCCGCGTGGCTCACCTCGAAGGTCGCGGTCGACCTCACCGGCCGCGTGTTCATGCGGATCTCCTTCGACCACACCGGCGGGTGGATCGCGCACCGAGCGGAGGTGGACAGTGCGACGGCGTGGGTGGTCACCACCTTCGCGGCGCCCTCGACCTCGGCGACGGCGGCCAGCGGGGTCCGGGTTCGGTGGGCTCACCTCGCGTCGGGCGTCACCAACGCGACCGCGCACTGGTGGTTCGTCAAGGCCCGGGGCACGACGAGCGAGCTCCTGGAGGGCCTCGACGTGGCGGGCCTCGGCGCCCAGCGGTACCCCGTGCCGGAGCTGTACGACGCCGCGCGGGGCCGCGTCGCGTGGCTCCGGGTCCGCGGCGGACCGGCGGTGATCGGCGAGACGTACGAGGTCGCGGCCGATCACGGGTACCCGATCGACGCCGTGTTCCCCACCGCGTCGCCGAGCCCCTCCGCGCCGTGGCGGAGCACGACCACCGCCAGCGCGCAGGAGATCGCGGTCGACACCGGCGCGGACGGCCTCGTCGCGGACGGTCAGGGCGTGATCACCTTCGCGGTCCGGCGGGCGAACGTGCGGCGGGTCAAGCTCCGCGGGCGACCGGACGGCGGCGCGTGGGCGGTGATCGGCACGATCGACCTCGCGGAAGGGTTCGCCGACCTGACCGCGGACCGGGACGGCCGGGTACTGGCGCCCGCGACCGGGACCGCGGCGGGCGCGCGCTACCTGCGCCGCGGGGAGCTCCGCGGCGGGTGGGCCCACCTCGACCCCGGAGGCGCCCAGGAGTGCTACCGGAGGATCCGGGACAACACCGCGGGCTGGTGGGGGGACGGCGGGGGCCCGACGGCCCGGGTCCACCTGGAGGAGATCGACGGCACCGAGCCGACTACGGGGTTCACGGTCCACCTCGTGTGGCACTCGGGCGTCCTGGTGATCGAGGACGCGACGACCTACCGCCACCTCTCCGTGCGCGTCGACGCGAACGAGGACACGCCCGACGCGTACTACGAGATCGGGGGCGTGTTCGTCGGGGGCGCCGTCGCGCTCGGCAAGCAGTGGAGCGGCTCCAGCGAGCACGGGTACGCGCCGAACGTCGCGACCGACACCGACCGGGCGGGGACCGCGCGCCGCGCGCAGCTGGGTCCGACGCGGCGGACGGCGACCCTCCAGTGGGACGAGGGCGTCCACGAGGCCCGGTTCGTGGGCGCCTCGCAGGCGACGGCGGACTACCTCTCAACGGTGGGCGGGTACGCGGCGACGGCGCGGGACGACGTACGCGGACAGCTCCTCGGCGCCCTGGAGGCGGCGGAGGGCGGCGCGCGCCCGGTGCTCGTGCTGTTCGGGGACCACGCGGACCCGGGAGCCACGATCACGGACCCTACCGTCTGGCTCGTGGGGTACCTCGACGGGGAGATCCGCTACTCCACAGACGGGCGCTACGATCCGGGGACCGGCGAGTTCGCGAGGATCGGGTCCGTGCTGGTGATCGAGGCCGTCTAGCGCCCAGGGCCCGTCCGTCACTTACAGCTACCCATTAAGGCGCGCGGCGGCGCCGGACGGGTCCGCGGCCGGGCGTGATACGCTCGCGCCCTGGGGGCCCCTGTGGCGGCGCACGGCCTGATCTACGCGACGACCTTCCACCACGGCTCGACGACCTTCATGGCGGCCGAGGGTTGGGACACGAGCGGCCTCTCGATCAACACCAGCGTCTACCACACGGAGGACGGGGTCGGAGAGCCGCACGCGTGCAACGTCTCCGGGACCACGCAGACGGGCCGCACACCGACGTGGACAGACCCCCAGCGCGTCGCGTTCTGGCTGGCGCCTCAGACCGGGACGCCCGATCACGCCGGGTTCTGCTTCGAGCAGGGCGCGAGCACCCAGGTCTATCTCCGGTTCCAGACCGACGGGACCGTCAAGGTCACGCGCGGGGACGAGGTGTTCGGCACGCTCCTCGCGACCAGCCCGGCCCTGCTGAACCGCTCCGTCGGGAACTGGGTCGCGATCCGCCTCGTCGCGGACAACGCGGGGACGCTGGAGATCGCGATCAACGGCGTCTCCGTCTACACCTACACCGACGACCTCCAGGCGACAGGGTCCCCGGGCTGGACGCGGATCCGCCTCCGGACCGCGACGGAGAACGCGTCGCACGTGATCGACAACCTGCTCGTGTTCGACAGCTCCGAGAGCTGGCTCCCCGGGCCGCAGGTCGCTCAGGTGCGCCAGCCGACGAGCGTGGTCTCGGGGACGCTGACCGGGAGCGCCTCGACCGGTAGCTCCCGGTGGCAGAACGTCGACGACCAGGGCGCGGGCGGCACCGACTACAACGAGGCGGCCGCGGCCGGTGACGGGGACCGGTACGGGGCGGGGTCCCTGTCCGGTGTGGGGGAGGTCCTCGCGGTCGTGGTCCAGGCGGAGGCCGAGCGGGCAGGCTCGATCACCGCCCTGGAGCTCGGCGTGAACAGCAACGGGACCGCGGACTACGCGGCGCCGGTCGCGCTCCCGTCCAGCGGCGTCGGGGTCGTCACCGCGGTGTGGGAGGAGGACCCCGCGGCGGCCGCGGCGTGGACGCCTGCCCGGGCCAGCGCGGCCGACCTCCTCGCGCGCTTCGCGGCGTGACCGGTGGCGGACGGCACCCTCTACAGCGTCGCGGCGGTCGCGTTCCACGCCGCGCCGAGCTCCGGTCGCCTCGGGAGCGTCGCGGCGGTCGTGTTCCACGGACCCGTCCCGCCCGCGACGGTGCGCCTCGACCGGCCGGCGGAGGCCGGGCGCGTCTGGCTGCTGGAGGTCGAGCTCGGCCCGGAGACGGTGTACTTCGCGAGCCGAGCGATCGAGCTCCCCTCGCGCCGCGCGGGCGGCGCCCGGAGGTACTCGGCGGGCCTGCCGGACCTCTCCGTCGAGCGCGAGGGGGAGGACCTTGCGGTCCGCCTGCCCGTCCGGGGGTTCGACGCGCTCCGCGCCCGGCACGGCACGCCGCGCGGGCGCCCGGCGGTGCTCCGGGTGTGGCGCGGGGAGCCGTGGGTCGAGGACGCCGAGGTCCTCCTCCGCGGAGTGGTCGGCGGGGTCTCGTGGGCGCTACCGGACGCGCCGGACGCGATCGAGCTGTCGATCGTCCGCCCGGCCCGGGAGAGCTCCCGGACGATCGTTCCGCCGACCGCGCTCCTCGACCGCGCCGCGTGGCCGAACATGGGGGAGGGGCCCCTCGGGGAGCACGCTCCCGTGGTGATCGGGCGCCCGGGGAGCACGGCGCCGATCGGCTCCGCGGACCGGGACGCGTACCCGGCGAGCCCCGCGCTGGTGGTCGACGAGACCGCGGGCGTGCGGACCTTCGTGGTCGCCTGCCACCACGTCGCCGCGGCGAACGTGTCGGTGTTCGACCTCTCGGAGGGCGCCGCGCCCGCGGCGATCACGAGCTCGATCGTGAACACCGTCGACTGGCAGGGGAGCCCGTGCGCGACAATCGGGATCCCGGTCGTCACGATCCCCGCCGCGAACGAGAACCTGTTCGTCGCGTGGACGGACGGCGGCGGGGTCGTGTGGCGCGGCGCGGAGCTCCGGGGGCTCGGGACCGTGATCGAGTGGGGCGCCCTGACCCACGGCCGCGGCGCCGCGGAGTACGACCTCGCGGCGATCCGCAGCTACCGCGCGGAGCTCGACGCGCTCCTCGTCGACGCGGTCCTGAACGACCCCGCGCTGACCTGGGACGACTGGCTCGACGCGGTGGCGGAGGGCCTCGGGGTCGAGCGCCGGGAGAGCCCCCGCGGGACGTACTACGCGCCCGCGCGGTGGGTCCCCCGGGAGACGGAGATCGCGGCGACGCTGACGACGGAGGCGGGCGGCGGAGGGTACCCGGTGACCCGGGTCGGGGGGTACCGCGACGAGGCCGAGGAGCTCGCGTCGGAGGTCACGGTCTACTACGCCCAGCACGGCGAGGTTCGGTGGCCTCGCCGCGTGACCTTCTCGGCCGAGGCGAGCGACGACCCGCGCGTGGTGCGGCACCCTGCCTGCGCCGCGTCGGCCGAGCGCGGCGGGGTCCCCCTGGTCGTGTACGCGCCCACCAGCGACCCCGCGACGGCGTGGGCGGTCGCCCGCCATCACGTCGAGCGGTACGCGACCTCCGCCTACCTCGCCGAGTACACCGGCGGGCCGGAGCTCGATCGCCTGCGGCGCGGGGAGACGGTCGAGGTCCTCGACGGCCGGAGGCGGCTCGGCGTGGTCCTCGCGGCCGTGCTCACCGAGCGGACCGTCCGGGTCACGGTGCGCGTCCCTTCGGCGTGACCCTCGACGGACGACCACCGGACAGGTACGCTCCCCGCGAGGAGGCCGCGTGCCCGACTTGACCGGTGACCGTCCCTGGGCGATCGATCGCGAGATCCTCTCCAGCACGACCAACTGGGTCCCGTACACCGCGCCCGAGTGGTGTCGCGTCGTCGTGATCCGCAACGCCCACGCGTCGGACGCCCTCCTCGTGGGCGACCTCGGCGCGAGCGGCGCCGTCGCGGCGCCGTACTTCACGATCGCCGCGGGCGGGTCGCTCCGGATCCCGCTCACCGGCGGCCGCGAGCTCGGGACCGCGGCCGCGCGCACGATCCCGCTCGGCTCCTCGACCGCGTCTCACCCCGTCGAGTTCCTGCTCGCCGAAACGGCGGAGTGACCGGTGGGGGGGCCTCTCTACACGCCCCCGGGCGGCGGCGAGGGCGGCGGTGTCACCGCGCAGACCCTCACCGACGGCGCCACGATCACGTGCGACTGGTCCCTCGGCGAGGTCGCGACGATCACCCTCGGCGGCGCCCGCACGATCGCGATGTCCGGCGGCACCGCGGGCCGCGCCTACACGCTGCGGATCGTGCAGGACGGCACCGGGGACCGGTCGCTCGAGTACGGCTCCGAAGTGCCGATGAAGCCTGAGCATCGGCGGCAAGCGGGTCAGGCCACCGTCCACCAGTTCGTGTGCGATGGCGCGGCGTACCACCTCGTCGGCCCGTCGCCGTGGATCTGGATCCCCTGCACTGCCGACACCTCGCACAGTGTGCTGGCTACGTGGGTGCAGGTCACCGGCGCGCGTTTCACCCCGGTCGCGTCCGCGCGGTACGCCGTGCTGGTCCGGCTCTACCACTTCGCGGCGGCGCTGACGACGGGCCTCGCGGCCCGCTTCACCGATGCGGGCGCCACCACTGGCGGCGGGCTGTTGCAAGGGCGCAGCACCTCGATCGGCACCACGGCCCCCCGTTGGTTCGCGATCTCCGATACGGTCGGCGTAGTGGGTGCCTCGACGGGCAGCACGACGCTGGGCACCACCGCGACCCTGGGCGACCTCCACTTCGCGGCGCCCGCCAGCCCGACGCAGATCGGGCCCGAGATCACCACCGAGGTTGACGGGTCGGCCGTGACGGTCGTGTCCCAGGTCTCCGGGATCTTCTTGCGGAGGCTCTCGTGAGGGGCGTGCGCGTCGAGTACCACACCGTCACCCGCGGCGCGTGGCTCCTGCTCCGCGCGGGCGTCGCCGCCGCGCCGTGGCGCGCGGGCACCGTGTACGACCCGCGGTACCCGGTCGAGGAGGTCGACGGCGGCGCCCTGCGGCTGCGCCTCGTCGTGCTCGACGCCGACGGGGCCACCGGGCGGGACTACGCTGGCGCGGCGGTGTGCGAGATCCCGGTCGACGAGCCTGGGACCGCCGTGGTGCCGCTCGACGCGGGCGACCTCGCCGATGTGCGGACGGCGGCGCTGGCGACCCTTGTCCTCCCCACCACGGTCCGCCTCCCCGACGGCGTCCTGTACGACCTGTCGGAGCGGGCGCAGACGAATTGGGCCTCGCTCTGGAACGCCCACCGGCTCGCGGTCGAGCTCGGCAGGAGCGGGTTCCCGACCACGTTCCCCGCCGCGGACGGGACCGAGGTCGAGCTCGACACCTACGAGGAGGCCCGGGGGCTGTACCTCGCGTTGTTCGCCGCGGGCGACGCGCTCCGCACGGCCCGGCTCGCGAAGATCGCGGCGATCGAGGATGCTACCACCGTCGAGGACGTGGTAGCGGTGCTCGACGGGAGGTGACCGTGGCGCGGTTCGAGGTGGTCGACAAGGACGGGCGCGTGCTCCGCCGTCTCGTGCGGGTGGGTCGGGACTACGTCCCCCCGCCGGGCGCCGTGCTCCGGCGCGTCGAGGCGCAGCTCCACCCGGTGCCGGTCGGGCCCCCGCTCCCGGACCGGCGGCGGACCGCGGCGGCGGTCGGGCTGGCGGCGCTGGTCGCGGTGCTGATCCTGGTCGCGCTCGCGTTGTCCAGCCCCCTGCTGTTCACCGTCGGTGAACACGACGCTCCGGCGCCGAACGACGCGGTACCGTACGCTCCGGACACCGGAGGTGCGGAGTGGAACCAGTGGCGCTCGCAGCGGGTGTCGCCGTGATCGGGTGGGCGCAGGGGCACCGGTGCGCGGTGTGGGCCGTGTGCGGGGTCCTCACCGGGTGCGCCGCGTACGCGCAGGACGCCCCGATCCCCGCCTCGATGGGCGCCGGGAGCGAGCTCTGGATGCTCGAGCTCGTGAAGGCCGGCGGGCTCCCCGCCGTGCTCGGCATCACGGGCTGGATGTTCGGCCGGGGCGGGCTGCCCGTCACCATCCAGCTCGGCGACCGGCCGCTCGTCGTCCGGCTGCACGAGGACGACGCCCGTCGGCTCGATCGGCTGGTCGAGGCGATGGAACACGAGGACGAGCGGCGCAAGCGGAGGAGCCCCTGATGAGCGACGAGTTGATGGTGGCGATGTGGGCGGCCGGCGCGATGGTCGGGATCTCGACCGCCGAGTACCTCGGCTCGGGGACCACCTACGTGGTGGCGTTCCTCGTGTGGGTGGGCGCGATGGCGCTGGCGGTGACCCGCCGCAAGCTGGAGGCGTGATGGACACGAGCAAGACGAGCACGAAGCTGGGGGAGGCGTGATGACGTTCGGATGGGCGATCGAGCAGTTGAAGGCCGGGCACCGGGTGGCCCGGTCCGGGTGGAACGGCAAGGGCATGTGGCTCTGCCTCATGCCGGCGGTCACGATCCCCGAGGGGATGGTGAACGGGCGGACGAAGAAGTTCGTCCCGTCTGGCGATCTGCCGTGCCAGCCCTACATCGTGATGTGGACGGCCGCGCAGCAGTGGCAGCCGGGTTGGCTGGCGTCGCAGGCCGACATGCTGGCCGAGGACTGGTACATGGTGCAGCAGTGAACACGAGCAAGACGAGCACCAAGCTGGGTCTCGCGGCGTTCGCGGCGGCCACCCTCGCGGCGATCGGCGGCGTGGTGTACGGCCGCGTGCGGACGGTGGACGTGCCGCGGGAGTGCGCGCCCCTCGGCGTGGCGCTCGTGTGCGACCGGCCCGGGCCGGAGGGCGAGCGCGTCGACCGCGTGGAGCTCACCGAGGCGA
>JACCDR012118700.1_pt1 | contig 17985 bp, 20 predicted proteins | sample 7446431 | NCBI WGS metagenome assembly JACCDR01 (sample SAMN15323443, study PRJNA562643) | freshwater metagenome | isolation source: river surface water | place: USA:Blue River Watershed | collected 2017-08-17
GAATTTCTTTGATTATAACAGGAACTTCAATTTTTTCAACTTTAATTTCTTTTATAATCTCAGGAACTTTTATTTCTTTAACTTCAATTTCTTTAATTATTACTTGTTTTTCAACTTCTGGTAATTTTAATGATTCAATCTTAATATCACCAGACAAATTTACGCCATCAATAACTGAAACACGAATAGCCTCGGCCTTACCGTCATAGCTATTGTGCCATATTTGATTTGGATCTAAATTTGTCTTATTATTATTCATTATTATACACTAGTTGTTATTGCTCTAAACTTAATTTCTGCAGCACTAAATCCGCTAATATTACCAATAGTTGCACGAACTTGACCAGCAGAAGTAATTGTAAAAGTTAATCCAGTAATTGAATCACCACTATATACTTCGCTCATTTGCCAATCAGCGCCACGTTGAATTCCCATAAGCTCATAAACTGCAAATTGATCAGAAGTAGCGTCAACAAACACAGAAACTAAAGCTTTAAAAGAGCGAACTGTGCCATTATTAAACGCAAATCCTGTAATAGTTTGATCAGCAGTATTATTTGCCAACCCGCTAAAACTAGTTTCTGCAATATCGCCAGCAGAAGCAGCAGCAAATGCGCTTGTTGCAAGTTGACCAGAAGAACTTAATGTTACAGCTTGAGTTGATCCAGGTAGAGCACTTGGAAGAGTTAAACTATAAGCATTAGTAGAAGACGCAGCTTGGAGAGTTACACTATTTGACCCCGCTCCTGGATCTTCAATAACAACACTTGTGCCAATATAAGCTGTTCTAAACTTTACAGAAGAACTTCCTAAATCTCTACTATTAGTTGTATCAGGAATAATATTAGACTGAGGTTGAATTGCGGTAGTTCCGTTTAGAATAACGTTATTACCAGTAATGCTTACGTTACCTCTTGTGCCAGAAGAAACAGTTCCTGACCGAATTTGAATATCGCCAGAGTTACCTGTTCCTGTTGCATTTCCTGTTCTAATTAAAACGCTACCAGAATTAGCGTTAACTGTATTTCCGCTTCTTAGTAGGGTTGCTCCCGATCCGCTAGATCCTGTTTTATTACCAGAAAGATTTAATAGGGAATAAGCAGCAGATAATGCAACGCCAGTAGCAGTTGCAGTAGCATTTGAATCTAAAGTAATCTGAGTAGCAGAATCGACTGTTAAAATTGATGCAAAAAATGGAATGCCTGAACCAACAACAGACATTACTGAACCAGCAGTTAATCCTGTCGTTGAAGAAACGTTTGTAATAACAGCAGAACCGCTGGTTGTGTCACCTGTAAAGTTAACAGAAGCTTCTTCGTTTCTAACGTTACGAGTATTTACTTGGTTAACAGGCAGAGAAGACTAGCATAAGCTAATTCCTGCCGCAGTAGCTGGTAATAATGATGTATTAATAGCAACAGAAGCAAGGTTAGATAGTGCAGTATTTGCTTTACCATCAAGCTGGGTCTGAATTGCAGAGGTAACGCCGTTTAGATACTGAAATTCAGTATTATCAACACTACCGTCTGCGATTTTAGTTGCATCAATGGCAGCAGAAGCGTTGATATCAGCATTAACTAAACTACCAGCAACAATATCTGCAGTTATTGAAGGAGTTCCATCTGCATAAGTAAGAGATACTTTAGAGCTATTAGCAACGATTCCGCCAACAGCATCTTGAGCGCGCTCATCGGTAAAATAAAGGTTAGTGCCCTCAGCAATATCATCAGTATCGAGAGAAACAGCGCCAGTAAACCCGTTTACGGATGTTACAGCATCAGTTGTATCTGCTTTTTCCCATACAAGGGATGAGTTTAAAATTGCATAATCGCTAACAGCAAAAGTAATGTTACCAGAACCTAAATCTTGAGTACCAGCAACTGTTACACGGTATACATCACCAATACTTCCTACGCCATCTGCAAGAGTTGGTGAGTTAGTGGAAGCATTCCAAGTTCCCTGATATTCCATAATTGAATTTGGAAGTTGGGAAACAGGAACTTTACCAGACCCATCAAGGGAAGCATAACCACCTGCAACACCTTTATTGGCAGTTGCTTCTTTAGCATTTAATTGAGTTTGAATAGCAGAAGTAACACCGGAAACGTAACCCAATTCAGTAGAGGTAACAGAAGATGCGCTAATTACGCCTGAACCATCTGATACTAAAGCTCGACTTGCAGTAATAGCCGCTAGTTTAGACAATGAAATAGCCGCAGATGCGCTAATTTGTCCATCAACAATAACACCAGACTTAATAGTAAGTCCATTAGCATGATCTGCTTGAATATCACCAGTTGCATCAGTATCAATTGCAGCTGATACGTTAGATGCATTACCAACGATTATCTCGCCATCATTTAATGCTAATCCTAGTAGGGTTAATGCTTGGTCTGGAACTTGTTCCCAGGTTCCACCGATATACTGTTTAATAACTCCATCGGTTGTGTTATAATAAAGAACGCCGTTTTCAGCACCAGAGGGATCTGAAGCAAGTTGAGCAAGACGTATCGCATTACCATATTTTAGAATATCAGCCATTTGTTAACTCCATTGATTGAGAGAATATTTAAAAGTTGCATTAAATCCAGTATTAGTTGTAGTATATTGAACAACAACGTTAGCTCCAGATATTAAAACGCCAAAGGAAACGCCTACTGACCCTTGTTCAACGAATCCATTATCTGCTATCGTTGCAGAAGAACCATCATTTACAATTAATAATCTACCGCAGCGTAAATTACCATTTCGTTCAATACTATAATTAATAAAAGTAAATTTATTACTAGCATGGGCGTATGAAATTGCTGTAGACGTTGTATTATCTAGTAGCGTATTAGGCCCAACTAAATCCAATGCGGCAGATTTAATTAAACTATTTGCAAGTTCTGCTCTAATACCATCAGCTTGAATGTCTAAAGATACTAATTTATAATTACTATCTGCAGGGACTGCCGATAATTTAACATCTCCGGTTACATCAGTTCCTCCACTAACAGAAAAATTAATAGAATTAGAGTCAACAACGCCGGTAAGAGTTCCCCCACCGCCGGAAGTTCCAACTATATCAAGATTAGATGTTATTGGATTAAACTTAAAGCCCATTATACAGTCCGTTCAACCTGATCTACTTCATCATGAGATGCATTATTATATGTAACCCTTAACGTATAAAGAAGGGTTGCGCCATCATAATACGAAAAATCATCTACAGTAGCTGAAATAATAGAGCGAGTAATTTTATGACCAACTTTACCGGCAACAAAAGATCCAACGGCTAACGTTCCTTCAGTAGGATTGTAAGCTTTCTGAAGAATTTGAGTTTGATCGTACTCTGAAAAAGGTTTTGTGGTATTAGACATATTTTATACCTTATTTAATTCGCTGTTTAATCTTATACTGACGAATTTCAGAAAAATTACAAACGTCTCCTAACATTTGTTTAGTTCCCTCGGAAACCCCAGAAGCAATAGCAGCTTGACATAGTTTACATAATTCTTGTTCTAATTGTAACTGCACGTTATAAAATAATTTATTCTCTTTAACACCGATAGAAGGTAATTGAGCAACTTTTACTGAAACAGCTTGAATTATTTCTGCTAAGTTCATAGCAGATTCTCCGTATACTCCAATAATTCGTTCAGCAACTCCATCGTAATCTGTATCAACCGCAGCATATACCTCACCAAAAAACTCGTGGTCTTGATGAAATGGCATCCGAGCAACTAAATTATGAGCAGAATGTGCAAATAAATTCATGACACGCAAATGGATTAATACATCTTTCATTATTGTTCCTTACTTTCAATAGACTGACCTTTAGCAGAAGTCCAACGACGGCCCCAATAAAGACCACAAGTTGCTCCAAACATTTCAAATGCAATACTTGTTGTTTCTACTATTTTAAACATTTCTAATCCGGCTGAAACTAAACAAAAAACGGCAGCAATACAAACCATTGTAAGGCTGACAGAAGGTTTTTGTGTGTCTGGATCTTTTATCCAAGCCATTAATCTTTCCTTTGAATTAAAGCGACTTGAGTTAAATTACCAGATAATCCCTTTGTATTTGCATATTTTACTGAGCAATTTTTATACTTTTCGGCCATTTCTTCAAGAAAAGAAAGGTACATTTCGTGAGTTGGTTCTTTACCTTCTTTAATTAATCGACCTTCTTTATTTAAATATTCAAATACATTTTTTTGAGCAGATGCTCCATTAATTCCAATTTGTGTAAGGTAAATTAAATTACCTTCATCAATTGTTCCGCCTCTTGATCTAGCTGCAGTTACTCCTTGATCAAAAGCTTTCATAATATGATATTTTTCTTCTTCTTTTTCAAAATCTTCTTCGCTAAAATTAATTAAATTATGTTTTTCAAGAATAGCATTATATTGTACTGAATAATTTGTTAATTTACGAATTGCTCCGCCAATTGCAGATTTAGTTGCTTCTAACTGAGTGTGAAGTTCAAGAATATCTAGTTGAATTAATTTTTGTTTTAATTCATCAGATTCTGTTTCTAAATCTCTTTTTTTAATTTCAATTTCAACTTCTTTTTTATAAACTTTAATATACGCTTCTTTTAACGCTAATTCTGTTTTATTCATCTCAGCAAGAATCTGTCTTGCATTCCTAAGCGGAGTAGGATGAGAAACAGTTAACATATTATCCATAAACTGAGATTGAGTCTTATTAAAGTTCTCTTTGCTTTTTTGAATTTCAGGTAAATTAGAATTAACAATAGCTAACATGTCCGCATATTCGGGCATTTTAACTACTAAATCTTGAATCAGTTTTGGTGATTCAAGAATTGCGTATTCTTTTTTAACTTCTAATTCACTCATAGTTTAGTTTTAAATGTATTTGCAATTTGTTCTGGGTTATTATAACCAAGAGAAATAATACGATCAATAAGTTGTTGGTCGTTTAGTTTTTGAACTGAAGAAGGAAGATGTCTTTTTTCATCATCAATAGAAATACCAACGTACTCTTCTCCAATTGGAAAATGACCACCATCTTCAATAAATTTTGGAACAGTTCCGTCCCCTTCAAGTAAATATCTAACAATATGCTTAGCCATTTTTATCCTTAGGTTAACCCACCATGTCCACTAGAACATGCAGCAGGAGTATTTCTTGCGACAGTTAAATCACCAAAATCTGTAGCGTTTGATACAGAAGCAATAGTTACATAATCAATAACGTTTTGATTTGTTATGTTATTATTTCCTCCACCAAATAATGATCTTAATGATGAAGAACATCCTGCAGGACCATATCGACTTACAGTTAAATCCCCAAAGTCTGTCGCGTTTCCAGTTGAAGCAATAGTTACATAATCAATAACATTAGAAAGAACACCAACAATATCGCCGCCACCCCAAACACCGCGAGTGCTATTTGAAGATGCCGCAGTATAACCGCGACTTACAGTTAAATCGCCAAAGTCTGTAGCATTTCCAGTTGAAGCAATTGTGATATAATCAATAACGTTAGATGTTGTGCTACCGGCAGTGTACCCGCCGCCAAACAAGCCTCTTGTTGGGGAAGCTAATCCTGAAATAGCAAACCGACTTACAGTTAAATCGCCAAAGTCAGCAGCGTTTCCAGTTGAAGCAATAGTTACATAATCCATTACGTTTTGAGGAGTTCCCGCACTATCTCCTCCGGCCCAAACTCCTCTTGTTGAAGAAGAACATGCTCCAACTAAAGAACGAGCAACAGTTAAGTCACCAAAGTCTGTAGCATTGCCTGCTGAAGCCATCGTAATATAATCAATTTCATTTCGATCACCGGCTTGAGAACCGCCACCAAATAGTCCCCTTGTTTGCGATGCACAACCCGCCGGATTATTTCTTGCAACAGTTAAGTCACCAAAGTCTGTTGCGTTTCCAGTAGTAACAATTGTAACGTAATCAATAACATTGCTATTTGCCCCGGCTCCACCACCAGCAAAAAAACCTCTAGCTGTGGAAATTGGCATACTGCCGGTATATACCGCAATTCTAAACCAATCTGTTCCATTACAATGATAACCAACTGCAGTATACGCGGTATTAATAATGTCGTTACCAACAATATTATCCATTTTTTCAGTTGCTCCAGCTGGTAGAACTGAGATATTATTTGTTGCAGCAGATCCTGTTACATCTTTAATTATAACTTTAAAATTAGCAATTGGAGAAGGTAGAGTAATACTAATGCTTCCACCACTAGAATCAACTAGAATTGTTTTACCATTATCAGATGCTTGAACGGTATAATTTGAAGTTTGAACAGAAGAAGGATCAGAAGAAGCTAATCCGCCTGCTGAACCTACTTCAACTTCTGTTCCAGAACTATTTAGTCTATATAATTTACCGTCTGTTTTAAAATATAACTTGTAAAATCCAGCAGAAGGATTTGAAGGAGTAGAACCTTGATCGTCCCAAGTAATAATATCGGTACTAGGAGTAGTTAAGGTTTTGTTTGTGAGAGTTTGCGTAACATCCGTTCCAACAATAGTAGTATTGGCATCAGGAAGGGTATAGGTACGAGTAGTACCAGTAGTAATACCAGATGCCTGGAACTGAGCTTTTTTGGTATTATCCGCGTTATCTTGGATAGTAAATGAATCATCATTAACAGTCTTGTTTGTAAGAGTTTGAGTATCACTAGTTCCTACAACATCTCCAGATGGAACTGCTTTAGTATTTGAAACAGGAATACCTGACGCATCTCTTACAATAAACTTACTAGCATCAGTTAAATTAGTCTTAATTGCAGTTAAGGGTAGATCTTGAACAGTGTTATCATCACCGTCAATAGTTTTTCCGGTAAGAGTTTGGGTATCGCTTGTTCCAACTACTGTTCCAGTGGGAACCGCTTTAGTCGAAATTACAACACCAGAGCCATCCCTGCTAATAAATGTACTAGGAGCACCAGCATCTGTCTTTAAACTGGTAATTGAAATATCTTGAAGAGTATTATCATCACCATCAATTGTTTTATTAGTTAAAACTGCAACATCTGCGGTTCCTACTTTATTGTTTAATTGAGTCTGAATTGCAGAAGTAACACCATTTAGATATTGAAATTCGGTGTTATCTACGCTACCGTTTGCAATTTTAGTTGCGTCAATTGCGGCAGCTGCTTTAATATCAGCATTTTCAATATTAGTGATTGTATTATTATCAGCATCAATAGTTTTATTGGTTAAAGTAGCAGAATGTGCTTCAGTTACCATAGGAGACGCACTAGAACCATTATGGTAATTTAATTTACCAGAGCTATCTAGAACTTCTAGTTCACCTTTAGTGTCAACTGCTGACGAAGAAACTGGTACAAGACCAAGTCCTTGGAAAAATTTACGGATGTTAAACACGAAAACTCCTTAAGTCTGTTCTAAGCTACGAGCGTCAAAAACTAATTTTCCGCTATGATTAATACCAGATAGTGCGGTACTATCAAATCGGAATTGACCATTATCAGTTACTGAAAAAGTCATTTTACCATCGCCACCAGTTCTATTTCCACGAGTTAACGACCACTTTTGATTAACTGGATTATTTGGATTATACATTGCAATCATATCACCAGCTTCATAAGCCGTATCAGTGCTTGTAGTTCGATATATTGAATAACGAATAAAAACTGCTCTAACGTTAGCAATAGGGAATGATAAATTTGGAATATTTACGTTAGTTGCTGAGTTATATGGGTCTAAAGTAAATGATTGAGGGGCAACGTCATACGTGCCAATTGCAATTGCAAGCCCATCGGCAACTGCTTGAGCAAATTGAATCATGGCGGGAGCCCAATTTGGGGACTCGGCGCTGTCTGGGAATTCAATTACTTGTGAATTAATGATAAGTTGTGGCATTTCATATAGTTGTTAAATTTACTAACTAAAATAAAAAAGCCCCGAGGAAATCCCCGAGGCTTTCTTAATTAATTGATTTTATTCAATTATTAGGTAGCGTTTACGATTCCGCTAATTAGTGTGCTACGTCCGGGAGCCATGCAGAACAAGGCTTGATCGGTATATAGACGCAATTCGTAACCAGCAGCATTTTCAAGGTCACGGAAGAATTCTTCACCTTGACCAGGACGCTTGAAGGAAACGTCTTGTGAACCTACGCGCATCCAATCATCCATATTAAGTAGGAAGGAATAACCTTCTTTAATATAGATAGAAGGATGAATTTCGATTTCACCATTCTGACTATGGAAAAGAATTGACTTAGAGCCAACTTCAGCCTTTTCCTTAGAGTAGCTGCCGTCATAACGACGTAGAGCAGCTTGATCGTTCATCATGTTTGACCATGCACGAGGGTTAACGAAAGCAAGAAGCTTGCCATCTTGACCTTTTTCCACGCCACGAGCAGCAGCAAGATTTAACTTGTTGAAGCTGAGAGCAGCAGAACCTGCAGAGTATTCGTTACCTTTGAATAGGTTATACTGACCAACGTTGATGTTGAAAAGTGTACCTGAAGCAGTGGTAAGGATCTTATGAACGCCAGGGAATTCGTTGCCGTAAGCGCCTTTATGCCAAATAACGTCACCAGAAACAAGGGTTCCGGGATCAGCATTAACGGTTACAACACGGGTATCCATGTTTACAGAAGAAATTACGAATTCACCTTTAGAGGTTGCACCAGTTGAATCCTTAATTTCGATAGGCATACCTTCAGCACCAGCCCAAATACCAGGAGCCCATTCAGCAGTTTGAATGGTAATAGCGGTAGTTGAGTTAGAAGCAACTTTGCCGTAGCCCATTTGACCATAGAACATCTCGATTTCGAGTTTCTTGGTAACGGAACGAAGCATGTTTGCAACTAGATACTTGGTAGCATCCATAAACGCTTGCTTACCACCTTGAGCAGCGCGGCTAGCAGCAGTATAGCCAAGAACTGAACGAAGTACAAGGGGATAGCCTTTTACTTGAGCGTCCTTGATTACACCAGCAACAGGAGCGTTGAGGTTGAAAGCGTCTTCATCAGAAGAAGCGAAGGTTACACCGTGCTCTAGTCCAAGAACTACAGGTTGGTGATAGAGGTTACCGGGTTGTTTATCTTTAGGAAGAAAGTCAATAAGGTTGAGGAGTTTTACACCATCTGGGATTAGTTCTTCAATCTTATCTGCATAGTTTTCTTTGAACATCGCATTCAAAGAACCAGCGTAAGTATTATTAGCAGCCATTTTATGTTATCCTTTCGAGATTTATTAAATTATTATTCTTGTACTTCGTATTTTACGATAAGACAAGCGTCAAGGTTTGCAGAAGCAAGGTTTACACCTGTATCGCAATCAAGAACGATCTTATCGCCAACAGCAGTAATACCAGTGGTATTAGCTAGCTTCGCGGTGTCTACACCGTGAGCAGTACGACGAATGAGTTGAGCCGATAGAACCTTTTTAATTGGCTCACCAACTTTAATCATTGCAGAGAAGAGGCCGTTGGCATCAACCTGAGCAACGAAAGAAGGAGAACCGTCACCAGAATCAAGTGCGGCAGTGATTTTATCAACGCCTTCAGTCTTTAGGAAAAGAACAGCAGGATCGTCAACGGCAACAACAACGCTGGCAGGCGTGGCGTTACCAGTAATAGCTAGACGGAGAGCAAGCTCTTGTACTTTAAGCTGACGCTCTTGTACTAGCTCGCTTTTTGCGTAGTAATTAGGCATTTTTTAACCTTTCAAGTTAATATTATTAAACAATTATTTGTTTTCGCCAGCGCATTAACGCTATTTACGATATTCTCTGCCCGAAAGGTAACAGGAAGTCTTCATAGAATAGCACTGAAGATACATTATAGTTGTTAAAAATTTATTTGTTTTTACTTGACTTTTTATAAGTGCTTAATTTTATTAATTAAACCTTAAAAAAATCTTTGTACGAAACTTTATCTTTAGCTTTTTCGCTCTTAGATTCTACTGCTTTACCAGTATCAGGGATTACAGGCTTAGCAACAGCAGCTTGAGCTTCTTTAGCTTTAGAAATACGACGTTTACGTAATTTATTAAGAACTTGTTCACCAAGAAGGGCTTCAATACGTTCTTCTGGTAGACTTTGGAATAGTTCTTGTAAATCTGAGTTAAGTTCTTGTTCTACAAGGGGAAGTACGTCATCTGGAGTTACATCATGACCGGCTTCTAGACCAATAAGCATATAATCGGCCATGCGCTTAATGACATATTCACTCTTGGGAAGGCTGCTTTTAGAAAGAGCTTTATCCATAAGCATGTCATAACGCTCAGCTTCTTGTTTTTGAAGACGTTCTAGCTCTTTTTGCTTAAGAGATTCACGTTCTTTCTTTTGTTCGTCTCTAAGGGCCTTTAACTCATTCTCAAGACGTTCTTTTTCAAGCTGTTCTGGGGTTTTTTGAGCATTTTCAAGCTGTTTATCAATATAACTTTGAATTACTTGATTAACATCCATCCCCATTTCTTTAGCTAAAAGCTCAAGGGGGTCGTTTTGAAGGGCATTAAAGAACCCTTGAAGCTCTTTTTCAAGTTGGGCTTTTTCTTGGGCTCGTTTTTGACCCATTTTAGCCATTTGAAGCTGACGGACAAGGTTTTCCTCATCATCTAGGTCAATTTCTTCTTCAAATTCTTTATTATCTACCTTAAGCTTAAGCTTTTTAATCCGTTTTTCAATTTCTTTTTCTTTAGCTTTTTTCTCTTTTTCGGGCTTAGCTTCAACTTCTTCAGCTTCTTCTGTTTCTTCAGAAGACTCAATAGATTCAGATTGCTCTTTTGATTCAAGAGTATCCTTTGCTTGAGTTGATTCAGTTGCTTGTTGAGGGGAGGTAGCGGGGGCAGCAGCAGGTGCTGCAGTTTGTACTGCTTGTTCTGACATATTTACCTTTCATTTCGTCCATTACTGGATGGAAATTAAATTATTCGCCCGGTAAGTCGGGTAGAATTGGGTTATTTATCTAACTTACTAGAATTATTCAAATGCAGGGCGCTTTTTAGCCTTTTGCATTAAGATATTTTTACGAATTTGCATCATTTTTTCGTCTTCGGGTTGTTCAGCAGCTTGAATTTCTGCTTCTTTAACAACAGATTCAGGGTCAGCAGCTTTTTGTTGTTGCATTCTCATTATCATTAGACGAGTAGCATCGGCTTCTGGGTCAACAGGATTAGGAGCAACTTGAGGGTTTATAACTAGTCGACCGTCTGGAACAGGAAGAGGACGACCTGGAATACGGACTTCTGGCACTTCTTCCCCTTGTTTACGTCTAACGGCGGCTTCCATAGCCTTTAAGAACTCTTCTTTTGATAATTTACGATTGTCCATAGTTTTTCCTATTATATGTTAAATATTAGTTGTTAAAAATTCATCTATATCAGCAGGATTAATTAAGTTAACCGGTTTACTTAGTTGCTTATTAAAAATTTCATTAATAACAACAGCGGCAATACCAGAACATACATAACCTTTAATATCTTTAAATTGAGTTTTTATTCCAATTTTAGATAAAACGCTATTAATTCCAATAGTTATAAGCTCTAGATAAGCATAGGGTTGACCGGCTAAATCTACACATTTCCTAATTAATTTATTAAAATTTTCTTCAGAAACTTCTAATTTAAATTCTTTAACAATATTATTATCTTTAAGAAAGTTATCCATTTCAATAAAATGAACTTGACCGTGGGACGCTTGATATACTAAAGTTCGATCTAAATTTTTAGAATACCAATACACTAAAACATGTGAATATGGTTTATTTAAAAACCAACTAATAAATTTAGCACCTATTTTAAATTTTTTAGGGTAACTAAATGCAATTATTATTTGCATAGTATTAACCCACATATAACGATAGAAATAATTATATTAATAATTAAAAGTTTTTCTGTTAAAGTAAATCTACTAGTCTTATTAATTATTCTATTATTACCATTTATTTTAGCCATATATTTACTCTAATATTTTAAATAGATATAAATTTATAATCAATTTTACGTCAGTTTCGCCTGTAGAAGTATATGCAAGACGAATTATTAATCCAGCAGGAAGTTTAGCCGGTATAACACTCTGTTTAACCATTTTAGTCTGAGAATCATCCGTAACTCCAAAATCATTAACAAATGTATAAATAACTCCGTTTATTGGATGAACTATTTGAAGTGAAAACTTATCACCAAATAATGAATTTTTTGCTAAAAATTCTCCTCCTGTAAATAAAACATCATCTGTTAAGCTGTAATCAATGTTAGTGGTTTGCCCAAAAGGACAGGTCCCTTGTAGTCCTATAAAGGCTGTAACTATTTTAGATTTTTCAAAATCATCTACACATCTAGGATCATATGTTGAATTTTGCATTATTCTTCCGTCCACTCAATAGAAATTGAAAAGCTATTTCCTGCGACAGTTACCCCATTTAAATTAACTGATAATACTTGACCGGTTCCCCTAAGAACTATTGTTTGTCCTGGGCGTTTTCCCCATTCAATTGTATTTTCTCCAACAACTCCCGTTGTGGTTGGCATATATAATTGTAATGTTTTTATATTACCAACTAAAGTTCCTAAAGTAGGGTTAGCGGTATAACTTCTAGCAACGGCAGTTGCTGCTGCGTTTTGTGAGTCATGAGGTACTCCAGTTAATGTTGTTGACGTCCCCCCTGTATTAGCAGTTGATCTTTTAAGTAAAAATAAAGCCGTTGCTGTGGCGGTGGTTCTTGTTCCCGAGATTGTGATTCGACTAACTCTAATAGTTTTAGTTGCTGAGCCAGTTAATGTAAAAATATCGGTTGCCAAGTTTGCTGCTGTAAAAATATTAGTTGCCGAATAAGTTGGTTTATTTAAATCAGTTTGAGATACGCTAAGCGCATTATTTCCCCAAGAATATAAGTCTTGGGGTATTAATGTCGTTGGTACTATACCGCTTAATTGAACCCTATCTGGCTCTCCTCGAAAATCATTAGCAACCTGAAGTCTATTATTATTTGAAATCCAGAGGTATTGAATTGTAAAAGTACCGGCTCCAGTCCCCCCGGCAGTATTTTCTATTCTAGTTACAACATGTAAAGGATCATAAGGACCCGGTAGATGGATTCTATGAATTGCTACTACAACATCATTTATTAAGTAGGTAGCTTGATTTCCTGATAAATCAATTTTATAAGTTTGATTAGTTGCGGTTGTTGCTGCTGCAGGAAGAGTAACTGTTGTTTCTTCAATATCATTGGCATTATTAGATGTTCCAGTTCGACACTTAACTTGAGTATTTACTGTTCCATCAAACACAAAACAAGCTTGCTTAACCGGAGAATTTCCTGGAACTTGTTGAAATCCAATAACAGTAGTTTGGTTTGATACTCGTTGATTTAGATTGGCTTGAAATTCTAAATTTAATGGTAAGTAATCAACTGCACGTTCAAGTTGTGCTACGTTATTATTTCCATTAGGAACCGATACTACCATGTTAGAGGTAACTACGGTAGTAGTTCCTCCAGAATTAGTAGGCTTAAATTCCGAAACATAACCAGTTGTTGACGCTGTTGTTCCTTGATAAGGAGTGACTAAGTATAAAGTTGTATCGTTTTCAACATAATCAACTTGAACATAATTAGCATCTACATCAGATTGTTTCTTAATGTAATCGCCTTGTTTAATTTGTGTAGTAAATAATGTTGTTAATCCAGTTACTAATGTACTATTATTTGTAAAATTTAATGTGTCTGTTAATGGAATAAATATATTTGTTCCATTAGTATAATAAGCCGCATCGAAGTCATTTCTTAATGAGAGTTCATCGGTAATAACCGGACCACGTATTGCAAGGTTACCATACCCATCTTGGGTGAGTTCAACTTCATCTCCAGGATATGTATTTTTATCGCTTGGATATGAACCTGTAGATTGAGGGACCGTAACTTTTGTTACTTGATCTCCGTCTGTTTGATTTCCAAGGATAGAAGATAGGGTAGTTTCAGTTGCTGCCCCGGTTGGTAGAGGCAAACTTGTTGCACTAATTGGAACTATTTGATCCGATGCAATATTAACTGGCATTGAATTTGCAATAGTTGCAGCGCCTAATGCGGCGGGTATTCCTGCATCAATACTAGATAAACTAGAATTTGTTGTAGTGAGTTTTGTGTCAATAGAAGCAAGTGATGTATTTCCAGTGTCTTGTTTAGTTTCTGTGGCCGCTCCGGTGGGTAAAGGTAAAGAAACTGCTGAAATGGGTTGAGTTACGTTAGAACCATCAGTTCTCAATAATCCATTGGTTGTTAATGATAATGGATTTGTAGTTCCCGTTGTATAGCTGGGTAGGGCGGCAGTAGTTGCTCCCATTGACAAATGACCGAGTTGGCCGGGGGTAGAAGACCCTTGACCTAAAGCATCCGCTGGAAAGTTAGAAACAGACACAGGAATCGCGGTTTGATCTGAAGCTAAAACAACCGGCATTGAGTTTGCCATAGTTGTTTGACCTAATCCAGCAGGAATACCTGAATCTATTGAATTTAAAATAGTAATTTGAGTATCTTGTTTAGCTTCTGTTGCAACACCCGATACATTAATTGAACCGTCTCCATTAATTTGTAGAGTATCAGTTCCATCAGAAATAGCAATACTATCACCGCCAGAAGCACTTACGACAACGTTAGCGTCAATAGAACCATCGGCGTTAATTTTTAATAAGTTATCTGTTACCCTATCTTTAATTGCAATATCAGATTCTTCAGCATTAATAACAACGTCACCAATAGACGCAGTTACAGACGCATCAACGCGCAATCTATCAGCAGATTCATCAAATGATCGCTGTAGAATCTGCGTTTGGTCTAATTGACTTGCGTTTGGATTAACAGGAATAGGCATATATTAGTTGTTAACTATTTCTTTTTTTGTAAGACTCTGAATTTAATGGCTCTTTTACTTTGTAAATTTAAATCTTCAGGTTTAGCATTATGTCCTCGTTCCCATGCTGCCGCAGCTTGTTCTTCATTTAAACCTCGTTTTTGGGTTAAATAAGAAGCAATAGTTGCTGCCATTTGTTCAGCAAACTCAGGGTCATTTTTTGCTTTTTCGGCCAATTGTTCTTTAGATAAATCTTTAGTAATTTCAGAAGGATAACGTTTTTTAAATTCATCTAAGGTATTAGGCATAAGACCATATTCCCCTATTGCAGTATCTCCTTTTTGAAGTCCTTCTTTTATTTCTTTATGATCAGTATCAATTCCACCAGAAGATTCTAATTGACTAATATTATTAAGAAGTTTTTTAACGGCTGCAATTTTTACATCTCTTGGGTCTTGGTAATCACTCATATTATTGTCCTATGTTTCCTTGAGTTTGAGCTTGAAGCCCTGGATTAGGTAATAATGCAGGATTAACTTCAGGCATTTCTGGCATATTAGGAAGAGGTTGCTCCCCTTGTTGGTTAATTGGAGCAGGTTCAGGCGATACCTGATTTGGAGGAGTCGTACCCTGAGGAGCTTGAGCCTTAGGTTCAGGTTCCTGACCTTGCTGTTGTGGAGGCATAGCAGGGCTACCCGGAGGGGGTAGGGGCTGTTGACCAGTTAACTGAAGCACCCTTGGATCGGTGTAAGTTAATTTATCAATATGCATTTGAATATGATCATGCACAATTTTAGTTATCTCTGGGTTCATTCTAATATCAGGATCATCAAGAACTGCACGGTGTTCCTGTACGTGGAACATATGAATATCGAATGGTGATACTGGAGGATTCCGTCCTTCAGCTAACCATTCATTTTCTTGGCGAACTAAAAGCTGCTGACTAATGTCACCTTCAAACATTACGTCTAGTCGTCCAGTATTAATTACCTGGATATACTGAACAGGATCTTTAATAATACCCATCTGCATCATTTGCTGGGCCATTTCAGAACGACCAGCAATGGTACGAGAGAGAGGATTACCAACATCGACTACTACTCTATTAATTGAATTTAAGTTATCACCAGTAAACTCTTTAAGTAACATCTTATTATTTTTACCAACAAGAGCAATTACTTTTGGAGTATTTGCATAGTCCTTAAGAATTTGAATTAATGCAGTTCCAGTGTCTTCAATAAGTTTAACATACGACTGTTGAAGTCCAGAAATAAATTGAAGGGCCATAGATTGAACTAGAGCTAATGCTGCACCAGATTTAAGACTTGCTTCAGGTTGACCACGAGCAACAGAGTTTACACCAGAAATAGTTTCTGCAGATTGAATTAACATCTCTAAAAACTTAAATACTTCAGGTGGCGTATTTGTTAGATTAAGAGGTTCAGGCTTAGCATTTCCTTCAATAATATTTAATCCACCATGTAGACTATCTACAGCAATATCGGCTCCCCTTGGAACGAATACGTTTTGAACGCCTAATGCATTCTGGTTCGTCATAATAGTTGAATAAAGTGCATCGATACCTTGCTGAATTGGAAAAACGTCAAACATAGGAGAATACCCGTATGGAGTTCCCATAATTTCACCGGCAGACACACGGAAAATTGGCATTACTCGATAGGGCATAGGTGTATCAAGAAGAACAGCATCGTCTGAAACGAATAGCATATATCGACCTTTAGGCATTGATTCTGTTCTTTTATGAAAAAATTCATATACTGGAATATCATCTGTTTTATCATTAGATAATAGAACCATTCTATAAATTGATGCGTCTGATTTAGACGGAACTGCTTTAATTTTATCAGCTAGTTCAGGATATTTTGCCATTAAATCGAAACGATTTTTAAATGTTCTAACTAAATACCAATCTTGTTTATGAGATTCTTTTGATCCATCAAATACAACGTCAAATGGTGATAAATTGGAAAATTCAATTTCACCTTCTTTAATTTCAATTCCATTTTCATCAATATCGTAAACATCTCCTGAAGTGGCGTCCCATTCTAATTTAATGAATCCTGCACCAAGAATAATTGCCATTTCAGCTGCAGTTTTTAAAGCATTCTCTAAATGCTTCTCGCGCATATAATAATCAAGAACACCATTTGCTAGGTAAGTTTGAGCAATTGATTTATAATCACTATTAATCGCTCTAGCTTCCATAATAGGACGATTAGCCGTAATCATTACATGAATATGTTGAGCTAAGTTACGAAAGTGATTAACGTGTAAACTTACTAGTTCTTCCTGCTCTCCGGTAAAGGTAATTTGATGTCCATTTCCGGTATACTTTTCAAAGCTTCCGTGGTACATTCTCCACATACGAGCTAATTTTTCTAGATAAGAGTTAGTCTCTAAAACGTTATAAAAGCTTTTAGATTTACCTAAAAGGATATTTGCGGTTTCTTCAGGTTTTTTTGCTGCAAAGTATACTGAATTATCTGTAGTTTGTTCAAACATAATTATTTTCCTTTAAGACCAAAAATTTTTTTATAAGCATTAACTGTTGCAGATGAGAATTTTCCTTGAGAATGCGTTGGAGGAACAAATATATCCTTTGAGCCTAAATCATACCCAATAGGATATGGATTTTTTGAAAATACAATAGCTCTACAAAAGTAAATTAAAGCATCAACGAAATCATAATGTCCGTTATCAGGAGAACGACCAAATGTAGTTCTGTTTTTAGCAGATGACCACTTTACGTTATGTAAATGACGAATAAGATTCTCACATCTAGGATGAATTATAATCTTTCTAGACCCAAGTAAAGCTCGCATGTTATTAATTGCTGCTTCTTTTTCATCCTTTTTAGTAGGCATAAAAAATACTTGGTTATGGCTTTTAACGGCAATTTCCTGTGTTACAATTGGATTAATATCACTGACTCTTAAGTAAGGTTTTTTAACCTCATTAGTAATTCTATTGGTCCAAAGAGCTTCTTCTTTTTGCTTAATTAGCTCAGTTAGTTTACCAATGTTCATATCTTTTTTAGAAAAATCAGCAACTAACTCATCTTCAATAATTATTTTATTAGCTCTAAAATCGTAATACCCAAAAAGCACTGCGGTTAAATCTACTGCGCCTAAATCCATTGAAACATATGCATCAAAGAAAGGGGGC
>JACCDR010890962.1_pt1 | contig 17979 bp, 17 predicted proteins | sample 7446431 | NCBI WGS metagenome assembly JACCDR01 (sample SAMN15323443, study PRJNA562643) | freshwater metagenome | isolation source: river surface water | place: USA:Blue River Watershed | collected 2017-08-17
AAGACGGCGTGCGGGGATTGTCGGCATCGTCAGGTCATGACGGGTGGGGCAAGCCACTGCGGGGTCTTCAAGAAGGAGATCCGGGTCGAGGTCCCCTACTCCGACGGCTTGGCCTCCGCTGTCGAACGGCAGCAGCAGGCCAAGGGCTTGGTGGTGCAGGCGTCGACGGGCTCACCCCGGGAGCGGATTCAACGAGCGTTCCTTGCAGAGGCCCAGAAGGCAGCCAACGGGTTCAGCGGACATCAGCAGTACGTCCCCCCACAAGAACAGGTGGACGCCCAGCAGGTGCTCATTGCCGCTTCGAATCTCACGAAGAAGCGGGATGCTGCGGATCGTCAGAAGCTTGCGGCCTTCAAAGCTCGACCCATTGTCGCCCTGCTCCGTCGGGAGATGCTCAAGGGGCGGAGCGAGTCTGAGCTAGGTCAAGCTTTGCGCCTTGCGTTCGACCTTCGAGACCTCGAGGAGACGAAGGCCGAATGGGCTCCGATCTTCAGGGAAGCGGGCCTCTACGGAGCCGTCTATTCGACGCAGGACTCGTTTGACGATTGCCGTGAGGGTGCGGATCTGCTGAACAAGCACGCCTCGAAGGTGCGGGCGATCGTTGCCGGCGACAAGTGCGGCTCGTGCATCTTCAACCAGGTGAACCGCTGCATGATGTACGGGCGTAAGCTTGTAGCTTCGGCGGACGAGGTCCTTACGGCTGAGACCGTGGCGGCGGTCATCGACGAGGGCCGCATCGCTGGCAAGTTGCCTTACGAGGCTTCTCGGATGAATTGGGGGACGACGCCAGCTGAGTCTCTCAAGGCCCTCCACAAAGCAGCTTCGGCTCCGCTTGGGCCCACCACGGCGACGCTTCGAAGCTCGATCGAGACGGCTTTCCACGGCAACCCCCAGGTGAGCCAGACCAGCTACTTGACGAAGCGAGACATCGTCAAGACGGCCTCGCAGTACATGAACGAAGGGCTATACGGTGAGGATCTGCTTCAGGCTCTCCGCGGGCGTTTCGCTCTCGTGGATATCAAGGCGGCGTCGGCTGACCTCAAGGTCATCCTTGCCGAGCAAGGCCTCCAGGGCATCAAGTACATCGATCCGACGGTCTACGATGACTACGGGGCGGGGTGCAAGCAGGCGGCCAGCCAGCATCGTTCTCGAACGGCCGTTCAATACCTCAAGGTCGGAGGTAAGTGCGCCTCGTGTGTGCACCAGACGCGCGTGGGCTACTGCTCGGTCATCAACAAACAGCTCGTGGTGGAGCCCCCCTACGTGGACAAGCTTGCCGAGCAGAGGGCGGTCCTCGCGTCGGGTCGTTCGACCGAGGTGAGCTACGAGTCCCTCATGAACAACGGGCTCTCGATGATGCAGGAGTACCAGCTCCAACACCATGAGGCGACGATCGACCTAAACACCCCCACGATCTCCATCGAGGCTTCGATCGAATTCGGGCCTCAGCAAGTCAAGCTGTGAACGCTTCGGTTCGCAGGGTTGTGGCGGCGTATCGACGCCGGCAGGCTGACCAATCCTCCAAGGGTCGTCAGCAAGCGCAGAGGAATGCCCAGCCCATCAACAAGCCAAGAGGCATTGATCGAGAGATCACCAAGGAAAATGGGGAGCAGAAGACGAAAGGAGAGAACGTCGCCAAGCCTCAAAAGCGGGACATTCTCCCTAAAGATGTCTTCACACCCACACCGGACAACGTCGGCGTGCTCAACCTGGCCCAGACCGGGAAAGACCTCTCGAAAGCTATCCCCCAAATCAAAAAAGACAAGGGGCATGACGTTGTCTACAACCTGTCGCAGTACCTCATCCGAACCAAAGGGAACGGAGAAGAGGGGACGGAAGAAGGAAAAAAGTGATGTCTGACGAGGATGCTGACTTCGGAGACCTGGAAGAGTCGGAAGCCGTGGCTGCTCCTGAAGAGGAGTCTCTCGCAGTTCCGGAAGCGAAGGCGGTGATCGGCACGATCATTCCTCTGCATGCGGCGACGGGAGGTGACGGCCTCAAGAGGGGTCGGGGTCGTCCGAAGAAGATCAACCCGAAGCCGACGACGCAGGACCTCCTCTATCACGCGGAGATGATGCGGCAAAAGGCGGCCTTCATCGACGCCGACCCGCTCGTTCAGTCGACACGCAGTCGTCAGGAAGCGATCGAGGTTCTCCAGAGGGTCAAGGAGGAAGTGGCCCGCGAGGCGGCCTCTCTGCATTTCACACGCATCGAGGAGGAGAAGTACGGCAAGGACACTTCGCAGATGTCGAGCCGTCGTATCGGCGCACTTCGTGAGGTGGCCTCCATCGAGCTCGAGATCAAGAAGCTTGGCGTTGCCTCGATCGATCTCAAGGGCGAGCGTTTTCAGAAGGTGTTCAAGTACCTCATCGATTGCATCCGTGAAGCTGTCGAAGAGGTCTCGACTCCCGAGCAACTAGACCTGATCTTCAATCGTCTCGAAACCAAGCTCGAGGGTTGGGAGGATCGAGCTCAAGACATCGTGAAGTGACCCATGTCTGTCGAACGCAAGGGCCTTTCACATCTCGTCCGCCAGGCAGGTCAGGAGATCCGCCAGGCGGCTATAGGTACGCAGAAGGGCACTCCCGACCAGCCCACCAGGATCTTCAGCGTGCTCGACTACATCGAGCAGTCCTGGGGGCTCGACATGAAGCTCTACCCAGCGCAGCGCTTCCTGGTCAAGCTCTACTACAACCTCGAGCTGGACACGAAGATCCCTGAGGATCCGAATCGCCGGATTCAGATTCCGGACATGTTCAAGGCGAAGGTTCTCTACGAGCTGTCGGAGAAGGACTACCTCAAGTACCTCTACAATGAGGGACGCTGTAATATCGGGGATCAGGATCACGACCGGCGAGAACTAGTCCTCGCCATCGGCAGAAGGGGAGGCAAGACGACGCTCTCTGGCATCTTCGCGTCGTATGAGGTCTACCGGCTCCTGAACCTCTACAACCCTCAGGAGTACTATGGGCTCCCGAACGGCAACGTCATTCAGCTCATCTCGGTGGCGACGGACAAGGAGCAGGCGGGCCTTCTCTTCAACGAGGTTACGAGCCATCTAGCGAAGTGTGACTACTTCAAGCCGTTTATCGCGAGCAACACGCTCTCGAACGTCAAGTTCCGCACGCCCTACGAGATTGACCGCTACGGACCCCTCAACCGGCAGGAGAACGGCAAGTTCGTCTCGTTCAACGGCAAGGCGTCCCTCAAGGTGACCTTCCGTAGCTGCAACGGACGCGGCCTTCGTGGTGCTGGTAACATCGTCATCATCCTCGACGAGATCGCGCACTTCCAGAGTGAAGGTGTGTCCTCGGCCGACGAGATCTACAACGCCGTGACGCCCTCCTCGGCGGCCTACTCTCGTAAGGATCCGAATACAGGTCGTACGGCACGCGACTCAATAACGGGCAAGGAAGCGGATGTGGAGAGCCGGATCATCATGATCAGCTCACCTCTTGGTAAGAGTGGTAAGTTCTTTGAGAAGTTCGACCTCGCGATGCGAGGCGGCGATGGCTCTCGCAACATCCTCGCAATCCAGGCGCCGACCTGGGAGATCAACCCGACGGTTCCCAGCTCCTATTACAAGGAGAAGTACCACGAGAACCCCACTGTCTTCATGACAGAGCACGGGGCTCAGTTCAGTGATCAAGCCAAAGGTTGGATCGAGCGTGAGAGCGATCTTCAGGCGTGCATCTCCCCGACTGCTCGCCCGAAGGTCATGGCGCAGCCACGACAGCCCCACCAGATGGGGATCGACGTAGGGCTCAGGGGTGACGGCACCGCTGTCGCGATCACGCATGTGGATCAAGACAAGATCGTGCTCGATTACCATGAGATCTGGTACGCGGGGATGGATTGGCGAGAAGCCAACCCTCATCTCGAGGGACGCTACTCGACACCCTACGCCAAGACGCTCACGGACATAGACAGCCTAGACTTTGACGAGATCGCCAACTGGATCGTAGCTCTCACCAAAAAGTTCCACATCACTGCGGCAATTTTCGACCGTTGGAACGGCATCCCGCTCGAGCAAGCACTCTCCAAGAAAGGGTTACGGCAGTTCAAGTCGGAGTTCTTCACGCGGGATCAGACGAGCAAGATCTATCAGGCGACGAAGATGCTCATGTACGATGAGAAACTAGTGCTCTACGATTACCCGATCCCCGAGCGGGCCGATGTCGGGTCGACGAAGCACTCACCTCTCATCGCCGAGCTACTCACGCTGCAAGCGAATCACATCTCCAAGAACATCGTGCTCGTTGAGGCGCCGAAGAAGGTAGGGTCTCATGATGACCAAAGCGACGCTCTGGTGCGTTCGGTTTGGCTCTCGAGCGAGGCCCTACTGAACCAGAAGCACACAGCGCACGGAACTCCGTACCGGCCCGCTGTAGCTTCGGCTATGACTCCCCATCGCTACCAGATGAGCCGAGCACGGAATCATGGGTTGGGAGATCGTAGTCTTCTTTTAAGGCGGTCCAGGTAGAGTGGATGACCCCGCCAAGCCCCCGTTGGTATTCGCCAATCGAGTGATACGCCTCTTCGCGGATCATCTATTCGGTGCTGACCTCATCATTGAGCCCAGGGACTTTCAGGTCTTGAGGCTCATTTACCGCAAGCTCGGGGGTAGTTGGGTCGGTTTGATACACGGCAACATTGCTCAGATAATTCTCTTGGAGAAAATCGTCGCACAATGGGGTGGTCGTCCGGGTCGGAAACGTCAGACGGAGGACGCCTGACGTGCCTGAGCAGTTTCGTACACGCAACTGTGTGATCCTTCACAAGGGGGACACGTTCACGGTATCGGTCAACGCCGCTTTGGCGACGTTGGGTTGGTCCGGGGGCCAGGGTGTGAAGTGGGCGCCAGCCACCAAGGATGAGTTTTTGGTGGGTCCCACGGAGGGAGATCCTGGCGGGTTTTTGCTGTGGGGGTCTGATGAGCCTTCGGACCAGTACACGGCGATGACCCAGAACCAGCCTTCCTATCGCTTTGCGGTGATGGGGGTTGGGGGTTGGGTCTTCATGACCTCGACGTACGAGCGCTACACGTATGCCTCTCGGCAGGCTGGGCCCCTCGTGCCCATCAGCTACACGGCGAATGATCGGCTCATGTTTTCACTTCGAGGTTACTGGACCAACGAAGATGAGTGGACGCTCTCGAGCGACCCTCGAGCCCCGAACGAGAACTTTGTGGGGTTCGTGGTGCAAACCCCAACGGCTGCCACGGAACACTACCTCACGGTGCAAACGATCCTATGAGTGAGATCCTCCGTACCCGAGATTGTGTGGTTTTCTACCACGGGGATGCCTTTGCGGTGGCGGCTTCCTCGCAGATGACTCAAGGAGGCTGGCTCGGAGGCCAAGGACTTCAGTGGGTGGACTCGACCCTCGACGAGTTCCGGGTGAGCTATTCGGACGGGCTCTACGGAGGCTTTGCTCTTTGGGGATCCAACGAATCTTCGGACCAGCACGTCTCCTTCGTGAAGAACCAGATCGAGTACGGCTTCGTGGTTTTCTGCACAGGCAACTGGTTCCTCTCCACGAGCACGTACGAGCGCTACACCTATGCTTCCCGGCAATCCGGTCCTCTCGTACCCATCACCTACGTGGAAGGGGACAAGCTCCACTTCTCGCTTCGGGGCTACTGGACGAACGAGGACGAGTGGACCCTTTCCGGGGACCCCAGGGCGCCGAATGGTTTCCAGGCGGGCATAGTCATGCAACGGCCTAGCTCTTTGATCAACGACTACTTGAGCATCCAGACCACGATGTGAGGCATGGCCGAGATTTTCCGCTCCAGAGATTGCATCATCTTCGTCAAAGGCGACTCGACCACCGTTACGGTCTCGGCCGCGATGGTGGCTGGTGGTTGGGCTGGTGGTCAGGGTGTGCAGTGGGTTGGCATTGTGGGCGATGACCGTGTGGTCACCTATTCTCAGGGACTCTTCGGGGGGTTCCTTGTTTGGGGGTCCGACGAATCTGGGGACGGGCATACGGCGATCACGAAGCAGCAAGTGGTCTACCGCTACGCCACGATGTTTTTCGGAAACTGTCTGATGTCGACGAGCACGTACGAGCGCTATACGTACGCTTCTCGAATTGGCGGGGGAGCCCTCGTGCCGATCCTCTATCAGCCAAACGACGTCCTACACTTGTCTCTGCGGGGGTTGTGGACCAAGGAAGACGAGCTGACGCTTTCATCGAACCCTCTTGCTCCGGCTCCGACGGTTGGATACGTCGCACAGATCCCCAAGACTCTGAACAAGGAATACCTCGGCATTCAAGTGTCGATGTGATACCTTCGCGCCATGCCTGAAGTCCCCTACGCTGAGGATCCTCGCATTCGAAGGCTCGAAGAGCTTCGTCGAGGGGCTGAGGAGACCAACGAGCGTGAGGTAAAATCGCTGGTGGCTCAGATCCAGGAAGTTCGAAGGGAAGTCGAGGCGTCCTTGTCCAAGCTCAGTAGTTTGTCGGACGACCTGAGGACTCGTTCTAGAAGGGTCCCGAATGAATCCTCGAACAGCCTCGTGGTGTTCGCCAACGCTCACCTGAGATTTGCCGGGGCGGCTTCTCAGGGCATGAGGCGTACGGCCAGTTTGGATCGACTTTTGGACAAGGCTCAGGCGGACAAACTAGAGAACGAGCGTCGTCAGCTCCAGGAACGCCAGTGGGCGGCATCTCGCGAAGCTCGAAAGAGCGTCGAACGCCTGATCCTGCCCACTTCGGATCCTTTCGATGAGCTCTATGGAGAGGTCGTGACCAATGCCGAGTGATCGGTACACCAATCAACCAGCGGCTCCGCAGTACATCGTGCGGACTTCTGTTCGCCAGCGTCCCTATGTGGCCAGCACCTACACGAACCAGTTGACGTACAAGGAGCGTCTTGCACGTCAACAGCTACACACAGCGTCTTCTAGTATGGGGATGTTTGGTGGCGGTGGTGGTTATGGTGCAGGAGCCGGGGCTCTTGGTGGCGGTGTCCTTGGGATGGGTGGTTTGGGTGGCGGCACGATTCAGAGCTCGCAGGGCAACTTCTTCTCGCCCCAGCTCTCGACCGACTTCCTCGAGCTGCCGCAGAGCCTCCGTGAGCGTCGTGAGATCTACCGACACTTCTACAATTCGGACGAACTAGTCGGGCAGGCTTTAGACCTGCACACAGAACTTCCGCTCTCGAAGGTGAGGCTAGCTGCTCCGAAGCCACGGGTTGCTCCAAAGGGTTTCAAGAGCCCGGAGGACTACGGCAAGTATATCCTCAGCCGCTTCGAGAAGATGTGCAAGAGGGTCAAGCTCTTCCAACGGCTCATCACCATGGTCCACCACTACTGGTTGGACGGTATGGCGGTGATTTTTGCCGAGGACGGGCATGTAGAAGTTCCCCCAGAAGTTGGGCACACTCGAAAGAGGGTCAAGACTGCGGTGCTCCTGGATTCTGGGGAGCCCGTCGAACAAATAGACGACGTTTGGACGGAGGACGAGAACACCAGTCAGAAGGAGTTCGAGTACTACCGAAAGCACTATCAAGGGTGGGAGAAAATCATCGTCCTACCGATCGACACGGTCAAGATCACGACCTTCAACTACACAGACAAGTCGATCATAGAGTTGATCCCTAGTAATCGGGATCGAGCGCTCATCGAGAAGGCTCGTATGGGCGACCCTGTTGCAATGAAACTAGTGCAGGAGATCCCTGAGGAAGTCCGAGCACACATTGAGCAGGGGCAGCTCATTCCTCTCGGGACCGACGCGGACGAAGGTTCGTTTGCATACATCCTGACGGGCAGCAAGAGCGCGGATTCGACCCTGGGGCAATCGATCTTGAATCGTTGCCTTCGTACGCTCTACTACCGCGAGAAGCTTCGCCAAGCGCAGACGAGCATTGCTTCTCGAGCGATGACACCGAAGCGGGTCGTGTGGGCTGAAGGGCTCAGCGATACGGACACGGATCAACTTCGTGAGCAGGTGGACCTCTCGCTCGTGGATCCGGATTACTCCATCGTCGCGAACTACGAGATCCACTGGGAGGAGATGGGATCCAAGGATCGTCTCCTCGACCTCTCGGTGGAGTATGAACAGACGGAACGGCGTCTCCTCGCTGGTCTTGGTGTGACCGAGAGCCTCATGTCTGGTGAATCCCTTTACTCTGGAGATCGCCTCAAACTAGAGGTGATCAACCAGCGCTACCTCCACCTTCGTGAGATCCTCCAGGAGTATGTGGAGGATTACCTTTTCAAGCCGGTGGCAGAGCGTATGGGGTTCGTCGAGGAGGACGAGTGGGGCCAGGAGGTGGTGCTCTACCCACGGCTCAGCTTCACCCGCCTTCCGCTTCGGGATAGCCAGGACACGTTCGACGCTCTCTACAATCTTTACAGCAAGGGCAGCATCTCGATCGATCTCATCCTCGAGATGCTCAACATCGATCCGAACGACACGAAACAGAAGATCGAGCGCGATCTTTTCACGGTCAACGACGCTATCTTCAACGAAATTCTGAGGTCTCTCTACAACGAGGTCGGCCGCATGCTGGCCGACAAGACGGACATCATCGACCGGATCGCCAAGTATATGGACCTCAAGATCAAGGAGCAGCCGGCTCCTGCGGAAGAGGGTAGGTTCTGATGAGTGAGATCACGACTCGTTGCATCGTCTGTGATGCCGAATTCACGGATGAGCAGGTCAAGGGTGCCTCAGGTTGTCCTAAATGTGGCACGACGAGCCTCCCTCTCTCGCCGGAGCGGGACCGGACGATCAAGATCAACGAGCACGAGTTACGGATCCTCACGATGTGGGCGTCCAATTGGGCAGACGCCCATTGTGAGCCCTCGTCCCAGAAGACGTTGGCAGCTATCCTTCAACGTCTAAGAGCCCAGCTTCCGGAGGTTCTGCTGACGATGGCAGACGAGGTTCGACAGCTTCAGGACGCTGGGTACAAGGCGAGCCTGGTCATGTCTGACGGAAAGGTCGTAGTCCCCGAGAAGGGCGACCCGTCGTAACCAAGGTCCTTTTATGGATCCGCCAGAGGTGAATGGACCTCTGGGCGACCAAGACACCCTACGAGAGGCAGCAGGAAGAGGATGAGCGGCTGGTTCGGCCGAATCCCTCGGACAAGCCTCCGCGCCGGGACCTGCGTCGGGAACGGGTTCAGCCTGAAAGGGACCCTGACTCAGGGGACTCCTCCGATCAAAAGGATCGGAGCCACAACTACAAGAACATCGGGGGGTCCGTAGTCACAGCGACGAAGGACCGTATCCCGGCCAAGAATCGAGCGACGGGCGAGACTGTGATGATCTCGCCCGACACTTTGAAAGAGAAGCCGGGCGAGTACGAACCTGTCGATCAAGAGGCCCCCAAGGAAGAACCCAAGGAGTCGGAGCCAGCTTCTGAGGAGAAGAGCCCTTCCTCGTCGAAGCCTGAGAAGCTCGACCGAGAGCAGTATTATGCCCAGGCAGGGACGGCTTTGCTTGAGCTGGCGAAGTCCGACCTCAAGCTCGACAACAAGCTCAAGAACTTCATGAGTCCGGGGTCACAGCTCTCCGGCATGACGAAGGAGAACCCGGACTTCCCGGCTTCTACGGTGTTCCCTGGGGTGAAGTTACCCGACGGGATCCGCACGCTGGGAGACCTGAAGTACGCTCTCGAATTTGCCAGCAAGGCGAAGGGTAAGGTCAAGACAAAGAAGAAGGTCCCTCCGCCTTCGAGTGAAGACCCCTCGACCCCTGAATCTGCGGCGACTCCTTCATCTGAGCCGGGTTCTGAGGCCAAGCCCTCCGAACCCGCGCCCGAGTCGGACGCTCCCCCGGAGACGAAACCCTCGGAGAAGCTTACGGAGCCTCCTGCCACTGAAGCTCCGAAGGCCGAGGGAGAGGCTCCGAAGCCCGAAGAAAAACCCAAGAAGAAGCCTCGAAAGCCCAAGACTCCAGGACGAGAGCCTTCCGAAGCGGAGAAGGCGGGTATAGGGGAACCCAAGAGGCGTCCGGTCACGTCTTTGGAGCGTGAAGAAGCACTCAGTCTGGTGACGAGCACGTTCACCCCAGACGTAGCGGCGGGGCTTCTTGCCAAGAACCTCCACCCAGACGATCTGAAGACTGTCGTTCGGGACTATCACTCGGCCAAGTTGGGGGTGAAGTTCTCGAACGCGGCGGATCTCGCTGCGAAGGCCTCTTCGTTCTACCAGCTCGACCCATCGAAGGTGAAACCGCCATCTTTCGGCAAGAATGCCGCGGGTGAGACCGTGGCATTCGACAAGTTAACGCCTGAGGAGAAGGCTGAGGTGACGAGGCACCACCAGCTTCGTATTGCGGCAATGAGCATCGCCGCTCGAGACCTCTTGACCCAGAAGCTTGTCGACCAAGGGCCTTTGACTGGGAAACCTAGGATCCCTCCAAAGCTCGCGTCGCAGATGGCTACGATGATGCTTCAGAGGGTTCCCCCGGAACAGGCAGAGGCCCTCGCAGCCAAGACATTCGATGAGACCCTGAAGAGCGGATCCGCTACGAAAATCGGCGACTCGGCAGCGCGGAGATTTCTCAAGCAAATCTCCGGAGACCCTGTTGCAACGGCTACTGCCAAGGCGTTCATGCAGGCGAATGACTACGGACTCGCCAAGGAACGATTCCTCAAGGGAGACGATGACTCCATCTCCGAGTGGCAGACCTCCGGGTCCATCATCAGGGGATTGCGGCGGGCAGGAGAGTACTTCGATCGCAAGAACGAGCTCTATGGGGGTGAACCAGAGCATCCCGCGGCGTCGGCTTTCCGGTTGAGGATCCTGAATCGTCTGCGGACGTTGGACCCTGAGAAAGCTTCCGCGGTGACCAAGGAGCTCCCGAAACTCGAGGAAGAAGAGTTCCGGAAACACCATAAGTACTGGAAAGAACTGCACCAGGAGTGGGAGGCCCGGAAGGCGAAGCACGAAGCTGGTTCGGAGGGAAAGGCCTTCTCGGAGGTGCCCCCTCACGAGCCTCAAAAGCCTGTGGGACGTCCCGATCCCAAGGAGGGCGAGACCATGTGGGACGAAGTCTCGTTGGAGCTCAAGGAGCCTCCGAAACCCGAGAAGAGGCCAAAGAAGAAGCCCCCGGGGAAAAAGGAAGCCAGCGATTTTACTTATCTAGCCCCACTGGTGATGGGTTCTGCCGACAAAACGGGCGTCTATCATGGTGTCGACCCTTACGCATATGGTCCGGCTGCGTATCCGGGATGGTTGCAGCCTCATCAACGGGACTTTGGAGAGTCGGACTTCGATGTCATTCTCTCGAGCGCCAACGACTGGTTGTCTTCCCCGCTTTTGATGATGGCGGTCGATGGTCTTGTCCCGGACGCGCGTCTTCGGGCGGCTTTGGATCTTGCGATCTACGCGGGGCCCTACAACGGGCAGATCCAGCCGACCGTCTACAACATGCTCCTATCCAGGTTGGGGAAGCCTCCAGCAAAGAGTGTCGCGGCTCGAGAGAAGACGGCTGGGCACAGCTACGAGACGGAGCGGATGACGCTCCTCATCTACGGCAAGCACCCATTCAACGTGGACGTGAAGGACGAGCTCTACCAGGCTCGATTCCCCTACAAGGATGATGAGGGGAACTCTCAGGACGGCGGCAACGTTTCGATTCTGGACATCAAGTCCGGCCCCTCTCCTTCCTATTTGGAAGAGAAAAAAGGCCTGGTCCAGGAGTCGGTGGTCACGGTCGACCTCCCCAAGGGCGCTGGTAAAGCGGCCCTACAGGCGATTCAGAGCGCCCTCAAACCGTTGAGGATCAAGGTCGAGAAGGCGTCGCCGGGTCACAAGCCCGAGCTGCGAAAAATGGCGTCGGACGACACTTCTACTTTTACCCCATCACCCAGTGACCCCACTGGAGGCAGCACACTCATGAAGGCGTCGCAGGAAATCTATCGCATCGCCAGCACACTGGCAGAAACCCATTCGAAGGCTTCTTTCGATCTACTGGCGGTGGCCGAGCGCGTCGCCGAGGACGAGAAGAAGATGCCCCCTTGGCTCGAGAAGAAGATCGAAGACAAGGAAGACAAGGGTGAAGAGAAGAAGGAGGCCTCGGCGAACAAGTATGCCTCGCTTCGTTCTCTCATCATCAGGCAGGCGTCGACGCTCGCTCCGGAGCAGCGTGGGCCACTCCTCCCGATTCTCCAGGCCTTGAAGGACCTGGGCTAACCCCTACCCGGACAGGACAGGAACGACACAGCCATGAGCACCAAACTATCCTCCGAGCAGTCCAAGCAGGCGAGCGATCTGCTTGGTCGAATCGATCGAATCGCAGCCGAAGTCCAGGCTCGTTTTGCGAGCTGGGGCATGAAGCAGCCTGAGGCGAAGGTCCTCGTCAACAGCCTGGACAAGATTGCCGACGATCTTGAGGCGCACTTCTTCGGAGGTGACTCGCTGCTCCGTCGTCAGGTCGAAGTACTGAAGCAAGCCAAGGTCATCCAGAAGGACTCGGACGAGTCGTACATGGACACGTTCAACGCGCCCATGGCCCCTCATCAGACCGACGCGGATGAGCCGTACATGGCAGCCTACAAGGACGATCAGTCCCAGGCCGTTGCGACGGGCAAGTCCACGACCGGCCGTCCTCTCGCACCGTAAGGTATTTGGGATGATCGACTACTGGACGCTGAGCAAGGACTTCAGCCCGGGGGACTTCGTTCAGAAGTATCTTCCGAGCCGAAATCAGAACCTTTCGCCGTTTGTGGGTCGCGTCACTGCGGTTCTACCGGGGATTGGTTTTCTCGATGTCCAGTGGCCGTTCGGCAACGAGCGGGTTTCGCCAGAGGAAGTGGTCCGCGTGAACAAGGAGTTCGCTGCGTACCTGCCTCCGATGCACGACTTTTCGTACTATCCGGGACTCGAACAGGAGCGGGCTCGGTTGGCTTCCAGACTGCCTTGGAAACCAACCGAGCTGCCTCTGGGGTTCCATACGGAAGTCGCCAAGCTCTGGCATCGTGGGGCGAGTGAGGTTCAGGCGTACGACGATCTCTGGCATCGGTACGCATCAGTCACGAGTGACGACCTTTTGCGCAGAGAAATCACACAGGTCTACAAGTTCGCGGACACTGTGACCACCCTCTTTTTCGATGCCCACGCGCAACGAACAGCGATGTACTGGGTTTCCCAGAATCGTCAGCATCGGGCGACCCAGAGTGAAGTTCAGGCGAAGAGACCGAACTGCCCGAAGTGTGGGACGAGCATGCGGAAGGCGACCTACAAGATGGCGGAGGGGCAGCGGATGCGACTCTTCGCTTGTCCGAAGGACCTCTACCTGATCAAGCAGACGGACATCCTTGGGCCTGGTGGAGAACCTGTCGGCTGGTGAGGTGATCGTGTCAGATCTCAAAGAATCGCTCCGTGTGTTCGAGGCGTCCCTCAAAGTCTCCAAGAGCAAGGACCCTGCGGATGCCTATGCTGATGAGGTCCAGGAGTTCGCGACGAAGAAGCTCAAGCCTCTCTTGAAAGAGGTCCAGGACCTCGCTGAAAGAGGTAAACGGATGGGGCTTCGTTACGAGTATGGACTGCTCGACAAGGTGGTAGACCCCCTTGAGAGCGCTGTGGAAGGCCTCGAGGATCTCTGATGGCTTTCTCCAAATTCGCCAATGCCTCGGTTATCCAGCCCGTTGTCTCGATGGCGGCTTGGGACGACGTCCGTGGCAAGGCCCTTGTATTGGGCGGGGCGTTTGGGCAGAAGCAAGCACAGTCTCAGCTCCTCTTCAAGACGTACGATCCTCAGCAGTACATGCTGAGTCACTGCACGATCATTGCCTCCGTAGACACCGAGAACGGTCCGGGGCAACTAGGTCGGCACTTCGATGGCGGGTTCCAGGTCGATCGGCGTTTCAACGACTACTACATCACGCCGTCCACGTCGAAGTACGTCAACAACAACCAGGATTCATGGGAGCGCAAGCTCCTGCTCGCCACGTTCCGGACCTTTGTTGGTGGGCAGAACTACGTTGAGCATCTTCAGATCCCTGAGCTCTCGAAGGGTCGCATCATCGACGCGGCTGCACGGGATATCGGCGACTCGATCTATGTCGACATTCTCGTTGCGACCGAGCTGAAGCACAAACCCCTCATCGCCGCGATCCAAGACAAGCAGCTCTCTACGCTCTCGATGGGTTGTACCGTCGCATACACGACTTGCTCGAAGTGCGGCAACGTCGCCGAGGACGAGACTCAGCTTTGCGGGCATATCCGCTACATGAAGGGCAACACCTTCATGGACGAGCTTGGCAAGGTTCGAAAGATCGCCGAGCTCTGTGGTCACGTGACGGACCCCAAATCGGTCAAGTTCATTGAGGCGAGCTGGGTTGCGAACCCCGCCTTTACGGGCGCAGTATTGCGGAACATCCTGACGCCCGAAGAGCAGAAGATCATGGGGCCCCGGCTTCAGTTGGCCTTCTCGATGCCGGCGCCAGTTGCTGACCCCACTCAGATGGCCAAGGCGGCCTTTCAAGAACCACAGGGTGGAAAGGTCGTTCGACACCTAGGAGACCCTCATCACCACACTTTGGTTCTTGGGGGTCAAGGTGAATTTGGGGGTGCTGAATTTGAAGGCGCCAACGACGAGGCGAAACCTGAAGAAGAGAAGGACCCTCTACAGGATGCGGTCAACAGCCTCGCGGACGTTATCAAGGAAAAAGCCCTTGAAAAAGTACGTGGTGAGATCTCAAAGAAGGATCTCCCTCCGCGTGCAGACCTCAAAGAGAACGACAACAACAACTTGGTTCATCAGGCTTCACAGAGCCCACACTGGAGAACGATCGGCAAGATCGTTCTAGGGGCCGTCAAAGATCCTGACCAGTCGCGACGCATTCTCCAGGGTCTCATGCTCTTCAAGAACGGAGGATGGAACTCTGTTCGAGAGATGAATTCTTTCTCTGGTCGCGAAGTGCTCGCAATCTCAAGGTTTTTGGACGAATTTCAAGGATCTCGGATTGCAGGTGAGGCTCGAGTCTACCGAACGGTTTTGGCGGTCGGCGGAGTCTCCCCCTACACAGATGTAGATAGCTATTTGGCGGCTTGTCGCCGTGTTTTTGGCCGAGAACTGACGACCTCGGAGCGTGACGCCCTCATTACGAAGGGCCGCCTCTTTGATCTCGGGGTGTCGTGATTCTCTTTATTGTCCCCAACAGGGCATAGGAAGGTACTCGTCATGCGTGAGAGAAGCACCTGGATCCCCGATCAAATCGCCAAGCGGGCTGCCGCGGTTGGCAAGACTGCTGATGACCCGGCGGTTCTGAACAACCCTGAACACCTGAAGGAGCAACCCTCCGCAGAGAAGTACCTCACGGGTGGTCCCTCCGACTTCGCCGAAGATGTGGCTGCCCCCAACTGGAAGGCAGAGTACTCGGGCGGCGAGACCAAGCGCAACGAGATCGGAATGCCGGAGGTTCGTCCGGACACCTTCAACCATGCGGAGAAGACCGCTGGTCAGCAGGACGAAGAGAGCGACGACCTCCTCGAGAAGAAGGCGGACGTTTGCTTGAAGCTCGCGAAGCGCATGCTCAAGAATGCGTCGGAGAGCATGATCGAAGACCAGGCTCTTGCGTTCATGCACATGCCGGACGCACTCCTCGTTGAGACCGCGACTCGTCTCGCTCAGCAGGACGATGAAGGTCAAGGCCAGGGCCAGCAGCAGGACAAGCAGGCTCAACAGCAGGACCAGGACGACAAGGGTCAGCAGCAGGACAAGCAGGCTCAACAGCAGGACGGCGACAAGGGTCAGCAGCAGGACAAGGAAGCTGGCCAGATCCCCGAGAACTTCTTGAAGAAGGATGACGACAAGAAGGACGAGGAGAAGAAGGAAGCCGGCCAGATCCCCGAGAACTTCAAGAAGAAGGACGACGAGGGTCAGGACAAGAGCCAGCAGCAGGACAAGGAAGCTGCGCTGACCAAACTCGCTCAGCAGGCTTGTCAGGCGTTCCAGCAAGGCAACCCGATGCTCGCCCAGCAGACCATCCAGCAGATGGTGCAGCAGGCTCAGCAGCAGGGTCAGCCGATGGAGCAGCTCTCCCAGCAGATCCAGCAGATGATCCAAAACGCGATGGGCCAGCCGCAGCAGCCGATGGCTCAGCAGCAGGTCCCGCAAGACGACCAGCTCCTGGATCAGATGCTCCAGGTTCAGGCAACCGATAGCGCGTTGCCGTCGGCAACGGCTTCGGCTTCGATGGACATCCAACTCGAGGGTCCGTCCATGGACGTCACCGAGGTGAAGCTCGGATCGGACGACGAGGCTCTCACAGCACTTTTCGCCAGCCACACGGAAGTTCGTGAGGCGGCACAGGCTCATGCTCTCTCGACTGGTGCTCCGGCTCCAGTAGCGGGCATGACTCGTACGGCAGCGGCGAAGACGGTCGGAACTCGACCGAACGGCGGTGTCTCGCAACTAGGCGGTGGCAGCAGTGCTCCGTCGGGTGGCGGTGAGATCGACAAGCTCTCGGATCTTTGGGCTTCGGCTCCGGACGTGAAGAACGTCTTCGGCGGCTGAGACCCAAGCGAGAGCGCCCATAGATCCAGATGTAGATCGGTCCACCTCAGACACCCCAGCAACGAATTAGGAGACAGCAATTATGCCTATGTCCATCGGTCAAGGCTCGGGTGACTTCAGGGAGACCTCTGCTCGTGTACAAATTTTCCACGTCGGCATCCGCAATTCGCTGGGTGTCCTGACGGCGGATGCGTTCACGCAGAGCAACCCTGGCGTCCTCCCCACATACCCAAGCACCACGCTTGCGGGCATCACGAAGAAGGGCGTTCTCGGCGCCAGCGTCGCGTTCACCCGTCCCGACGCCGGCAACGGCTTCCACGGTGGACCCGTTCAGGTCGCCGCTGCTTACGTCGCCAATCAGAGGCCGCTCGGCATCTACATCAACGATGCCATCGGCAACGCCTTCGAGAACACGCCTGGCGTGGCCTCGGGTCGCGGCCCGTACCTCTGCAACGGCGGTACCCTCGGCGTGACCCTCTGGGAGACGCAGAACTTGGCAAGCGGTGCGGCCCTGACGTACGCGGTCGGTGACAAGCTCTACGCGAGCGCCAACGGGTTCCTCACCAACCTCTATGCCGATTCCTACGAGGGTCTTGTCACCGGTCAAACCGCATCCTTCACCTTCGGCACACTCATCGGCATCGTGAAGGTTGCCCCCGACGCCAACAACTCGCTCTTGGTGTTCGACCTTCGCATCTGAGCGGAGAACCGAAACCTTCTACTGGGAAGTTCCCCGCAAGGAAAAGCCATGAACACGCAAGTTTCCAACGAACTCAAGCAGCAGATCATCTCGGAGTACATCAAGACCGCGGCCGGTCGCGCGAAACTAGCCGCGTCGATGATCCAACCGCTCCGTCTCCGCCGCGACTACACGGCGGTCGGCCGCAAGACCTTCTTGGTCGAGCAGCTTCCCGACGGTGCCTTGCCGATCTACGACAAGGACCCCGAGGTCACGGCGTACGTGGTCGGCGAGGAAGGTCAGAACATCCTCGCGATCCAGAAGCCGAGGCGCGTGATCTTCCCGTTGTTCGAGATCGCCTCGAACCCGGAGATCCCGCTCACCCAGATCAAGGAGCGCCGCTTCGACCTGATCGAGCGTAGCCAGGACCTGGCGAAGGCTCAGATCCAGGCCTCCGAAGACGAGCGTGTGTTCGCTGTTCTCGACTCCATCGCGGTGTCGGGCTTCGACACGTTGCCCGGTCAGACGAACCCGGACGTGGCCGTGGTTGCCCCGATCTCTCCGAGCGTCCTCGCGGACGCCTTCGCCGAGATCGAGCGTCACGACCTTCGTGTAGCTCGCATCTACATGAACGCCACCGACTACGCGGACATCCGCAAGTTCGGTCGCGACATCCTGGACATCGAGAGCCAGGCGACACTGCTCAAGACGGGTCTCCAGGCTACCCTCTGGGGCGCTCAGATCATCACGAGCCGTCTCGTGCCTCCGGGCTTCGTGTACGTGTGCGCCGAGCCGGAGAACTTCGGTCGCTTCCCTGTC
>JACCDR010077524.1_pt1 | contig 17977 bp, 19 predicted proteins | sample 7446431 | NCBI WGS metagenome assembly JACCDR01 (sample SAMN15323443, study PRJNA562643) | freshwater metagenome | isolation source: river surface water | place: USA:Blue River Watershed | collected 2017-08-17
GTGCCGCCTTCCTATGCGCCCATCTGGACATCAGCGGGGACTTGCGCCATGCGGGGTATATCTCCTCGTGGATCACGCTCCTCAAGGAAGACCCGAAGGCTATCTTCACGGCATCGTCGAAGGCGTCACAGGCCGCGGACTTCATCCTGAGCACCTAGTCGGGTGCTCTTTTCAGTTATCCACACCCCTGTCCACTTTAGACACTTGTCAAGTGTTATGATGAAGTCATGGAAAACAGTCAATGCCAAGAAGTCATCGACTACATACACGCGAATTGTGGTCGTTGTACCACGGCAACGCTACAAGAAAAGTTCCCTAAGTATAAGCCCGGAAGCATAAGGAACATTATCAGACGCCACAACCTACGCAAATGCGTGCCAGCCCTTGATGGGTATGGGCGCATCGCCCACGAAGCAGAACGACTAGGGTTAGACGTAAATACTGTAGATCATGGATGGATTAAAACCGAAGAGGCATCCATCCACTTCCGCAACGACCTACCCAAGCGATCAGTAGAGAGCATCGTGGAAGAGAGCATGGAGAAGATGAAAAACCATGCCCCCAAGTACCCTCCCATAAAACGCCAGAAGCAGAGTGACCCGCACCTTTTCATCATTGACCTAGCGGACGTACACTTTGGAAAACTGGCACTAGCTGCTGAAACTGGAGAGGATTACAACATCGAGATAGCCAGGAAGCGTTGTCTAGAAGGAACGAAGGGACTTTTACAGAAAGCACAGAGTTACAACGTAGAGAAGTTCTTACTCCCTGTAGGGAACGACATTCTGCACTTTGACACGCCCCGCAGAGCAACAACCTCGGGAACTCCACAGGACACCGAAGGGCAGTTATGGAGCATATGGCAGGAAGCACTCAACACATACGTTGAAATCATAGAATCCCTACTATCTGTTGCAGACGTTGAGATAGTCTACAATCCCTCGAACCACGACTATATGAGTGGGTACTTCCTCGCTCAGACACTAGCCGCCTGGTTCCGTCTCTCAAAAAACGTTACATTTGATGTCTCCATACGACACCGCAAGCACACAACGTATGGGAATAACCTCATAACCACAAGCCACGGCGACGGCGCAAAGCATAGCGACATGCCCTACCTTATGGCGCATGAGCACCCATCCTGGTCTAATAGCCAAAAGCAGTTCCGATACATTTACCTACACCACCTCCACCACTCAAAGCGCACGAAGTGGAATGATCTAGAAGACACACAGGGAGTAACGCTTCAAATACTACGCTCCCCGAGCGCACCTGATGGATGGCATGACCGCAACGGCTACAACACCGCACCACGGGCCGTAGAGGGCTTCTTACACCATAAAGAACAGGGAAGGGTCGCGTCGTTTACTCATTATTTTTAGTACCATGAACATCCACAACACACTCTCACAGAGAGGAACCACACACGGAGACTTTACCCACAACGCAGTCATATCCCAGAGCATCAAAGCGACCCTAGAATCGGGACCGAACTGGGATTCGATGCCAGGCGTACAGAAAGAGGCGCTCCACATGATAGCGCACAAGATGTCTCGCATCGTCGCAGGAGATAACAACCATCAGGACCACTGGCACGACATCATTGGATACGCGCAATTGGCGCATGATCGGATACAGCCCATTCATAAGGCACACGAGGGACCAGTACCGTTGCCAGATTCAGACGAAGGCGTGGTATAATTCCTACGGTTGCCATGCACCTTCATTCGAGATGGACTCGCGGTAGGGCTTTCATACATTCTCAACTATTCTCCAGCTCGCTTCCTCCCTCGGCGACACCCTCAACTACCGCACGCATGGCATCCATCCTTTGTAGCTAATACGTTGGCTCTAAAGCATGGATGAACAGATAGAACAGCAGGACTACAGTAAAGTCCCCAAGCAACTCCTCCCGCACGTCTTCAAGAAAGGTCAGTCCGGCAATCCTCTCGGACGGCCACCAGGACGTTCTTTGAAAGACCGCGCAAAGGCGTATCTCGCAGGTCTCACCGATGAAGAGGCTGTAGAGTTCTTCGAGGGTATCGACAAAATCAAAGTGTGGGAGATGGCAGAAGGTAAGCCCTCAGCAGAGATCACCGGAAAGGATGGCGAGGCTATCAAGATAGAAGCCCAGATTATCGGCATGAAGATTATCTCCGATGGAACTGGAGTTCAAGACAAGGAATCCTAAACAACTCGAAGCCGCTCGGTATTGGATAGACGACGAGACAGAGCAACTCCTTTACGGTGGCGCTAAAGGCGGAGGTAAATCATTCCTCGGTGCCACTCTCATATTCGGTGATGCTCTCATCTATCCAGGAACTCACTATTTCATCGCCCGACAAGAGCTGAACGATCTCGTGAAGTTCACCATCCCTACAGTCTATGAGGTATTCCAGAAGTGGGGCATCAAACTAGAGGACTACGGAAACTATAACGGCCAGGACAAGGCGTTCTATCTCAACAACGGCTCCAAGGTATTTCTCATAGCCTGTAAGGAAATCCCCTCAGACCCTCTCTATGAACGCTTCGGTTCGATGCAGATGACACGTGGATGGATAGAGGAGGGAGGTGAGATAGCAGAGGCCGCTAAGAGCAACCTATGGCTTTCTATAGGCCGTTGGAAGAACGACGTGTACTCCCTCAAGAAGAAGCTCCTCATCACCGCAAACCCTAAGAAGGGATGGATGAAGCGAGACTTCGTGGATATGTGGAAGCAGGACATGCTCCCGCCGTCTCGTAAGTTCGTCCCTGCATTCGCTACCGATAACAAGTATCTCCCCCAGGATTATGTCGAAACACTCTCACAAGAGAAGGACACCGTTCGTCGTCAGCGCCTCTGGGAAGGGAATTGGGACTACGACGAGGACATGGACAGTCTCGTATCGTTCGATGCCCTTACAGACGCATTCTCGAACACCATCACGAAGGACGGCGAGAAGTACCTCATCGTCGACGTTGCGCGTCTAGGTAAAGACACCACCGTATTCGCGTTCTGGGATGGCCTGGACCTGTACAAGATTCAACAGTTCCAGAAGATAGACACCCAGCAGACGATACAGAAGGCAAAAGATTACGCCATCGCAGAACAGATCCCCTATTCGCACATCCTCATCGACGCAGATGGTATCGGTGGTACGGTCATAGACCACATGTTCGGTGTAAAGGGATTCGTAGCAAACAGCACGCCTCTACCATCAGCATCCGAAATACGTCAGAGGCAGTCTAAGGTAGCATCACCGCTCATCCCTACGCGTCCCTATGCGAACTTGAAGACGCAGTGTGCTTACAAACTCGCCGAACTCATCAACGAGCACAAGATACGTTTCAGCACGATAGACTACCGTGATACAATTATCGAAGAGTTATCGGCTCTGTTGCGTCAGAAGGAAGTAGACACCGATCAGAAGGTAGCACTCAAGCCGAAGGATGAAGTGAAGATGTCCCTCGGTCGCTCACCAGACATCGGCGACACCATCATCTACCGCGCATGGTTCGAACTCGCCAAAGCATCGACAGGCGACACTCCAGAACGCTCCATCGCTCTCAATCGTCAAAAGAACCAATTTAATCTCGGTAGGGCACGCTTGGTGGGCGAGTCTACCCGTTAGTACATGATTGAAACAATCCACACCAAAATCCGCAAAGCAGAAGAGGACTACCAGACAGGCACCACGCACATCAGCGAGCATGTCCCTTTCTCTTTGAAGGAGAACGTCGAGAAGATCGACGCCTATCTAAACTCGAAGCACGTCTCAGGGCCAACCGATTCACTTGGTCGTGAGAAGCCCTTTTTCAATATCGTAACCGCAGCAGTAAACGTCTGGTATCGCGCCACAGACATCGACCGCGCTAATATCCGCATCAAGGCAGGTTCTAGCTCACAGCACATCCCCGCTATCCTAGCGAACGTCCACTCTCAGGCGTGGATGAAGAAGACCGGGTTCGGCATATTCCTGAACGAATGGGGCAGGGCGCTCGCACGCTATGGTTCTGCGCTCTGTAAGTTCGTAGAAAAGGACGGTGAACTCATCCCCTCTGTCGTACCGTGGAACCGACTCATCGTAGACGCTGTAGACATCGAGAACGGCCCGATCATCGAGAAGCTGTACATGACGCCCGCACAGCTCCGTAAGAACGAAGCGTTCGACCAGGAGATTGTGGAATCTCTTATCGAGACCGCTCAAAAGGCTCGTGAGGACATGACGGGCAACCGTAAGGACAACATCGACCAATTTATCGAGGTCTATGAGATACACGGCGAGATGGAACTCGCTCACCTCACCGAGGAAGAGAGCGACGAGAAGACCTACGTGCAACAGGTGCACATTTGTTCGTTCGTCAAGTCAAAGGACGCGAACGGAAAGGACACCTACGCGGACTACACGCTCTACAGTGGCCGTGAGAAAAACCCATACATCATGACCCACCTCATCAAAGAGGACGGTCGCACCATGGCTATCGGTGCTGTCGAACACCTCTTTGAAGCACAGTGGATGGTCAACCACAGCGAGAAGAACATCAAGGACCAGCTCGACCTCGTATCGAAGGTCATATACCAGTCCGCAGACCCAGAACTCCAGGGCCAGAACCTTTTGACGCTCGACAATGGCTCATTCATCCTCCACGCACCGAATACACCTCTCACCCAGGTGAACAACGGTGGCCATGACATCGAAGCGCTCATGAACGCGAAGGTGGAGTGGAAGAACCAGGGCATGGATGCTACGGGTACGCCTGATTCGATTCGTGGTAACACGATGCCATCTGGCACCGCCGCACGCCAGGTAGAGGCGCTACAGCAGGAATCACACTCCCTCTTTGAACTCATGACCGAGAACAAGGCGCTTTACATCGAAGAGATGTGGCGTCGGTTCGTCATTCCGCACATTCTCAAGAAGCTCGACACGAAGGAAGAGATCGCGGCTACCCTCGACGATCTCAACATCCGCCAGATAGACAGCATGTACATCCCGAACGAGGCACGCCGTCGCTGGGCGAAGAAGGCCATCAAGACCGTCCTCGACTCGAACCTTGAAGAACTCCCGACGCCATACGACGAAGGCGCAGCAACCAACGAAGTGCTCCAGGAACTCAAGCCACTCGGCGGACAGCGATTCTTCAAGCCAGACGAAATGGATGAAGCGACCTGGAAGGAGATATTCAAGGACTTCACCTGGGAAGTAGAAGTGGAGGTTACGAGTGAGAACCACGACAAGCAAGCGACACTCACCACCCTCTCTACTGTCCTACGTGAACTCGCGAACATGGGTGATGTAGAGAACGCACGTCTCGTACTTGCAAAGATACTCGAAGAGACGGGCACATTCTCACCACTCGAACTCTCAGTGGCTACGGCCAACCCCACTCCAACACCTGACACGGTAGCCCCTCAAGCACCGTAGGTGGGCTTTAACAGATAAACAATCTTATGGCTAAAGACGCACTCGCATCGCGCCGTTTCGTGCCGACCCCAGAGGAAGCACAGAAGGGCGCACTCCCTCTCTCTAAAGAGGAAATCGTAAACGCTCTCGCCGCTTACAAGAGGCAGAACCCAGCGAAGTACGAAGCAAAGAAGGCTTCGCTTTTGAAGCGCTACGGCCTCGCTGATCTCCCAGAAGCGGAGCCAGACGAGAGCGACAAGGAATTGGAGACGTTAAAGGTTAAGGTCAAGAAGAATGGCAAATAAGGAAACTCGCCTCACAGACCAGGACTACGCACTTATCAAGTCGATGTTCGCAGACAACGATGCGAACTTGAAAGTGCTCCGCAAGATATTCTTCCCTGAACTCTCAGCAGACAATCCAGTAGGCATGAACTTTGACTTGTGGACCCAGACCAACTTCGACGGCATGTCCGCAGAAGAGATGGTCATCGCGGTACAGGCAAGGAAGATGCTCGTGATGCATGTCGAAGCGTGTCTACAGATGCTCAAGACCATCGCTGGTTCTAAGGAGGAAACTCCAGAGCAAACGAAGAACCGCTTGATGAAGGACAGCGCTAAGTAGTGTATAATTTAACCAGTCATTGGTGTTGCTTGAACACCTTAAACTCATTCTATGGATGACGACCAGAATCAGCCGGTAGACGAGGCCACCTTAGAGCCTCAGGAGGTCCCAGAAGAGGACACTCCAGAAGAGGAATCCGTCGAGGACTTGCGCGCTCGCTTGGCAAAGGCCGAGGAGATCGCAGAGAACCAGAGGATTCGCGCAGAGAAGGCAGAGTCTGCAAAGAAGGTAGAGAAGCCCGCTAAGAACGTGGACCTCTCAGCCGCAGACATCGTTGCTATCACCAAGGCAAACATAGAACCAGAAGACATCGAAGACGTACTTGAGTACGCTCGCTTCAAGAAGATTCCTCTTCACGAAGCCATCAAGTCTTCTGTCGTAAAGGCGACACTCGCAGAGAAGGCAGAACATCGAAAATCGGCGGCTGCGCTCTCTACAGGGCCAGCACGTCGTGGGACAACAGCAGTACCAGAAGAGGCACTCCTATCGAACGCGCGTACCACAGGTGCGCTCCCCGAATCGGATGCTGACATCAACCGTCTGGTACAAGCACGCTTGAAGTCCCGACGGGGCTAAACGCCAACTGGTGGGGTTACCTCTAATCTAACCCCTAATGGCAAACACAATCGCATCACGAGTGTTTCGTGATAAGTACCGCTCCTCGACGCTGGAGAACATCCTCCGTGGAGCGATGGTCACCGAGAAGATCACTTCCGTTGACCGCTCGAACAACTACCGCATCCAGAATCCGTACACGTCTGCTCCTACCGTAACGGTACAGGCGCTCACTGGTACGTACTCGGTTGCTGACTTCACCACGACCGACGACACGCTCACCATCACTGATGAGTTCGTCGTAGCAGAGCACATCCACGACTTCCAGGAGTCACTCACGCAGTTCGACCTCTTCGCGGCACGCACTGAGAACATGGCGTTCGCAGTCGCTAAGAAGATCGACGAGTTCGTTCTTAACAACCTTTGTGAAGACGCTACGGGCACGTACACGACCCCAGTAGGTGGTTTCACCACGTTCTCGAACGTCAACGAAATCTTCGCTAACCTCAACTCAAAGCTCGATGGTTACGCAGAGGTGTACAACGGCAAGTTCGTCGTTCTTGAGAACACCGACATGGTGGGTCTCTACCAGGCAGGTGCAGCAAACGGCTTCACTTTCTCGGACAACGTATTGAACAATGGCAAGGTAGGCCAGTGGATGGGCGTAGACATCTACGTAGTCCGCTCGGGCACCTACACTGACGCAACCGTAGGAACGAAGACCTGGACCAACTCTGGCCACCGTGTAGCAGGTGTGAAGAACGTCGCTACTGTCGGTATGCCGGGCGGCGTCAAGACTGAGGAGAAGATGGTTACTGGTAAGACGGGTATGGAAATCGCTACCTACGGGTACATCGGTTTCAAGCTCTGGGCTACCAAGACCGACCTCATCATCGACATTACCCTCGCTTAGATATAGCCCCTCATTGGGGGGCTCTAGGCCAGGGCCGCCCACCAGTTCCCTTGCCTAGACTCCCCCCGTGAGGACACCACCATGGCAATCTTCAAAGCAAAGAAGTCGGATGAACGCCAAGAACGATGGGACGCGCTCCTTGCAGAATACAAGAAGCAAAGCCCCGAGAAGTTCGCGGCTAAAGAGGCCGCAGGTCTCTTCAAGACAATCCCCGGCACATTCCAGTAGCTTACCAATCACACACACACGATGGACATCAAATCAGGCATCATTGGTCTCATCGCAGTCGTGGCACTTGCAATCTCGGGTTTCACTTCCGTAAAGGAAGAGGCACCCGTTGAGATTACGAACCTCGGCGCGTTGAGTTCACCAGACCTCCCGCGCGACATCTCGATCGGTGGAGCGAAGATTCGCGGCTCCCGTGTCTCGCCTCTCCAGACGAGCACCACCACGGTCGCTGCAATCCTCTCCCCTGTATCGACCTCGACGCTCGTGAGCGCTGCATGTCGTTTCAGCACCTCTTCGACAACCGCTTCCACCATCACCATGGCGAAGGACAGCGACGGTAACGGCTCTTCAACGCCGCTCCAGTCGTTCTCGGTTTCGGCGAATGCTCAGGCAGACATCTCGCTTCCTGCAACCACCACCACGGCAGGAATGTCGAACCTCACGTTCGGTCCGAGCACGTACCTCACTGTCACCATGGCAGGTAATACGGGCACGTTCTCACCAGTCGGTTCTTGCGAAGCAGTCTGGCTCCAGAACTAAACGCTCACTCATTCCCTCACTCGTGGGGGAATGGCATGAGCGCTTAAACCTATGCAATTCTCCGATACCACCAACAACACCGGCATTCTACAGCAAGCACGCTCTATGGCGCGTGTAGATGCCAACCAATGGCCTACGTACAAGGTGGTGAACTCGGTCAACAACTGGCTCGACACGGTATCAGGATACGCAATCGCCGCAGATCGTAAGTTCCAGTGGGACGACACGAACCACTCAGACCTCCCTATCGGAACTACTGACCTGATAGCGAACCAGTCGGACTATTCCTTCCTTCTTGACGAGAACGGTAACACCATACTCTCGCTCTACAGAATCGACATCCTTACATCCGACGGAGACTACAAGCAGCTCGATCTTATCGACCAAGAGAACGTAGACGGTGCTCTAAGCTCATACCAGAGCACGGCTGGCACCCCTTTGCAGTACGACAAGGTGGCGGATAACATCGTTCGTCTTTACCCGAAGCCTTCTGCGAACGTTACGAACGGCCTCAAGTTCTATTTCCAGCGTTCTCCTTCCTACTTCGCCGCAACCGATACCACTAAGAAGCCAGGTGTCGCTCCCGTGCTACACCGAGGCTTTGTCGTAGCTGCTGCATATGACTGTGCGCTTACGCTCGGCCTCCAAAATCTGCAACCTCTATCAGTCGAGTTGCAGAAGGAAGAAGAGAAAATGCGCAACTATTTCAGCATACGCAACAGAGACGAGGCACTGAGGTTCAAACCGTTCGTGCAGAATAACAGATAGTATGGCGAATGTACTCGATCAGTCGCAGACCTTTGAGAACGACTACGTAGTATTCGGGCGTAATATCGCGCGAAGACTAGCGCAGTCTTTCACTGTGTCCACCGAGAACTACGCCAAGATTTCTCAGTTCAAAGTGCGATTGGCCAAGGAAGGAGCACCAACGGACTCCCTGATGCTCTCAATATATGATGGAGGAGTAAATGATCCAGGTACGCTGGTAGTAACAGCAGACAGTACTGTACCTGCATCATCAATCAACTCCGGTTTTGCGAACGTCGGAGACGTGACCTTCACATTCACCAATGCACCTTATCTGCGTCTCAACCACACGTATTGGGCTGTATTGGAACGCACAGGTTCACTTGATGAGACAAACCACTACAACATAGCGACCTCGAATGAAACGGAGAATCCGTACACTCGTGGGGTGATGTACTTTACGGACAACACTGGTTGGAGACGCGCGAACTTCTCGGCTTCGTTTTATCACTTCACCTTCTACCAATACTACGACAGCACGACACTCAGAATATCTCTCATAGATAACGCTTCACGGCAGTCGTCTTCGATTTCAAACGTCAGCAGGACCACCAGCGATATTGTTGATGAGGACCGAGCAACGTCGTCTGAACAGTGGAGCACAATCCTAAGCACATGGGCCGATGAGGAAAGGACATGGCAACTCGCAGGGTCGAAAATAAGTAATGACTCAAGAATATGAGCACAATCACAACGATAAACTCGAATGACTACATCACCGACAGTCGGGACGTAATCAATAACAACTTCTCGGAATTAAACTCTGGGAAGATTGAGACATCAGTAATCGACACAGACACCACCCTCGCCGCAAATAGCGACGCGAAGATTCCTTCTCAGAAGGCAGTGAAGGCGTATGTGGACGCTGGCGGTAACGTAAACGCATCTTCCACACAGAAAGGCATCGTAGAAGAGGCGACTCTCGCGGAGGTGATTGCTGGAACAGCAACGGGCGGCTCGGGCGCACGATTGTACGTGAACCCATCTGCGATGCTCAAAGTGACCACTCAGGTATTCAACGCATCGGGCACATACACCAAGCCGACAGGACTTTCGTACGCGCTCGTTATGGCCTGGGGCGGCGGTGGTTCAGGTGGACGACAAGACACAGCGAACTACGAAGTAGGTGGTGGAGGAGGCGGTGGCTTCACGCAAGCGATGATTGCGGCATCTCGCATCTCAACTACTGAGACTGTAACCATCGGCTCAGGTGGAGCCGCAGTATCAACGAACGCAAACGGTAATGCTGGAGGCAATACCACATTCGGCTCACTCGTGACTGCATATGGTGGTGGAGGAGGCGGTAGTGGTTCGTCTACCACATCAGGTGGAGGTGGTGGTGGTGGCGGCGGTTCCATAGGAGCGGGCGGTTCTTCAACTGCTGGTTCTATAGGAACGGCTGGCGACTCCATGGCCTCTGCTGGTGGTAACGGAGCATCTGGTGGTAATCCAACCCCAAGCGCCGCATACAACGGAGCGGGCGGTGGTGCATGTAACACTGACACTCAAAGCGGTGCCGCAGGTGCTCTCTCAGTATGGGGCGGTGGTGGTGGCGGTGGCGCTGGAGTCTCAGGCGCAGGATCAGGTGGCGCATCTATGAACGGTGGCGCGGGTGGTGCTGGTAGCAACAGCTCGGGCAACGCAACATCAGGTTCACAACCAGGCGGTGGCGGTGGCGGCAAATACGCGGCTGTGAACTCCGGCAATAGCGGTGCTGGTGGCGATGGCCGTGTCATCGTAATCGAGTTCTACTAATGAAATCCGTCGAAATCAAAATCAACAACTTCGCGGGTGGCATCAGCGATGACCCACGCGAGGAGAATGCGATGAAGTTCCAGGTCGCAAAGCATTTCGACGTATTCTCTCAGCCCAACCGCCTCATTCCTTATCGTTCCCTCGAAGCAGACACGAACGACGGCTCTACGGCCACAGGCATGAAGCAATACTACGTTCGCGATTTCCTCTACCACTCCGCATCAGCGAAACTCTACGGACTTGGACAGAACGGCTCGGGACAGACGAAGATCGTCTACAAGGCAGACGCTACCACAGGCAACTGGACGCTTCCTTCTTCATCGGAAGGCAACGGAGCCGTGCAGAACGGATGCCTCGTCGAATACAAGGACTATCTCTGGGGCTTCCAAGGTACGACGCAGATATGGCGCTGGGGTCTCCTCTCAGGTACTCCCGCAATCGCCAACAGCCAAAGCACCGTCGGTGCGACCATCACATCCGTTGCAAACGGCCTCGTATTCAACGACTACCTCTACCTTCCATACAACAACAAGATTTGGCGTGCTACCGACGCATCCACATACAGCGACGCCTACCTCACCCTTCCTACGAACTTCAAAATCACGTCTCTCACCGCATTCGGTCGGTACATCGCTATCGCGTGCTCTCCTGTTTCGATCTACAACGGAACTTCAAAGGTATTCCTCTGGGATGGAACCTCGACAGAGGTACAGGAAGCCATTGACTGGGGCGAGGGAGAACTCCGCATCCTTGAAACCATCGAGGGCGTGCTCGTAGGCGTCACAGACCGCTACCTCAACAACGCTACAGGCGCAGGGCGTGGCTCGATGATTGTTCAGGTATATGCCGGCGGCTCTCCACAGGTGTACAAAGAGGTATTCACCCAGGCGCTCACAGGAAAGTCCATTCCTCTCCAGAAGGCCGTGAAGAACAATCGTCTATTTTGGGCGACCAAGATAATGACAAACTCTCTCGGAACCGAGTACAACGAGGGCATCTGGTCGTTTGGGCGTAAGAATGTGAATTATCCATTCTCACTCTCACTCGACATCATCGACGAGAGCGTGGACTCTGATGGCATCCAGGCGTTCGGAACCGCAGCAAACTACTTCTTTATCGCTCACTCAAACGATGGAAGCATCGACAAGACCAACGATTCCGCGACGTACACATACACGTCGATATACGAAAGCCAGATATTTAACTTTGGCGACCCATCTGTAACCAAGAAACTATCTGGTGTGTCTCTGTACACCGCTCCAATACCCACAGGCGGCTCGGTAACGCTCAAATACAAGCAAGATGCCGACACTTCATACACCACCATCGGTACTATGAGCACCGTTGGCGACCTTTCTCACGATTTTATGTGCATCGAGAGCACTGGAGCCGACTTTGAGACCGGAAAAGAGTTCACTTTCCGCATCGAAAGCACTGGTGGCGTTGAAATCACGGGTTTGAAGATAAAAGCGGACTACCTAGCCGAACCTAACTCATGAATCCCGACCTTCAACAGCAGATAAACGCCCTAAAAGCGCAGATCGAGACGCTTGCGGGTGATTATTACGCCAATAACTTCTCTGCTTCGCAGGATTTCGCGAAGTTCTCTCGGTTTAAGACACGTTTGCGCCTTCCCATCTACGCTACCGCACCGACCAAGTGTGAACTTGGTGAAGTGTACGTCAATTCTGGTACGGGCAAGGCATATGTGTGCTCGGCAGCGAATACATGGTCCCTCATTGGAACGCAGTCATAGTGTTATAATTTACGAACATGGCGAAACTCTCCTTATCCAGCAAATCGTACAATCCGAAAGGATATAAGACCTCGACATCGAAGGCCATGAAGGAAGCGGGTGCGAAATCGTCTCGCACGGACAGCAGTGGTGTGACCAATTTCTACTCGTCGGGAAAAGACATCGACGCAGGAAAGGCACCTATAAGCACGATGAAGAATGGCGTGCCCGTCATCACTCCTCAGTCTCTCGCGACCGTCCCCAAGCCGAACACGCCAGGGGCACCGACGCTTCCAGACCCCGGAAACATGGCACAGGCCAACAACACCGCACTCGGTTCGATGCTGGGTGATCTGGGTATCTCTACCGATCAGAACGGCCTCTTCGTAACCAATTCCACGCCCCAGAAGGACAACTACACCGCACTCTACGAACAGTATCTCCAGACCCAAATGGGCATCGACCAGCCCAACAACGAAAAAATACTCCGCGACCTCGAACGCGAAGCTGGAATAAAGCAGAAGCAACAGGAAGTAACCAACTACACCTCCCAACTGAATGCCATCACCGCGAACGCACAAGCAGAGGCGCTGAAACTTGAAGGTCAGGGCAGGGGCCAGACCTCTGGCTTCATTGGTGGTGAGCAAGCACGCATCAACCGGGAGGCCGCTATCGCCGCTCTCCCCGTACAGGCGCAACTCGCCGCCGCACAGGGCAACCTCGAAATGGCGCAAAGCCACGTCGATAAGATGTTCGCTGTTCGCTCTCAGGACGCACAGGCACGCTACCAGTTCAAGACGAAGATGGTCGAATCCCTCTTTGATTTTGCAAACGCACAGGAAACCCGCAGACTGCAAGAACTCCAGAGAAAGGAAGACCGCGCCTACCAGGAAGAGACCAGAAATATGTCTCTTGCTAATGAGTGGGCGAAGACTGCAATCGAATACGGCCAATCATCCCTCGCAGGACGCATCATGGCCCTCGACCCGAAGAGCAAGACATACGCACAGGACTTGTCGAAGCTCCAGGGACAGGTTCAGAAGCCAGCCCCAACTCCTACAGCGAAGGCACCGACTTTGCAGAACTTTGGGACTGCTGCCGCACCTTTGTGGAAAGAGTACGACGCGGCGTCTGGCACTTGGAAGAATGTCTCTGGCCTTGAAGGACCACAACAGAACCAGGAGCAATTCATTCAGAGTGAGCTATCATCGGTACAAAATATATCGAGTCTTACGACCCACGAAGGCATGAGTAAAGCAGTCGGAACAAACAAACTCGCTCGATGGACGCCATTCAAGGCAGATGTCACTACCGGTAAAGTTTCCGACTTTATTGCATCTGTCGACCAACTCACTAAAGGTCTTACGCTCGATAACCTCATTTCAGCGAAAGAGCGCGGAGCTACATTTGGTGCTCTGTCTATTCCCGAAATGAAACTTCTTGAGGATAGTGCGACGAAAATAAACGCATGGCGCAGAACGAACGAAGACGGCAGTACGGCATTCTTTAATGCCGCGGAGCGTGACTTCAAAAGAGAACTTGATACCATCAACAACTTCAAGAAACTCGACCTCATTATTCGCGGAGTACCACCAGATCAGGTGGGAGTGCAGGTAATGCAGGATGGAACCTATTGGACTCAAAATAGTGACGGCACACTAACTCAAATTGGATCATGAAGACTATCTCTCCTGAAGAGTTCGCGAAGCAATATGGCAGAGAGGCGCTAAACGCGTTCAAGACACCAGAGCCGAAGAAGGAGCCCTCAATCACTGACCGCATCGCTGAGTTTTCAAAGGGTGCGGTAAAGGGATTTGTTGGTGGTGCTATTGACGTTGCCCGTGTTGCTAACAAGGGTGCTGAGTTCATGAATCCAGGTCTCAAAGTTACTAATCAAATGGGTATGAACCCGCTTAGTGGTGAAGGGGCAAAGCAGGTAGACCAGATGCGTGAGCAGTACCTTACCCCACAGACAACCGCTGAAAAGGCAGGAGACTGGACACAGTTCATTGGCTCAATTCTATATCCCGCAGGAGCAACGAAGACCGCCGCAGGATTGGCATCCAAGACAGGTGCATCGCTAGAAGGTATTGGGAGCCGCATATCATCGCTGGCCGACAATGGCATTAAAGAGAAGCTTGTGGATGCAATATCAACACTGGATGATAAGACCAAGACCGCACTACAGAGAACTGACATGGACACCTTCAACAAGTACGTTGAAGCAGGACGTAAGGCGCTCGTAGATGACAGAAATCGTACTCCGCTTGAAATGGTCGGCGACGAACTTTCTAATGCTTTGGTGCAGATGAAGTCCAAGATGTCCTCGATTGGCGCTCAAAAAGGCGAATACTCAAAAATTAACGGCATTCAAGGGTTCTCTACTAATGCATTAAAAAGCGCTAACCAGAAACTCCAGTCATTCTTGAATAGCCGTGACCTCACCGACGAGGATGCGTCTGTCGTGAAGTTTATAAGTACCAAGTTCAAAGAACTCGGGAACACTCCGTCTGTGGGCCAGGTTGATAGGTTCATCGACGCTGCACAATCAAAACTGTATGCCGCCGATAAGAACCTAACCGTCACGCTGTCTTCTAAGACAGAAGCCGCACTCAAATCGTTTATCCGTGACCTAAACGAGCGCGTTAAAGGCCAACTACCTGGCAAGTATCGCGAACTCAATGATGAGTACTCACGTATGCGTGACTTCGTTGACGAACTCAATAAGAAGCTCGGCAGGGAGTCAGGCAACGCAGGTTCTCTTGTAAAGCGCCTGTTCAGTCCATCAGATGCACGAACGAAGCAGCTCTTTGACCTTCTCGAAAAGGAGACTGGGAAGGACTTCTTCCGTGACGCCCGCCTCGCGAAGTTCGTAATGGATGTTTTGGGGGATAACCGCGCGAAGTCTCTCCTCGATCAGATACCCACCAGCCCGAGCGGACTTGTTGAGAAGGGTCTCCAGATGGTGAAGGATAAGGTTACAGACCCATTGAAATCAGCAGAGCGCTTCATCCAGAACAGGAAAAGCCCATCAGGTGCAGCAAACGGCGTTGTTGCTGGTGCTCAGCAGGATGAGAACGGGCAAATGTCTATTAACCCAGTCAATGCAGCACTCGGAGCTGCACTCGGTGGCTCAATGAAGCGAATCCACCCAGAAGATCAGCAATATCTATTCGACTTTGCAATGTCGAAAAAGCCAACACGGGAAATGATAAAGCGCGCTGTAGATACCGCTCGTTCTTACGGGCTACAGATTCCCAAGAAAGTTAAAGACTTCCAGCAGATGCTTCTCGATGCGGCGGATTCGAAGATGAGACGAGAAATCGAGAAAAACTTAGATCTCTAGTCCTTTAACAATCTCTTGATGGTCTCGCGATTAGCCCACAGAACAAGACGCTTGTAAGCAAACCAAGCCGCGACCACTGCTATAATTAGCCAGATCATCACTCCACCCTAGCACAACCTAGGAAAAGCACCAGGACTTATCCCCATGTATGCCAAACCTCTCACCTGAAAAACTCAAACGCCTGCGTCGCCTCGCAGAACTCCTCGACAAAGGCAACCTTGGTGTACTTGAGCATCTTTTCGAGCTTGAAGAGAAACTGGATGAGAGAATCCCAGCACTTGAAAACCTCCTTTCTCGGGTGAAAGGCGACCAGGGCGAACAAGGGCCAGCAGGACGCGACGGTGTGAATGGCCGTGATGGTGTAGATGGCCGTGATGGTTCAGACGGACGGAATGGCCGTGACGGAAAGGATGGCAGAGACGGTAAAGACGGTAAGGACGGGGTACAGGGACCAAAGGGAGACAAGGGCGACCCGGGCGACATCAAAGACCTCGCGCCACAAGAAGTGCGCGATCTCCTCGAACTCCTCGAAGGAGACGAACGCCTCGACGCCTCAGCAATCAAAGGTCTCGAAGACTACCTCGAAAAGAAGGTCGATGATTCCAGTACGAAATGGTGGGGCGGGGTAGGGGCCGTGAAGGGTCTCGTTGAAGGCTCAAACGTCACGATAGACAACTCGAACCCACAGTATCCCGTCATCTCTTCGACAGGTGGCGGTGGTGGTTCCGTAACCGTTGAGACACCATCAGGCACTGTGGACGCCTCGAACACCTCATTTACCGTCACTGCAATCCCTAAGTGGATTGTCGCAGACGGCATCACCTATTTTCAAAACGCAGGATACACGCGTTCTTCTTTGAACATCACGATGGACGTACCTCCTTCTCAGTATATCCGCGCTGTCTCATGATAAAATTATCGTATATGAAACGCCTCTACGCGCTCATCATTGGTGCGCTACTCCTTCCAACCGTTGCCTTCGCTGCTCCTGTCTCCTGGGATTTCACATCAGGCATCCTCCAGCCCCTCCAATCGGCCTGGAACGCTGTTGTGCGCGGTAACACCTTTGTCGCAACTTCAACTACCGCAACCTCAACCCTTCCGAACCTTTCTTCGTCGAGCACCCGCCTCGCAGGTCCGCTCTATGATGGTAACAACAGCAGGGGCACGAATGGTTACGTCCTCCAGTCCACGGGATCAGCAATCTCATGGGTCGCGACCTCTACTCTTGGCATCATCGGGTTCGATAGCACCACAATCGACACCGAGAGTGAGTTGGAGACATTCCTCACTGATGTGACCAACGTCTTCACAAACAATGACGGGGCTTTGAATGATGACGACCTCACGAATAACTCCATCGAAGACCTAAACGACGTAGCAGTTATGGCTGAAACCACAGGTGACCTTCTCTCGTGGAATGGTTCAGCCTGGATTGATGTCGCAACCTCTACGTTGAACATCGCTGCTGCTAACGTGGTCAACTTCGCCTCGACCGTCCGCACCTCGATTTCTGAGACGATAACGGGCATCGACTACGACAATGGCACCGGCGTCTTCTCGCTCACCTCGGGCTTCAACATCCCAACCACAGCCTCAACAACGGCATGGAACTCCTTTACCGCCACCCCTTCGACTGTAATAACGGCAGGGACCAACCTTTTCTGGTCCGGTAACACCCTCAACGGAATCGCAGACGGAAGGGGCATCGGCTCGTTCAACGGCCTCACCGTAGCCACCCAGACGCTTGCTACGACGTCGGCGAATACCGGCTGGGGCTTCTCTTCGTCCGGCTCGACCCATACCCTGAACATCCCGACCGCATCGGCCAACGTGCCGCTCGGTCTGTTGTCCTCTACCGACTGGACCACCTTCAACAGCAAGCAAGCCGCGTTGACCGCCGGGAATATGATCTCGATTGCATCGAACATCATTTCCGCAACCGGCATCGCTACCACGTCTATCGACACCTCATCCGAACTCCGTTCAATCCTTACCGACGAAACCGGCACCGGCGCGCTCATGTTCGGCATCTCCTCTTCGATGTCCGACGACCTTTCGTGTACTGGTAGCCAAATTATCGCCCGCAA
>JACCDR010454598.1_pt1 | contig 17976 bp, 32 predicted proteins | sample 7446431 | NCBI WGS metagenome assembly JACCDR01 (sample SAMN15323443, study PRJNA562643) | freshwater metagenome | isolation source: river surface water | place: USA:Blue River Watershed | collected 2017-08-17
GTCCACGCGACGCTGTCGGCGGCGCAAGCGGAAAGCGTCGCGTCGCTAGTCCTGGATGAGTTCGCGATCCCCGAGTCTGTCGCCGCGTGGAAATTTACTTACTCGGCGCAGAACAGTTACTCGGCCGTTACGGGCCGCGTCAGGGTCGTCGAGGTCAATCGGATTACCAACCTGAAGGGGGCGCTTTCCGTCGCGATCTCGACGACGACGCACAACCTTCTGACGGGCCGCGATGCGGTAGACGCCCACCCTGCGTCGTCGATCACGTTCTCGCCGACGGGGACGATCGCGGCGGTTAATGTCCAAGCGGCGATTGAAGAACTGCTTAATGAATCGCTGACGGGCCCGACCGGCCCCACCGGCGCGGCATCGACAGTGACGGGGCCAACAGGAGCAACCGGCGGTCTCGGCCCGACAGGCGATACGGGCCCGGCGTCAACAGTGACGGGCCCGACCGGGAATACCGGCCCCACAGGCGCAGATGGTGCGGCGTCGACCGTGACCGGGCCTTCTGGCGCGACCGGGAGCACGGGACCGACCGGCGCGACCGGGACAAAAAACCCGTTCTCCGTCGGCGGCTTCGTCGCCGGGGTGACGACGGCGAACGAGAAGGTGTTCCAGTTCGTCTTTACAGAAGCCGTAACATTCCCCGCAAACTTCTCCGGCTCTTACGGGCGCGCGGAAGTCGCGAGCACGGGCAACGTCGTTTATGGCGTCTACAAAAACGGCGCGACGGCTGGGACCATCACCTTCGCAACCGGCGCGACCGGGGCGACGTTCGGGACAACCGGAGCAGCGGAACTGTCGTTTTCCGCGGGGGATTACGCGCAAGTCAAAGGCCCGGCGACGCCGGACTCAACTCTCGCTGACTGGTCATTTACTCTGAAAGGGACATGGTAATGACGATCTTGGCTTACTGCGGCGAGGACTGCGACACCCAATCTTTGCTCAGTGTTACGTGGTCAACAACCGCGACATATTTCCGGTCTGGATATGCCCGCGGCACGCTTGTTGTAAATGCGGCTACCGTAGCATCTGATCCGCCTGGCTCCCGATTCAGGACATCAGATTTTACGAGTGCGTCATCAGAGTTCTGGGTTTCGTGGCGCATGTATCGGAATAATGCAACAGCCACGGCAAACGCGCAATGGGTAAGGATTCTTGATTCATCGGGAGTTTGCAGGTTAATAATTCGAGCGACATCGACCCCCGAACTTAAAATATCGACACGCAATGCAGCGGCGACGATCACTGACCTCGCTACGTCTTCCGGGTGGGCAAATCCTATCGGTTCAATTGTAAAATACGACCTATATGTTAAATACGCGAACGATGGGACGGGTGTTGTTACGCTTTACGAAGACGGCGAGCAAGTTCTAACTTACTCAGGCGCAAATACGACAGACGGAGCTACCGCGTTGGCCTCTGTTGAGTTCGCCGGTTTTCTTGCTACGGCCACATATAATTATTCTGAAGTAATAGTATCTACCACAGATACACGCAGTATGGGGCTTGTGCTGCTTAACAGCACTACTGCCGGAGCAGCGCAGGATTGGGATGGAACCGCAACAAACGTCAACCAAAACTCGCTGGTAAACGAGGCGCAATATATCTATACAGCGACGGCCAATGAGTTTCAACAATACAAACCGGCGAGTCTACCTGCTGGTAATTTCAACGTTGAGGCCGTTGGCATGTCGGCTCGCGCCCTGCGAGGCGCGTCAGGACCGCAAAAATTCGATTTTGCGACACGCATAGGCTCCACAAACTACGTGTCGTCCGACGTTACGCTTACAACGGCATTCGTGAACTATGTGAACATCCAGTCGACAAATCCGGGGACGACTACCGGGTGGGTCAAGGGAGACCTGGTCGACACAAACTTTCAATACGGTGTCAAATCCATAACCTGACCCGGGGGCAACAATGGCGCAAAAAGACCCCCGCACGGGCTCACCGTTTACAAACACGGCGACGAACCCCGGGACAGGCATCGCGGCTACCGGGTCCGTCTCTGTATCCGTCGGCGACCTTGTTTTTGTAAACTACGCCATCCGCGGCGCGGTGACGGTAACGGTAACAGACAACCTCGGGAACACATATTACGCACTTGCTGCTCCGGGGTCGGGAACGGGACGCGCTTACGGATTCTATAGCATTGTCACGTCCGCCGGGACGCTGACGACGGTAACGGGCGCGCATACGTCCTCGTCGCTCGACGCCGCCATAATCGTCGCCGTCTTCGAAGGGCCTTTCTACGGCTATCCGACAGGATTAGATAAAAACCCGTCTGCGGTAGCAGACAGCACGTCGCCCTTTACGGGGGCGCAAACCGGGACACTATCGTATTCCGACGAACTCGTCATCGGATGGATGGCGCAGGGCAACGGCGCGGCGGGCGGTTCCTACGGCGCCAATAACAGCTTTACAGTCCATGGAGACGCGACAACAGGAACGGGGACGAATACCTGCTCCGGCGCTATCTGCTACCTGAAAGTCAGCGCCACAACGACGCGGACGCCGGAGTTTACCAACGCAACGTCGACATCGGGCTCTATCGGCACGGCGAGTTTCGTCGCGGCGGCGGCAGAACTCCGCGTCCCGAAGCTGAACTCATACGGCATCCTGGAGGTAACAGACCAGAGAGTCGCAAAACTAAACTCGTATGTGATCCTTGATGATCCGAAGCTTCAAGTGACGAAGCTTAACGCCTACGCCGTCTTGACAGAAGTCGAAGCCAGCGACCGCCGCAGGCCCGTCTATACGCCGACGCACTAAAGGAGCGACCTATGCGTCCACTTCAAGAGTTTTCCGACTGCCGCAACCGTTCGCAGGCGGGGCAAGACCTGTTCGTCCTGACCATGCTCAACTGGAAACGCGAGGGGTCTTACGTCGAACTCGGCGCCAACGATCCCGTTCGGCATTCCAACACGGCGCTGCTCGCCGGCGAGTTCGGCTGGAAAGGCGTCTCTTACGAACTCGATCCACAATACGCCGGCGCATGGAAAGTTCGCCGGTTTCGTGACGACTTCCGTATTGCGGACGCCACGACAATTCAGATAGACGCGCCGACGGGCCGGATCGACTATCTGTCCGTCGACCTCGATCCGCCGGAGGCGTCCCTGGCGGCGCTGGAGAACGCCCTGAAATTCGGCGTGCGGTTTTCCGTCATCACCTTCGAACATGACGTTTGGCGCGGCGATGACCGCGTGCGGTTCTTCTCGCGCAAGCTGCTTGAGGAGCACGGCTACAAGCTCGCCGTGCCCGACGTCCGTGTCCGCGTCGAATGGCCGAATATGGGGCCGGAGCCTTTGCCCTTCGAAGACTGGCACGTCGATCCGCAGGTTGTGAAGATTTAGGAATTGCCTCGGCGCTACGGGAGCGCGGCGGCTCTTGCCGAGGCAAGGCGCGTGTGGATTCAGGTCGCTCCGATCCACACGCGCCAACTCATTTAGGGGGTCACATGGAGATTTTCGAGAGGCGGATCAACGGAACCGACGTGCGGTTCGCCATCGCGAACTCCCACGACTGGATCCAGAAATATCATTACGACGGCAAGTTCTACGAACAGCACATCCTCGACCACATCAAACCGTATCTGGCCCCCGACCGCTCCTTTATCGACATCGGCGCGAACGTCGGAAATCACAGCCTCTACGTCTCTCTGTTCTGCGACGTGTTCCGTGTTATTCCATTCGAAGCAAATCCCGAGGCGCTGGAGATCATGCGCGCCACGCTCGCCGCGAACAACTGCCATAACGTCGTCACCGACCATCTCGGCGTTGCCCTCGGCGATCACGGTGGATTTGCGCGGCTACGAAAAACGACGCACAATAACCTCGGCGGGACGCAATTCGATTATGTGGACGACGGCGATATCCGCTGCATACGTGGTGACAGCGTCCTGCTCGCCGAGCCCGTCGGCTTTATCAAGATCGACGTCGAGACGACGGAATACGAAGTCCTCGACGGTCTGGAAAAGACGATCGGGAAATGGCGCCCCGTGATGATGGTGGAGACGGTTACGGAATGGAACCAGCGACTCGCCGCGTGGTGCGACCAGCACAGTTACAGGATCGAAAAGACGATGGGGTGGGACAATCTCCTTATCCCGAACGAAAGGGAAACAGCATGAACGCCTTATTTAAGCCGATCATGCTGTTGATGGTTTTGTCGGCCGCGCGTTGGCGTAAGCGTGAACTTCGCAGGCTGGATTGATGTTTCCGCCGGACATCATCCTCCTGCTGCGAATTTTCGTCATAGCTGGATTTTCGGCATGGCTGTTGCAGATAATCCTGAAGGCGGCGTTTGGAGGGTGGTAACATGGAACGCACGATCATAGTTGGTTTTGTCGTCTATCTGCTCTACACTTTGGGGACAGAAGGCGTCTCCGTCGACCCGGTTCTCAACTTTGTCCTGTTTCCGCTATCGGCTCTTTTCCTCGCATTTCTAGAGGCTTGCGAGTGGGCAAGGGCCAACGCGACGCCAGTTCGCGCGAGAAGCTGAATCTCGGCAAAACGAAACCTACGAGGGCCCGCTAACTGCGGGCCTTTTTCTTTAGGAGCGATCAGATGTGGCCCCTGCAAAGAGACTGTGACGCCTTTTACGGCAACCCCCGCGGCGCCAACGGGCGCGCGAGCGCGCAATGGGAGGCGGCGAACCTCGTCATCGTCCAAGCGCCATACCAGCTCTACTACGGGAAAACACCTATTCGCGGCGTGCGCGTTCATCGTAAATGCGCTGAATCTCTTCGCCGCGTCTTTACCCGGATATGGGATGCGGCGGGGCGAGACCAAGCCGTAGTTGACGCCTGGGGCGCAAGCGCCTTTTCCGGCGCCTACGTCTTCAGGAACAAGCGCGGCGGAGGCACCCTGTCCATGCACGCCTACGGGTGCGCGATCGACTTTGACGCCGCGCGAAATGCGATGGGCAACCGCCGCCCGAACTTCGGACGGCCCGGACCCGATGCCGTCGTGAAGGCTTTTGCCGCCGAGGGCTGGATATGGGGCGGCGTCTTCAATGACGGGATGCATTTTCAGGCCGCCAGGATCAACAGCGTCACGACCTCGCGGCTTCGCGCGGCGGGCTCCAGAACAATCGCCGCGGCTGACACGATCCAGAACGCCACGGGCGGCGTCGCGATAGCCGGTGGTGGGGCGGTCGGCCTGCTCTCCACGGTCAACGACGCCGGGCAGCAGGCGGCGGGGATCGCCGCGTCTGTCGCTAACGGGCGCGAGAGCGTGTCGCTCTTCGCGGATCACTGGCAGGTCGTCGTGATCGCGCTCCTTCTCGTGGTCGTCGGATTCCTGCTCTGGAAGCTTTGGCGCGCTCACGCCGATCTCGTAAACGCCCGCCTGGACGACGCCCGCACGGGCATTCCGTCCGATCAGGTTCTCTATGACAACCCGATCGAGGGTTCCGTGCTGGACGGAATCGAGTTCGAACAACCCGGCAACGACAGCGAGCCGCGTATGCCGATCTATCCGGGTGAATGGGTAGGAGAAGAATGATGGACCCTGTCGCAATTTATGAGGCCCGGTTTTTCGAAAACCGAGAACTCCGTCGGTGGGAGATCGAAGGGAAAGACGCGGACGGCTACGACGTCCGCTACCTTCTGCTGCAGGGTAGGCCGTTGGTAGTCGACGCGGGCCAACTGGCGACGTCGAAAGGTTTCGGCCCGCCGTCTCCCGAGCCGACAAAAAGCAAGAGGGTGAAGTAATGCCTGCGTTCACCGTCGTCCTCGCCTTCCTGAAAGGCGGCCTTGGCTGGCTTTGGGAATTTTTCTCCAGCCACATCGGGCAGTTGGTCCTCGTCGGGATGGTCGCGTGGTTCTGGGCGGGTCATCGGGCGAACGTCCGATGCGAAGCCCGCTTTGACGCCGAGCGCGCTGCGGCCGTCGCCGCGGCGAACGCAGAGGCCGCGCGCCAGGCGGATGCGGCCCGAGAGATTGCCGAGGCGGCGACCGCGCGCCTTGAGGAAGAACAGGCGATCGAGAGCGACATGCTGGCGCAGATCGAGGCTTACGACAAAGAGGAGACCAAAGCCGATGCCAACTCCAATCTTCGCGCACCGCGCGCACACGAAGATGGGAAACCGGCCTGCTCGCCGGTTGTCGTCCGTCCTTGCCGTGTTGACGATGTTTTCGTTGAGCGGATGCGCCGGCTCGACGCCACGGCGCATCGTCGAGCGCCCAGACCTGCCCGCGGCGCCCGCTGACTTCGGGCGTCCGATCCCGCCACCGTCTGTCAAGCGCGGCGAGAGCGTGAAGACGGTAGCCTTGAAGAACCGCGCTGCGCTCCACCAGGCCAACCGGCGGTTGGAGAATGATGCGGCCTTTTACGAGGACGTGACCAAGAGCTTCGACAAACCGCCGGAGCCAAAGTGCGCGTTCTTCGAATGGTGGTGTGAATAGGAGGATCAAATGGCCCTGGATATTCTCGCGACTGTCGCTCTGTTCCTTGCGTCCTCTTCGACGGAACCGCGCGACTCGACTGACGTGTGGGTAAGGATTATCGCCGGGGGTCTGATCCTCGGCGCGATCTGGCTCTGATGGACGCGCAGTCCGTCGCGTCCTTTGTTGTTTCGCGGTGGACGCTCGGACACACGCCGGAGTCGATCATGCTGCAATTGGTCTGCCTCGGCCGGCCGATGCGGAAGGCGGACGTCCTGGTGATTATCCGCCGTTACGTCGACAGCCAAACGGAAAACACGACTTACAAAGGAGCGAACAAATGACGCGATGGGAACGGTTCTACTACGGCGTTGTCGCCGTTGCGCTGATCGCCGGGCTGTCGGCGTGTTCGACGGCGCGAACGCTCTATCACGCCTGTCGCGACGGGCACTGTTAAAGAGCGAGGCGGGAGAGAAGTCACGATTCTCCCCCGCCTCTGGCCGCCCCGCTCAAGGGTGGTGAAGCGAGACGGTTGGCGCCAGCCAACTCCGATCCGGCCGAAAAGGGTGGCAAGCCGAAATGTCAAATTCAGACGCCTCTCGCAACATGGTTATCGTCTGCGATTTTTGGGAGGGCCGCCCGCATGAATTTTCCGTAATTGCGGGAAGGAGCCAAGACGATGGTGGAAAATAAAAATAAAATCAGCATTGACCTCGCGTCCAAGCTCCTGATCGCAATTATTCCAGTGATTCTTTCCATAGCCTCGTGGGCATGGTCGATCGACGGGCGCCTCAAAGAAGTCGCGATGCAGCAAAATGAGCGCGGCCCCCGGATCGCGGCGTTGGAGGAAGCCATCAATGCCGACTCGGGGAGGGTTGAACGCCGCCTCTCCAGAATCGAGGAGCGGATCAACAATCTCCACATTTTTATTCTTCAGGTCGTCCCCTCAGCCCGCGGGGGGCAACGCCGCGGGGATCTTGGAACTCCTCCCGGCCCATTCAAGGACGTAAACTGATGATCTACGTACTTGTGCTTATCTGCTCGGCGAACCTCTCGCCCAAAGAATGCAACGTCCAGACGGCGAGGGCCTATTCGGCCTACCGGACGCAGCCGGGGGTGATCGTCTGCCCGGCGCCCGGGCCGCAGATGGCCGCCGATGGCGCTGGGGTTGGTGAGTATCAGATGACCCGGTGTCGCGTGCGGTAGCAGCCCCTCCACCCCGCAACACGCGGTTAACATCGGCTTCCGAGATTGCGGCGGGGGGGGCGGCATTATTCGCCTTTCGCCATTGCTTGCAGAAACTCTTTCCGGTTTGTGTCGTAGGCGACCCCGCCTTGCAGGATCCATCCCGCTTTCATGTAGCTCTCCACCAAGTGACGAAGCTTGATGGAGCTGGCAGATGCGCCTATAAGGTATTGCGTCATTCCCCCGTCTCCTTCCCGAGTGCGGCGTCGATGCGCTCAAGCAATTCTTGAAAATCACTGACGCCCCACCCCTCATTGTTGATGACGCCGATGGACTCGTCCACTGCCTTACGCGCCTCCCGCAATAACGCTTCCAGCTTCGCCACGCGCGCGATGGCGGCGTCGCGTTCTAGGGCTCTTACTGCCAGTTCGCCGGCGTCTCTACATTCTAACGCGGAAAGCAATTCAGCATACGTCGCGCGCGTCTCATCCCAATGCTTTTGAGCTGCTTCTAACGCAGCATCCAACTCCTGCATTCGGGCATATCCTGCCCTTGCATCGTCCCGCTCCTTCACCAGCGCCTCGATGGCGTCGGCGTCTTTGAGGAGACCGAATAAGCGCATCCGTTTCAATATAGAGTCGTAATCTTCGCTCATTCCCCATCTCCAATCGTATAAGAAAACGTCAACCCGAGCGACGTCAGAATATCCTCGGCTTCGGGAATCGTCAGCGCGTGCGTAGCTTCCTCGATCGCTCGTATGCGAACCTTGGAATACCCGCTGATCTTGGCGAGCGCGCCCCGGGACAAATTCTGCGCTATCCTTTCCCTCACAATCCTCTCGGCAATGGGATGGCGCTTGATGTCCCCCATAACGGCCTTGCACTCCAACTGCCGCTCTCGCCGAGCACAGCCGCATGAGCGGATATCGTTGCCGCGTAGATGGCTCCCGTAAGCCTTGTGCGTCTTTCCGCAATCGCATTGGCAGTTCCACACGCCGTTGCTGATATAGGACACAGCGACAAGACGCCCAAACCGCTGACCGGCAATATCAAGATACGTGTGCGACATCCGTTCCTCCCCCGAAAGAACGGGCGGGCTCCTTCGCCCGCCCGCGGCAATTACGCCGTTCCGGCGGCTGGTGACAAGATGTCGACGACCTTGCGAGGACGACCGCGCTTTTTCGGCGCGGCGTCGGAGCCGTTGATGGGCTTCTCTTTCGGCGGACGACCGCGGCGTTTCGGAGCCGAAGCCGCCGCCGCTGCCGCCTTCTCCGCGGACCACGCGCCGTCGATCGTGACGGGGTTCTTGGCGATGTTGCCGTTCTTGGCGATCTTCAAACCGCTCAACGACGGTTGGCCGCGTTTCGGCAGGCTGTCCGACAGAACCTCGACGACATGGTAGCGGACGCCCTTCGACACGACGACGTCGCCTTCCTTCACCCCAGCGACTTCGCCGACGAGACTGCGGATGCGGCGGGCGTTCCCCGCGATCTTCAACTGGAGATCGGCGTTCGCCCTCGCTAGCTTCTCGATCTGGGCCTTGGCTTTTTCACTCATTCAGATTTTCCTTTTTCATACTGCGGCGGTTTAGGCGTCGTTTTTCGCCTATTTTGTCGGTTTACGCCTGTTCAACGGAACAAGCAATATCCTCGACAAAATTCGCTTGCGTAATTAACTCATAACTCCTGGCGTCGACGGCGAAATGCCCGTGCGACATTTCCAGCGGGCGCAACGGCGCATTCGACTTTTTCATGCCGGGCCAACCCTTCGGCGGACCCCGTCGCCGCTGCGCCACTCTCCCCAGACCCCTCTTGGTCAGAATAATGCTGATCGGGTAGACCGAGCATTTGAAATACGCGGCGATCTCTTTCAACGTATGCGCCTCTCGCATCAATACAATCGTCTCTATATCCTCCTCTGTGAAATTGATCGGCGGACGCGACTTGCTCGGCAGGCCCAACCGCCGCGCGCGGTCTCCTACTGCCCAAGGAGTGCGGTCGCTCAGCTTGTGCGCGATTTCGACGGCCGTGTGATCCGGCCACCACTGCGCAATCTTTTTATCCTCATCGACAGACCAAAAACGCATGTTAGCCATCGGCGGATTCCTTTCGTTCGGCCTTCTGGCGCGCATCTTCCGCACGGACCATTTTGTCCAACGTCTCGACAGCGGTAGACGTCTCGACGGAGATCAAACCCCCGCCGGACGTGTTGTCGATGTTGAAGAACCGAACGACTCGTCTAGCCGCTGTGAGTAGAGTTTCTTCGCTCACGCAGCAGCCTCCGCGTCCTCTTCCGTGGTCTGGTCGACGAAGATAGGCCGACCGGCCGTTCCGCGGTCAAGGCGAACGCGCGGGAGAGAAATCGCGACGTGTTCGTTCTTCGCCGGGGTTTTCTTGTTGTCCTCGACGAGCGTCTCGCCGCGCTTCTTCGTGTAGGCGGTGAACTCCTCGACGTTGCCGGCGAAGACAAGCTGGTTCTGGCCGTCCAGAAGCTCGTAGACAGCAATGCCGCCGTCGCGGCCGGCCATGATGCAAAGGTTGATCTGATTAGCTTCCATGTTGGTTCTCCTGGTTAAACGTCCATACTACGGTCGTGCTCGATCGGTTGGTCATGGGGGATTGTTCGCCAATCCGGCCACGTCCGATTCTCGTTTTTAATCTGCTTGGCGGCTAGCGCGGCCGCGATCTCCTCGGGCTCGTGCCCCGCGCGCCAGGCGCCGTCAAGGGCGAGGATCATCACGTCGATCCACTCCTCGATATCTCCCGGGGCGCGTTCAATCTCGTCAAGTTCCTTGCGGATATGCGCGACGACACCCGCGCTGCGGCGACCGGGGCCGAAGGTCTTTTCCGAGAATTCCCGCGCCCGGTAGATATGCCGGACCAGGTCATAGGATGTGATGGTCATTGCTCCTCCTTCCTGTAGGCGTCCACGCGCACGTCGGCTTCTTCGAACATGCGGCGCGCAGTAGAAAACTCTTCGGCGGGCATACTCGTTTGCCCGTCGCCGTAGACGACGCGATCAATGCCAGCCTGGATCAATGTCCTGGCGCACGCGGCGCAGGGCGCGTGGGTTACGTAGACCGTGCATCCAAGAGTCCGAATCCCCTCGCGCGCGGCGAACGAAATCAGGTTAGCTTCGGCGTGCGAACTGAAGAGATACTTTTGAGGGCGCTGAAGCCGTTCAGGCAGATCCGAAACGCCAGCAGGTATTCCGTTGTAGGCGCAGAGGCGCACTTCGCTCCCTTGCCCGATCAGCACGGCGCCGACTTTGGTAGAGTCCTTGGACTTCTTCGCCGCGTGCTCCGCGAAGCCGTAGAACCATTCGTGCCAGTCCATACCTACCTCACGTAAAATACATGCACGGTGTAGTGGTCGAGCGGCAGGCCCGTGAAGGCGCTACGCTCGGAGATAAAGTCCTGCGCCTTCTCCTCGATCCAGAAGACGCCTTGCGGATTGGCTCCGCACATGACGAGGAAGACTTTCATCCCGCGGCCCTCCATGCTGGTTTCTTCTTCCGAACGATCGGGACGTAGGCCAACGCGCGATGTCCGCGACAGTAGGAATCCACAACGCTGTCGCACTTGCCGCCGCAGTAGCGGAAGTCTTCCGACGCCGGGTCGCCGAGGGGCCACAGGCATTGCCCCAGACGCAACTCCTCGAGCGTCACCCGCTGCGATTCTGGAATGGCGATCTCTTCCACCGGCGGCGGAACGACAACCAGAGTCGGACGCGCGGTCATCCGGCCGCCCCAGACGAACTTCGCGTGGTTCTTCGGCTTCGGATCACGCCTCGGCTTCGGCACTCGCGGCTCCGCAGGCGGCAATGCCCCCGGACGGAAGAACATCTTGACTCCGAGACGATCAGCTTTGCCGAGCACAGCGTTCTTCGTGAACTTAGCGCCGAACTCCTCGCTCAGCATTTCGGCGATCTGCTTGCCGGTCAATTCGCTCCTGGCGAGCCGCCGCAGGGCTTCAATGGCTTCTTCAGTCCACTTGGTCATCTACGCACTCCATTACAGACGCTATGAACTCGGCGGCGAGCGGCGCGACGATTGCGTTACCGTAGCCCCGGAGCATTTTCGCGCGGCTCTTTCCTGCAAAGGGGCTGCCCGATCCCATTCGGAAGGCAGACCCATCAACCAACGGGAATGACCCGGAGAAAGCTGGCCGCCATTTTCCATCTGTGCATCCGAGCCAGTCAGCATTTGACCAGAAGCCGTTAGTCGGGCCGGGCCGCACAGGATCACCTGGCGCCCAAGAAGCGCATTCGTCGGCACGTCCGCGTTCTGGCAGGCACCGTCCTTCCAATCCCGGCTTGTCGGCGTCGCCCAACTCGACAACCGGACTTCCTTGTCCAGATGCGCGTTGCCCCCGCCCACTGTTGTCGTCGTCCTGCCGCCGCTGCAATCGCTCGCTTTTGGCGTGGGCCACGAAGAAAAGTCGTTGTCGGATGTGCGGGCTCCCTGCGCCGCAAGCCGGTAAAACCGCAAACCCAATGGTGTAACCTGCTGTCGCCAAGCCAATGTGAACAGTATCGATCCAAGCGGGGCTAGTCGTCTCATGACTGCCGCGCCGATTCTCTCGGATAAAGCGTTCGGCGCGGCTAAAGACCGTTTCACCCGAATTGCGTCCGCAATCTTCAGGATCAGATCCTCCCCCCATGTGTTTGCCATCGTGTTCAGCGCGTAAAGCACAACGCGCGTGTTCTCTTTCGTATACCCCGCGCTCGGTGTCCTCTGATCCAGAGACGGGGCGTCCCAAGATTTCGGCTCCGAGAGGGAGAACGGAAGCCCCGTCACTTCGCAGAACCCTAAGTTGATCCGCTCCTGTATGTCCCGCCAGTCCAGATCGAACGGTATCTGTTTCTCTATTGCCCGCCGCTTCGCATCGTTCACCAAAGCAAAGCCCCGGTGAGTTTTCCTGCGCTCTACTTGGTAAGATTTCTTCCGCTCCGAACTCCAAGGCTTCGTCGCCCTGGCCTGACGGTTCTCGCAGTCTCGGCACTCCCCACGCGGGCCTCCCTTGCTGTGCGCTCGGAACGCCGTCATTGATTTTTCCTCGCCGCATTTTTTGCAGACTTTTACCAACGACGTCACTACTCGCGACCTGCTCTCCGAAGATGACGGGAGGCTTGCAGGTTTCGATGAGGCGGAGCCATGCGGGCCAAAGGTGCCTTTCGTCTCCGGAGCCTCTGCGCTGGCCGGCGACTGAAAAAGGCTGGCATGGGCAGGAGCCCGTCCAGACCGGGCGGTCGTCGGGCCATCCCGCCTGTCTAAGCGCGTATGACCAGACCCCAATGCCAGCGAAAAAGTGACATTGGGTATAGCCAGCGAGATCAGCCGGGCGAATGTCTCTAATGTCCCTTTCATCAACAACCCCCGGCGCGATCATGCCCGCGTCAATCAGATTGCGGAGCCATTGCGCCGCGTACGGATCCAGTTCGTTGTAGAACGCAACCATCAAACCTCCGAATGAAGTTCGTTCCATGAGAACGTCTTCTGTTCGGCGTCCGCGGACATGCGCTCGTCGACAATGGCTTTCATCAACAGGCAGTAGACGATCAGGTCATCCAGCCGACCGTCGATCCCCTCCAGCCGTTCGCGCCGCTTGCCGGTCACAGCGTCCTGGCAATACTGCTGGATCGCATCCCAATGTTTCGCGGCGTAGACAGCCCACACGGCTTCCATCGGGAGCCCGAGCGCACTCGCATTGCGCCGGAAGTTCGCCAAGCGGTCGGCGTCGCCAGCGTATTCGCCGCCTTTAAGGACGATCAGGCGCCGCATTTCCTCGATCGTCTGCTCGACGAGGATTTCGAACCGTTCGTGTTTGTACATCCGGGGCTCCTGCTAGAAAGGATAATCTGGATCGTTGGCCGACAAAACCAACGACATGCGCCGCAAAATATCGCGCTGGTATTCTTCCTCCCGCTCCACAAGGACGACGTTGAAGCCTTCCTCGATCGCCGCTTGCCCCGTCGTGCCTGTGCCAGCAAACGGGTCGAGCACCGTTCCACCGGGCGGCGTCACCATGCGGACCAACCAGCGCATAAGCGCAACGGGTTTAATTGTTGGATGGCTGTGCCGCTTTGCGTTTACGCTTATTGTCAGTTGCGTTCCTGATACAGCACGGCTTGCACCAGGGAGATATGCCGTCTTTGCGAGAGTAATATTCAGAGACAGGCCGAACATTCCCGCATTTTCTACAGGGTTTGAACCAAGTTCCGCTTCGCAGTTCACACCCAGAATGCAGGCGCTTATGAGTGAGCGCGTCAAGTATTTCAAGGTTTTCAATTCTGTTGTCGAGTTTGTCTTCGTTCTTATGGTGGATCTGGTAGCCGCGCGGCACAGGTCCGTTATAGTGCTCCCACACAAGAACGTGCTCCATTCTTGCACGGTTCCCGATCCCGATGCGACGATAGCCCTTCCGAGTGATTGTCCCGTATCCACCTGGAGCCGCACTTGGCATGGGCCTGCTTCGGAAGTCCATTTAACTTCTACCTCCTCTACATCGCGGAAGATGCGGTCTTTTGCGTTCGCTTTAGCACAATAAAAAAATCGTGCTGCGGAGCCAGAGTCACCGAAACCGGGATCACGCTTCTCTCTTTCGTCACGGCCTTTTCCATACACGTCACCGTTTCGGAACGCTCCGAGAGACGCCTGCCCGCCGCTGCTCTTGCTCTCAGGAAACAGCGCCAGAACTTCCTCGCTGCCATCGTGACAGAAATTGGCCGGCCAGCGGCCGAGGGCCGTCTCAACGGGCTTAACTTCGTTTCGGGCGTATACGCCAAAAACCGGGCTTGCTTTTCTCGCCATGCCGCCAGTCAAACTTTTCCGCGCTTCTCCCGCGCCGATCCGAGTCGCGTCAATGTTCAGCGCCCCGGTTCCCCATTTGAGAACATTCGCGGCGACCGTGCCTTCGGACAAAGGCTTGCGGGCGAGGCAAATACTTTCCCATGAGGGCTTCAACGCCGTGCCCCAACCTTGCCATTGGCGAGCGGCGTCTGTTGCGGGGGCGGTTATATAAACCGTTGTGTCAGACTTTTTGTCTCCGTCAACTCCGTAACAGTCGTGCCGCAGGCCGCTCCCCGCATTGCTTACGTTCGTAGCCCCCGCATAGGAACCAACGACTTCACGCTCCGCGCCCGCCGCCTTGTCGATCGCCTTTGACACGTCCAACGACTTCGGGAAGCCACTGCCATACACCCACGCCAACTGATCCCTTATCTCAAACCCCGCGTCCTCGATCGCGACCACCATGCGGTGATATGTCCGCGTGCCGGAAAAGGCGACAAGGTGCCCGCCGGGTTTCAGGACGCGCAGAACGCGCGCCCATAAAGCTACGTCAAAAGCGATCTTTGAGCCATCCCATTCCTTGCCCATAAATCCGCTTGATGCTATACTTTGCGGATGCACAACAAGGTCAAAAGACAATGCCCTGTTTGTGGCAACGTCTATTATGCTGATCCGGCGCGTCTCAAGCACGGGAGGCAAACGACTTGTAGCCGCGCCTGCTCTTACGAACTCCGCTCCAGAGAGAAGCAAGAGCGCACAGAGCATCTTTGCGCCGTTTGCGGAAATTCGTTCCTCCGATGCCCTTCCCACGTCAAATCTAAGCACGGGGCCGTTTTCTGCTCCCCGGAATGCGCCTACAAGCTCCGCAAGCGCGTCGTCACTAAGCCCTATATCTGTGTTGCAGAATGGGATAAATCCCGCGCTGTGAAGAAGGCTTGGGAGACTCGACGTAGAAACGCCAAACCCTACCCCGATTCCGCCAGAGAAAAAACCAGAACCAACGCTATTCAGAAGATCAAAAAAGGCGGCATGGTCAGCAAGTTTGAGCGCAAAGCAGCCGAGATACTCAGAACGCTTGGGTTCTGCGTCGCGACTAGCGTCGCCATAAGAAACGTCGACGGGACTTTCGCCCACGTTTTTGATATCCTGATTCCCGCTCGTCGGATCGCCATTGAATGCCACGGAGACTACTGGCACGGCGGTAGGTGGAGTTGGGAAAGCCCCGACGCGACCCAGACCAAGAACCTTGGTTACGAGCAGCGCAAGCTCGTTTCCGCCGCGGAAAGTGGCGTCGACGTGCGCGCGCTTTGGGAAGCCAAATTCAAACAAGACCCTGTTGGGGCTTTGCTTGCCGTCGTTCGATAGCTCATAAGGCGGATCGCAAACGACGGCGTCGACGCTGTTCTCGTCCATCTTGTCGAGAACGTCGAGGCAATCGCCGGAGTGAAGAATGAAACGATCCATTATCGCTCCGTCATCGCCCATATCGCCAGGATCACCGCGCAGATCAGCAGCGACAGCGCCGTTCCGACCGCGCCGAGGAACGCCCCGACCCAGAAGGCGTTGCGATCGTCCAGCGCCAGCTTCGACTGATAGTCCCGCGCGCGGCGGCGCTCCTCGATATGCGAGTCCCGTGTTTCATGCAGGCGCTCGTAAGCTTTCTGTTCCGGCGATTTTTCCATGTCAGTCACTCCCCTCAAGAACCAATACGCCATTCTGGCTCACACCACGGAGTCTTCCAATCCAACGGTTCGCTCAAGGAAACGATGTTGATATATTCCTCCCAATACGCGCGAACTATTTCACTGTTTCTCAAAACTACAGCATTCTCCAAGCTTCGTACGCCGTTTGCAGTAAAATTAAAGGAACCCGTCCAAACCGCATAAGGAGCAAAATGTTCCACTGTTCCTTGGTCATCGACGCGGAGACTCTTGCAAAAAATTACAAATTTATTGTGCATACGGGGGAAAGCAGGTTGCTTATCGGAGTTATGGTTCCCAACACACCGCACCGGCTCAATGACAGGATCCGAGCCCCAAGAACGGTCTTCTAGCCCCTCTACAAACATCCTCCACAATTTACACGGGAGTTCGTTGTAAAGCCTCTCTAACTTGCGTGCCCACGCTTGCGGGGGGTGTCCTTCCGGCCGTAGGAAGTCCTCCTTCTGTACCACCAAGCTCACCCCCTTCTTCTGTGCTAGTGCTTCTAGTATGCCCGCGTGTGTCAGCCACGCAACGCAGCCTACAACAACATCCGCTTCAGCTATGAGAGAAAGCAGCCGGCTCTCTATGTTGCGGAACAATACCTCCACCTCGCCCGTGTACGTTGTAGCGTCGGGCGTAGAAATAGGCTCCGCAAATGCGGGAGACATGGCAGACTTGATTGCCAAACGGTTAAGGTTCACCACTACTGCCCCTAATAGTTGAGAAACGGGGCTCGAAAGCCCCGCCTGCTCGCGATCAGAACGGCGAATCTTCGTCGGCCATCGCCTTCGAAGCGCCAACGTCTTCGTCGTCGAACACTTCGCCGTCGTTGAACGCCTTCTTCGGATCAGAGCGGCCGTCAATGCGCGGCGCATTGGCGACGATGATCTGCACGCCGTTGAGCCCGAAGGACACACCCTTGCGCCCGGCGTAATCCCACGCGAACGGCGTCACATAGGCGCGCACGATCTGCCCGGCGTAGACGTCCTTCGACGAGGTCACGTCCTCGCGGTCGCGGTCGTAAACACCCGGTTGGTCGTTCGACCACGGGTTGATGTAAACCCAACCCTCCTCGTAGCCCTGGTAGTCCTTCTCGCCGGCGTCGTTGAACGGCGACTCCAGACCCTTGAGGGCCTTCTCGCCGAACTTCTCGACGAAGACGTCACGGCACGCCATCTTGAGTTCCTTGAACTTCGACGACGACTGCGCCTCCTTGTCGAACAGCAGCGAGCACGAATAAACCGGGTCGCCGTTCGGCGTGCGCGGCTTCGGGGTGAACAGGTTAGGGAAGGACAGAACCGCCTTCGGGGTCAAAATACCAGCCATTTATTTCTCCAGTTTGTAAACGTAGGTCGCCAAAACCTACAAGAAAGCGCGTTTTACCCCTTGCGCTTCAGAGGGGATTCACTTTCGCAGTGACGCTACCCACGCGATACGCTGCTGCTCCAGCGTCTTCATGTGGCTAAGAAAATCGTGCCACTCTGTTCCGTTGGTGAGATAAGTTTGCAACATGGCCTCAACGTCGGAGTGGCTCAAGCGGAAACCTTCTGAGCCGCGGATCCCAGGCGGATAAAGACTACTGCCGTAGTTGAACAACCAATCTCGCGCTGCACTTATCTGCCCCATAGACCAAGGTCGCATTTCGCTACTCCCACCAATCGCCCGCGGGCTTGTCGTCCATCGGCTCGTCAAACAGAGCCTTCAAGGACACGGCAGGGCGCTTGTCCTCGTCGGGCGCCAACGTAGTCCCGCTCGACTCCTTCACGACAAGATCGCCCATCATCAAAGCAATTCCTTCCTTCGCGAAACCAAGCTTTTTAAGTGCTGATTCCATTTGCGCAGGACTTTTAGGCGCCGGCGGTTCCATGATGTCGGTCTTTTTGACACCGTGCGCCAGGAGAGCTTCAAC
>JACCDR012085634.1_pt1 | contig 17975 bp, 21 predicted proteins | sample 7446431 | NCBI WGS metagenome assembly JACCDR01 (sample SAMN15323443, study PRJNA562643) | freshwater metagenome | isolation source: river surface water | place: USA:Blue River Watershed | collected 2017-08-17
GGGAAAGATGGACAAGACGGAAGAGATGGACAAGATGGGAAAGATGGACAAGACGGAAGAGATGGACAAGATGGGAAAGATGGACAAGACGGAAGAGATGGACAAGATGGACCTATTGGACCTGCTGGAAGAGATGGGAAAGATGGACAAGACGGAAGAGATGGACAAGATGGACCTATTGGACCTGCTGGAAGAGATGGACAAGATGGACCTATTGGACCTGCTGGAAGAGATGGACAAGATGGGAAAGATGGACCTATTGGACCTGCTGGAAGAGATGGACAAGATGGACCTATTGGACCTGCTGGAAGAGATGGACAAGATGGACCTATTGGACCTGCTGGAAGAGATGGACAAGATGGACCTGCTGGAAGAGATGGACAAGATGGACCTATTGGACCTGCTGGACAGCCTGCTGATGAGCAAGCTATAGTTGATATGAGTCCAATAGACGCCCCTATAGAATATGAAGAAAAGTACCCTTTGGAAGACGATTCTTTAGAATTCAATCGTTTTGAAGAAGTAGATTCAGAGCGCCTATTACGATTCTTACGACCTACCCTGGAAAAAAAAACTCCTGAATACGCGAGTTTGATGAGGACCGCTATAGTGAAGACGTCGTTGATCGCAATGTATTCCGGATCCACTGAGCGGACTGATATAGATGCGAAAACCGCATTTCAACTGAGAGAAATTGACTTTTTAACGAAAGATATGCTTGACATTTTCAAGTTGACTAAACTGAGTCATTACGTACTGGGAGCATACAATATGCGCATATTTTCAAAGTTAGCCTATTTCAAAGACTGTGATTTTGAAATACAAATGGTAAAGGATATTCGCTACATTCTTGAAGATATCAAAGAACTCACAGAAGAAGCTCGTATAAAGACAGTTATAGACGAAGCTATTGGAGCTGGTACGTCTATTTCAAATACATGTAATAGCGAAGCATTGGAAAGATATAAAAAAGTAATGATTGAGCTGATTCCTACCTTACGAAAGGCATACGGACTTCAGGAACGTCCCGCGCTGTTTGGAGGATCTCGTCAAGTCAATCAGTACCTATTCGCAGTACTGATCGCTATGATCGCCGTCCTCTTCTATTTCTTCGTACAGGAGGTAATCGCGTTTAAGACAACCTCCTTATATAATGGACAAGAAAGAGAAGCGCAATGCTGGACGACCTAAGGTAGTAAGAGATCCGCCTGTCATTCGCGGAATCGTAAAAGAGCCTGAGGATCCGGCAAACTGTATTGAATTCGTATATGATATGCCGCTATTCATTAAGTACATATGGCAAATATTCAAAAAAATGAACGCGGACCGCAACTATATTACCTTTTACAAGGACAAAATCATTATCAATAGTCGCGCAAATCACAGTCAGTCCTCCATGCGCTGCGTCTTTGACTGTACTAAGGTCGGCTCATACTATTGTGAGGAGCCGCTGTCCATTGCGGTGGACTGTCAAGACTTCGCCTCAATCACTAAAAAGATTGACGCAAAGTTTAAGGATTTCCGCCTATACTGTCATAAGGATAACCGGCATTCCATAGTCGTCCGCCTGACCCCGTCAAATGGTGTTATTGAAAAGTACAGCATCAACCTGACTGACGAGTACGACGGCTCGGATACGTTTGATCATATTGATACGGACCATATGATCCTCATCAAAATGGGCATCAAGTACCTCAAGCGGACGCTCACTGAGTTTAAGAAGAATGTACGGGTCATGTCTTTTGTACAGGAGGACTCCAACTCGCCTGTTTTCATGTCATTTCACACCATTGAGGGTACCATCGGTACAACTTATGAAATTCCTAAGGAGCAAGACCATCCTAACAAAAAAAAAGAGCTACAAACCGTCTACATATCCAAGGTACCGGAGGATCACATCTTCCGCGTGATTTTCCGCTCGGAATTCCTGCGGCCGTTTTGCTCCAGTATGCCTAACGAAATGATAGACATTTATATTGACGAAAATAAGCCTATTAAGTTGGAGCTGAGCTCGCCGGATCGGTCATTGGATATCAGCGCTATGATTTCTATAGAAAGCTATGAGTCATCATAGAAGACGCTCAACCGCGGTCAATTTTTTTTGCGTACTGGAATGGATATTGCTCAGCTGGAAAATGTTATTTTCGCGCAACTCCACCTCGGGTAGCAACTTAAGGATAGCCTCGCGCTTGAATGGACTCTTAGGGTCGCGGCCGGCCTCAGCCGCTAACTCCAACACCTCAGCGCGGAGCTCGCGCCACAACAAGGAGGCCGCGTTGAGCAATGCTGCTCGGTTCTCCTCTTGCTGGACCGCAATCTCATCCAATTGAGCAATCAGTTGAGTTTGCGCTTCTTGAGGGGTCAGTCTCTTTTGCTCTGTAGTAGGCTCCGTAGGAATCAGTTCTTCTTCAACACTCATATACTATTATATTGCTTTAACTTAGGTTAGCATCAATGTAGGACAACATCAATGGAATAAAAATCCTTTGCGACGCGAAGTAGCACAGGAATTGCATACCGGACACGCGGTTGTCTTTGGTGTATGCTAATCCGGACGCCGTAATCCCGCCGTAGTCTGTCCTCAGCGTCATTTGAGTGTCTGAAGAAACTGAAGCAATGGTGTACTTGTTGCCGGCGATCACGACTACATCTCCTGATCGGAAGAAGCTCTGAAATGCGGTTCCGGTTCCAACCACTACCTTTGTATTGATTACAACCGCTACGGTACCAGCGCCGGCCGCAAATAATGAAGACGTGTCAATATCAATACTGAAGTCAGTTGCCGGATTAGGTAAAGCATTAGATACGTCAATGTTGACTCCTTCATTAGTGTTTATTTCGCCAATCACAACGTAGTCGCCGGACGAGTTTGCGGTCGTGAAATCTGAAAAGATAACCAAGTCTCCGGTATTCAAATTATGAATGTTGTTGGTCCGGATAATGGTCTCGGATCCGTACTGGAATACAGTCGCGTTAGAGCGGTCCTCTTTAAAAGATATCGTCTGAATCGGATTCGCAAAACGAATAGTAAGCGTATTGATCGCATTGATTGGAGTAGCAAACTCCATGCGGCCGTCGTTGAAGTAAGACGGGTCAAGCTCAATGAAATTGCCGTCGCGCCTCTGCCGGAACATGAAGTGAATGTACCCGTTTTCATTCATGATCGCGGCCTGTGAGTTGAATTCCACTATATTCATAGAAATGCGGCTATAGTATGAATCGGCGGAGGTACTATAAGGAATCCGGATCGGATAAGCAAGAATAGATACAAGATTCCGGATAGGGTTGATATTGTTAACTGATCCCGTAGTCGTTTGGATAGACGACGAGAGTGACCACCTAAACAGGCTGGTACCGTCGGTGTCCGTTGATCGGTACCTGGTGTCAAGGACTATTAGAGCCTGTTTAATTGCAGTCTGCGGCGCGACAATTGCTGAGATATCCCTCATCGTTTTCACACCAAGGAAGCCTGAAATGTCAATTCTTGGATTGAATGTGTTGAGCACCTGGTTGATCGGATTGCCGGCGCCCTGTTGCGACTCATCCTCACGCATAAGAGTCTTTTGCATTTCGTGAATGTCATATTGGACGCCGTCGTCCAATTGGATTCGGCTGATTTCACGTACTGAAGTCTTTACCAAATGCTCTATGTATTTTTTTTGACTCTGGAAGCCTCGTGGTGAGGTCTTTTGTACGTTGCGCTTAATGAGCTCCAACTCGGACTTGGTAAGCCGGCGCCCTATATCCTGGTGAGCAATTCCGCAAACCTCGCGCATTATGTCAACCGTTTTCATATTCCAGGATTCATTAGGAGATACGTACTGTGTGTAATCCATATATATAATTAGTTATTTTAGTGAGAATAGTTAGCCTGATCAACACCCCACCAGGACATATTTTCAGCGGTCTCTTGCTCCTCACCAAAGTACATTCTGAATGAGTTAGGATTCATGCGGGCTCGGTTGTCAATAGCCTCGCGCGACTGCTCTTGCATGTACCTTTGCCGCCGTGCGCATGCATCATCGGCGCTTTCTTCCTTTCCGGTATAGACTGCGCTAATAGCATCAACCATGTACTCAGGATACTCCATGCCGGCGGAATACGCCATGCGCTCGTCTCGTAGAGCCGCGTCAAAGTCATTATTTTGATAAGTATTGAACATGTCTAATGGTTGCGGTCTAATCTGCTCAACTGACGGCTCAGCGGCCGTTTTGCGCGGCCGCCAACGGGGCCGCAATAGAAGCGCAAACATGATTAATATTATCAATCGGGCCGGAACTGGTAGATCTAATATAAAAAGAACTGAAATCGCCAACAGTAATTCAAATTGCATATACCTACGAAAAAAAATATCTCTACGACTAAACATTTTTATCAATGTCTTTCATCACAGTTCTCTCCTTATGGTTGCGCTGAAACCACAAGGCCCCAAGGAAGACATCGCTGAGCGCATACATCAGCATAGTATTGATATCGGATCGCTGGATCTTGACCAAGTCTTTTTCAAGTCCGCTGTGTTTTCCAAATCCAGGAATGTTGTAGCATCGGTGTGAGGAGCCCACTTTATGAAAAGACTCGCCAGTATGTACCTTTGCGCATGCGGTTTTGACGATCGGGGACTTACCCTTTTTCGCCATGAGCAGCCTTTCAAAGTCGCTGACGTTAGCCGGCTCGCTCCTTTTGCGGTCGCAAGTCTCACGGTCTCCGTGCTCGCAGCGGATCACGGAGTCCGGGATCGGATTGGAGTCTACGTCGGGAAACGGAATCTTGACATAGAACTCGCTGGTAATACAAATATAGATACCCTCGTCATCAGCGCCCTTATAGTAGTACATACACTGAGGTACGTCATCAAGATTCTTGACTACAGGCAAGTTGAATCCAAATCCAAGGTCGGCCTTCTCATAGGCGCTAACCTGAGTCATTGCGCTCGGCGGAGCGGCTGACGTCTGCTTGCTGAACTCGGCTACCATTTTCTGGAGGTAAGACTCGCGCTCGTATTCTTCGGCCCAAGACGCGCTGCTGTCAAATCCAAGTAGAGCCGTAGAGTAGTGTTTGTTTAACTCTATGTTATCCGCTTCTTCAAGATTGGTAAGCTGAATATCCAATTCCTCAACCTGCGCCTTGACGAACTCTTCAATTTCGCTAATCTGATCAAGCGCGTTGGACAGCTGGATCAGCTGGAACTCCAAGTTGCTCTTCAGCGCAAAGATATTCGCTTTGTCAAACTTTTTGTTGATTCCAAATCCACGAACATACTTATTGACGTTGACATTTTGGATGGACTGCTCTTTGAAGAGCTTGATAGCTAATTCAATACACTTGATCGGGTCGGATACCATTTCCATTATTTACTTATAAAAAATTCACTATTTAAAATGTGAATATGGCATAATTATATATCAAATGAGCACAAATCAATGGCACCAGTACCAGTTGGTGATCAAAATGCTCAAAGATCAGTATGGCGATTTGACCCCGCTGACCCAGGAAGCGTACAATAAAAAGCGAGAAAGCGGAAGCTACATTGGTCACAATATATTGAATCAATATGTCGCGTACTTCTTCTTTGAGACCAGCAAAATGATCGCTAACTTAGGCAACTTCCGCAGCCTCATAGATCAAAGCTTGGCGCGGAGCTATCGTCAAGTGATCATATTCATTCCATTTACGTTGACTAGCTCAATCAATAAGTTTATCCAGGAGAGCAATCTACGTACCAGAAATCAGATCATTATCTATGAGTTGAAACACTTCAATATTGAGCCCGGACGCGGCCCACATTGCGGACTTCATGAAATCATGACTCAAGAAGAGATTGAAACGGAAATCACCAGGCAGCTACACGTGTCCGTCCGCAGCCTCAAGCGGATCGCGTTGAATGATGCCCAGCTTCAATTCTTAAGACCTAAGGTAGGCGATGTGATCCGCATTAAAAAAAAGAATCCCGTTTGCGGAGAGATTCCGGATTACCGCCTCGTAACCAAGCCTATGGAGAAGGGCGAGGCTGTTCAAAGCAAGTCCGAGGACAGCGACGCGGAAAGCGAAGGCTCGCAGCTTGATGATGACGATGACGAAGAATCCGACGACGACGAAGTAGCCGGATCCGCAGTCGCCTCCGAGGACGAATCAGTTCTATCAGCAGTGGAGTCCGACGCGGAGTCCGATGTGGAGTAATCAAGGAGCCGGAATTTGGTGTCCGAGCAAAACAGCTCATTATATTTTTTTTCCGGATCTTCCGACTCATTAATGAGTTTAAGCACGTTGAGCCCCGCAACCAAGTGAATGCGGATTTCCTCAATAGCCTCCAGGTCGCGTTCTACCCGGACTACCTCAATTGAAAATGCCTTCCACGGAAGATATCCAATGAGTACAAGCCCGTTTAATTCGCAATGCTCAAGACACGCGCTTCGCTGCCGCTCAAAGAAGCCCGATACTTGAGCCGGATCGTCAATGGCGGCCGAGCTCATGAATTCTTTGAAGAGTAGCAGATCGCCCTCATAAGTAGTATATTTACGCTCAACCAACTGATTGAATAGATATGTCGTTCCGCGAATACCGCACTTTCCAAAGTCTATATGCTGCTCAAGTTGCCGGGCTAACCGGACGCTGCCTTCCGGATCGTCTTCCCGAATCAGGACGTCGTAATTGTCTACAAAGCTGATCCCGTCGTCAGGCGACGCCGGCGCGACGATCCAACTGATCCCCATAGCCGCAACCTCAGTAAAGGGTAGCTCGCCTTGGAGCTCTTTGTGTGCGGCCGTAGTATTGAAATCAGTCAGTGCGCATTTGCGGTATATTACATTGACAAATAGAGCATGATCGCATAGGTCAAGGTTGGCGAGTCCCGATTGTAGTTGCGGCATGTAATATGACGGTACTCCGTGAGACAGCTTCCGGTAAGGAGACTTGATTTCAACAAGCACGATTTGCTCAGATTCATATGAATCGCCCCGAATGACGGTCAGCCCATCCGGACTGAATTTATGATTTTTGACAAACGCCTCTACCGTGCCGACCTCATAAATGCGGTCAAGAGTAGCGCGCTCCAAGATCCGCTTAGTACGGTCTTCAAAGAACTGCCCCCACATAGTAGCTATGTTGCCGCGGAAGTTATCCAAGCCGATCTTTTGAGCAACAACTCTTTTAAAAGTAGAATATGGATTCTTACCGAGAACAGAAGCTACCTCACTACCTCCAATCGTCGTCCGTCTACCCGCATACCATTCTACCGAACGCTGAGCCGCGGACTCCGGTAGCTTATCTACGAAGTCGCGTAAAATATCTATTTTCATTATATATGTCATCCTTTATACGGCTTACTACCGGAGGCCGCGGTCAAGAAAAGAAGCTGAATTTAGGCGGCGTCAAAGACAAAATCCGTATGCTGACCGCCGAATGGAAGGAATTGGAAGACTGTAAAGACAACCTACTACGCGCGTTTGCTCGCAAAGCTACCGGAGCCGCCAGCGCGTTTGAATCCAACGAAGAAGCTATAGAAGCAATCCGGAACTCAACCCCCATAGACGCATTCCGACTGTCCAGTCCTATAGATCATTGCGCGGAGACTCTATTTCACGCATGGAGAAAGCTGATTGAGAAAAATATAGTAGCAGCGCTCAAACTCGCAGGATTGGATCCACCGGATCTGTCGCATGCGGTTGAGACCAGCTCGCCGCTTATATTCTTTTTAATGTCAGATCGCGACCCCGACCTCGCGGACTACCGAAAGGTATTCAAAGATATTGAATACGACTACAAGGGCTACTGTCCTTATCAGTCCATGGAGCGGCTACTTCTATTGTTGGACTTCCCCGTGTCAAAGCTATTCACGCAGCTTCCACCGGTTGATCTTAAAAATGTATACGCGCGGATCCTTAGTATGTCCGATCCAAAGCTCACGCAATTACAATCAGTTGATTGGAAGGACGGCACCCTTAAGAATCATATTCGTCGCCTCATAGATTTCTACAATAAGGAGCTTCCGATCATTGAATCCATTGAAGAATACTATACTCAAACGGCGTTGAATATGGATGCTATATCGTATATTATTGAGCATGATATATGAAGAGCAGTCAGGAGCTTCGTCTTCCTAAAGGAAACCCGTATAAGTTTGACCACTCCAGCGGCGATTGCGCGCACCATATAGACCGGAAGGTGTGTACCTCAACCGATTACCTCCAAAAGATGCTTGGACATGCGGTCAAAAACGCTGCGGCCGCCCTTGAGCAACTCAAGAAGCGGACCGGTTGCGATAGTGAGATTTGCGTAATTGAGCGGTCTGACGAGATCAGCTACACCGAGCGACAGCATATCATTAAAGAGTTTTTCAAACCCGCCGCACCGAAGGGCGAGACCGAATGGCTGAGCAACTTTGATATAGATGACGTGCTTGATCAGGTTGAAAAGAAGTACGATTCATTTTTACATATTGATTTCCATATGCGCGACTTTGAGATCTTTAAGCCGCCGCGCAAAAACCTGACTAATTTGGATATTAGTAAGGAGCTAAGAGCTGGCAAAACAACATGGGGCGTTGTATTCAACACTGATTACAGCAGCGGAAACGGCATTCATTGGTTTGCGGTTTTTGGCGACTTTTCGCGGAAGCCTTATACGGTTGAGTACTTTAACTCCTCAGGGCAGTGGCCGCTACCGGAAATTGAAGAATGGATGACTAAGACCGCGGTCAAGTGGAGCATTGAGCTTGACGAGCCGGTGGAGCCCGTTATTGTCAGCCGCGTTCAGTACCAAGAAGACAACCATTCATGCGGCACCTATGCTCTTTACTATATAATGTCGCGGCTGGCCGGCACCGAGCTGGCATATTTTACGAGCAATAAGGCGGTCATTAACGACGACCTAATGCGCGACTTCCGCAAGTACCTTTTCCGGTCTTCCACTTAAACTCACGATAAAGATATGGTATTTTGGCTTGATTTCTTTGAGCTGATCAGCAAAAGGTACGAAGAGGCGGCGCGGCTGGACGACTCCAATCCGGCTACCCCTGCTAACATTGCGGCGGATCACGATAACTTTCGCTGTTTTGCGCTTATCAAAAACAACATTAATTTGCTCGTCAACTGCATCAAGTTTGTCCTCATTATGGATCCGGAAGAGCGAGCCGCGATTATAAAGTGTCTTGACATTGCGATTGAAGACTACGATAAGTGTGAATTCAAACTACCAAGTAGCATTGAGCATCTAAAAGAAGTATTTTTGAAGTTCCCGCGCGGTATGACGACCATACACAGCGAGCTGTACGATATCATTACATCACCCGGCATTAGAATGGTCCACATCATTAAAGGCATTCCGGTAAATCTGTACTATTCGGTCCTTTCTGACGAAATCCGCAACAAGATCAGCGAGGATCCGCATATGGGTCAATTTGTACTACAAGTACAGCATATCTACGGAATCTGTATGAATATCTATAATTATCACAAAAAAAATGAATGGAGCGAGTTTAACCCGCATTACGACGAGTTGGAGGAATCGGCGCTTACTTCGGAAGACGAAATGGATCGTTCGGATCAATGTCCCGGTACTCCAGCACAGCCGTAGTCAGCTCAGTTAAGTAGTTCCAAACAATAGTCCGGTTTTCAACTGACGCGTCGGCGAAGCTCTTTTGGATCATCCTAATGAATGCGATTACAAACTCGCGCTCCTCATCTTTATCAAACTTTTCCTCCATATAGGTATTGGTAGTTAGGAAGAATTGCTCGTCCTTAGCCAGGATTTTATTGGAGTAATCGGTTATTCGGCACTTCACTTTGTTCATGATAAACGTTGGATCACTGAGTGATCCAATAGAAATTTCATTCCGCAGCCAGGCAATCTTCGCGGGTTGCGAGCTTATTTTTTGTGCGATTTTAAGTATGCGGAGTAGATTACGATCCAGGATCTTAGTTTTGTCAAGCATAGAGCTCATCTGTCTTGAGGTCAGTTTTTGCGACATATAATTCTATATAGTTTAATACGCTTTAAAAAAATATATACTTATATGAGTAAGGTAAAGCAAGTCAAGATCGCAAAGCAAGACCTCGGCAACTACAAGGAGCTCGGCGAATTGCTGGACCAAATGACCGGCATGCATGAGGAGGCGGATCCGGATATCGTCATTCCAAAAATCGTAGAAATCAAGAATTGCGTACTTAGGTACCTCAAAGTACTCAACAGCTTTGTCAAGAGCGACCTACTCGGTAGTACTGTATACGATTCGGAAGAAATCCGCAATTTCGTAGCGGACAGCTCAGCTGAGCTTGAAATAGACGTATTGGTACGATCCTACACGTCGGCTGATATATTTCCTGATCTGATTACCTATTATCAGGCGCAAATGGAAGGCCGGACTGAAGTTGTAGATTCTTACAGGAAGAAGCTATTCGCGCAGTATAAAAAGATCAAAGAATCCAAAGCAGTACAGCATATCGTAGCTACATGCGGCTCGCTCAAACAGCACAATGCTTCCTTGATCAGCTGTCACCAAGAAGAGTTTTCCAAGTTAGATATTTCGGAGCACTCGCGGTATCACTCCAAGCACTATAGCCCTAAAAAAGTAATGAAGCCGGATTGGAATTTTATCAATGAATTACAGCGGATGCAGCCTTTATCTTTTTCAAAAGTTATTGATTTTAAATACATTTGGATTCACCGCAACATATGTAAAACCAAGCGCCGCTACGTGCTCAAATTCCTATTCTACATTTACATGTATGGGTCTATTATCTTTGATATCACAACGAGCCCTGACATTGACACGCGCAAGCTGAGCGAGCTATTCATTGAGGCCATTAAGGCGGCCAAGGCTAAGATGCCCGGATTTGACAAAGCATTCAAGATTATTGAATCCGCAACTGATTTATTGGACCGGAAATTCAACGAGTACTATCGTGAGAGTGTCCGCAACAATAAGAACTCCGGCGTATTCTTTGAGAACTTTGTATTGGATCTTGCGGTTGAGAATACTGATGCGGTGTCGCGAATGCAGCTTAAGCAGTTAGCCGCTAAGCTACGTGATATGATCAGTCAAACACCCGGCTGTCAAAATAATCAGTCCATTCAAACGTTGGTGTCTTTGATGGGTAGCGCGATTGATTCCGCTTGAGCTGCTACGCAGCTCAACGCGGCCGCTGCGCGGGGGCTACCGCACTCGGAGGAGTTGTGATATTGATTTCCGTTTGAGGAGAGTAGCTATGCTATTTATCTTTGAATGTCTTTTTTTTGCCTGCTATTTATGGACCGCATGCCTTCGGCGACCTGACCCTGATTCCGGGCTCAATCGTATGATCCGGCGCGTCAGCCGCGGCAATAACCACCAGCGGCCTGATCCGGATTTCGGACTCAATCATATGAATGAATGCGCGTCAGCCGCGGCAATAACCACCAGCGGCCTGACTCTGATTCCAATTTCATAGATTCTATTCTTTTACAATTTCAACTCTAAACTGAGCGCGAAGCCTTGCCGCTTGCGGCGGCGCAGTCCTGCGTAGCAGGACAAGCCAAGCCCTAATTAATTACCAAATTATTTTTGAATGAATATATATGACAACTTACGGAGGTGACGACGATATCTTTACGAATAGCTACAGGGGCGGAGTTGAAATGTCCTCGGTCAAGATCGCTAAATACGTATCACAAGCCTCAATGCTTGTGCTCATTTTGATCAGCATTATTTATATGTTCGTCGGCTTCAGCAAGAGCACCAACTTTCAGGCGGCAACCGGAGCCATTGGAGTGATCCTACCTTTGTTCCTCGGATCGTTCCTTGTGTCTGACTTTATGAGAGCTAAGTTGGAGTTCAACCCCGCGGCTTCAGTCGTAAAGAGGCTTTTGCCTTAAATCAATCATAGATTATGGATCTAACGCTGACTGAAATACTTGACTCGGCGGACTCGCTTACTGAGGATCAGCTGAATGAAATGTATGCGGCGGTTGAAGAAGTAGCCGCGAAACTCAGGAAGCTCCAAAACTCGCGGTTCGTAGCAATTGATACATATTTGACTTTTGACAAGGGCGAGTATACCATACAAATAGGCAACCTCGTTCTACGCGGACACCATGTACGATATACTGATACTTACGAGAAGGAAGCACTGCGTTGTCGGTGGGGTGATCGGTGTCGCAACCGCTATAAGTGCGAGTACAATCACCTTGAAACATGCCGGGTGATACGCTTCGGAGAGAGTCCGCTCATGAAGCGATTCCTCAATTGCGCGCCGGATCAGCTCGCTCAGTTTTGCCGGCTCAATCCAGGAATGGAAGGTGAAATCCAAAACCTGAAGTGTAGCGTATTGGACAAGTTCATTCGGCTCATATGGTTATCGGCTTAAAAATTCCTACACCAGGATGGTCTTTTTTTTTCAAATAGTGTCGGAATAGGGCTTAATGGGCCGCGCTGAAAAGGGCGCGCAAAGACAAGCCGGCATAGAATAGCATATTGACTAAGCGTCAAGGATATATAGCATGTCTTGATATCAAAATGGATTCCATTCCAGCTCACTCACTTGAAGACCAAATGGTTGAAATATCTACTATGTCTTCAAGTGAGTGAGCTGGAATGGAATCCATTTTGATATCAAGACATGCTATATATCCTTGACGCTTAGTCAATATGCTATTCTATGCCGGCCCTTTTCAGCGCGCCTCATTTAGACGCGTATTCAGCAAAAAAACAACGATATTCACCCTACTCAAGTATGCTACGCAGCTCAAGCCACCGGCGTAGCCGCGGCGCAGTCATGCTACGCATGACAAGCCAAAAGGCCCTTCCATTCAGGCTTAGCTTTCGCGGACGGCTTCAGCATGCGGCTGATAAGGTCGCGGTTTAGGTCGGCAAATATTTGGTGAATGATACCCGCGGCCGCCCGCATGTGTCCTTTGAGAGAGAGGCTCTTCCATAATTTCAGCTTCAGTAGATTGATTGGTCGCTTGGACCGCGCGGATACCTTTACTGTCTTGTTCCTGTAGTTTTGTCGGAAAAACAATATGAAATCAACGTCGTCGGCAAACGCATCATTATAATAGTTTAGTACGTCCATATCATCTACTACAACAAGGACTGTATATTCTTCAAACTCATATAGTTTGGTACGACTGTATGCTATTTTAGCGCGCTCTTCGGTCTTCTTCAGGATTTCCGCTCCTTGATTCAACCAAGAGTTCAGCTGAGACTCGGCATCATCAAAGAATTCCGGCACCAAGTTCCGTTGAGCGCTCATATAGTACTTGAGTGATAAGGCCTGCGGAATTTGATCGCGGCCGCTGTCAAAGTCGCTAATCAGCTCAACATATCGCGGCGGAGGCTCGCTGAAAAAGATATTCCAAGTCAGTAATGAGGCGGCCGCATCACTGCGGATCACTGAGGTCAAGTTTGCGGATTCAAGATTCATATCTATGGCTGTTTGGTGGTGATCAATTATGAATACAGCCTTAGCAACCTGGAGTAGCTCGCGCATCACTGGCTCGCTATATACGAAGTCAACTAATATAAAAGTAGATCCGGCGGCTTCGTCAGGTAGCTCGTATTGATCGTTGTGGCTAAATGGAATAAGGATTGGATCAGCGCGCCCCTTTAGGAATCGCATCAAGTTATGCGCGGCGCAACATCCATCAGGGCAACCCTTATGGTATACCAAAAAAAGCATGTATACAACAATAGGACAAAAAATCAAATGTGATATAAATTACAACCAATATCACAGTTTTCACCATTGCAAAGGATATTAATCCATCTTCCATGTCCTGGGTGAATAAACACACAATCATCATTGGAGCAACTGAGTCCATTTATACAGCTGTGTACGAGCATACACTCTGGGTTCAAGCAAGCCGCTCCATCTTGACAAAAGCTGTTTTTGCTGACGTTAATGAATATTTTTTTAGGAGAGTTTTTCATCTTTAAACCTGAATCAACTAACTGGTGAGTATACTTACATTCTTCATCGGGCTTTGCTGTTTTTTTCCTGTGAGTCCTCGTGCGCTTGTGTTTGTGCTTTTGCTTATCTGGCAAACTATGAGTGGGCTCAATCAGCTTATTGAACAGCTGATCAATCACTGCATCAGGAGCATGCTCAATTGGCTGCTCAACTACTGCATCAGGAGCACGCTCAATCGGCTGCTCAACTGGTTGCTCAATTGGCTGCTCAACTACTGCATCAGGAGCACGCTCAATTGGCTGCTCAACTACTGCATCAGGAGCACGCTCAATTGGCTGCTCAACTACTGCATCAGGAGCACGCTCAATTGGCTGCTCAATCGCATTGGGAGCATACTGATAGCAAGTATTTTTGTGCTCTTCTGGATTAGAAGACCAATAATATGGTCGAGCATCAAAGGTATATGGATTGTAATCCACATTATCATATTTAGGACGCCATGTTGTTTGATTTCCAAACAAACCTTTGTACTTCATATCTTCTTGTAAATCCAAGAATTCTTTGAAAAAGATCTCCACCGCGCAACTGAAATTGAAGCATCTGAAAGTTAGTCCTCTACGACATGGTGTAAATCGGTGATCGGAACCGTCTTCAAGATCTTTAAAATACCATTTTGTAATGATCATCTCAATGCTCAGTTTATTAGGTACGCGTGAAATATGTTTACAATTCGGGCACTGAATATGAAAGGATCCATTCGCAGCTCCTATATAAGTACCATATACGACCTGATCGTATGAGCCTGTGATAATCGGATTTAGTGGTAGATCTGAAGGAATGATACGATCAATGCGGTCGTAGGCATCCTGTAAACTTTTGACTATTCCGGCAACCTCTTCCAATATACTGGAAGGATAGTCGTTTGAGCCTTCAAGTACTTCTTTTTGATTTTGTAAAGTGTCTCTGATAAGGACCAAATTCTGGTAGATTGGTACGTACTCCGGGTCGTAACTCATAATTTATTACAGCTAAATATTCAATTTTATATAAATGTTTGGACTCCACATATCAAAGACTGACTCAATCTCCTCCAAGAGCTACCGGACTCACGCGGACTCAATTGAGTCCGCAATTGCTGAATTCGGCATTCAGGCCGCACAAATCTATACGCACGGGCCGCAGTCTCCTCGGCGCAACGCGATCCAAGCAGGCAACCAAGTAAAGATATTCGTACATGGATCTTACATTTGTGTCGGCGTATGGTCCGCTCTACTCAAATGGAAGAGCCTCATCCGCAGCGAAATGGAGGCGGCCGCTGACGTCGGCGCCGCTGGACTTGTCGTCCATCTTAAGAGTGCTCCAATCGGTGACATTGCGGATATATGCGGCGCGCTCCATCGCGAAATTGGATTTCCGCTTCCGCTCCTGCTGGAAACTCCGGCAACAAAGGCAAAGATCAATAATTTTTCAATTCCTGAAAACTTAGCCGCTTTAGCTCGTTATATACCAAAAGCGGTACCTTGGGGGATTTGTGTTGATACTGCTCACCTCTGGGCTTCGGGAATCAATGTAGCTATCCGGGAATCTATGGAGGCTTGGTTGGAAGCTATGCCAAGCGAGCGGATTCAGCTGATTCACCTCAATTCAAACAAGACGACCAACTTTGGAACCGGCGCTGACCTACATATCATTCCATTCTCTGAACAGGACGGCATTTGGTTGCAATACTGCGGTAAGTCCATTCAAGCGGCTTACAAGGACGGCCGGCTCATTCATTCTAAAATTAGTAAGCTGGATCGTGATTTGCTCATGTCGTCGGGGTTTGCGGCTATCGTCCAATTTGCAAAAAAAAATAACATTGCTTGTATTGGCGAGGTAAACCGCGGCTATACGGAAGATATACGCTTTTTCAAAAGTGTATACTTTTATATTTAACGTCTCTTGGCATGGCCGGCTCCTCCGCGCTTGGAGGATTTCTTTGCGGCTCCGCCGTGTCTGGCGTAGACGGAGTGCTTGTGGACGGCTCCGCCCTTCTTCTTGGATGAGGCCTTTCTCTTGGAGGATCTCTTCTTACTTCTCTTAGGTGGCATTATATATAAATGGTAAATCTTTTTTTTTCAAAATATTTATTCCTTTGACGGACTACGGCGCTCTACATAAAATAAGAAGTAGTTAATGAACAAACTGAAAACCAAAGACTCATATGGAGTATGTTTGATTAAAGCGCCGCAAAAGGCCGGCGAGCATTTAAAGATTCTTCTTGTGAAGAAACGATGCTCGCATTATTTTTGCGCGTTTGTACACGGCAACTACAATATACACGATGATATGCGCTTAAAAAAGATGTTTAACAACATGTCTGTGTCTGAAAAAACGTATATCCTGGGAGGCAACTTTGACGATATTTGGTACAAGATGTGGTTGACTCACCCGCTGGCTCCAACTTCAATCCGCGACTGCTATAAGTGCGATACCATGGTGAATATCCGGGACGAGTACTTTTACGAGTGCGAGCGCAAATATGTAGATCTATACAAGACCGGCAAGATCAAACAGCTCGTTGACGGAAGCCGCAACATATCCGGAATCTGGGAGCTTCCAAAAGGAAAGAAGAAGTGCAAACGATTTGACAAGATAGATGAGGTTGCGGTAGATGCGGCGATCCGCGAATTCCATGAGGAGGTGTGTATTGACCCGCAAGACTATAGATTCGTAGATAGTAGCCCTATGAAATTTACCATAGAGGACGACGGGGTGATCTATAACACATTTATCTACGTATGTGAGCTCAGTAATTTGAAATGGGAGCCAAGTATATCGTTTAACAAATATAGCTACTTTACTGAAGCGGATGATATCGGTTGGTTTTCAGCGAGCCAAATCAACAACCTTAACGTGTCGGACAAACAAAAGAAGTTATTGCTGACTCAATACCGCATTCTTATTCAGCGATTTCGTACTTGTGCTTGTGCTTGAGGCACTTCCGGCTTGTCCTGCTACGCAGGACTACGCCACGTGCCTCTACGCACCGGCTGCACCGGGGCTTCGCATTTACTTGTGATTGATTTGCTATGTAGCACTACGGCGCTCCGGCTACCTTTACTTGTGATCCTGAAATCGTAGTCTAAACGCGCTATACTTGCGCGTCAGCGGAAGGCGGCTACCGGCGGACTAAAATGGTCCTTATTTCCGCATACGTGCCTTCGGCGACCTCTACCTGAAATCGTAGTCTAAACGCGCTATACTTGCGCGTCAGCGGAGACCACGGCTACCGGCGGACTAAAATGATTCGTATTTCTTGTTTTTTTATCCTATCACACATGTCAAAGAGACTCAAAAAGTGAATATTTTTGAGACAAAAAGAGATGCTGGCTGCTTTAGAGCAAGACGAGTACATTGAGATGTCACTCACTTTGAAGGATATCAAAGACCCCTATATTCGTCGTGCGCTGAAGGTGCCACGAGGTATGTTGATGAGTTTACGTGAATTCATTCGTTATTCCAAATATCCAATTGATGCCTTCATGATGGATCGCGTCTTCCATAACTTGGATAGTAATATGCTAATCTATGTTACTCAAGAGCTCATTGACTATATGGGCTATACTGGTAAACGAGATAGAGATAGAAAGGCAGCATTCTTGAAGTTATTGACCAATAAGAAGAGTGGATTTGTTGAGGGTAAAGACTATTGGTTGATTGATAATATCAAGTACAACGAGTACTATAAGAAAACCGAGGCTAAATTCGCTAAGAAATCGGATATGGAAGATCAGCCAAACTTGCGCGACCTCAAGCTCGCGCAGAATTTCAATGATCAGGATCCGGAGAAACAGCGCGAGCTTGAGGTCGCGCAGAATTCCAATGATCAGGATCCGGAGAAACAGCGCGAGCTTGAGGTCGCGCAGCTACTAAAATATCCAAGTATTCGCAGATAAGCATAATTTATATTTTTTGTCAGGTGTTGAAATACAGTCTAATTAAAGCAATACAATTGGTATATAAGTATGAGCTATGTCAGTCCAGGTGAAGCATGTAGACACTACCAAGTATGCTCAGAGACGCTTAGAGAATGGGCAGATAGAGGTCGTA
>JACCDR010108031.1_pt1 | contig 17973 bp, 19 predicted proteins | sample 7446431 | NCBI WGS metagenome assembly JACCDR01 (sample SAMN15323443, study PRJNA562643) | freshwater metagenome | isolation source: river surface water | place: USA:Blue River Watershed | collected 2017-08-17
GAACGGTCGACTCATCTTTTCAAAGAAGGTATAGTTGCACGCAAAGTCGCGCTTGATCATGGATTGAGCGCACGAGATTAGGAATTTCTCGTCCCCATTCCAGTCTTTGAATTCATTTGGATCTTTTGGAAACCTACATAGGGCATCTTCCCCTATATAATTAGGAATAGAACGCTCTTTGGGCGAGTAGCGAACTATCTTCATATTGCCACGCTGTCGATATGGCCTCATCTCCCGCTCATTTGAGGAGATACTTTGACCGATAGTGGTCCATACCCACGGAACATTATTTAACACCGCCTTGTTCGCGTGAGCAAACCTGGGGAGATGCATGAGTATCGTCAGGTCAAACCGCTTAACGAACTCCGGGGTCAGCAACTCTTTATTGTCTATACCTGGCTTTCCAAGGGCATGGAATGCTGCCATATCATCAGCATATGTTTCTGCATATTCTGGCGGTACCGCATCTTTGGGTCGCATGCTTTCGTCACCTGGATTATCTTTTTCCACATACGAACCAGGGCTGAATACGTAGTGTCCCATTTGGGTCCATAATTTAACCCAGTCGGCCTCTAGAATTGAGTGGCAGCTTAATAGTAAAATTTTCATTTTATCCTCAAAGTGCAGAAATTAGTTTCTGACCGATATTTTCCCAGGAATACTTTAATAAGAAATCTCTTTTTGCCATGACCTTTTCCTTTTCCGCTGCATAGTCAGAGAAAGATTTCCTCATTAATTTACGAAGGTGATCTAGTGATGGTTCTGCCCACATGCCCTTTCCAGAGTAAATTGGCCACGGCATGCCTGAGACTGGCGTTAGTTGGTAGTCTATAAGCAGTGAGTTTTCATCTGTCATGAACTCTGTATTGCCACCGAAGCGGGTGCCAATAGTGGGGTTCCCCATGGCCAGCGACTCAAAGTGAGTGCACGACCATCCTTCTGCCCTGTGTGGTAATACTAGGACGTCACATGCTTTGTGCAGGGACAGAATTTCAGACCTGCTGAGCATCTTGTGTATCAAGTGTATTGGCGGATGATCATCGGTATGTAACTGTCTGCTTAGTTCGGAAATTACCCTCTCTACTGATTGTCGGTCTGCAGGAGAGTTGTTTAGATGGTATGTTTTTAGTATTAGGGCGACATTCTCGTTTCTTGAAAATTCGCTTATGAATGCTTTGATTATACCAGCAGGGTTCTTTCGCTCTGTCCATTGAAATATAGAGTAAAATTTGAACTTAGAGTTTAGGGTGCCTAGATCGAATGGCTCTACGTTTGAAAATTGTGCCAGGTCAATTGTATGCTCTATTTTTTTAACTGGAACGGTTACGCCGCAGCTTTTAAATACATCCACGTTCCACTGGCAGGGTACGATTATCTCATCCATCTGATTGCATAGGCTTACCCAGCTAGGCGGCAAACGTGTGGTCTCCCAGACTGTATAGCCTATATTTTTAATACCAGGTATTTTGTACCTAGGGTAGTTCTCTGGGGTCATGTGTATAATTTGGATGTCTGGCTTTATTTTTTTGTTTAGTAGTGGCTCAAGAGTGCCCCTGTAAACATTCTGGTCGGTGCTCCACTTTTCGAAGTTTACCGATTGAACTGCCAGATTTACCTGGTCTTTATACAGATTCAGAGCAGATATGTAATTTCTGGATGCCTCTGAGTAGCCAGAAGCGCCGAGAGCAGCACATGTGAATAATACGTTCTTCATTTATTACCTTGATAATGTAGCTAGGTCGTGTTCGTACATTTTCTTTAGGACTGCCTTCCAATCTGACTCGGCTTTCCATCCCAGCTCATTTTGGGCTTTCTTGGGATTTCCAAGGAGATATGGGACATCAGAAGGTCTCATGAATCGCTCATCCATCATATATACCTTATTGATATCTAGGTTTGCTAGCTCGCAGACATACTCAAGCATCTCCCTCATTGTAGCACCAGTACCAGTCGAGATTACAAAGTCTGATGGTGTATGGTGATTTAGGATCATCAACATGGCGTCAACGTACTCTTCTGCGCTGCCTTCGTCCCTAAATGAGTCAAGATTGCCTGCTCTAATAAACTCTTCTTGTCCTAGCTTTATTTTAGCGATCGTATTTGTTACTTTCCTGGTAAAGAAGTCAAGTCCCCTTCGACCTTGAACTGATGAGTGGTTAAATAATATACCATTAGAGGCAAATAAGCCGTATGCCTCTCTGTAATTTTTGGTTATTGAAAAACCTGCTAATTTACTGCATCCATACGGTGACCTTGGATAGAAAGGAGATTCCTCAGTAAATCCTTCCTTGGGGCAGGTGGTGGACCCATATAATTCTGATGTTCCGGCAAAGTAAAATCTAGTTTTTGGCGAGTGCTGACGTATTGCCTCTAACTGATAGATTGTTGACATTGTATTTACGTCAAAAGTTTCTATGGGATTTGAAAATGAATAGTGTACATGCGACTGGGCACCCAGGCTAAAAAGCGCGTCTGGCTTAATATCTGAGATTAGAGTGGTTATAAATGCGGAGTCGGTTATGTCTCCCTCAATTAAGCGAAGGTTGGGGTGGCTTATTATCGAGTTTAGTCGAGCCATTTGATTTCCACTTGAAATCCTTCGGTATATCCCATAAAACTCGTGGCCTGCCGCCACACATTTCTCGGCAAGTATGCTGCAATCTTGGCCGAGAACTCCTGTACCAATTATCTTCATAATAACCTCTCACTAGTTAGTTTACCATTTTTAAAAGTCATGTTTTAACAATTTAAAAGGTAAATTTATAATCTCAGTATATTGTCTGCTTTATTTTAGTTCAAAACTACCTGCTGTTTTCATGCTTCGTCCTTAATTCCTAATATGGCCCTTTCTTCTGGTGATAGCTCGGATAAGGCCCTGGCCCTTGTAGTTGCGGAGTATGCTTGGCGAGTCGCGTCAATCTCCTCTTTTAGGTAGTCTAGTACTTGCTCGTCGGTCGCTGTCAGTAGATCCTTTGGGAATTTTTGCAGTGTGCGTTCTATTGGAGAGCCATACACCGCGCCTACCATAGGGTACCTCATGTGCGTGTAGATGTGGTGATTGCTCAATGCCCTGGATAAGTCGTTGCCGTAGATTACGGCAGAGTATTTGCCGGGCAGTCCTGCCGCCCGAAATGCTAGCTCACATACATGCTCTATTCTTTTATCTATCTGTCGACTCACAGACTTATATACATCACAAACATTGCTGATAAGGTCACCGAAGCTTTTGGAGCTATTTATTAACTCTAGATGAGCCTTGAATAAGATCTCACTATCATCCATATATAAATACGATACTGGTAGTTCAGGCAGAAATTTCGGTAACCACTGTGGTGGCTCATCTACAAATGAAATTTGGAGTGCCAAGGTTTTCTTTTGTGAGCTATAGAACCATGATAGTGGTGCCTTGACCCCTTCTGGATCAGGATCATCTCCTGCGGCACACCAATAATCAATTTTTAGAGCAAAATTATTATTTAGGAGCTGTGCGACGTCGTTTATTCTCTCACATATTTCTGGAGTTAGCTGATCTTCTTTTAGGGCTTTTTTGAAATCTTGTGGCTTTATTTTCATTTCTTTATTTCCTTTAGTGAATTTATAAGATTTTCAGCTGACTCAATAGGGTTGAAGTGAGACAATGACTCTTGAGCGCGCTTTCCTTGCTCATGCGCCTCGGCCTGATGCTCGTAAACCCATCTCATACGCTGAGCGAGTTGCCCTAAATTGGGTGAACCCCAAAGCATATCGCCTGTGTACCATCCGCCCAGGTGCTTCATGTTAAAGACCGGCTCTTCGCAGCAGTCTATCAGGTAGGAGTTTTGATCATTCATAAACTCTAGATTGCCGGAATACCTGGTGCCTATAGTTGGCTTTGCATGAGACATAGCATCAATATATGGTAGACCTAGCCCCTCTGCTCTAGAAGGTAGGACAAAACAATCATGATTTCTGTGAAAAGAAACCATCTGTTCTTCGGATAATTTTTCGCACTTGATAAAAATTTGCGGATAGGGGTTGCCGCCCATCGAGTCCCTTATAGCGAGCACCTCCCTGCGCAACAACTCGGTTTCTTCAGGGGTATGGCCCTTTATATAGGACTTTATGGTCAAAGATACGTCTTTATTTCCATAGAAAGCATGATTAAAAGCTTTAATTAGCCCAGTGGGGTTTTTACGCTCAGACCATTGAAAAACAGAATAGAACTTATAGTTCTTTTTGTGAATAAATGGTGTTATGGGCCTGGTCAGGATACTGGGATCTATCCCTGGTACTGACACTATGATTGGTACGGTTACGCCAGAGTTGCGAAAAACCTCTTGGTTCCACTGGCAGGGGACAGCTATAGCGTCCATCGCATTGCATTGATCCACCCACACCTTCGGCAACCGTGAGGTCTCGAACATCGTAAAACCGACATTTAGTGCCCCTGGCTTCCTAAACGCCTCGAACACTTTGGGTATCATATTTACGATATTTATGTCGCAATTTGCATTCGCACCCTTGCCAATAAGCCTTTTAATCAAATCGCTATTCGTATGATTAGTGTGTGTGGGCTCAAAAGATAGCGGCTCTAATGATAGTTGGTGCTGTGTTTTGCCTATGGCTACGGCTAAGTTTCTTGCGAATTGAGCGTAGCCAGATGAGTCTAGGAATGCACCAACTAGATTTATTTTCACGCCAAAACCTCATTAATTACTTGTGAAGTGACTTTTTCTACAATCTGACTCGTAAATAGCGACAGTACTGAATTGATAAGTTCGGATTCTGCTGGTTGATTTAGTAGTTCACTTATAAAGCTTTTTGGTCCAACTGGTATGTGATTATTGACTTTATGAAAGTTTAAAAATTCTAGTATGTCTGATGCCTCTTGTACGGTATGGTTCTTTATTATTGAGATAAGTTGCTCAAGTGGTATTCCGCACTCTTTATGTAGCATAAAGGCCGTATGTATGTGACGCGGTTCTTTTATCCCACTGATTTCAGATAAGAGTATTATAGGCTCCCCTATTGTTTGTCTGAAGAAACCATCCACCATTTCATACTGTCTGTCGCAACCGTCTATTTTAATATAATGGCCTATGGCCATTAGGATAGCAATTTCATTTTCAGTAAACTCTCTGCCATGTAAAAACCAGCGTTTTGTATTGGGGCCTTGTATTGCTGAACCTGAGTATGAGTGTAGTACCCCATGCCAGTAGTACTTAGTGGTCCCATCTGTTTCTATGATCGCTGGCAGTGTGGGGTGATGTAGGAGCCCTATCGAGTTTTTGATGTAAAGAGTGCCATCTTCTTTTTGAGTGTAGCAGTTGATGGAATAGACGCCTGTGTTTTGGTATTGAGCTTGTGTTAGTTTGTAATTGCCTAATATTATCTTATTATCTACTATAGTCAGATTTGTGTATTCGCGTAACTCTGGTGTGAATGGCGTGCCACTAATTTTGCACCACTGAATTTTGCAGGTGCCGTGCTCAGGTACGTTTATTTCGCAATCTATATTTGAAGAAAAAATGGATATGCCACTGGGTATTTTTGATTTCCCACTGACAGTTGATGTAGTATCAATGCTTGCATCTGGAGCTACAACGGCAGTGTCAGCGACCCAGCCACCGGGAAAGTGCGGCGTTGTCTGGTTTTTGTGCTGGTGTGCTGGGACAAATCCGGCGCCGTCGCAAAAATCATACTTATCCCCGTCGTCACCGATGCTAGCCTTGCCATGTAAGGCTACACCCTTTAATATTCGGCTCCCTCCGACCAAAGTATCTCCAGATACACACGAGCAGGCTGTGACCCAGGCGTTGTCTGATATAATTGCATTGCCACCTACTTGGGCGGTGTCGGATACCCGGGCATGATTTTGTATTATAGCATTCCCGTATATGATTGTCTGACCACCTACATGGGCCTGATCTTTTACAATAGCGTTTCCAAATACCCTGGCGCACCCAATTATTTGGGCGTGGCCGCTGACAATAGCCTGTTCACTTACCAATGCATTTGTGCCTATGGTGGCTGTTGGATCCACTTTGGCTGTAGCAGCAACCCAGCCACCATCAGTGCCATCGGGGTTTTTGTGGCGTTGGGCTGGCACTTGGCCTTTTCCGAAATTAAACGTGGACATTATTTACCTCTAATTTTGAAGAGGCTGCACTAATTACTGATTGGCATATGACCTGTGCAGCCGCTTGTAACATAGATGTGTTGTGCTCAGTGGGCTCTAGTAGGCTCATGAGGTGACTATAATAATTCTCGTGAGGTATGTCACCAAATGAAAGTATTTGCTGATCAGACAATGTTTGCAATATATCTATAGTGTATTTCGTCGTGCGAAAGCTCCAGTGAGATATGCAGTCTGCCAATTCGAAATAAGTGGGGCCCCTCTTCTCTACTATCGGCAAATCCTCTCGTGATAGTTGATATAGGTTAACATGGTTCCATTTGTCGGGGGGAACTCCCAGCATTTTGTAGGCCCTGAGTCCGTATTTTCGGCGTAATTCAATCCCCTCGGGAGTAAGCTCAGCACCATGCAGGTGGTACGATTCGGTACCGTCACTCGTAACTACTGATGGGGATGATGGGCTGTGCGAATGTAGGAGTCCGCTCTCCGTTTGTTTCAGGGAGCCATCAGGTGCGATGGTGTACTGGAGTTTGCCGCATTTTAATATTATTTCGCCAGATGGACCCTTGGCGGAATTGTAAATCCATTCTGGAACATACTTGTTTATTGTTTTTTGTTGTGCTTCATTGGCTTGAAGTCCATGTATAGTTCTGGAAAACTCCGGTAGTGGCTTGTCTATTCTGGAATTAACATATACTAGTATAGATTCTTTTGACCTGTTTTTAAAAACATTAACTATAGCCTGTACGTCGCAGTCATCTTCAATAGCCTTGGAAATAAGGTATTTTAGTATCTTATTTCGATTTGGGTGTTCCCAAATCCACTCTTTGGCTAGCTCTTCTATGGCTCCTGTAGTTAGATAAGCAGTTTTTTTCCTAGCAGTTCTGGATAATCTATTTGAATAATCTGAGATATCCAATACCTGAATCAAGTTATGATAAAGTCGCTCATCAACGAGGTATCCATAAATTCGATACTCTTTTTTCGTCCCATCTATAATGGCTGGGCCGGTGGTACAATGATGCATTCCATTCATATGCTTCTGAACTTTGCCAGACGCACTTATGTATATTCCGTGGTGATTTCCAGAAGCATCTACAGTGAATATGGCGCCGCTGCTTGATTTTTTAATCTTGAGATTCTCATAGCCTGCGATATGTTGATGCCATAATTCATACTGAATGTCGGTGACCACGAAGCCACCTATTGTTTTAGGCTGTGACATGTACTGACTCCTCTTGATTTAAAAGGACTTTAGCTATCGCAGTTCCTATAAAATTAGCGGCAGTATCGAGTATACCAGACTCCTCCTTTGCTTTCAGCAGGCTCATGAGCGTGTCGTATACTGAAGGAGGGCTTTTCTTTTCCAAAAAGAACAAGTATTCCAACTCATCTGTTGATACAGATGTGAGTATATCTACTGTTTTGTCTGTATTTCTAAAACATTCCCTGGAAATTGTAGATGCCATGTTTAGTTGATTGACTGAGTACTTTTCTAGCTTTGGGAGATCATCTGATTGAATTTGGTATATATGACTATATGCGCGTGGCGGGGCACCTAGAAGTGCAAGTGCGTGGATTCCCCACTTTTGGTATATAAGTCGATCGCCATCGCTAAGCTTGTTCCCGTATATATAGTAGTGCTCATTGCCTTTTATATCGATGTGTGCTGGGGTATCAGTATATTCTGAGTTGAGCAGTAGTCGCCCGTCATATTTTATATATCTTGATATCTCACCATCTATAGATATTTGAATTACTCTATTGTCTGTAATTGAAAAAGACAGTGTGCCGCGAGGATCAATTGACATTCCTGGTGGAACCCAGTGGTTTCCAAATGCTACGGGAAATGCGTCTATTTGTTTTTGCGTGAGTAGTGGCTTTATAGTTTCTTGAGCCAATTCTTTAAGGGGCTTGCCGGGCAGCAATTCTACTGGCCATCTATATTCGATGGCTTTTAAAATTTCAGTTGAATCTAGGTGCTCCGCTATCGCTTTTGACAGCAAGTTCTGCAGGATCTTGTCTCTGTCTGAGTGCTTCCAGATCCATGTTCGTGATAGTGTTTCGACCTGGGCAATGCTAAACAGTGGCTCAAATGGCTGTAGTGTGTGGGGATTTATGAAACACCCGGCGTTAAATATGCTGCAATATTGTGGTATTTGGGTAATTAACTCGTACAAATGACGGGGGACATTTCTTCCATCCAAATAAAATGTATGTGTGCCATCGCCATATATGAGGGCTGGTCCCGTCATGCAGTGAAGTTTTCCTGCCACACGTTTGTGGATCAAGCCATCGACATCTATAGTTATGCGTTCTGGGTGACCAAGAACTGATAGTGTGCCGTACGGCCCTCCGGCCACAGAGTTATTGGGGAAATATTTAGTATATGCCTCGTGTTGCTCGGGAGTTAATGGAATTCCATTGATTCTAATCATCGACTTGCCTCAGTTACAGATTTTTCTTTTTTGCTTGACAATGCTTTGGCTGCCACGCCGCCCAGGAGAGCCGCGACTGCCATAGCTCCTACGGGGGTTGAGTGGACAGTTGGCTCAATATACCGCTCTAATACCGTAATTATGTCAGATTCATCCTCTAGCTCAAACAATTGGTGGATTGTTGGGGCAGGGACTAATTGCAGTATCTTGCCAGCGAACTCGGCATTTCCAAAGAAAACGAGCGACAGTCCCTCGGCTTTCCTTAGTAGCTCTGGAGTGATGCACTGCATGAACATAGTCACTTCATCTTCTTTTATCTGATAAACGGCGCTTGGTGATATGTCGATTCCGCACAGCCCGTATCCGGAAAGGCCGAATTTGCAGACTAGCAGAGCTAACTGGTACGGTACTTCTTTTCCGTAAATATGATACGACATTCCGTCGGCGGTGATTCTGGATGGGTTGCATTCAACATCTATATTTATTCGAGTGCCAAACCTATGCTCATACGTTCCATCTGGAAGGAAATAATGGCTCCCGTCGACTATAACGGTGCCGTCCGGGCGCACTTCTTTGGACTTATGCTCTAGTAGCGAAGATTGGCGATCAATCATTAGCGCCTGTGCTCGGGTAACTTTTAGGCCCAACCTGCTGCAGCCATTAACCCATTCCGAGGTGTGGTATGATTTGTCATCTAGCCACTGTAAAAACTCCTCTTGAGTGTGACCATCAAGAAGCCGGGTTAGCGAAGTCTCGAAGGTATCATTCACAATACGCTGTGTGATTTCTTCAAGAATAGAGTTTCTGTTGGGATGCGTCCATAGCCAAGTTTTGGATGCCGAAATTATATCATCTTCGCCTATTTTATCTAAATAGTTTGCATTTGGCAAATTTGAATATCTAGTGTATTGCCATACATCTTTAACAAGTTCCCAAGACACTCTATCTAGCTGATAGCCGTTTATAAAATACCTTGCGTAGCCATAAACCCCTATAAGAGCCGGTCCAGTGGTACTATGCTTATATCCGTCCATCATGAAATGCACGGTTCCGTCTTTAAATACCTGTATGCCGTCTATCTTACCTTGTTCATTTACCGTTTGAATGCATGTTATGAGCTCAGTAATTTTCCTATCCTCAAATCCGCCGATGTGCATGTTCCACATTTCATATTGAATGTCCGTAACTTCATACTTGCCTATTTTTTTCATAGAACACCTCTTGCCGCTGCAACCCAGTTTTGGATATAGTGTGGGGCTTCTTTTATTGAAGATATTTTTAGAAATTCTGTGGCTGCAATCATTTCTGAAATTTGCAAACCATCATACCTAGCGTATAAGGAAAATAGAGCCTTTCTAGGTAGATTTAGCTTCTTAACTAGGTGAGCTGTCCGTGCGAAATGGTCTATATCCATCTCTTTTATTTCATCTAGAAAATACGTGTACTTGCATTTGCCATTCCACTCCCTCAGGTATGGCTCTGCCATTTTGAAAAGTTTCATGTTAAACCAACTGGGTATACGCACCCCTCGGTACCAATGCTCCGTAGAGCCGTCGGAATTTCGGACGGCTGGTTTGCCGTGTAGCCTTAAGTCGCTATTGAGTGCGCCGTACGTATAGTGTGCATATGAGCCATCTGGGTATATGGTTAGTCCGTGCGGTATGTCATTTGCATCTACACCAATTATGGTGCCATCTCTTAGGTCATATCTATGAGGTATGGTTCCAAAACTAACTAAATTATATATATCGTGCTGTTCTTTTGTGACAGTAAATTTGTCGATTCTATACATGGTGTGCCTCTATGATGTTTTGAGTTAAATGGCTAACCACCGTATTTATGCCTGTAGCAATAACATTGGCCAGGTGACCCTTATCTTCTGAAGGATTCCCTCGCGCTACATCAATCCATTCTTTTAGAGTGTCGGGTAGCTCGTTATAGGATGTGTATCCGTACCACCCACATGTTCTGATGAACTCTTTTATTTCTTCAGAAGAGTAGGTTAGGGATAAGTTAATGAATAGCTGCTGCTCATTTTCGGGGAGAATGATTTTGCATAACTCTTTCGCTGCCAAAACCGAACCCCATCTTTCCTGTGGAATATTGGCTATATCTTCAAAAGCAATGATGTGCCGTGGGGGGAGTATAGCTTGACTTTTACTTAGATAGGCAGTATATCGCCCTCGACCATTACTGAGTTCTAGGGCTGTACCGAAGGTTCGGATAGCTGCACACTCCTGATCAGAAAGGCGTTCGCCCATGATATAGGAATGCAATTCACCGTTGGGCAGCTTTACTGCGTCCCATCCATGAAGTGCGCCGCAAATGTACGACTTAATAGTCCCATCTGCAGCTAGCTCCAGACCATCTTTAAGGCCAAGAGCGTTCATATGGTAAATGGCTCCAGACTTATCTTGATGTAGCTTACTTTGTTCAAATTGCGCGCAATGGGTTTGTAATGCTCGCCTCTGCTCTTCTGTAATGACCAGATCTCTAAATTTTAGTCCCGGTATATTGACCACCGACTTATCTCGGATAGATATGGAGTCCAAAACATTTTCTGATACTTTGCAACTTTCAATGCGGGAGTTTCCGCTCACTTGGCTATTGCCGTAAATTCTACTTTTATATACTATAGAGTTTGCTTCTACCACTGAGCCTGATGATAGAATAGAGTCGTACAGTGCTGTTGTTCCCCTTACTTCAGAGCAATCTATGGAGGAGATTACTACTACGGCCAAGCCGCTAATATATGCTTTACTTCCAATACGTGATTGGAGCACCTTGGCAAAGCCGTACACCGCACTTTCTACATGAATTGTTGAGTGTGGACATACATATGCGGTGTTCGCCACCCATCCTCCCAGATCACCCCCTGGGTTTATATGCCTGTGCGCAGGGACCGGGCCACCACCATCTCCAAAGTCATACATTGTATCATTCAATGTGCTCATTTATACTCCGAAAGTGCGTTAATTTATTAACCCGCGTAACTCATTGGGAATGACAATTTGGTTTCGCCAAAATGCATGTGTTTGTACATGGTCCTTCCGGACCCATTTAGCCACGCAATTCCTGAAATCTCTAAAATGAAAGGACTGAGATATTCTGGCCACGTAGCCCTCACATTCATTTGGCCCATACTGTAATGGGCTTAGTTTTCGGATAATAGACTCGTCCCACGGCCCCCTATATAATACCGGAACCATTTGCAGATCCAGTAAGGCTGCCCATTCGCAAGTTTCATCCCAGGATAGACATTCATTTCGGTCATTCCATATAGAAATAACGTAAAAATAAGAATCTAGATCGCGATAGTGTATGGAGTGCTTTGCGTACACATTTTCACCGACCAGTCGCCAACCTTCGGGTAATTGCCATGCGATTTCTCCGTGAAGCTTTTTGATTAAATTTCTGGATGGGTGTGGACTATAATCCAGCGATCTTGCGTGGATATGATCGCGGTACCAGGTAGTATTTTCACCATCCATTTTTACGGAGATGATTACCTCTTGATTTTCAAAGGCTTTAGTAGACTGAATTACTCGCTCATCTTTTGAAGCGGCGGCTGGGGACCATGGCAAGTGCATTGTTCGCGGATATTTGATGTAACGCTGGTATAGGTTTAGTACTCCGCCCAGGCCTAGTATCTTTTGTACTGACTGGTCATCAAATAACTCGCCTGGATATCTGGTGCCATTTGGTAATATATAATCACCCCATTTGGTTATATGATCATCCGGATACAAGTGCGGTGGTACTACTATTTTAGTTATACCAGCTAACTTTCGCACCTCTTCTACCGATAGGATTGTTTGTTCTGCTTTCAGATGACACGGGTCACATAGGGAGGCTCCATTGCTTAGATAGTAGCCTCCGTCTGGCCACAACCTGCGCTCTATAATGTGGTGTACTGAAAGTGGTCCGATTGACGAGCAGGATACACACTTATTTCCATCTCTGGCCAAACAACTTTCTCTGAACTCAGCTCTGCTTAGCAATTTTTCCATGTGCCCGCTCCTTGGATGTTAAATTGGTGATAGCGCCAATCTTCTTCAGATCTTTCAGATCTTGCCGTGAAAGGGGTGCTGCGTGCGAAAAGTCAGAGGATGGTTGGGGCCACCACTTATGTCCGCAGTATGTGCCGTCAATAGTTCCAATGGTCAATGAGTGGCGCCTGCTGCACCACACGTTAGCTGTTTCCAGTTGCGGCAGATAGTTGCCCTCGGAGTCGAAATAGCGCACTCTATCTATGTAGGGTGCTCCTGGCATGTGCATGGTTGACTTTAGGTTTTGACTCTGGCATACATGGCATTTCATATTTTACTCATATGTATTGGAAAATTGTATATCACAATACTTTATAAATACTTTGTATATAATTCAATACCGTCTTTTAGCGGCTGAAATAGTGGTTCTGGGAGATTTGATGGATCTGCCCACATCCAGTCTCCGTACATTTTATCGGGCTCCATTGACTTTGGAGTGCCGGACCAATGATGCGGGTATAGCAACAACATTACTGTTACGCTATGGACGTCTTCATTTGGAAAGTAGGAATTTATGACTTGGGGCATGACGTAGCCTGCCACTGCCAGGTCAGCCTCCTCAGATGCCTCTCGTTTGGCCGCATCGAAGAAGGTCTCACCATGCTCCATCCAGCCACCTACCAGGCCCCAGGTGCCGTCACCGTGCGAACCTCGGCGCTTCTTGATGAGGATCTGGCCCGACTCGTTCACAATAAGCAGGGCCACGCCTGCACCTACCCTGCGCTCATGTTTCATGATAAAACCTTTCAGCGAAACGCCGATAGCAATTTATAAATAGCGTTTGGGACGAAATGAATATTTCGTCCTATTAAATATATGGGTTATATGTGCTTGACTATATGTGACTAGATGATAACCAATCTAATCTTTTAAAAGTATACTCTTGCTGATATAGATTGCATAGAACTTCAGATCCTAATAGTAAAGAGACCTGCAATGGATCTACTCCACATAGACAGTTTTCTGACGATGGCACATCACCTTCGCAGGCCGAGGCTATCTGTTCTATAGTAATGTGCTGTGATAATTCACCAATACTATATACTTCTACGTCATCTATAATGAATGTAGCACACATTACTTAATAATCCGCTTGAGTTTGGAAGCAAGCCAAACTACAAAGTCCAGGAATTTCAGCAGTATAAGTCGCAGCTGCACTAGTCTATTCCAATCATCTCGCCAACCATTGATCTTATTCATGTCGAATATACCTTTCCTGCTTTTAGTTTTGCCAATCCAGACTTGTTAATCCTAGCCGTGGCCGTTCTTCTGCTACCTGAGTTTCTTGGTGAATACGACCAGTCAGAGCCTTCTAGTTGCGCTAGACATATCTCCGAAATTGTAATCTGGGCTGAGGTCATACAGTATTTTACCGTGAGAAACCAGCCTTTCTCTATATTGTGTGAGTCCCACGCAGAATTTCTTGCAGAAGCCTTTATTTCTATACCTTCTGATCCGCTTTTTATGGCATAGTTAGGGTATTTTGATCTGGGCAATAGATCTGGATATCCTGATGCCAATTTGTTTTTCACCAATGAGGGGCATAGCGATGCCAGGTAGTGTATCATCGTGTCAGACACCAGGCTTGATATCGCGCTCTTGGGCATTAGCTCTAGAATATGTGGTGCACCGTCTGAGACTCTAATAGAATTAAAGTAGGTCTCAGTGGCCCTGACAGAGTCACTTATGTGTTTCTGGGTTAGGCCATACGGAAACATCAGTCAAATAGATTAGGTTGTTGCTCTAGAAGTTCTTTTAGCATTTGTGTATAACCGGAGTGGCGAGGTTGGAAATCTGGCGGGTGCCGTCCGTCATACCTGAAAATGACAAGAAGTTCTGCACAGAAGTTAGCCCAGACTGTATGGGATGCGCCGCTGGTGAAACTACTCCATTTCAGGGGAGTGAGGTGAGGGAGTACGGTTTGTATTTTTGCTAGATTTTGTCGTGTGTCATTTATCGACTCAATGAGTTTGAGTCGATTTTCTTCTAGCTCAGCCTCTGCCCTTGCAAACTTTTCCAAATCCCTCTGGTGCCTTTTCAACATAGACTCATATGAGGTGCTTGGCACCAAAACAACCCTATTAAGGCGATAGTGGCCAGAAGATGATGAGATACTTAGGTCGCCTATTTTGGCGTCCGGTGGCACTGCTTCAATTAGCTCTGATAGGGGAATTGGTCCTCGCCAAGTCCCAACTATCTGTAGCTTTTGTGTATAAGCGTACTCTGATGGCGGTGGTTCTGGCCTTATTGGTGGGTATAGGAGTGATTCCGCCATATTTCGATTTTTAATATGACCAAGTATATGCTGAACTAGCCATTTAAAATCAGTATCTTTTGGTTTCGATGCCATTTTTAATTCTCTCTACAGCCCACTTTATGACTGGCTTTAGTCGCCCTGGAACACATTGTTCTGCCTGGTCTGGAGTTACCCATTTAAAGCCGTGATGCTCAACTATGCCGGTTGCGGGGTTTGGTACTAACTTGCACTCTCCACTATCCACTAATGCTGGATAATATCTGGCTACCTTTTTATTTTGCTTGTAAGGTTCAGTTTCAATGTATTCTGAATCATACACTAGGTTGGGAACTAGAGTCGTCTCTTCAAATAATTCTCTCAGTGCTGTTGCGATACCCGTCTCGCCATCCTCTGGTTTTCCTTTAGGGAAATCCCACAGATCATAGCATCTCAATAGTAAGATCTGGTTGCCTCTAAAAGGGACTATGCCATATGAGATTTCTTTTATCATTGATAATTTGATATCAGTAACTCATCAACAGGGCCTCTTCTGGCCCCATTTGAGTTTATGGACCTGCGGGCTGATACAGAATCTATATGATACTCTGAATATAGATCTCGAACTGATTGAGTTGATGAGTTGCTCATAAGGAATTTGATGTTCCTAGAATTCAGTTCATCACAGAAAGACTTTAGATTGACATGGTCTTGTGTGGAGAAGCCCGCTGAGGTGTATTCGGTGAAGTTTGATGTCTCGTTGAGAGGCATGTACGGTGGGTCTATGTATACCCAGTCGCCTTCGCGAAGATGCGGCAGCATTTCTACATAGCTCAGATTTTTTATCTCCGCTCTCTGTAGGCAGGCCGAGGCATTCAGTATAGAATCTCGGTTAAAAAGAACCGTTCTTTTGCCATATGGGGCATTAAAGTGCCCATGGGAGTTTACCCTATAAAGTCCATTATATCCCAATTTATTTAGATAGATGGTCCTCGCTGCCTTTTTGGCTGGTGTCCACCATGCAAACTGCTCTGTCCTGTCAGCGCCTCTTATTTCATAAAAGGCGTCGCGAGTTTGCGGGAAGCGTGAAAGTTCCTCCCAGACCGACTCAGGCGACAACTTAACCTGCGTATAGGCGTTTATTAATTCAGGATTAATGTCATTGATAATAGAGTTATCTGGAGCAAGGTGGAAGAATAGGGCTCCGCCGCCTACCATCAGTTCCACATATCTGGAGTAGTTTGGTGGTTTCTTGGCTAAAAGTGAATCTAGTAATTGTGCCTTGCCACCAGCCCATTTTAAAAAAGGTTTACTCACTCTTCGTCCTTTAATTCAGCTGCGTACTGCGCGAGCTTGGCTGCATGATCCCCCGATACCATCGACTTGATATCCTCTTCTTCTATCTCATCCATATCGTCATCATCAAGGCCATCTATCGCTTGTGATGTTAGGAATGCTTTCTTCTCTTTCCTAATGCGGTGATGATATTCTGCAGCTGTCTCTTCAAGCTCTACTTCCATAGAATCGGCAGAGAAGTTGCGGCTTTCGATAGCCAACTCTTTAACATATGCTGGGCTAAGTCCAACACAAAGTTCAGCTGCTAGGTCCAGTATGTCTGATGGAACGGACGGATTGTATTGGTCAAAATACATCTTGACTAAGGCTGGATACTCTTCTGGTTGTGGGTATCCGAAGTACATCATCTTATCAAAGCGACCTGGACGCAGTAGGGCTGGATCTAGCTTTGATATGTTATTTACTGTAGCGAATATTATTACCTCAGGAAATGTCTGCTTGATATTTTCAAGCATTGAAAGCGCCACATCTACTGAACTATACGCTCTGTCGAAATCTTCAAATGCTATTATTTCTGGTTTTATTTGGTTTATGAAGAATTCAATCTCGCCAGTCTCGATCGTTCGAGCTATGGCTGGATCTATCTTGATAATTCTATTGAAGTGCCGGTAGGCGACCTGCAACACTGATGTGGTTTTGCCTACGCCGGGAGGCCCGTGAAACAAGAATGAACGTGAAATTTTCTCTTCCCTGGCTTTCTTGAGCCTAAGGCAGAATTTTTCAAGATCGTGCATTCCAATATACTCTGGCTTCGACTCTGGTAGGGAGCGAAGTTCAAGGGTATGGGTTTGCTTGTTTCTTTTTAGATAGATGCCGTACGGATACATTTGCCATAGTTTAGCAAAAAGATTCTCGAAATTAAATGACTTCGTATAGAAGAAGTCCATACCAACTTCGTCTCTGCCGCCTGGCCTCTTTTGATAATTGTCATGCGAGTTCTTGTATTGAACAAGATAAAGTTTGTCTGTTTCCGAAAGCTTAAGTTCGACCAGCTCCTCATCCTCTGACGAAAATACAGTTGTTTTCTCAAGATGAGAATATAAATCAGATGTGTATATCAGCGATGGTAGGTACCCTATGCCGTGCTCTACATCAAGAGTGGAGAGAAAACTCTCCATCTGGGTTAACTGTGGTAGATTAAAGCTTTCGGCTAATGAATTGGCTACACTAAGTGTGGCGGCCCCTATTGTTAATGGGTTGCGCGTTTTTACCAAATCTATCGTTTGGAGCAGATGTCCGGAGAATTTAGATATATTCCTAAGTGCTGGTCGGTTAAGTTCGTTAACAATCCTGGTTAGGAATCTGCGAATCTTTTTCTCCATCATTCACCTCTCATGAATCCTCATCATCATCGTCATCTGGTCCAAGAGTCAGTCGGATAATACCATCTTCTTCGTCCGACTCCTGTTCTGATACATCTTTTGGTTCTTCATCCGTAGATTCTTTTGATGGACGCAATTCCCACATTAGCCTCGCATATCGCTGTGCGTGATACCCAAGCAATACCAGTCCGCCCAATGCAGTGAGTAATAGAGCCTTTTTGACAATAACTTTGTTCATATATCTTTCCTATTTTTACTTTTTGGCTAAGTCTTTGGTTGTTATAAGCGATATTGCTTCTAATACGTATTCTGTGAATAGGTCTTTTCGGCCATTTAACCTTGCGAATGCTCCATCTAGACAGTATAGCTTGGCCTCATCTTCAGGTGATCTGACTGCCCTACCGTAGCTCTGAGTGATGGCGGTAGCGACCTGATTCTCGTAGTAGCTTGGGTATAGGTC
>JACCDR012563001.1_pt1 | contig 17972 bp, 19 predicted proteins | sample 7446431 | NCBI WGS metagenome assembly JACCDR01 (sample SAMN15323443, study PRJNA562643) | freshwater metagenome | isolation source: river surface water | place: USA:Blue River Watershed | collected 2017-08-17
ATCCGCGAGGGCATTCCCGAGTTCGAGGTGGGTCGGATGCTCGCCGACAACGTGAACGGGATACGCGAGTCGTCGGAAGAATGGTCCGACAGCTACTCGCGCATGGCATTCCGAACGAACCTCAACACCGCGACCACGGCGGGCAGGTTCCGGCAGGTCCAAGATCCCGACATCCGCGAAGTCATCCCGGCGCTCATGTTCGTCTCGTCGAACGACGCGGACACGCGGCCGAACCATCTCGCGGCGCATGGGATCATCATGGCCGAGAACAACGCCGCATGGAACAAGATCGCGCCACCGCTCGGCTATCAATGCCGCTGCACGGTCGATTTCGTGAGCCGCGAAGAGCTGGAATCCATGGGTCGCATCTACCCGAGCGGCCTCATCGCAGAGAGCCGCATCCCACCCGGCGCCGGTCCCGATAAGGGCTTCGTTCACGCCGGCCGACCCGACAAGGCGATCGCCGCCATTTGAACGACAGCAGAAACGCCAACCGGCCGTGGAGTGAGCTCCGGGAAGAGTTCTGCCGCGTGGTCTTCTCGCATCGCGTGGCCGAGGTTGCCGAGCGCATCCCGGCGACCGCGCGGCAGGTCTACAACATCGTCAACGGCGTATCCAACCGCCCGACTCGCGCCATTCGCGCGGGCATCGAAAGGCTGCTCGAAGAGGAGCGCCACAGGCCATGAGTACCGCAACCCTGACTCTCGAACCGACCACGCTGCGCGCATTCGGTGGCTTCTCGGCTCACATGGAAGACACGCCGCAGGGCAAGGCGCTGATCGTCCACCGCGTGCCGATCTTCTGCGAGTGCGAGCGGCCTGACCACGACATCAGCTTCGACCGCGACTGGATCGGACAAGCCGTGGAAGCCGCGAAGCGTGGCGAGTCGGAAGGCTACCTGCCGCCGTTGCACGTCGTGCATCACGGCTCGGGCGAGCCCGTGCGCCGCGCGGGCATGTTCCGCGTCACGGGCACCGGCTCGATCCAGCTTCACGGCACGCCGCGGCTCGCGATCTTCGCGGACTTGATCGTCACCGATCCCGCCGCGATCGAAGACGTGCTCGCCGGTCGGCTGCCGTATCGCTCGGTCGAAATCTTCAAGCGAGACGTGGCGAAGATCGACACGCTGGCGCTGCTCGAGCACGAAGCGCCGTACCTCGAGCTGCCGCTTCTCATGATTTCGAAGCTGCGCGATGGCGATAGCTCGCTTGCGAAAGATTTCACTTTCCAGCGCTTCGCTTTAAGCGATAGCAGCTCGCTGGTAGCGTTCTCGCAAAGCGGCGGCGCGGCTCGCCTACTCTTCCGAAACGAGGGCAGCGAATCAGTCATGGCAGACTACGAAGACAAGAAGGACGAGAAGGAAGGCGGCGAGAAAATGGAAGCCGCGCCCGCTCTCGACGTTTCGGCCGTGCTCAAGGCCATCAAGGATCGCAGCATCTCGGTGGCCGACATGGATGCCATTTGCGCCGCGATTGCGGAATCCCGCAATCAGGCCGCCGAGCCGAGCGAAGAGAAGGCGCCCGAAGTTGCCGCGGTCCAGCCGCCCGGCATGGCGATGCAGGCGCGCGACGAGTCGGAAACCGTGCAGTTCGCCAGGCTCACCGGCGAGCTCGAAGCGCTGAAGATGCAGCTCCGCGAGCGCGATGCCGCCGAGCAGCGCACGAAGGACGTTAGCGCTGCGGTCAAGCGCTTCGCTAACCGCGCGACCGGCTCCGACTTCGAGGCGCAGCTTCTCGCGTTCCACCGCGAGCACGGGCCGAAGGCGTTCGCCGTCCACGTCGACACGCTCGACAAGTTCGTCGGCGTCCCGCCCGCCAAGGACAACGCCGCGCACGTCGCGCCCGCCTCTGTGGCGCCGGCCATCGGCTCTTCGCCGATCGTCGCGAAGTTCGCGAACGAGGGCGCGGAAGTCGTCGCGTTCGCTGCCGAGCGCTCGGCCATGTGGCGCGAGCTGAATGCCCGCGGCATGACCAAGCTCGGCGAAGAGCAATACATCAGGGCTGAACTCGCGCGAGAGAAGCACCTCGCCGGGACCAAGGGCACGCGCTAAGCGCGCGAGGAACAAGCTACCATGGCAAATCTCTCTGCAAGCGTGATCTACGAGAGCCACCCGCGCGCGGGTGTCCGCTCGTATCTCCTGAAGGACGCCGAAGTCGTCTACGGCGGCTCGCTCATCGGCCTCGATGCCAACGGCTACGCGGTCAAGTGGTCGAACGCCGCGCTTCAGTTCCTCGGCCTCGCCCTGGAACCTGCGACCGGCGCCACCTCGGGCACGCCGCCCGCTGAAGTTCGCGTCAACACGAGTGGCACCACGCTGAAGGGCGTGACCGTGACCTCGGTCGCGCAGACCAACGTCGGCGATTACGTCTACTGCTCGACGGACAACGCGGCGGACTTCGTGCTCACGCCGACCTCGACGGCTCCCGCCGTTGGCAAGGTCGTGCGTTACGTCACGACCAACACGGCGGACGTGGAACTCTTCGCGGCCTCGGTCGGCACGACCAGCACGGCGGGCGTCGAGTACCTCTACCACCCGCTTACGTCGCTCGCGACGGGCCTCTCGACCTCGGCGATCGACATCCTCACGGGCTTCACGCCGGGGTTCAACTTCAAGATCCTCGACTTCGGCTTCGTGACGACCGTCGTCGGTGCGGGCGCTGGCGCTTCGCAGACCTTCAACATCGAGATCGGCACCACGAACCTGACGGGCGGCTCGCTGAACGTCACGCTCGCGAGCACCGACACCATCGGGAAGATCACCTCGGCGACCGCGATCACTGCCGCGAACGTCGGCACCGCGAGCGACACCATTTCGATCGAGATGGCCGCTTCCGGCACCGTGTTCTCGTCCGGCGCTGGTTACTTCTTCATCAAGGTTCAGAACCTCGACGTGTGATCGAGGGTCGCACCTAACGCACTCGCCGCGTAGAGCGGCACACAACCAACTAGCTGGCTCGTTGACCCGGAGGAGAACCCGGAATGAGCGCGCGAGAAGAACTCAAGGAAGAGCTCGCTCATGGGTACTCAGGTCAACGCCAATGGGATGCTGGCAGCCGGCCTTCGCGCCGACTTCTGGGACACCTACGAGCGAGTCAAGAATCGCTCGCAGGACAGTCGTCTTTCGATGGTGATGGATCTCGGCGTCACGGCGACGACCCGAGAGCATACCTTCGGCTACTTCGAGGCCGCGCCTCATCTCGCCTACTGGCGTCGAGGCGACTCGATCCCGGCCGACGCGATGAAGAACGCGACCTGGACGGTCAAGAACTACGAGTTCGCGCGCCGCGTCTCGTGGTCCAAGTTCGACCGCCAGGACGACCAGACGCAGAGCCTTCTCGCGCTGGCTCGCATGACGGGTCAGAGCGCGGCGCTCATGCCTGAGCGCTTCTTCTTCGACCTCATCACCGGCACCGCTTCGACGCTGCCGGCGGTCCCGAACGCGCCGGATGGTGGCGCCTTCTTCGCGACCACCGCGGGCGGCGCGAACCGCTTCGGTGCGAGCTCCGGCAACCTGCTCACCGGATCGGGCGTCTCGACGATCGCTCAGGTCACGGCGGACTACTACGCCGCGATTGAGCAGTTCCTGCTCTTCCAGGACGGGCAGGGCCAGCCGCTCTTCTCGAGCGACATGGTGGACGCGGGAACCATCGTGATCTTCGCCGCGGCCGACCTTCAGATCATGGAGCAGGCGTTCAAGCAGGTTCGCCAGGGCACGGTGCTCGGCACCGATGCGGGCACCACGCCGAGCAACTTGATCCAGGATGCCTCGCGCAACGTGACGCTCTGGCCGTCGAGCCGACTCAGCTCTGGCGACTGGTACATCTTCATGAAGGAAGCGCCGGTGAAGCCGACCTTCCTCATGAATCGCGACTCGATCCGCGAGTGCACCTCGCTCGAAGGCGACAACAACAGCGACCACACGCGCACCACGGGTGAGGAATACATCCAGTGGGAAGTGCGCCAGGGCGCTGGCATCGCGCTGCCTTACGGCGCGATCAAGATCAACAACTAAGCCCGGCATCGTGTCGGGCTAAGTACGCGAGCCGTCCGCAAACGAGGCGGCGGCTCGCTTCACAACAGGCAGACTCGTTGAACCGGAGATACCCGGAATGAGCCAAGAAGCCTCGGAATCCGCGATCGAGTCGATCGCTTCGATTCCTCCGATCGCGCCGGTGGATGCCGTCGCGAAGCGTGGTCCTGGTCGGCCGCGCAAGAATCCCGCCGAAGCCGTGAGCGCCAAGCCCGATATGTTCGGGAAGACGACCGCAGCCACGGCGGGCTCTGATCTCGTGCCGCATCAGCAGATGCTTGTCGGCGTTACGCAAGAGGCGTACTGGTACTGGGTCGGGCTTCGGCCTGACGCGCTGGTCCAGTGGCTTGACTGCGGCGGGATCAACTTCCCGAAGGTCGTCTGGGAGAAGGAAATGTCCGGCGGCGCTGGCGCCGAGATGTCTCCGCAGAAGGGCGCGCTGGTGAAGATCACCGAAGCTCAGATCGAGCTGATGCGCCAGAAGCTCCCGCGCATGGTCATCCGTCCCAAGGGCGGCGCGCGCGAAGAGGCGCCTGGGATCAAGAACGTCGGCAAAGACCCGGCGGAACAGCCGAAGTGGGGCCAGCCGATTCGCATCCCGACCGCGCAGGACATCGCGGAAGCGAAGAAGGAAGGCCGCACGATCCATCGCTACAACCCGCAGCCGGGCGACTTCCCTGCCGCCAACTGCATGTACGCCGTGCTGTGCGAGGACCAAGAGAATCCGGCGCGCGGCGCTGGCATTCCTCGGCCTCTCTCGGAAACGGGCCTGGTCTGGCCGGTCCCGGTCTAAGTAGGTAGCCAACGTGGTCGCCGGAACTCCCTCAGAGTCAGAGCTTCGCACTCAGTGGACGAACACCGTAGCCGTGCTCGAACGGCTGCGCGCGTTCGTCGATGGCTCGACGTACCTGGCGGACGCGGGCGCCTTCGACACGCTCATGCAGAGCCTCGAGGGCACCTACACGCCGGGCATCGCGGGCGCGATGGCGGCCACGCGCGCAACCGTCTCAGAATCGCTCTCGCCTTCCGCTGCGCGTTCCTACCTCGAGCCAATCCTCTTTGAGTACGGTCGGCTGATCGGCTTCGGCGGCGCGTACACCGACGCGCCGTCGTTGGCTCGTGCTCTCTACGAGCACATGCACGCGAACACGCAGACCGTCGAGTCGCGAGCGATCACCTACGACACCAGCTTCACGGCGGGCGGCTCGAACGTCGGCAATGGTGCCTGCTCGCGCCTGACGGTGGACTGGAACGGCTACAACCTCGAAGCCTGCACCGTCGAGAAGAAGATCCTGCGGTGCCGTCGCGACCAGAACACCGGCGCGGACGAGAACGCGGAAGAGTTCGAGATCATTGGCGCGGCGGCGAGCCCGGACAACCTGCTCGTTTCGAGCTACGGGTCGGGCATCAGCGCGCGGATTCGGTCGCACCACGCGGGGACTGGCGTCGGCGGCTCGCTGCTCAACAACTCGTCGTTCGACACCTACAGCGCGAGTGCCACGAACAAGTTCCAAAACTGGGTCGCGAGTGGCGCGGGCGCCGCGAGTATCGCCCAGGACACGACGAACTATTACCGCACGAATCCGAGCACGTCGGTCAACGGCGCGCTCGAAATGACGGGCGGCGCTGGCACGATCACGCTGACGCAGACGCTGGCAAACATGCGCCAGCGAACGCTGAATCCCGAGGTGCCGTACTTCTACCGCGTCATGCTGAACAAGACGCTGGGCAGCCCTGGCGCGAGCGGTGGAACGGTCACGATTCGCATGGGCGGGTCGAGCGCGTCGATCTCGATCGCGTCGCTTGGGTCTGGCTGGCAAGAGCTGCTCATTACGCCGGGCGCCGCAAGCTGGCCGCGAGACTTCAACGCCGACCCGATGCAAGTCGAGATCGAGTGGAGCTCCAGCACCAGCGGCAAGCTCCTCGTCGACGACGCGATCTTCGCGCCGTGGGATCTCGTGGACGGAACCTACTGGTTCCTCCGCGGCAACGCATCTTCTCACACGCCGTGGCTCGTAGACGACACGCTCGATGTCACCGACACGGGCGGCGCGCCGGCTACGGCGAAGGTTCAGTGGTGGTTCTGGCGGGCTGGCTTGGGCTACCTGCCGAGCACGACGGGCACGCCTACGGTCACGGAGCCGAGCTAGGGAGGTGATCCGGCATGACTGCTACGGCTCTCTGGGCGGCTGTCGTTGCGAGCTACCCTGCACACATCCTCGTTGAGCTGACCAACCTCGGCGCACCCGAGGCGACTAGCGTTTCCACGGCTGTCGGCGAAGACGCCGCGCAAGCGGTGATCGACCTCTGGCCGATCTACGCGCAAGAGGACTACGACGCCTCAAACGCGACGCATGTGCAGGTCGGCAAGATCGCGACGCTCTCGATGTTGGCGAAGCGCACCGGCAAGACGCAGAGCGCGGCGACGGTCGAGTGGGACCAGGTGTTCGGCGATGACGGGATGATCGCGAAGCTGAAGAAGACGAGCGCGCGGTCCTGGCCGGCACCGCAGACGAACTCGGGTGTGAGCTCGAGCCGAGACACGATCGACGGCGTAGCGACGCGCGGCTGGGCGGACCATGCCGCTCTGCCGATGGGCATTCTCCCGAGTCGCATGGTCGCGGAGTAGGTGCCATGTCCGCCCAAGCTCTCGACCGACTGATCTCTGCGCGGCGCATCGCGGCCGAGCTGAACCACTGCAAGAAAGAACGGATCGTCTTCGCCGAAGACGGGATCACCGCGACGGCTTGCTGCGCGTTCGGCGCGCTTCAGCTCGCCAAGTGGGAAGACGAAAGCTGCGACTCGATCGGCGAGCCGGGACAGGATGCCGAAGCGCGCCAGGCGTTCCGTGACGCCATCGGGAGCTGGAACATCTCGGCGTGGAATGACTCGCCGCTCGTCGGAAAGGCGGAAGTCGTGGCCGGGTTCGACAAAGCGATTGCCGCGATGAAGTCACGGGCCAAAAGGAGCGCCGTCTAGTGGGGCAGATCACGGCAGGATGGACCGACGAAGACGACGTGCTGCACACGGTCCGGCTTCGTCTGCTGGCCGACGACGACGTGGACCTCGATACCATCGAGGGCTCCGGGTTCGATACTGTCGTCATTGACCTGATCGCAGAGTTCCCGCCGGCGGCGGTTCAGTAGCGTGACACAAGATCCCTACAGACCGGGCGCAGACGACGGCGGCATGGAGCTGACTGACCGTTGGAACTACCTCGTCCCAAACTCGGGCGACCCGCAGAAGGTCATCTGGATCGAAGTCTCGACTTCGCAGAGGCGGAAGCCTCTGTCTGATGGCGGCGGTTGGGAAGCCACGGACACCTTCAAGGCTCGCCATCGCGCGCGAGTCCAGGCGGCCCTTCAGAAGTACGACTGCACCTAGCCATGAGCAAGGCTCGCATCCAACAGACCGGCGAGACGTGGGACACCTGGCAGGATCGACTTCAGAAGCCGGAAGCGGCGTTGAAGAAGATCGGCGCCCTGATGCTGGCCGCGTCGCAGAAGGCGTTCCGCGAGCAGAAGTTCGGGAAGATCGTCTGGAAGCCGCGCAAGGTGCCGAACACGTTCGGCATCATCACAGACTTCTCGAAGAGCGGTAACTCGAAGCCGCCGAAGCGCCGCTTCGAGGCGTCGCCTGTGCTCATCAACACGGGACAGCTACGCCGCACGATCAACTTCGCGCTCGTCGGCAAAGATGCCGTCGAGGTCGGCTCGAATCTTCCCTACGCCGGAACCCACAACTTCGGCGGGCCGATCGAGTCGCTACCGCTCACGAAGTCGGTGCAAGAGAAGCTCTTGAAGTGGCTCGGCAGCAAGGCGGGCCAGCCGTGGCAATCGAAGCTGATCTTCCTGACGCTGCCAGGCATGACGAACCAGAAGCTGAAGGGCAAGGCGCCCGCGCGGCCGTTCGTCGGACTCACGCCGAAGCTCATCGAGGAAATCGAGAAGTGGGTCGGGCTCAAGGTTTTCACGGATAGGTGACATGGCAACCGGGAACTCAGCCAAGATCGTGCGCGCGCCCGGGCGCCTCGTCGTCAACCCGACGACCAACCTAGCCACGGGCTCGTTTCCAAATGGCGGGTGGGCCGTCGGTCACGTCTCACAGTGCCGCGTGCAGCCTCTTGGGACCACGCTGCGCGTCTTCAGCGAGGCACTCGGCGAGTACACCGACCTGATCGAAGGGAACCGTCGCTGGGTGTTCTCGTGCTTCCTGCGCGGCTGGGACGACGACGCCATCGAGCGGCTGCTGTCGGACGGCTATGAGCGCGGCCCGGCGACTCAGCACTCGAGCTTTGCCGTACCCGGCAACCACGAGGTCGGAACCTCGGCTCTCGGCCGAGCCGTGCGGCTGCTCTACGTTCCAGACGCGCCCGAGCGCGTTCCCGCCGTGCTGATCTATCGCGCCATACCCGAGATGGCCGATGGCGCCGAGATGCTCTTCCAGCGCAACGCCGAGCTGGGCATCCCTCTCGCGTTCGAGTGCCTTCGCGACGACGACGGGCGAATCCTACACGTCGGGCTAATCCACGACTTGCCGATTGACTAGACCATGGAAGAACCCTACGAGATTACCGCGGACAACTACGCCCTGTGGCTTCGTGCCCAGCGCCCGCCGTTCGAGTTCTTCTTCGGGCTGTCCACGCTCGAACAGGAAGCCCTGGCGCGCGTCGGCGACGAGTACCAGCAGGACGTATGCCTCGCGATCGGGCACGCGCTACGCGATCCCGTAGCGGCCGAGCTTGGCGCTAAGGCTGCCGGCGGCGACAAGTCTGCCGAGGCGACGCTGCTCGACCGGCTCGCGCGCGCGTCCGGCGCCAAGATCCCGACGCCACCGCCGCGGCCGACGATGGGCGGGTTCCGCGACCGGCAGGCGATGCGCGAGCACAAGCGCCGCGAGAAGAGGGCGAAGGGCGCTAGCTTTCTTGGTGCGCCGCCCGAGCCGATCGAGGCGCCCGCAGCGGAGCTCGCCTCGTGAATCCGACCCAGCTCGCGCAGCAGATCAAGCACAAGCTGAAGGCCGTGACGTGGCCGTCTGGCGGCTCGCTTGTCTTTGGCGAGCAGGGCGTCCGCGTCTTCGCCGGCACGCCGAGCGAGGACCAGATCACCGCGCAGCGCCCGTTGGCGCTGGTCATCATCGGCGCAGCCAGTGCCGACGAGAACCACCCGGACCTGCTGAACCAAGAGTTCACGGTCGCGGTCGTGGTCGAGGTCGGCGGCGATCCCGTGGGCGAGTTCGCGCTCGTCGGCGGTCCCGTGGCGGACATGACCAAGAGCGCCGGCAAAGGGCTCGCCGAGGTCTGCGAGCGCGTGCGCTACGCGGTCCAGAGCCTGAGCGGCGCCGATGGTGTCGCGATCCAGATCACGGCCACGACGACGGCGGGACCGACGCCAGGGAACAACGGGCGCCATCTCGCGATGGCCGAGCTTCAGCTTTCGGCCGTCTGTACCGCGCAGCCGTTCTACATGGCGCCGCAGCGCATCCGGTGGACATCGGGTATCTGGTCCTGGGACGGCGACTGTGAGGACCGATTCGACTTCTGGCGCTACCGCCTTGTCCGAAAGGACGGCGCGACGCCTAGCTCGAACACGGCAGACGGAACTACCCTCTACTTGGGCACGGTCAACGGGTATACTGGCGCGCAGACCGCGGGCAAGACCTACACGGTCTTTGCGGAATACGATGCGCGTGGGCGAGGCGTAGCCGAAGGCAATAGCGATCCAGAGCGAGGCTCGTACTTGGTCGTTTGACGTTCAGCCGAACTGACTTTGTTGTCGATCCTGGCGGGTTCAATCTGGACCCGAGCCTAGGGCAATCGACAGCGCCGGACGAATCGCTTCGCAAGGCGACGCGCGAGGGTACGGGCCGAGGGAAGCGATTCCGGCTTGTCCAGGGAATCGCCAAGGCGAGGATGCTGCGCCGCGCCGGATCGTATGCGGCTGGCCGCGTCCTGGCGGCGTCGAATCTCTCGAGCTCGCTGGGCATCGGCTCGCGGCTCATGGGCGCGTCGAGCCTCGGCGTCGCGGGCGCCGTTGGAACGGTCGGCGTCGCCGGAATCATCTCAGCGATCAGCCTCGGAACCGGGCGGACGTTCGAGAACCTGGCCGAGAACGCGGCCGATGTCATGTTCGGCACGTCCGACGACCTTGCGCGCGCGACCTACATCACGCGAGAGCGCATCCTCGGGAATGATTCGCTTGTGCGAAGCGCGGGCGCCCTTGGCACGAACCAAGTCCTGCCGCTCTACAACAAGCTCTTGGCGCAAGAGATCCGCCGGCAGGAAGCGCGCGGGCAGATCATGCGCGACAAGAACTTCCAGGTGAAGAGCGACGCCGACCTACTGCTCGAGGCGATGGCCGAGGGTTGTATGCGCGCGTGGGATGAAATTGGCGAGGACGTTAAGAACATCCTGCGGTCCTTGCGTACCTGGATGGACTACTCGGTCGCCGGCATGGTCCTGCGATCCATTCGCGCCATCTTTCGAGGGTCGCGATGACGCAAGAAGCCAAGTTCCGCGTGCGCGTCGATACCGCGCAGGCCAAGAAAGACCTTCAAGACCTGGCGCGTCTCGCGGGCGGCATTGAAGTCGGCGGCAATGCGATCGGGCGAGATGAGTCCGGCGGCAGCCGCTTCAACCTGGCGCAAGCTCTCGGCCTCGGCGCCGCGATCGGAACCGGCGCGGCCATGATCGGCAGCGTTTCGCGCTCGTCTTTCGGCGACGTGGCCGGCGAGTTCTTCGCGCCGATCGGTGCGACGCTCTCGAATGCGATCTTCGGGCAGAAAGATGACGAAGCGCGCGCGCGATCGTCTGCACGCGAGCAGACCATTGCAGCATTCGGATCTCATGCCACGAACAATCGCGAAGCCGCGCTGAACTACTTCAACCAAGTTTCGGCGATCAACTTGAACCGCGAGAAGGGCGCGTCGGCCATCCGAGAAGACCCGAGGTTCTACACGAGCGGATCGAAGCCGGGCGAGCAGATGGACATCTGGAAGTTCATCGGTGACAAGCTCTATTCCGCCATCACCGAGGGATTCAAGCGCATCGTTGACTTCCTCGGGGGGCTCGTCTAGTGGCAATCACGAACCCGCTCTCGATCACCTACGGCGACTTGACTGTAGGCGGCGACTCTCAGGTCTTTCTGATCCACAACCCTTACAGGTTGCAGAAGGCGTACCTCTCGCTGCGCCTATCGTTCGAGGTCGTCGTCGTCGCCGAGTCCTACGAGGATCTCTACGACCGCTGCACCGAGCTTGAGGACGCTTTCTCAGCCCGCTACAAGGATCTCACGATCACGATCGACGGGAACGAGTGGCTCTACGAGTACGGCGTTGACCTGATGAATACCGTTTCGACGATTGCCAAGTCAGGCAATCCCGAGACGGATCGCGGGTTCTCGCGCATGTACACGATCGAAGTCTCGGGCGACCTTCAGACCGAGAGCGGCGGCGGCGGGCTTCTGCACTTCGACGTGAACGTTTCGCAGGGCGCCTCTCGGCAGAAGGTCGTCACGTTCTCTGGCACGTTCCTCCCGACCGAGGGCTCGACTGCGAAGGACCAGTACCTGTCCTATTTCGACAGCGAGGCATCGACCCAGCTCTCAGCGATTGACAGTGGCGCGACGTGGGAACTCGTAGACGAAAGCTACACCTTCAACCGCTACCAGCACACGCTCCAGTTCACGCGGCAATACATCGAGCTTCTCGAGGACCAGTCGAATAGCGGGCGCGATGACGCCTCGATCACCGATCACCGCATCACGTTCACCGACTTCTCGCAGTACCCTGGCGACAGCCGGGAAAGCATCTACCGACTGCATCGCGTGATTGCGCGCTACGACTGCGCGGTCAACATCGACGAGACGAGCGACGACCCGAAGGATGTCTTCGAGGACAAGGTTCTCCCGCACATCAAGGAACTCTTCCAGTCGAACTTCGAGCCGAAGGTCTTCTGCATCGAGGACAAGAACGCGACGTTCGACAGTACCGCGCGCCGCATCTCGGCGTCGGTGCAGTTCCTCTACCAGACGCGCGACGGCAGCGAAGATGTCGTTGAGGTCACGCAGTCGCTGGCGTACCGCGAGAGCCGCCAAATCGACTACACGCCGGTCCACAACCAGGACGAGTTTGCGGCGGAAGCCGACCCTGGCTTCGCCTCACGCGAGCGCATCTGGCGCCGCGTGGTCACCGTCATCGGCGACGAGCAGCCGCGCAGGCGCATCGGCGAGCGATCGGGCAGCGGTCCCGCCGGGCCGTTCGAGAAGGCGATCGAAGGAGACGAAGCCAAGCTCGATTCGGCTGGCGGCAACGGCGGCGTCCGCGGCGACGGATGGAACATCATCTCGAACGAGAGCGAAGTCACCGACCAATGGATCGGGCTTCCTGGCGAGGACGAGCAGCTTAAGCTCTCGACGCTCGTCGAGGTCGTTGTCGAGCGGTGGCACAGTAGGCCGTCCGGCGCCGGCAACCGGCTAGGCTCGCGCCAGTGAGCGACCTGAAGAAAGCCAGGGTCACGCTTCACGGCGTCGAGCTCGCGGCGACGCAGCCGATCGTCTGGAAGCTCCAGACGGGCACGACGCCGTATGTCACGGCGATGACGGTCCACAAGTCCAAGTGGCCGACGCTCGAAGCTCGTGGCTCGGACTACGGCGACCTCGTGATCGAGGACGCGCGCGGCGTGACGACACGCATCAAAGACGTGTCGATCATGCACCAGATCGCAAGCGACTCGCCGAACCGCGTCTCGTTCTTGGTCGCGGACAAGCGATGGAAGTGGCCGTACAAGCAGATCATCCGCGAATACAACGTCACGAGGAAGTCGGGCGACCGCGAGCTGCTACAGAACGGCGGCGTCGGACTCGGAAACGAGAATCCGGCGTTCCGCGACGTGTTCACGCACCGCGCGCAGACGCTCAACAACGGCAAGCTCTGGACGGCCCAGGAAGCCGTCGAGGACGTGCTCGAGAAGATCACGAAGGACGACGATAGCCGCGGCGTTCGCAGCCGGCGCTACGTCATTGAAGGCTTTCCGATCGTCTCTGGCGAAGGGCAGCTCACGCTTCAGAACGTCTTCCTGAAGGACTCGGCCGACGTGGCCCTGGCGCGGCTCTTGTCCTACATCCCGGGCGCCGAGGTCTACATCGACAAGGATGGCGCCGTGCGCGTCATCGACGCGGCAGACTACTCGGCAGCCGAGAGGTTCTTCGAGGATCTACCAGCGGCGACGTGGGACGGCGACGCCGCCGCGCTCATCAACCGCGACAAGATTCGCCCGGGCAAGGTGAAGGTCTTCTACCAGCGCGAGGTTGAGTGCGTCTTCGAGTTCGAGGACGACTACGGGCCGACGCAATCGACGGGCGAGTTCGAGAAGGATGCGCCGTACCTCATCAACGTCATCCCGACCGTTGACAACCTCACCGAAATCTCGACCTACAACCCGGAAACGCAGAGCTACGACACGAAGACGGTCAGGCAGGGCACCTACGTCCCGATCCAAGACTGGCTTGTCGCGATGGACGAAGACCGGCCCATCGGAAGCGATGGCCGTACACTCGGCGAGCCGTGGACATGGGCGACAATCGAGCACGCCTGGGTATCCGGCGAGCTGGATCAGCTCTGGGGCGGCGGCGGTGGGAACGAGTTCGACATGCTCGAGACGGGCAACCTCTCGGCTCGCATTTCGGCGTTCAAGCGGCACTTCCGCCAGACGTTCCAGATCAACCCGGCATACATGGACCGCGTGCGCGACCTCTTGAGCGTCCGCGTCCAGGTCATCGACCCGGTGCAGGGCACGCGAGCGCCGTCTCTGGTCTGGAACCAATACTGCATCATGCCGACCAAGAAGGGCACGCGCATGGCGCCGAGGACGAAGAGCCTCGACCCGCACGAGACGCAGGGCATCAAGCGCAACGTGGACGCGCTCTATCGGCACTTCAACGGCGAGCAGCTTGTCGAGACGCCCTCTGGCGCGGCAGAGGTCGTGATCCTCGATCGCGACCTAGGCGTCTTTCGCGTGGAAGGTCTGCTGTCGCCCTACGGAAGCCAGGAATCCATCACGCCGTGCCACATCGTCGATGCGAGCAACGGCGGAACGCCGCGTGTTCCAACGCGCGACCTCTCGCGGCAGGACCGGAAGCCGATCGGCGCTGGGTTCCGTGTCGAGGGCCAGACGGCGGGCGTCTACCTTCGGAAGACGATGCGTCTCAAGGCTCTGCTCACGATCGTCCCGGCATCACCGAACAACGAGCGGCAGTGCCACGCCGAAGAAGTCGACATCAACGACATCGACAAGCTCTTTCAGGCAGAGTTCCGCATTCAGGGCGGCACCGGGCCGGACCTCGAAATCTTCGTTCCACCGGGCGAGGTTACGGCGCGCTTCGCGTGGAAGACGGACGAGGAAGCAGTCGAGACGATCGCTGACCTACTCGGGATCAACGACGACCCGGGCGATCCCGACTCAGGAATCGACGGGCCAGACTTGCCAGGCTACGAGTTCATCAACGAGAACTCGGAAGTGAAACCGCACGCCATCGCCATCGCGGCCGAGATGCTGGCGCCGTTCGCGGACAACTTGCAAGGGCGGGTGGTGACGCGCGCTGGTCGCAGCGACTTCAAGCTGCGCGGCAACATGGAATCGGCGTCGATCGAGGTCGGCGCGGCGCCGAGTGCAAAGGTTCGATCGGCTTACGAGTTTCCCGGGCAAGCCAAGTCGATTTCTCGCTTGGCACTCTTGCCTGATGCCGCGCGCAAGCTCATCCTTGGCATTGTGCCGTTCCGAGGCGATAGCAAGTGACGGGCTTTACCGACTACCAGAGCGCTGGAATCTTCCCGCTCCAGGATCACGAGCCGGATATCCCGATCTCGATCCGGCAGATGATGGTCGGTGGGCGCGTCTCTCGGCTGCGCGATCCGAACGAGGGCGGCGACGATCCCGAGAACTCCATGCTCGAGGTCGGCCGCGAAGAGAACAAGGGCACTCTCGGCGACATCCACCCGTGGCTCTTCATCCAGACCCGCGACCGCGCGGTCCGCGGCATGGGTTCCTGGGCGCAGTCCTTCGCCGCGATGACTACGGGCGGCGGAACGGGCGGCTCGTCTGGCCGCTACCAGCGAGCCCTGGCGCCGAGCGAAGTCCACCCGCTGCGCGACCACGAGTCGCGCGAGGATAAGCGCTACTCGAAGCAGCTTCCCGGCTGGCCGTCCTGCTTCCCGTCGTTGCCGCAGGGCGTCCACGTTCTGCTCGTGCCGGGCACGGAAGAGACGAAGCAAGAGACGCTGGCGCTGCACGCCGACCCGCGGCTCTTCGCGGTCCACACGGATGGCGCCGCAGAGGCTGGCTCGCTCGTCTGTGACTTGCAGCCGGAAGCCGAGCCGTGCATGGACAAGTCGAGCGTGCCGGGCCAGGGCGGGCGCCACGCGCGGCTCCAGAGTTTCCTGCGAGTGATTCCTCTCGGCGGCGATCGGCCGATCCCGAACCTCGACGCTAAGGCCGGCAACGCACTCGCCTGGAACCTCTCGACGGCCGGCGTGGACGAGATTGCCGGCTTCGGAATGGTCTGGGGCCGCACGCTGCTGAGCGGTCCGAGCACCGGCGGGCCGAGGGTTCCGCCGGGACCGATCACGCCGGGCAGTCCCGGAAGCTCGCCAATGGGCGCGGCCAGCGGCACGGGCGGCGGATCGACGCGCGAGGCGGCACCAAGCGGCAATGCCGGCGGCAGCGGCGCCGAGTCGGCTGGTTCGAATGGAACGCCTGGCACCGGCGGCAGCGAAGACGAAGCGCGCCGGCCGGGCGACTTCGGCAAGTTCCAGAGGAAGAAGAAGGACGGGCACGCGATTGCGCTCATGGCGCATCTGCCAGCCTACGGGCCGTTCCATATTGGCGCCGACGCGGACCAGCACCGCATCGGGCAAGACAAGGACGGCCACGCGATCAACTCTGGGCACATCGCGACGGGAGCGTACTACTTCCGCAACCAGCGCGAGGACGCGCCGCTCGAGTTCGGGCAGAACTACCGAAAGCCGCAGCCGTACCCGCTCTCGTCGCGCGTCCATCTCGAGTTCGACGAAGAGCCGACTCACCCGAAGGTCGGCGGCAGCGGGAAGGGCCTCTGGCGCTGGCGTGCCGAGGTGCCCTACGTCGCGCCGCCTACCACGCGCGAGCCTGGCGATCCGGTTCCGCCGCGCAACCCTGGTGGCGGCCCTGGCACGCCTGGCGGTCCATCATTCCCGCGCAACCCGACGACGCCGGGCGGTCCCGGGTCGCCCGGTGGACCGAGCACGCCGGGCGGTGGCACCAGAATGCCGCCGGGCACCGGCACGGGCGCGCCGCGGCGACCGGACATGCCGGTTCAAGAGATCGGGCCGCGCAATCCCAGCGGGCCGTTCAACCCGAGCGGCGGCGGCTTTGGCGCACCAGAAGGCGGCGGGCTGCCTGGCGCTGGCGGCGGACCGAGCACGCCGGGAAGCGGTGACGAGCCGGTTCCGTTCGATCCCGAGATCGACGAGTGGCTGAAGCGCGAGAGGCGGAAGCGCGAGAAGCGCCCGCGGCGCGCTGGCATTCTCTCGCATGTCGGCTCGACTACGACTGCCGACCGCTCGCTCTACACCATCCTCCACCCGATGAATGAGAGCTTCGCCGAGCTGACTTGGCGGCCTCAGCGGTGGTGGCCCGGTGCCGAGTCGTTCACGCGTAACCCGCATCTGCCGTCTGTCGCCTACGAGGACGAAGAGGAAGAGCGCCCGCAGGTGCTCACGGCGAAGTCGTGGGCCGCGCAATCGGGCTGCGAGTTCAGCTACACCCAGCGGCCGGAAGAGTCGCGCGCGCGCGGTGGAACGGCCAACGGTGGAATCCTCTTCGCGCCGCCGCATCTCGAGATGGAGGACTATCTCGGGATCAACAGCAACGAGAGCCTCACGACGACGAGCACGACGGCATACGTCACGGCGGCGCCAAACGTCGCATTCGCGCTGGGCGTGCCGAGCACGGACGGCGGGCTCGAAGACAAGAGCTTCCGCATTCGCCAGAACCCGAGCGCAACCGATCGCGGAATCTCGATCGACCAGCAATACAGCGGCGGGTGGGTTGAGATCTTCGCGGGTCGCGTTCAAGCCAGCTCGGGCGAAGTGATTGCGGAACTCGCGCAAGGCGGGAATCAAGCCGTCCGCATCCCGCGAGGTGACAACTCGCAGCGGCCGAGCGGCATCACGCCGACCGGCGGCGAGATCCGCATCAACAGCAACGGCGCAAGCGACGTGTTCGAGTTCTGGGACGAGCAGGGCGCCACTTGGGTCCAGCTCACGACCGGGACCGGCGGGCTTCCGCCGGACTCGACCTACGGCGACATCGAGGTCACCGGCGGCGGCTCTACGTGGACCATCACCGACGCCGCGATCCACGGGCACATCATGCGTCGCATCGCGGCGCGCACGGACTTCTAGCGCATGAACCTGACCACGACTAGCGAACTGATCCGCGTCACCACGACGAGCGCGGCCGACATCGACGTACTTGCAAACTGGGTCGATGACAACGGCAGCGCCGCAACGCCTGGCGTCACGCGCACGCAGATCGCAAGTGCGACGACAACGACCGTCGTCGCGGCGCCAGGCGCGTCGACATATCGCGCCGTGACTTCCATGCGATTCGTGAACATCCACGCAAGCACGGCGAACACGCTGACCATCGAGCACTACAACGGTTCAGCCGGGATTCGCGCGCTCAAGATCACGCTTCAGGCTGGCGAATCGCTGGGCTACGAAGCCGATCGCGGCTGGCAGCTCTACAACTCGGCTGGCTACAAGGTCGCGCTCGCGCAGGGCGGGCCGGTGGATATTCAGAGCAGCACCACGCCGGGCGCGGGCTCTTGGACCAAGCCGACGAGCTTCTCGCCAACGGTCGTGATGGTCGTCGCCTATGGCGGTGGTGGTGGTGGCGGCGGCGGGA
>JACCDR011545043.1_pt1 | contig 17967 bp, 17 predicted proteins | sample 7446431 | NCBI WGS metagenome assembly JACCDR01 (sample SAMN15323443, study PRJNA562643) | freshwater metagenome | isolation source: river surface water | place: USA:Blue River Watershed | collected 2017-08-17
CCCCATCGGTTCGCTTCTGTCACTGATCAGTTTACTTTCGGTGTCACTTTTTCTTCTAAACTGTCTTTGCGCCCCTCGTGAGCGCTTACCACTTGGCATCCAACTCGCAATGTAATGGTTGGGAGTTATTACGGACAACAAGGAGGTTGACCATGAAGACCCGGAAACACTTTGCGCTGGCATTCGTCGTCCTGTTTGCCACCGCCTGTGCCTCTAAGCGAGAGATCGCCAGTGACCGTCAAGGCCAGGAGGAGCGAGAGCGGGCCCAACATGCTCAAATGATTGACGGTCAGTCATCCCGTCTACGTTAAAAAAAAATACCCGTCCGGGAAAAATTGTTTTTTAACTCCAATTTTTATCTTATATTGCGAGTTAAAAACTGACAGTTATTTCCCGGAGGGATTTTGAGTTGAAGACTACACCGAATTCGACACGCTTCCACAACCTCGACGCTATCAAAGAATGGACCACGGCCGATGCCGATGAGATCTATCAGATTAGCCGCTGGGGTGAGGGTTACTTCTCCGTCAACGAAAAGGGTGATCTCTGCATCAACCCGACCCAGACGAAGAACGGCCCCGTCATCAACATGATGGAGATCGTGGAGGAGATGAAGAACAAAAACATCCCCTTCCCGGCGGTGATCCGCTTCCATGACATCCTTCGCTCTCAGGTCACGAGCCTTAATAAAACCTTCCGGGCACTCATCGAAGAGGCGCGCTTCACCGGCTCCTACTACGGTGTCTATCCCATCAAGGTTAACCAGATGCGCGAAGTCGTCGAAGAGATCGTCGACGCCGGCGCTCCGTTCAACTATGGTCTTGAGGCCGGCTCAAAGCCCGAGCTCCTCGCCGCTCTGGCCATGAACACCAACCAGAACTCTCTCACTGTGGTAAACGGCTACAAGGACCTTGACCTCCTCCGACTCGCCCTTTTGGGGAATCAGCTCGGCCGAAAGGTCATTGTCGTCGTTGAAAAATACTCCGAGCTCCTCGACATTATGAAACTCTCCCAGGAAATCGGGGTCGAGCCAATGATTGGTCTCAGGGCGAAGATCGCCACCAAGTCCTCCGGCAAATGGGCGAGCTCCGGCGGCGACTACGCGAAGTTTGGCCTCACCATTACCGAAATCCTCCAGGCCGTGAAATACCTGAAGTCCATCGACAAGGCCCACTGCCTGAAGCTGTTCCACTTCCACATCGGCTCGCAGATCCCGGATCTGCGAACCATCAAGGATTCGATCTCCGAAGGAGCGCGAATTTACGCCAAACTCTACAAGGAAGGCGCTCGTCTGGAATACTTCGACGTCGGCGGCGGCGTCGGTGTCAACTACGACGGCACCCGTTCCAACTCGGCGTCATCCATCAACTACACCACCCGCGATTACGTGGCAGACGTGGTTTACATACTCAAGCAGATTTGTGACCTTGAGGACGTACCGCACCCGAACATCGTCTCCGAGTCAGGCCGGGCGATCACCGCCCACCATTCGTGCGTAATCACAAACGTCTTCGGCTCCGTAGAAATCGGTGCCGACGACTTTAATACTGATAAGAGCATTACCGAAAACATCCTGGTGACCAACATGCGCGAGCTCTCCCAGGAGCTCACGGAGAAAAACTACCAGGACGTCTACAACGACGCGACCAAACTGAAAGAAGAGTCGATCTCGGCCTTCAAGTTCGGGATCCTCTCTCTCGACGAACGCGCGAAACTCGAAACCCTCTACTGGCGCATCTGCCGGAAGATCGTCCAAGCTGCCTCCCTTGACGAATATGCTCCGGATGAGATCCTCCAGCTGAAGAATCAAATGGCAGCACAGTACATGTGCAACTTCTCCATCTTCCAGTCGGCCCCGGACACTTGGGCGATTGGCCAGATTCTTCCGGTCATGCCGATCCACAAGCTTCACCAGAAGCCGACCGAGCTTTGCACCCTGGTCGACATCACCTGTGACTCCGACGGAAAGCTCGACACGTTCCTGTCGGCAGACGGTCCCACGAACACAGTTCCGATGCACAAACTCAATGGCGATGACTACTACATTGGTCTTTTCATGACAGGGGCATACCAGGACATCATGGGTGATAACCATAACTGCTTCGGCCGCTTGAACGAGGTTCATATCTTCTGCGACGATGATGATCCGACGGACTTCTACATCGAAGAGGTGATCTTCGGAAATAAGGCCTCTCAGGTCCTTTCAACTCTCCAGTATAATCCGGAAACGATGGCACAAACCTTAAAAGGTGCCGTTGATACCCAGGTTAAGCGTGGCAAAATTCGGCCGCGGGACGGGGTTGGGCTCACGGATTTTTATGAGAGCTGTCTTAAGAGCTACACCTACCTGAAGAAATAGCAACTGTGGGAGGGCACCATTCGGGGCCCTCCCATTTTCTAACTCCGACGTCTCCGCCCTAAAAATTCAAAGATCTCCACTGATAAAAATAGCGTAAACGATGTGTAGTAGGCCCAAACCAAAAAGATGAACAGCGTCCCGGCAGCACCATAGATAGAACTCGTAGCGACAGTTCGAAAGTAGATTCCAAGAAGAAGATTTCCGAGGATAAAGAAGATCGAAGACAGCGCACCCATCTCGAGTGCCCGGAGCTTGCCCGGTCGCCTGGATGGGGTGAAAAAGTGTATCCCCCAAAACATGAGCACATTGACCACGAAGTTACCAAAAAATGCTGTGGCCCCGTAATCCTGATCCGGAAAGAGCAGTCGAAGGAGGCCGGGAATCGAACTGGAAATTATGAGAAAAATCCCGGCCACGATCACCACCAGCATGGCGAAAAGCTTTTCCAAAATGGTCTCCCAGATCGAAACTGATCCACGTGATTCATGATGACCATAAATGACATCCAGAGCGTAGCGGATCTGCAGGAAGACAAGGGATGCCATAAAGAGAAGCACTCCAACCCCGATAAGGCCCGAAGTTGACCCAAGGTCATAAACATGCGGGCCGTCACTGGCGTGGACGTTTTCGAAGATAATCGCAACCATACGCCCAAGCTGAGGTGAGAAATCGAACGCCTGAGCAGTGATTCGCGACTGCACATCTCCCCCCAGGATAGAGGCGACCGCGAGGATGATAACAAGGAAGGGTGCCAGAGCAACCGCCGAATAGTAAGAAACAGATGAAGCGAGAAGGAAGAGGTTGTCGGCGTAGACCTTAAGGCATAAGTCCTTAATCCGCGCCGCCGGACCTTTTATCTGAAGTTCCATGCTCCCCCATAGTCAGGTACTGTTCTTTGTAGCTTACATAGGCGCGGTAATGATTGGACACGCGCTCGATCTCTTCCGCTGAAAGAGGTCGTTCGACCACCGCCGGACGGCCTTTGATCATACTCCCTGGTGGAAAGCGCTTGTTCGGTGTCACCATGGAGCCCGCTGCCACGAGGCAGTTATCCCCGATTTCGGCGCCATCGAGCACAATCGCTCCCATGCCGATCAGACAACCGTTTCCGATCTTGCAGCCATGAAGAATCACACTGTGCCCAAGTGAGGTATTCTCACCAATCGTAAGTGAATTGTGCTCAGTCACGTGGAGCATACAGAGGTCCTGGATGTTGGTATTGCGGCCAATCTTGATAAAGTTCACGTCGGCGCGAATCACGGTGTTAAACCAGATGTTCACATGGTCGCCGAGATCTGCGCGACCGATAATTTTAGCACCATCAGCTGCAAAAACCCGCTCACCTAGAGTCGGAGAATAGTTAAAGTAGTTGGAGTAGATCATAGTTGCCCTTTTACCACCGCGAGAACGCTGGCGTCTCCTGGGAAGAAATTCGGTCCCAGAATCTGAATGCGCCCGCCCTGCCGGATCACTTCTTCGGCGAGATCGTTCAGGATGTCGGTCGATGTCTTACCAAGTTTTTTATGAATGGTGAACTCACCTGTCTCAAGGTCGACGCGGCCCCAGAGCTTCTTCTCCGAAGGAATCACGAGGTGTCCCACTCGCCCCGCGCCGACAGCACGGACGATATCCCCGAGATCCGAAAGGAGTCGCTGCGACTTCATTAAGCGGCGCAGTCTCTCCTTGAGCTGGAGAGAGTAGTAGTCTGTTACGGCCTCGCGAAATGCAGAGCACCTCTCCAATATCTCCATGCAGGACTTCTCGTAGAAGTCATGCTCGAAGTGGGCGAAGACGCCTGAGACGTCCTTGAGCGAGCGAAGGAAGGGCCCCTTCATGTCGTCAAGGCCAGTCACGATAACAGGGAGCGACTCGTAAAGGATCTGATCCTTAACCTTTTGAGCGATGGTCTTCAGAGCAAGAATCGTCTTATAAGGAATGAGGCCCAGGTGCTGAGGGGCATAGATCCGATTACCAGCGGCAACGAAATTTTTTGGAAGTTGGTCAAACTCATACTGCTGGATGATTTCGAGGTGCTGAAAGTCTCCTCGGTAGATTTTTATATCATAAAGCGAGACATTGATGAGCAGGAATTCAGGGCTCACAAAGAGCTCTTCGAGGAGAGGTCGCACGTGAAAAGTCTTTCCTACGAGGTAATACGGGGCGAGCCGGTTTTGGAGGATGATGTAGCCCTGCAGTTCCTCGGCGAGAAAAAAGCCGTGAGACTTCTCAGGATGACCCCGCAGGATCTTAATCACCTTGCTGCGATTCTTCTCGAGAAGGCGCAAAAGCTCAAGCTGCTCATGCGTCTGGAGAGAAAGTGCCAGTTTGTCACAAAAGTCTTCCACCTCAACCTCAGGCCGTGAGGTGGGCGGTAAAAAGAAGCTCAGTGAGTCAGACTTCGGATGAAAGAGCAGCTGGTTCAGGTTGACCGGTTTCAAGTTTGACCCTCATGGCCATGGAGAAAATGACAATTGTCCTATTATAGCCTTGCCTCGTCTTTCATGATAGCGTTTTAACCTATGAAGAATGACCAAGTAGCTATCGGGATTGACATCGGCGGGACGAACACAAAGATCGGACTCTTCGACCATGCGGGAACACTTCTGAGCTATCGGACCCATCCTACACCGAAAGCATCTGACCCCGCCCCGTTTATCGATCAGCTCGCTCAGGAATGCGACCAGATTCTTTTCTCCGAGCTCGGGTTCCACCTCGGCGACTCACGCCTTGTTGGTGTCGGCGCAGGGGCGCCCATGGCCAACTACTTTACTGGTCGAGTCGATAATGCGCCGAACCTTGGCTGGCGCAACGTGCCCCTCCGGGACCTGTTTACTGAAAAGTTCAAAACTAACGCCGTTATTGAAAACGATGCTAACCTCGCGGCCGTAGGTGAGAAGAGATGGGGAGCAGGCAAAGAATTTTCTGATTTTGTTCTGATCACCCTTGGTACCGGAGTCGGCTCAGGTCTCATCTTAAACGGGAAACTGTACCGGGGATTCAACGCTCTTGGCGGCGAGGGCGGTCATATCATCATTCCTCACGATAAGACGCGCCTCTGTTCTTGCGGCGGAATTAATCACCTCGAAAGTTACCTTTCAGCGAAAGGAATTAAGCAAACCATTACGGAACTTACTGGTGAGGAGTGGACCATCGAGAAACTCGGAGTCGAGTTTAAGAACGGGAACCTTCGCGCCCAGACCATCATCAACTCCATCGCCGACGAACTTGCCACAGGATTCGTGAGTATGGCCGTTCTCCTAGGGCCTCAGGCCTTCGTGATCGGGGGTGGAGTTTCGAAGTTAGGGGACCCTTTCTTCGCTGTAGTCCTCCGGAAGTTTGATGAGCTCGTGCACTTCTCGCTCAAGGGCAAGGTCCGAATCATAGGTGCCAGCTTGTCCTCGGACAAAGGGGCCATCTACGGTGGCGCTGCTCACATTATCGACGAGGTCTTCCGGACATGACCATTCCCGCCGAATGGCAACTCGATCCGGGGAGCCGTGAGTCGAAGAAGCTGAACGAGATGATGACATCTCAGGCACGAAAGCTCCAAAAGACTCTTCTGGAGGCAAAAGACCTCGATGAAAAGCATCAGGCAGTCTATGCCTTCTATCGGAAATACTATACGCTTACTCTGAACAAGAGCTGTGTCCAGGCCGGTATTAAACGCTCTCCGACCCGAGATATCATCCTTGATTATCCGTGGAAGGAACTTAACCAGGATAGGATTTTCTGCTTAAAGATATGGGAAAAAATCAACCACTGACTCTGCCCTACCCCTTGATCCTCGCGTCGACATCGAAGTACCGTGGGGCCCTTCTCGCACAACTTGGCTGGGCATTCGAAGCTGTGGCCCCTGGTGTAAACGAAGATGAAGCGAAAACTCAAGGCCTGGCCCCTTCAGCGGTCGCCATGACTCTGGCATTACAGAAGGCGCAGGCGGTTTTTCAGCGCCGACCCGAGGCCTGCGTCATTGGCTCCGATCAAGTTTGTAGCGCCAATGGTAAGATCTTCTCTAAGCCCGGAGGCAGGGACGCCGCGATCGCTCAGCTACTCCAACTTAGTGGCAGACCCCACGAACTTCTCACGGCCGTGGCCGTCCTGGCCCCCGGGAGATCTGAGACCTTCCTCAACCGGACGGTTCTCCATATGCGGCCCCTTTCACTCGCCGCTGCCGAAGCCTATGTGGACGCAGACCTGCCACTTGATTGCGCCGGAAGCTACAAGCTGGAGGCACGCGGGATTCGACTCTTCGAGAAAATCGAGATGGACGACCACACCGCCGTCATCGGGCTTCCCCTCATCAACCTCACGACAACGCTCATAAACCTTGGATACCCACTGTGAAACTCACCTTAATCTTTCTGCTTCTCATCCTGGTTTCGTGCGCTGATCTTCCGGCACGTCGTACGGATAAGCTCTCCATTCTTCAGGGCGTAACCAATAGTAAGGAAGTCGAGTTCAGTATTGTCGCTCGCAAGGGCCTGGAACTTCGTTTCGAGCTGCGCGCCGAGGACGGCGAACTCATCGCCCCCGACGAAACCAAAGTGATTGAGCGCTCCTTCTCCAATTATGTCGTTCACAAAATGGTTTTTGTGCGTGAACAGCAAAAGACTTTTAACCTCTATGTTTACGAAGGGGAAAAGGTCATTGATCAGCGGCTGGTCGGCCGAGGTCAGCGAGAGAGCACGAAGCTGCGCCTGGCAGTCCTCTCATGCCTTAACGATTATTTTCCGAAAGATTTTAAAATCTGGGACGTCCTTCAGTCCCAGGGCCCGGAGTACATCGTTATGATCGGAGACAACGTCTACGCGGACGTTAGCTCGCCCGAGACGACGCAGTTGACCGATCCGGAGATCATCTGGGACCGCTATGTCGATGCTCGGCTCACACTGCCGGTTTTTTTCCAGGAGCGCCTTCTCCCAACTCACGCCCTTTGGGATGACCACGACTATGGCGAAAATAACGGAGACTCAACCTTCAAACATAAGGAAGCCTCTAAGGATATCTTCGAAGCCTTTTTCGCTCAGGACCTTTCCGACGATGATTGGACTAAGGCGCACGGAACCGGTGGTGTCCTGTCATTAGGGGACTTCAACCTCTATTTCCTAGACGGCCGCAGCTTTCGCTCCCCTCAGAAAACCGGGCCTCATCTGGGCCTGGACCAGACCGCATGGTTTTACTCGAAGCTCAGGGAACAGACATCACCAAGCTTTGTCATCAAAGGGGATCAATTCTTCGGCGGCTATCAGGAGTTTGAGTCCTTCGAAGGGAATCACCCACTGGACTTCCAGGAGTTCGTGGGGCAGCTGCGGCAGATTCCTACACCTTTCGTGTTCCTCTCCGGTGATCGCCACCTTTCAGAAATCATGCAATTTCCCCGCAGCCTCTTCGGAAAGCCGAGCTTTGAGATCACCTCAAGTCCTATGCACGCTAAGACCTTTGGATCGGAAGAAGATAAGAATCCGTGGCGGGTCGTGAGTGAGAAAGCGCGCTCAAATTTCCTCATCGTCGATAGTGTCGCCAGGGATAATCACTGGTTTCTCGATGTCACAAGCTTCGGGGCCACTGGAGAAACTTACTTCCACCGGGAACTTGCGGTCTATATCCAGGACCTTCAGGATAACCTCAAAGAGAATCGTAAGCGTCGCTCAGGCAGACGCAACTACCGTAAGCTGCGACGCAAACGTAGATCGTCCCGCCGTTAAGGATCGTTCGATTCCACTTTTTTCTTTCGATGGAGGATCCTGTCGAGGTTTCGCACATAGGCCTTGGACACCTTCTTAAAAATGCCATCCTCCTCAGTTCCCACGTACTGCTCCTTTTCTGCCTCGGCCGCCCCGAGCAATTTGTCATTGTCCGAAGTAGAAGGCGCTGAGACACCCGTCGCCGATGCGGAAGACGCCGCTGTTCCCGCACCCCTCGTAGGTCCTGTTCCCAACGGAAGGGTGAAAGCGCCAGGAACGGGAAGCGAATTCGCAGTCGGACCTTCACTCTCACGTAGCATCTCCTTAGGTGAGACGGAAGCGGTTCCACCGCCGAACTGGAAGCCTCCTCCTCTCTGATTTCCTCTAGTTCCTATACTGGTAGCTGCGAGTCCGCTTGCCGACGCCCCCATACTTGCAATCAGTTCATTCGCACTCTTCCGTTTCGCCTCGACTTTGACCCCGGCCTTCGTCGCGGTAACGTTTGCCCTCGTCATCGCGGCCCTCCTAACGGCGAGGCGAGAGATTGTCTCGGCCGTCACGCTCCCGCTCCCCGCTTCGATGACACTGGCGGTGCTATCCGTGGCGCGGCCATCGTTTGTGCTTATGAGAGACGAGGTGGTCACACTCTTAGGTGAAGTTGCCTTCAAATCAAAGAAGAACCGAGACCGGGTCAGACGTTCGAGCGGACCGGTCGTTGGTCGAAAGGCCACGGCATTTGATTGAAGACCTCCGCCGGTAATTCCGCCGGTAGCCGCGACGGCATTACCATTGCCATTCCCCTGTTGCTCAACCGTGCTGCCGGTTTGAATGCCGTTGGAACCCTCGGCCAGGACACCGGACTTGACCAATCCCCCGACGACTTCCTTGATACAGTCGTTCTGTTTATTCCGGTGGTCAATGACCTTGCTGTAGTACTCGGAAAGATTCTGCACATCAACTTCGAGCTTTGCCAAAAGCCGACGACGGTAAGCCTGGGCGTTGGTGAAGTAGCCTTCATAAGAATCGCGGTCGCTGTAACCATAAGCAAGAAAGTGAGCGAAGGCCTCGTCGGCCACACCGTCGAGAAAGGCACCGAACGTCTGACAGTTCTGCGGGTTCTCACCGAGACAGTCTTTTGCACTAGTAGAGATGATTTCAGGTTCGTAGACGAAGCCTTTACTTTTTGCCGGAGCACCACTGGCGATCGTCAGATTTGAGCTAACGCCGAGAGACTGACTTGAGAAGCTCTCGCCCTGTCCCTGGATTGCCTGATCCTTTAAGCCGCGGTAGAACTCCTCGACCTGCTCCCGAATTTTAGCGTGTAGTCTGACGTAGCTTCCACTACCTTCTCCTCGGAGGTAGAAGGCCTTTCGCTCATCCTTGAAGCCACCGAATATGCCTAAGAATCCGCTCGACTTATTAAGGGGTTTTCCTACCCCGAGTTCTCCGTGCCTAACTCCCGCAAAAAGCATCGGATCGACCAGAAAGTATGTGGGCTTCGTGAAGGCCTCTATCGCTTGGGACATCGCGGCCTGTGGATTCTCGGCCTCGAAGCCCCCGATGAGGGCAAGAGGACCAGCGACGCCTGGCCTCGATACCACGCTCGCATTATCCGGGGCGTTTCCGGTCACTTCATAGTGATAGGCCCAGCGGTCCTTAACGGTCTTGTAGTGACGGGTCTGCCAACTCAAAAATGCGCGCTTCCGGTACTTCGAGGCGTCACAATTATAAGCATTGACGGTGGTAGTACCAAGATTCCACGAGCCTGCACCGTCGCTCCAATCTGCCATCCCCTTAGAGAGACCCTCAACTTTCTGCCCAACATCCCCCAGCGTTTTGAGCATTGCGGCCTCGTAGGATTGGAATAAAAGGTTTCGCCGGAACATAAGAGCAAGAGTGTCGTAGCCAGAGCTCTGTCGGGAGCCAAGGTCATCCATAGTGATCTTCTCGTCACGGTGAATTGTGACATTTGTGGCGCTCTCATTGGCACCCGTGTCACGCTTTTGAAGCAACAGCTTATAGTTCTCTCCGGCAGCGAGGATCTTATCGTAGTCGGATTCGATCTCAGCGAGAACCTGGTTGAAATTAGCGATGATCGTCTTCCTCTGGGCGAGGAGGTTTTGCCCAATTTCAGTCTTCAGAAGAGGTAAGACCTCAAAACATTCCTGGCCTTGGTCAACGGATATCGTGGCGAGGAAGTATTCCATCGCCCGGAGCGACCGCATGGCAACCAGGCTCTTGGCCTGTGTATCCTCATCAAGGCGGAACTCACATTTTCCAATAGGCGCGATAGTGGTTTCTTCAATCAGCCCAATGTAGACGGTATTCTTCGACTCCGGAGGGTCCTGGCAAATCCCGTTTGGCATCTTGACGAGAGAGCCGCCGCATTTTACTCCAGATCCAGCAACCTCTCCCCTATCCGCGTACCGGCAGACCTTTTTTTCCTGACAGACGCCACTGGCGCATGAATAGGAACCGCATTCGCGGGCATGGACGCATGAGAGCCCCGACTTCCGCGCCTCCGGAACATCGGCGAGCTGGGCCCAGAGAATCTTTCTTCTCGCCTCTACTCTATCCGGATCCTCCGTCACTGGTGCCATCCCAGAAAAAAGATGGGGCCTCGACTGAGGCAGGCAGGCCGTTCCACCTGAGCAATTGGCGTCAGTCACACATGAGGAGAGGGTTATGTCGTCATAGGCCGGCTCGTCGCACACCCCGCCAGCGTTTTTCTGGAGACCGACGCAGCAGACCCCATTTTGGCCTGGATTCTGGTCGATCCCGGTACATTGCACTCCCGCCGGCGTATTTGGCGGATTAGTTGGAACAAGTTCCGTCGCCACGACCCCTTGGGAAGAAAGGGAGAGAACAAGAAAAAAGGAAACGAACTGTTGAGCAAGGCGCATAGATTTTCCCGGACTTAATAGTTTTTTATAAGTTTAACACCCATTCCACGCACTCCCGAAGATAGGTAAGGAGCGCCTGGGATGTGCACTTAAAGTATTCGGCACTTGGTCCTTCTCTTGGTAGACTCTCGAGGCACAACGAAGGGGCAAAAAAAGATGGCAACTCACCAGAATCTCTGGGGTGCTGAGACTCGACACTTCCACCTCCTGACTCCGGACCACGTGCTCCATGCCGTGGAGGCCTTCGGTAAGCGCCTCACCGGGCGCGTCATAGCGCTTAATAGTCTTGAGAATCGAGTTTACGACATTGAGCTCGCAGCAACCCTCGACTTCGGGAAGGGCTTCAGCACGACCAATGTCATCCTTAAGTTTTACCGGCCCGGCCGCTGGAGTGAGGCGCAGATCCTCGAGGAGCACAATTTCCTTAATACTCTGGTGGAGTTTGAAGTACCGGTCGTCCCCCCCATTGAGTTTGGTGGAAAGACGCTCCACCTTCATCCGGAGACTAATCTTCTTTTCGCTCTTTTCCCCAAGGTTCAGGGGAGACTTAAGGACGAACTGTTAAAAGAGGAACTCGAACAGGCGGGGCGCTTGATTGGCCGCATCCATAACATCGGTTCTATGGCGGCCTTCACCAAGCGCTTGGCGCTTAACCCTGGCACCTTTGTCGCCGCAAACCATGCCGCTCTAGAAGCTGCGAACCCAGTCGAGCACTTGAGTTTTAAACACTACCTTTCGCTCTTGCCGCAGTTAAACGCCTTACTCGCTCCGCGCTTTGCAGGCCTCACAGTTCAGCGGCTCCACGGCGACTTTCATCGCGGCAATATCGTCTGGACTTCGGCGGGACCATTTGCCGTGGACTTCGACGACTGCCTCACTGGCCCCATCGAGCAAGATCTCTGGCTTCTTTTCCCCGGAAACGATGAATACAGCCAATCGGACCGAGACCGCTTCCTCGGCGCCTACCGGGAGATGACCCGAAAGGAATACCTTCGGATGAATCTTACGGAGGCATTGCGAGCGATGCGTATGGTGCACTTCAATGCCTGGATCGCCAAGCGCTGGGACGACCATTCTTTCCAACGGATTTTTCCTCAGTTCACCTCCGCCAATTATTGGGAGCAAGAACTTCTGGATCTGCGAATTCAGCTAGGACAGCTCCAAGAGTCTGGCATGGGGTTTGAATAAACCACGGTAACTCAACACGCAGCTGCAGGTGTTCAGGGCACTTAGACTGTCCACGCCATAGACAGCTGTTTACGTTTCCGGAGGTTTTTATGAAATTCGCACTTTCACTGGTTCTTCTTTGCATGACCCAAATGGCCCTCGCAAAATCGCTGAGCGATCGGCGTGTGAAAGAAGAGATGCTCACCCGAGTCGATACCCTGATCGAAAAATCAGATGCCACACGTGACCTCGTAAAAAACGAGGACCCGGCCGGCGCCTGCAAGGTTATAGGCGAGATCTTCCGGATCATCCCAGAGCACCTGGTGGCCGTCGGTACCCGTATGGACATGACCGACCGACGAATCATCCGGATAGAGCAGGAGACAAGAATGATGTTGGTGTACGTTCATCAGCAAGTGAACACCTGTGCCCAGGATAATGGAGACCACCTCGACCTTGAGGAGTCGGCGAAAAAGTTCCGCTCCATGCGCCGCGCCTTCGCTAAGCAGAAGCGTAAAATCCGTCGCTCGGACGTCGATTTCCAGAATACCTATAATTATAATTACGAATTTTAAATTATCGGGCGGCCCTATTTTCGGGGCCGCCTTCCTTTTTGGGCGGGACTAGTCCTGGCCTTGATCAAACTTGCAACCGATCTTAAATTCAATTTGAAGCTCATCCACCGGTCGATGTGACTTAACTTCAGCGATCAGCGGATCGTCCAGGTTGAAGCCCTCGAATCCAACAATCAGAATCTTCGAATCCTTCGGAAAAAGCTGGGGCTCGAGAGTGATAAACCCCATCCCGCCGCGAGAGAGATCAAAAAGTTTCAGGATCTGGAGGGTCTCAGACTCGAGAGTTTGCACTTTAACAAACTTATCTTCCTTAAAGCGCGCCCGGGGTGATTCACGCTTTTCGGCAAAGAGCTTATCCTCATCATCGAGGCTAACGGAATCGAATTCGGCATTGAGAAACTCCTGATCTCGTGCGGTCCGCTCAACCATGGACTTGACCCGCATGAATCCTTGATCAATCCGATCCGCAGGACGACTAGTCTTTCCACCCAACTTGCCGCCGAAATTCTCATCCTGCGTGGACTCGCTGTCATCCAGGATCTTGATCTCACCGGGAATGCCCGCACTAACTACAGACTCACGGACACCCGAGACTGAAGTCTTGAAGATGAAGGGTCCGTAGTCGGAATAGACGTAGAGCTCCAACTCAGGAGAGATACTTGCTCCGGCCGGTAACTCGAAGTGGAGAAGGTTAGATTCGAAATGAAAAGAGTTAAGCTTACTCTGAAACACCTGACGTTTCCCCCCTGGGGGTATCTGCCAAAGCACCAAACTCAGGCCATTGGCCTGAACGTGCTTAAAGTACTTTTGATAAGCGTAGATCCCTGAAGAATCCGACTTAATGACTTTCATTTATCCCATTTGTCTTTAGTGTCTGGGGAAATTTTAACACAATCAGAAGGATAAACAATAATAGGGTGCGAAGAGGAGACCCCTGCTTAGTCTTCGGGACGATTAAAAAACAGTAAGCGGTGCTCCCATTTTTTTGAGGGTCTCCGGTCTTCGGGCAAGGAAAAGGGCTTCTTCCGGTACCCGGACCGGTCTGGGTCCCGCGCCAGTTCCACCTGCTGAACCACAGTGTGCCGAAAGACCTCCATGAGATTCTCTTCTTTAGGAGATGTGGCCTCAATACCGAGACGATTAAGATCACAGAGCACCTGGTGGATCGACTCCACAGTGGATAAACAACCAGGTTGGGGCTGCTGCTTAACCTTAAACTCCGAAACACGTCCGGGTCGGAAGCTCACCCGCGGAAGATGGTGAAGACATGTAGAGAGCTTCATCATTTTTTTAGCACAGGGCCAGGTTCCATCAATGACAACAAACTGGGCACGTTTCGAAAGCCGACCTGGCAGCTCATCACTACCTAAGTCGATGGTATCGACTCCCGGATAAAGGAGAAAGGTCTCATAAAGAGCGTCTGTCAAGAGATCGCGCAGACGAAGGTCATCATCGAAACCTACGCCTACGAGGACCTCTGAGTTCTTAAGAATCAAATGAGAAAAACGGCCTGTACCCACCTTCTCCTTTTTAAACTCCATCGGATGCATCAAAATGATAAACCGCGAGGCCGTTTCAAAAGGAGAGAGAAGAGAGCAGACGCAAGTGCGACGGCGGCGGCGGCAACGGAGGCAGAGATTCATCTCGCTATCCACCGGCGAGCTTCACTTTAAAACCGGTTTTTTCAAGGAATGCTTTCACCTTCTCGCGATGGTCCCCCTGAATTTCGATGACGTTGTTTTTAAAAGCGCCACCTGTACCACAGAGGGCCTTTAACTTTTTTTCGAGGTCTTTAAAGTAGGCCTCGTTGACTGGCAGCTCGAAGATGACTGTGACAGTCTTGCCGCCTCGACCATTCTTTTCAAGACGCACTTTCAAGGTATGTTCCCGGGGAACGAGATCGGTCGCCTTCGGACAAGCGCAGGGATGCTTGCCACATTTCGGACAGCGCTTCTTAAAATTGGGGTCATCGGAGTAGACAATTTCGTAATCGGACATGCTCCCCAATTTAGGGTCGGCCCCACAGAGCGTCAAGTCCCTAGTTGCAGAGGGCGTTCGAAACAAAGCCTCCTGCCAGGGACACGATTCCAAGACAGATCAAAAGAAGAATCTTTTCCATATCTCCTCCTCGTGGACTCAGGCCACCGTAGCGAAGAGAGGATCCTCACGTCTCTGACTTTTGCTGCCAGACAGAATTTGTAGGCCCGAGCTTCGGAGTTATGCTAGGATAGGCCATGGCGAGATATATCCTCTTCCATAAGCCCTATGGAGTTCTTTCACAGTTCACCCCTGAGAAAGGTTCCCGTTCACTTATCGAGTTCGATCTTCCCAAAGACGTCTATCCCGCCGGCCGACTGGATAAGGACTCAGAGGGGCTACTGCTCCTGACTGATGATGGTACTCTGATTGAGCGGCTCATGAACCCAAGAAATGAAAAGCCTAAGACCTACTGGGTTTTGGTCGAACGTGTACCAACACAGGAAGAGCTCGAGCGCTTCTGTAGAGGCCTTCGGATCGAGGATTACGTCACCAAAAGTTGTGAGGCGCGGATCCTCACTCCTCAGCCACTAGTTGCCCCGAGGTCGCCGCCCGTGCGCTACCGTAAATCAGTTGAGGATGTATGGCTGGAAGTGATTCTTACTGAGGGCAAGAACCGGCAGGTGCGCAAAATGACCGCTGCGATCGGACACCCAACACTTCGCCTCCAAAGAAGGGCGATTGCCAACCTTGAGCTGGGCGAACTGGGTCCTGGCCAATGGCGTGAAGTCCTCCGCCACGAGATCAACTTCTAGCACATTCTCGTTCAAAAGTCCCTAAGTCGCCGAACTTCCAGCGCGCATTAACAAACCTTAAAAGACATGAAGTGTAATTAACATTTTTTCGCTCGTAGAGAAGGGCATTCTCAATCAAAAATAGAGAAGTCCAAACTTATACCTACGGGAACTCACGATGAAAGATACCGCATCACTTAAACTAGATATTTCAGCGGGTTTTTCTGTTGCTCTTGTGGCCCTCCCCCTCTCGATCGGAATCGCTCTCGCCTCCGGTGCTCCCGCTTCATCGGGCCTCATCGCGGCGATCATTGGGGGGCTTCTCGGCTCCTGGCTGGGAGGAAGCTTTGTCACCATAAACGGGCCGGCCGCTGGTCTTATCGTTATAGTCCTGGATGCCATTGGTGCTCTTGGTTTCCGGGGTATGCTCGGGGCCGCCGTCATCGCGGGTCTGATCCAAATCCTAATGGGTGCCATGAGGCTGGGAAGAAAGGCCGCCGCCTTTCCGGCGTCCGTCATTCATGGCATGATGGCCGCGATCGGCGTGATCATCATCGCGAAGCAAACGCATACCCTTATCGGGCACACCCCTGTGTCCAAAAATCCTTTGATGTTGCTCGCCGAAATTCCTGTCTCATTTTCCAATTTTCAACCTCTGGTACTAGTCGTCGGTGTTCTCACTCTGACACTTCTTATCGCTTGGACTAAGCCCCAATCCTCGTGGATAAAAAAAGTACCAGGCCCCCTAGTCGCCGTCATCTTTGGAAGTGCCATTGCCGCTTATCTTGGCCTTGAAGGAACCACGCTCTTGAATGTCCCAAGTGACCTTCGCAGCTGGGTTATTTTTCCGGAATTCTCACAAGTCAGCACTCTGCTCTTTTGGAAGGCCGCCATCACGCTAGCTCTTGTGGGATCCCTCGAGACGGCCCTATCGGCGGCGGCGGTAGATAAGATCGACCCTTTAAAGCGCAAAACGGACCTCGACCGGGACCTTCGCTCAAAAGGTGTTTGTAACCTTGCGAGTGCCCTTCTTGGTGGACTTCCCATGATCGCAGAAATCGTCAGAAGCTCGGCCAATGTGTCCTATGGAGCGCGCTCCTGGCGTGCGAATTTTTCACATGGTCTGTTTATTCTTCTCGCCGTCATCGTACTTCCTTCGGCCTTGAATCTCATCCCCCTCTCGGCACTTGCCGCGATCCTCGTGATGATAGGCTGGCGCCTGGCGGGACCGACGCATTTTAAGCATGCACTTAAAATCGGAAAAGATAACTTGGTAGGATTTCTTGTGACCCTGATCTTAACCCTCGCCGTTGATCTCCTGGTAGGAATTTTCTTTGGCGTTCTGGCCCAGTTTGTGGTCGAGATCTACCTGGGTCTGAAGCTTAAAGACTGCTTTCGCGCAGACTTTGAAATCAAGGTTAAGGACCATACCGTCTGGATCAATGTTAAAAGTTCTCTGATTTTCTCGAATTTCCTAACCATCAAAGAGGCCATTCTCGTCCACATAGCACAGAAAGATACCGTCAAACTTAATCTGGAGAATTGCGATTACATCGACCACTCCGTGATGGAGCAGATCCAAGAACTCACTGCCTTCGCGGCGAATCGGGGAACAATCTTCGCCGTCAGGATCTCACCGCTTCAAGACTCTATGGGGGAGGATCACCTCTCGGCCAGACGCCGCAGAAGCGCCTAGGTCTTGAGCTGAGTTCCTTTCTTTCGATCCTTATAAGTATCCGATCGGGCCATTTGGCCTAATCCCAATCCATAGGTCTCTACCACTTTGAGTGCAGAGAGGGCCGCCTCGGGAGAAAGTTCATCGTTCAGAAGTCGCAGGTAGGTCATGAGCTTTAAGTTCAGCTCCTCCGTTCCTTCATTCAGGGCTTCGAGCCTGAAGGCACTCACCCCGAGCTTACTAAGCTCCTTTACGAGAAATCCGGCCGATTGAGGCGTGGCCTTGAAAAAGGTATTCCGGCACTCCTGGTCCGCCTTGAGGTAGTGAAAATTTCCATAAGGATCTTTGAGCTTAACTTCATGCTTCTCACAGGGCTTACCGCAGTCTCGGAAGGTAGAACCGGTCGAGAGGAAAGCCGCAAACACACAGTGTTCCATGTGAAACTCCGGCATGTACTGATGAAGCGTTACTTCCATCCGGCCAGGGTCCCCCATGCGGACCAGATCGAGAAGCTGCTCCTGGTTAAGATCGTAAGAGAGGTTCACAGTGCCAAGCCCCTTGTCCGCCAGGTAACCGAGAGCGAGGGAATTGGTGACGTTTAACGAGAAGTCTCCGATGAGGGGAATCGTGCACTTGGTGCGCAGGTACTCCAGGGCCCCGAGGTTTCGCACGAGGATCAGATCGGGATTGCAGCGGATGATGGTGTTTAGGTTGTAGTACTCAGCTGGTTTGAGAATACGAGTTGTAGCAATCCCGGTGGTGAGGCCCAGCGACTTCAAGATGGCGAGTGAAGGCGCGTAGTCCTTTCCAAACTCGAAGTCGAGAATCACGCA